>Ga0126378_10003688_pt1 | contig 11592 bp, 8 predicted proteins | sample PanSoiMetPlot_23_FD_92587 | JGI IMG/M metagenome (GOLD analysis project Ga0126378, IMG submission 92587) | Tropical forest soil microbial communities from Panama - MetaG Plot_23 | ecosystem: Environmental > Terrestrial > Soil > Tropical forest > Bulk soil | place: Panama | collected 2016-02-17
TATTGAACGTCGGCGTGCGGAAGAAGGTGTCGCCAAACTCGAAGGCCGCGAACATCGGGACCATCACCAGCCCGGCGCCCGCGGGCGCCGGCACGCCCGTGAAGAAGTTGTAGGCGTATGGCGGCAGCTCCTGGCCGAGCTGAGTGTTGAACCGCGCAAGCCGGAGGCCGCAGCAGACCGCGAAGATCAGCACCACCGCCCAGCCGAAGCCGTGGAACTGCTCCATGGTCCAGACGTAGAGCATCACCGCCGGAGCCACGCCGAAGCTCACGAAATCCGAGAGCGAGTCGAGCTGGGCACCGAAGGTCGAGGTGCCCTTGAGGAGCCGCGCGATGCGGCCGTCGAGTCCGTCGAGGATGCCGGCGACGATGATCGCCGCGACCGCGGTCTCGAACTTGCCGACGATCGCCAGGCGGATCGCGGTCATGCCTGCGCAAAGCGCCAGCACGGTGAGCACGTTCGGGATCATCCGGTTGAACGAGAAGTGCATCGGTTGCACCCGGACCCGGACGCGCATGCGAGGTGGTCTCAGCATCAGTGCGATCTCCCTTCGCGTTGCGGCTCGCGCGCGGCGGCGTCGGCGATCACGGTCTCGCCGCCGATCACGCGCTGGCCCTTCACCACCAGCGGCGCCCAGTCCGCCGGCAGGTAGACGTCGGTGCGGCTGCCGAACCGGATCAGGCCCAGCCGCTCGCCGGTCGCGACCCCCTGGCCTTCGGTCAGAGTGCAGACGATGCGCCGCGCGATCAAGCCCGCGATCTGCACGACCGCAACGTCGGCGCCCTCGGCAGGCGTGATCCGGATCGCCATGCGCTCGTTCTCCTCGGACGCCTTGTCGAGGCTCGCGTTCAGGAATTTGCCCTTGCTGTAGGCGAGTTTCTTGACGCGGCCGCCGAGCGGGATCCGGTTCACATGTACATCGAAAACGTTAAGAAACACGCCGATGCGCGTCATGGGCGCCTCGCCCATCTCCAATTCCCTGGGCGGAGCCGCGCGGTCCGCCGCCACCACCACGCCGTCGGCGGCGCTCACCACGAGCCCCGGCCGGCTGGGTGTTATCCGCCAGGGGTCTCGGAAGAAATAGGTGATCCAGGCCGCCGCCACCAGGGCGAGCCAACCCAGTGGCGTCATGCCGAGCCAGAACAACAGCAGGGCCACCACGAGCGCGGCCGCGATAAAGCGCCACCCGTCCGGGTGGATGGGAGCCAGGACCGATCTCAGCATGGACGGTTCGAATGCAGGGCGTCCTTCGACGCGGGCCTACTGGCCCTTGCTCACGATGAGGGAAAATTCAGTCCTACAGTAAGAAAAGCCCTCATTATGAGCAAGCGAGCGCGTCGAAGGACGCACTATGGCAAAGCGATACCCGCCTCTCGCAACCGCCCCTCCAGCAGCGCGATGCGGCGGGCGAGCGCGTCCAGGCCGGGCTTCAGCTCCCGCTCCGTGAAGCGAGGCGTGATGTACTGGTTGCAGTTCATGTCCCAGGCTTCGACATGGATGCGGATTGCGCGCTCAGGGCGGGCGTCGTAGCCTTCTGGCATCAAGGACTGGACAAACTCCGGATCCTCGACCACCTCGGCGCGGCCCCAGATCTTGAGCCGGCGCGCGTGGGCCCAATCCATCAGGAACAGGTGCACGCGGTCGTTCTCGGCGAGATTGCCGACGCTCAGGTATTGGCGGTTGCCGGAGAAATCCGCGAAGGCGAGGGTGCGCTCGCCGAGCACACGCAAGAACCCCGGCGGGCCGCCGCGGTGCTGTACATAGGGCCAGCCCTCGCGACTCGATGTGGCCATGAAAAAGCTGTCGCGCTCCTGGATGTATCGCACGAGCTCGGGCGTGAGCGCGTCGCGCACAGCCGGGTGATTCTCAAGCCGCTCACCGTTGGCGCGCGCGCCGTTGCGGCGCTGTGCCTCCTTAACGGACTCGGTGAAGGCTATGCGGGCGAAGGCGCGGGTCACGACCGCCGGACCTCCGGCCAGGGAATCACGCGGCCGAGCTCCGCCGTGATCGGCACGTGGCTCGGCTCGGCTTGGACGCGTGCGAACCACTGCCGGAGTGCCGGATAGCGCCCGAGATCGTAGCCGGCCTCCTCTGCGACGTGGGAGTAGGCGAAGAGGCAGATGTCCGCGATCGAGTAGCGATCACCCGCCACGAAAGGCGTGCGCGCGAGGTGTGCGTCGAGGATCGCAAGCGCGGCGTTGCCGGATTTGAGCTTCTCGCCGATCATCGCCTGGCGCTCGTCGCCGACCTTCAGCATGGTGATCCAGAACCGGGGCGTACCGATGTTGGGCTCCAGCCGGTACTGCTCGAAATTCATCCACTGCAGGATTTGCGCCTGGGTCCAGTGGTCGTCGGGCAGGATCGGCGTTCCGCCGGCGAGGTGCCAGAGGATTGCGTTCGACTCCGCAAGCACGCGGCCGTCGTCGAGCTCGACGAAGGGCGTCTGGCCCAGCGGGTTGCGGGCGCGGAAGCGGGGCGTGCCAGTCTCGCCGCCGAGCAGATCAATGTCGATCCGCTCAAAAGGCACCTCGAGCTGCGTCAGCAGCAGCCGGACCTTGTAGGAATTGCCGGAGTCCTGGAAATTGTAGAGCCGGATCATTTGGGTTTCCTTGTGAGTCATGCTCACTGTTTCAACGCAACATAGTGCGCATGCCGCGCTCCGCCAAACGAAGTCTTTTGACGCTGACTGTGAGCAGCGCTAACAGTATTTGGTGACCCAACACCTGCCGCCCCTGGCGGCGCTGCGCGCCTTCGAGGCGGCGGCGCGGCATCTCAACTTCACCCGCGCCGCGGAAGAACTGCACCTCACCCACGGCGCCATCAGCCACCAGATGAAGGCGCTGGAGGCGAGTCTGGGCGTTAGCCTGTTCCGTCGCGAGGGTCGCAAGCTGCTGCTTACCGACGCGGGCCAGCGTTTCGCCTCGCGGCTGCGCGATCTCCTGGGCGATCTGCGCGCCGCGGTCGCCGAGGTGGCGAAGCGCCGGGATCAGCAGGAGCTCACCATCAGCGTGCTGCCGTCCTTCGCCTCGCTCTGGCTGATCCCGCGGCTCGCGCGATTTCACGCGGCGCATCCCGAGATCGACGTCAACATCCGCGCGACGCAGGCGCTGGCGGAGTTCGGCCCCGACGGCATCGATCTCGCGATCCGCATCGGCGCCGGCGGCTGGCCTGGCCTGGTGGCGGAGAAGCTCTTCGACGAGGAGGTGTTCCCCGTCGCGAGCCCGCGCCTCAACGGCGGCGCACCGCCGAAGCGGCCTGAGGGCCTCGGGCGTGCCGTGCTGCTCCGGAGCGAGCGCCAGCCTTGGACGCCCTGGTTCCGTGCAATGGGGCTCGACTGGCCGGAGCCGAGCCGCGGGCCCATCTACAGCGACGAGACGCTGCTCGTGCAAGCCGCGGCCGAGGGCATCGGCGTGGCGCTCGCGCGCGGCGCGCTGGTCGCGGCCGACCTCGCCGCGGGCCGGCTGGTCCGCCTGTTTCCAAAGCGCGTGCCCGCGCGCGCCGCCTACTACCTCGTCTACCCGCGCGCGGCCGGCGCCCTCGGGCGGGTGCAAGCGTTCCGAAATTGGATTCGCGAGGAAGTGAAAGACGCAGATCGCAACTGACGAATCATCGCTTGCAAGACGCGACCGGCCTGCTTTCATGGCCGACCGGCAGTCGCGAGTCCGAGGCATCCATGGAACTCAGAGAATTCTTCCCGGAGATCGAGCCCTTTCGCACGAAGTACGTGAAGGTCTCCGCGCTCCACACGATCTATGTCGAGGAGGCCGGCAATCCCGAGGGCGTGCCGGTGGTGTTCCTGCACGGCGGACCCGGCGGCGGACTGACGCCGACCTATCGGCGCTTCTTCGATCCCGGCCACTATCGCGTGGTACTGTTCGATCAGCGGGGCGCCGGCAAGAGCACGCCGCACGCGGAGCTCGACGAGAACACCACCTGGGATCTCGTGCGCGACATCGAGAGGATCCGCGCGGATCTCGGCATCCGGCGGTGGATCGTGTTCGGAGGCAGTTGGGGCAGCACGCTCGGGCTCTCTTACGCGGTGACGCATCCCAAGCGCGTGCTGGGATTGATCCTGCGCGGCATCTTCCTCTGCCGGAAATTGGAGATCGACTGGTTCTACCAGGAGGGCGCAAGTCACGTCTTCCCCGACGCCTGGGAGAAATACCTGGCGCCGATCCCGGAGCCGGAGCACGGCGATCTCGTGAGTGCCTACCACCGTCGCCTCACTGGCACCGACGAGGAGGAGAAGCTCCGCTGCGCCATCGCGTGGAGCAAATGGGAAGCCTCCACCATGTACCTGATCCCCAACGAGGCGACGATCCGGGAGCACGAGGAGCCGAAGGGCGCGCTCGCGCTCGCGCGGATCGAGAACCACTACTTCAAGCACGGCACATTCTTCGAGACCGACAACTATCTCCTCGAGAACGTGCGCAAGATCCGCCACATCCCCGGTGTCATCATCCACGGCCGCTACGATCTCGTCTGCCCGATCCGCAACGCCTGGGATCTGCACCGCGCCTGGCCCGAGGCGGGGTTCGCGATCGTCCCCAACGCCGGCCACGCCGCCATGGAGCCCGGCACCCGCTCCCGCCTTATCCAGGCGACCGAGGACTTCAAGCGGATCAAGGCGACGGATTGAAGCGCCGATACTGGCTGCGGCGGTCTCAGCCCAAATCCGCGATTAAATCCTCGGACAGCCGTCCACCGGGGTCGGTCACCATGGTGGGCCGAAAATGCGCTTCGTAGCGGGAGGGAAGATGCATTACCGGCTTGTAGAGAGGATCGAGGGTCTCCGTCGGTCCCCAGAATGTCCGGCGCGGACGCTTGAAGCGCGGCCGGAAGGGTGAGCTTGCGGTGCTCTGGGTGCAGATCAGCGCGGCGCTCACGCCCGCTGCGCTCAACTGCAGGGGCGACAGCGCGCGGAAGTGACGGCGCAGAAACCGCGCTGTGTGGCCAAGCGCCTTCATCCGATAGCCGCGCAGATTGGGCAAGTTGCGGGCGAACGCGACGACGTCGTCGACGGGATCGAGCGGCTTCGTGACCACGGTCAGTCCATCCATGTCGCGCAGGCGCACCGAGGGCAGAATCAGCTGCTTCTCCATGCAGTTGCGGAAATAGGGCGTACCCAGCAGCGGGATCGACAGCGTGAAGTAGGCGGGGAGCGTGATCTCCGGAGCGCTCAGGATGAAATCGATCTCTCGCCGCAGGTCGTCGAGGGGGCGGCTGCTGGGATCGAGCATGATGCCGTAGGTGAAAACGATCCCGGCCTCCAAGCAGCCGCGAATCTGCTGGACCTGCGGCAGCAACGTGTTCTGCCGCTTGTTGTGGGCGAGCAGGGTCTGGCGATCGAAGGATTCGATGCCGCTGAACAACCCCTCGCATCCCGCCTCCCGCGCGAGCGCCAGGTTCTCCGGTCGCTGAAAGAAGTCTCCCGTGACGAGCGCCGACCAACCCTTGATCCGGCCCGCATCCCGCAGCTCCTTGAGAAGACTCAAGCGGGCGAGGAAGAAGGTGCGGTCGTTGCCATAGAAGTTGTTGTCGATGAAGACCAGGTGCTGCTTGCCCGTCGCCTCGATTTGGCGCCGGATGTAACCGAGATCATAGGTCCGGTAGCGTGTCCGCTCCGCGGTCAGCGAGCAGAAGCCACAGCGGAAATTGCAGTAGCGGCTGGACTCGACATAGCCCAGAAAGCCGGCGGAGGGTGCGAGGTCGAAGCGGGGAAACATTGTCTCGCTCGCGTAGGCCCGGCCGAGCTCGGTGGTCACGGCGGATGCAAGCTCCTCGATGTCGCCGAGGCACACGTGGTCGAAAAAGCGTCGAGCACGACGCGGCAGGGCGCGCACCGCGGGTCCGCCAGCGACGACAACCACCGCCGAGTTCAACGTCTTCGCGTAGGCCGCGAGGTGAAGCATCCGATCGAAAGAGTTGGTAAGGCCGGTCAACACCAGCATGTCGGGCCAGGCGAGCAGTCTCAAATCGTGCAGCGGGCCGCTATATTGCTCGCTGTAGAGACGAACGTCGCACAGCTCGCGCGAGAACGCGCCCGCCAGAAAGACCGGTCCCATCGCCCGCGGCACGCGCGCAGGGCTCCCTTGCGTGCGCCAGTATTCGTCGAAGAAGGCGTTGACGATCAGGACGCGCTTCCGTTCAAGCGCCGACGCGGATCGTGCGACCCGGCCGTTCAGGACCATGGCTCGACTCCATCCGACTGAACCGTTGAGCGGCGACCGGAAATGGTCTCGCATCGGTGTCAGGCGGCCGTCCCCGTTCATCGCTCGAGGCGTCAAAAAAGCGTCAAATCGCGCTATTTCTGCGCTAGACTCGCGAAAACGGGCCGCGTCGTTCCCGGGACACGTTGGGTCATGGTCTTGGCGCCTCTAAAGCTTCGGGTGCTCGGGGGCTTTCGCCTTGAGCGTGCGGACGCCTCGGAGGTCGAGTCTCTGGGCCGCAAAGAGCAGGCGTTGCTTGCCTATCTTGCCCTCCAGGCCGGACGGCCCCAGACCCGCGACAAGCTGGCGAGCCTTTTGTGGGGCGATCGCGGAGACCAGCAGGCCCGGCACAGCCTGCGCCAGAGCCTGGCGATCGTCCGCCGTGCTCTGCCGGATCCCGACGGACACGTCGTCTTGTCGGACCAAGAGACGATCGCTCTGCGCCCGGAGGCGATCGAGATCGATGCCGCTCTTTTTGTCAGTCGGGCAACGAGCGAATCCGACGAAGCTGATGTGGCTGCCGAACTCTATGCCGGTGATCTTCTCGAAGGCGTAAGCGTCGGCGCGGAAGAGTTCGAGGAATGGCTGAGGGTCGAGCGCTCGCGACTGCATGGTCTCGCGACGGCGGTCCTCCGTCGTTCGGCCCGGCGCCGCGCGGCGGCCGGCGACCACGACGGCGCGAACCATGCCGCGCACCGTCTGTTGGCGCTGGACCCGATTGACGAAGACGCGCACCGGGTCCTGATGACCATCTTTCACGAGACCGGCCGTCGCGCCGCCGCCTTGAGACAATTCAGGATCTGTACCGAGCTGCTCATGCAGCAGCTCGAGACCCGGCCCAGCATCGAAACGGTGCGTCTCTACGAGGCGATCCGCGATGAGACGCTCGACGCGGGTCCCCTGCTGGAGGCGAAGAAGGTGTCCGCCGCCGACCGAATCTCCGCCGAGACTGCTCGGACGCCGCCATCATCCGTCGCGGAATCGGCGACTGGGCCGGTTCCCGCCAGCCCATCGCGGCTCCGGCCTCGCGACAAGCGCCTTCTCCGGCCCTGGCGTGCCGCCATCGCAACGCTCCTGCTGATCGCGGCCGGCGCCTGGTATTGGTTCGAGGAGATCGACTTGATCTTCTTCCGGCCGTCGTCGCTCGCCCGGGAGATCGATTCGGTCTTTCGGCAGCGCGCGATCCTCGGCCGCATGGCGTATCCGCTGCCCGACAAGCCGTCGATCGCAATCCTCCCGTTCGAGAATCTGAGCGACGATCCTGCGCAGGAGGTTCTCGTCGACGCCGTCACCGAGGATATCACGGTTGTCCTGGCATCAATTTCGGACCTGTTCGTCATCGATCGCAGTACGGCGCTTTCGTTCAAAGGCCGGTCCGTGCGCGTGCGGCAGGTCGCCGAAGAGCTGGGGGTCCGGTATGTGCTCGAGGGCAGCGTCCGGCGTTCGACCGAGTACGTCCGGGTCTCCGCGCGACTGATCGACGCGCTCACGGGGCAGACCCTGTGGGCGGACCGCTTCGACGTCGCGGTGGCCGGCATCTTCGCTGTTCAGGACGACATCACACTGCGCCTGGTGACGGCGATCCGCGCAACCCTCACTGAGGGCGAGCAAGAGCGGATCGCGTTCGCTCAGGGGACGCGAAACCCCGACGCCTGGCTCGCGGCGACTCAGGGATTGCAGCTGCTCCGTCGGCTCACGCGCGCGGATACGGCGCGCGCCCGCGAGCTCTATGCGCGCGCGGTGCAGGCGGACCCGCGTTACGCCGGAGCCTGGGATGGCCTAGGCTGGACCCATTTCATCGATGCCTGGAACGGATGGACGCGGACGCCAGAGGAGTCGATGCGCCAGGCGTTGGAGTGTGCACAGCGGGCGGTCGATCTGGACCCGAAGCGGGGACGGACCTATGCGCTGCTCGGCGCGATCACCCTGATGTCGGGGGACGGTGACGCGGCGATCGCGCACTTCGAGCGCGCGCTCCAGTACTCGCCAGGTGATGCCGAGGCGGCGGCTCTCATGGCCTATGCCTTGACGTACACCGGAGACCTCGATCGAGCCGAGGCGATGATCCGCCAGGCTATCAGGCTCAGCCCGAATTCGCCCGAGTGGTATCGCTGGACCCTCGCGCGGATCGACCGTTTGCGCGGGCATTTCGCCGGCGCCATCGAAGTGCTCGGGCGCAAACTGCCGAGTTTTCCGGAATCGATCGTGCCACGGGTCGAGCTGGTCTTAGCCTACGTCCAGGCTGGACGAAGCCAGGATGCGCGCGCGATGGGCAACGAGATTCTCCGGATCGATCCGCCGTTCCTGGTCTCGACCTGGGCGCGCGCGCAACCTTATACCGACCGCAGCATCGTCGAGCATGAGATGGCGGCCCTCCGCCTCGCCGGCCTACCTGGCGAACGATGAGAAGCAGCGAACTCTGGAGCAACCACAGCAGAGGCCCTAGCGCCCCTCTCTCCGCCACGCGGCGATGAAGGTACCCAGCGCGAGGAAGAGCGCGAGCAACCCCGGCAGCAGCGGCGTGTCGTGGACGCCGGTCACAATGTAGTCGCCGTTGGCGCGAAGGCCGATCCAGCCGCGGCCGGCGGCAGCGCGCTCCGGCGCCACGCGGCGGACCTCGGGGATGGTGCCGGGGCCGACCCAGAACGACCCGCCGCCGGTGACGCCGACGGCGGGGGAGAGCTTCTCGTCGGTCGCGCGCACGTTGGACATCTCGATCGGGTTGAGTGCGCCCGCGGCCGCGAGCGCGGTGTTGGTGCCGTCGGTCACGCGGTAGAGGCCGCTTTCCTCGATCGGCATGGTGGCGACGCTGCGGCCGCCGCTCTCTTGCGTGAGTCGAACGTCGCGCGGGATGCCGTCGGGCCCGATGACGCGCACGGGCCGGTCGTCGGCCGCGAGCGATTGCCGCGCGATCTGCAGCCGGTTGCCCTCGACCCTTGCGGTGAGTGCGTTCTCCTCGAGGTCCGGCTCCTTCATCAGCCAATAGACCAAACGCCGCAGCAGCTCCGCCTGGGGTCCACCGCCGTCGAAGCCGCGGGTCCAGAGCCACATCTGATCCGAGAGCAGCTGCGCCACGCGCCCGTCGCCGACGCGACTCAGTAGCAGCAGCGGCTCGTTGTTGACGCCGCTCATCACGGCGGCGCCGTCCTTCGACGTCGCCTCGATGTGCCGGAACCAGCGGCCCCAGCGCGGGTCCCTGGTATCGGGCCCGGTGCCGCCGGGGAGGTCGGCGGTGACGGGATGGCGCAGCCCCTGCTCGGTGACCTGGGGCTTGTAGCCCTGCTCGAAGACCTGGCCCGTGGGCTCCGCCGGCAGGATCGCGCCGAGCGGCGTGCGGTAGAGGCCCATCGGCGTGCCGAAGCCGGGTCCGGCGGAATCGAGGAGCGCGCCGCCCTTCTTCACGAAGCGCACGATGTTGTCGAGATAGGTCATCGGCAGGATGCCGCGGCGCTCGTATCGGTCGAAGATGATGAGGTCGAAGTCGTCGAGCTTCACGTCGAAGAGCTCGCGGATCGGGAAGGCGATCAGCGAGAGCTCGCGAATCGGCGTGCCGTCCTGCTTTTCCGGCGGGCGCAGGATGGTGAAATGGATGAGGTCGACCGACGGGTCGGACTTGAGGATGTTGCGCCAGGTGCGCTCGCCCGCGTGCGGCTCGCCGCTCACCAGCAGCACCTTGAGCCGGTCGCGCACGCCGTTCACCACGAAGGCCGCGCGGTTGTTCTCGAGCGTGAGCTCCTGCGGACCCGCCTCGACCTCGATCTCCACCACGTTGGGTCCGCCGTGATCGATCGCGATGCTGACCGGCGTGTCGCGCCCGACCGGCACTGTAAAGGTCTTGGGCGTGCCGCCGTCCTTGCGCATGGTCACGCGGGCCTGGCCGCGCGCCTGCGTCAGCGTATCCGGCAGGTCGTCGACCCGGAGCGTGACCGCGACCTCCTTGCCGACGAGGCCGAAGCTCGGCGCTTCCTTGACCAGGAGCCGCCGGTCCTGCTCGCCAGGCTTGCCGGTGATCAGCGCGTGGAGCGGCGCCGAGAAGTCGAGGTGCTCGACCGGCGGTACGTCGTGCACCTCGCCGTCGGTGATCATGACCGCGCCGGCAACCCGCTGCTTCGGCACGTCGGCGAGCGCGTGCTGGAGTGCCGTATAGAGCCGGGTGCCCGTGTCCGCGAGGCCCGCACCCGACTCGGCACCTCCCGCGCGGACGATGCGGACGTCGAGATCGCGGAAGGCCTTCAGCTTCTCTGTGATCTGGTCGAGCGCCTGCTGCGCGTAGTGGCGCCGGTCGCCGATCCGCATGCTGGAGCTGTCGTCCACGACGACGGCGGCGACATCGCGCTGCGGCAGGCGATCCTCCTGGACCAGCGAGGGGTCGGTCAGGATCGCCAGCAGCACCGCCGTCGCCAGCAGCCGCCAGGCAGTGCCGCGGGCGCGGCGGATGGCGCCGAACAGCAGCGCGAGGATCGCCACGCCCGCGAATCCCGCGATCGCCCACCAGGGCAGCAGCGGCGAGGCCGCGAGGGTGTAGCCGGCGACGGTCATTGACCCAACCGCTCCAGGATCGCGGGCACGTGGACCTGGTCGGTCTTGTAATTGCCGGTGAGCGTATACATCACGAGATTGACGCCGAAGCGGTAGGCCATCTCGCGCTGCGGCTCGCCGCCGGGCACGACCGGGTAGAGCGTCCGGCCACCCGGATCGATCGCCCAGGCGCCGGCGTAGTCGTTGCTGCCGACGATGATCGAGGCGACGCCGTCGTTGACCTTGCCTTCGGCGGGCTCGATCCAGAGCCGGCCGCCGCTCCAGCGGCCCGGGAACTCCTGCATGAGGTAGAACGCCTTGGTCAGCACATGGTCGGGCGGCAGCGGCTCGAGCGGCGGGATTTTGAGGCCGGCGACCAGCCGCTGCAGGCGCTGCTGCGTCTGCATCGCGCTCAGCGCATTGCTCTCGCCCTGGTCGCGCGTGTCGAAGAAGATGGTGCCGCCGGTCGCGAGATAACGGTTGATCTTGTCGATCGCCTTCGCGGATGGCAGTTGCTGGCCCTCCGCCACCGGCCAGTAGAGCAGCGGGAAGAACACGATCTCGTCGGTCTCGATGTCGACGTCCAAGGGCACGGCGGCCTCGACGGCGGTACGCCGGTTGAGGACGTCGGAGAGGCCAGCGAGCCCGGCGCGCGCCTGGTCATCGACCTCGGGAATGCCCGTGCGTATGAAGGCAAGGCGGAACTCGCTCGTGGCGCGGATGATCCAGTCGTCATCGCCGGCCGCGCGAGCGGAAAACGCGCCGAGCGCGATCAGGAGCAGCACGCCGGTCGCCGCGCCGCTGACACGCCAGCGGCCGATCCCGCCCAACAATCCCCGAAGCGCATAGGCGACCACGAGGTCGA
>Ga0126378_10003689_pt1 | contig 11592 bp, 3 predicted proteins | sample PanSoiMetPlot_23_FD_92587 | JGI IMG/M metagenome (GOLD analysis project Ga0126378, IMG submission 92587) | Tropical forest soil microbial communities from Panama - MetaG Plot_23 | ecosystem: Environmental > Terrestrial > Soil > Tropical forest > Bulk soil | place: Panama | collected 2016-02-17
AGATCTTCTTGAATCTCGGCCGCCTCTGGAGAAGCAAGGTATGAATTCCCTGAAAGCTGGGTTTGCATTCGCCCCAGTGCGTCTTCGAATGCATCCAGGCATTTCTCGGCAAGAGAACGGCTATAAATGTCTGTGTTGAAATCCAGATCTGCGATATGCCGTTCGCCAACATTCGAGATGTTCAATGTCAGGTCCAGCAGAGCTCCGCTGATCGGAGTCATATGGATGCCTACCTGTAGATCTCCCGAACTGAATGCGAGGGGGTATTTCTCGTAATTGAAACCGATGTCGGCTAAAGGAAATCGATCTTCCGTACGCGCGCCTTTCGCCAGCTGACACATATCGCTGAAGGGGTACTCACTATGTGACAGGCATTCCAGGGCTACAGCTCTGATTTGCTCCAGATCCTGGAAGATTGTGTCGCGAGCGGTAACGGACACTCGAATCGGAAGCAGGTTCTGGCAGTAACCCACAAGGGACTCATTGGCTTCCGAACGGGTTGATACAGGACATGCGATGCGGAATTCCGAGGCCCCACTGATAACGCTGATCGCGGATCCCCAAGCCGTTAAGAAGGCCACAAACGGTGTGCAGCCGCGAGCACGACTCAGTTGCAGCACGTCGCAGACAAACTCGCTATGAAGTTCGCGCCGAAGTCTTTCTGCCGCAAAGGTTTTTTGGCGAGGCCTCGGAGCAGCGCCTATGACGTTCACCGGTGACGCAGGCCGCGCCAACTCGTGCAGCCAGAACCGCTGATCCATTGCCTTACTCTGAGCGTTCGGGCGATCTGCCTGGAGTTTCAGGAAGCTACTGAACGTCTGCTGGACAGGCTCGTTATGTTGGTTCTTGTCGCTAGAGTTATATCTCCGTAGTATCCCTTCCAACACCAATCCCAACGAGGTGCCATCGCAGAAGATGTGATGGGCCGCTATAACTAACACATGCGACGTCGATCCCGTTTTGAGAAGACTGAGCGCGCTAGTCGGTGGCTGCGACAGGTTGAAAACAGCGGTCGCCTTTTCACGAATCCATGCTTCCGTTTGCTCTTGCACCTCGATGGCCGATCCGCTCTCGACGGCGTTAACCATCAACCCAGGGGGAGGACCCAGAAGTGCATGCTGTCCGTCAGCAGCTATCGACATTCGGAGCGCGTCGTATTGGAATACTGCGGTTGCAACGGCGTTTCTGAACAGATCCAGATCCAGCCGGCCTGAAAGTTGAGCAACCACCGCGACCGTATTAGCGCTAGCCATGGTATCGTCCACTTGCAACGAAGCCCATGCCCCTCGCTGTGCTGTTCCTAACGGAATGTCGCTGATGGCAGTTTGCCAGTCTCGTGTGGCGTCTTCGAAGCCAGACTCGTGCTTCGACAAAGGGAGCGCAATGCGGGTTTTTCCTGTCTCCTTGAGCATGTCGTCAACGGCATCGACGACCAAATCAATATCGGCCTGCTTGTGAGCCGTGGATAAGAAACAGTTACGCCCCTCCCAGATATAAACACCCCTATCGAGCAGGTGGTAAAAAATAGGATCGCAATTACCTTTTCCCCTGAAGCGAAATAAGGACCCAAAGTGAACCACCTCGAACGCCGTCTCGTGTGCCTGAAACAGCCGGTTCAACCGTGCAGCCAGGTCTGCGGTGCGATGATTCAGCGTGTTTTGCAGGCCGGCGCCCGCGGCTTGCATGTGAAGCAGGACAGCACGGGACGCGGCCATCGTGAGCGGGTGCTTGCAAAATGTTCCCGCAAAAAATGTCGTGGTTACGCCCGGGTAACTTTGGTCGGTATACGTCCAGTGGCCTCCATCAATTGCATCCAGGAAGGATGCATTTCCGGCGACGACCCCGATCGGCATGCCTCCACCAACGACTTTGCCGTAGGTGGCAACATCTGCTCGAACTCCGAACCACTCCTGTGCTCCGCCCGGTGCAATACGGAAGCCTGTGATGACTTCGTCGAAGACTAATGCGATGGAGGCGCGAGCGGTGACGTGGCGCAACTCGGCGAGAAACTCACGGGATTGGCAGTCGGGACGTCTGCTTCTTACCGGCTCGAGGAGCACTCCTGCGATCTCATGTGCGTGTTCCTCGATGAACCTGATCGATTGTCTGTCGTCGTAGCTAAGAATGTAGAGATCTTCAATGAAGCCTGGAACAATGCCCGGAGCCAGCGGGATGGCAGATTGCTCTCCATCATTGTGATCGCCAAGAACACCATCAAACGTTCCATGGTATGACTCTTCGAAGATCACGATTTTGCGGCGCCCTGTTGCCGTCCGCACCAGGCGCAGGGCTGTCATCACGGCTTCTGTGCCAGAGTTGCAGAATGCAACCCGCTCCATTCCGGTGAATTGTGTGATGAGATGCGCAACTTCGCCGGCCAGTGGAGTCTGTGGACCAAGTGCGAACCCTTTTTCAAGCTGTTCCGCCAACGCCCGCTTGATGAAATCAGGATTGTGACCGAAGAGATTGGTGCCGAACCCCATGGTCAGGTCGACATATTTATTTCCGTCGCAGTCATAGATATACGCGCCTTGGGCTCGTTCGGCATGGATGGGATAGAGCAACTCTTTGGTTGACATCCGGAAGCCTGCGGATGCTCGGTTATCCGCAAGAATACGCCTGTTTTTTTGCGTGATGGTCTTCGAAGCCTGCGTCTTTTGTTGAAGGCGATTCCGCAAGGATTCCCCTAGCATTTCCATGCCCGTCGGTGTTTTCGTAGCTCGAATATCGAAGGGCTGGTATGGCACGAACCGTTCGGATTTATTGGCCGCCAGTGGAGAAAGCGGATTGTGATTGCCGTTCGATGCGTGATGACTATTTGATGTGTGATTACCGCTCGATATGGGATGGCCGTTCGACCTATGATAGCCGTTCGAAGAAGGTAGTCTGCCGCCTGCCTCTATCTGTGTATCGGCTGTAACCCCACCATTCCTTCTTAAGGGAGATTGCAGCAGCGCAGAGCGCAGCACCTGAGTCTGCTCGTTTGTGATCCGGGAGACAGTTGCGAGCTGTTCTAACATGATCTTTTCGACCAGAGGCGACACCCACCCATTTGCGATAGGGAGGGGATCAGGTGGGTTCGGTCGGGGTGTACAGCTCACCGATTCCATCTGAGGCTGCTGGTCCAGTTGCGGGTGCTGGTCCAGCATGCCATGTACGAATACTGCCAAAGATGAGACTGTGCGCTGCTTTTCGAAGAGTTGTTTAATGGAGAGCGGAACCTTAAATCGCTTTTCGATTGCCCGAAGAACCTTAATCATGATGATAGAATCAGCGCCCAGTTCAAGAAATGGGGCCTCCAGATCGATCAGATCGATCTGTTGCTGAAGGTGTCGAGCAACGATCTCCCTTATCTCTGCCGTAACCACCTGGACGGACGAGGTGGCATTTGTTTGGGTACCGTTGCCGTGAAATCCATTACTCAGCGGTAATTGGGCGGGGACAACATCTTCCGCGGCCTTTCCTGACTTGCACCAGAACACCTCACGCTGGAACGGGTAGAGTGGAAATCCAGCAAAGCTAACTGACTGGTCGTAGAAGTTTTCCCAAGTGATCGCCGCTCCCCTGGAGTACAGCTTGGAGAGATTTAGAAGCAGGCTATGTTCTTCCCGATATCCCTGATCGCATGTGGAGTAGAGACCTACCTTGAAGCGGTTGCTTGAGACATCTTTGATCGATGCCAGCAGAAGGGGATATCCACTCACTTCCAGAAAATCGAAAAAGCCGTCATGGAACATGGCTTCGATTGCATTGGAGAAACAAACCGGCTTTCTGAAATTTTTCCACCAGTGATCAGCGGAAAGGATGCCATCCCCGATCGCTGCTCCCAAGGTCGACGAATAGACCGGCAGCGTGACCCGCCGGTTCGTTATCGTCGTGGCGCCCTGCAGGAAATGCTCTTTGTGTGGGTCTAGTGCTGAGCTATGAGCAGCGAAGTTAATCCTGACTCGTTGCGCCGGAATTCTGCGGGATTCTAAAACCGCGCTGAAGGCGTCGATTACTTCTAGAGTACCGGAGACAACTATATTATTCGGTCCATTCTGAATGGCGATGTCGATGGGCGACCCAGTTTCAGAGATCAATTCCCTGCACTGATCGGCCGGCATCCGGATGGCCAGGAGCGTACCTTGACCGCTAATCACCTTGCTAATCTCGCTACGCAACAGAACCAGCTTGATGCTATCGTCTAGGCTTAGCGCTCCCCCAAGATGTGCTGCAGTTATGTCTCCCAGGCTATGCCCGATGAGAGCGTCCGGTTTGATGCCCCATGAATCAAGCAGCGCGAAAAGTCCAATCTGAAAAAGAAAGATGCGTAGTTGCTGTCCGTCATACCTTTGATCGAATCTTTCACTATTCAACCCGGCAAGGATGTCGGCGGCTGACGGGATCCCGGTCTCCAGGAGAACAGACGTGCAAGCATCCATCGCACGCCGGAATGCGGGCTGTCGCAGGAGTTCCGTGCCTAGACCGTCACGATAGGAGCCTTGTCCTGAGAAGACAAAGGCAAACGGCCGGTGGAACGGCGCATCTTGCCCTTTCGCAAAAGCGGCTTCTTTCAGAGCTTTACGAGCCTCTGACGGGCTATGCGCAACTACGGCGATGCGTTTCGGATAGTGATCGCGGCGAAGGGCTAGATTCGTGCAGAGTCGCCCGAATCCGGTAACCGGCAAGGCGCTCAACAGTTGATCGTACTCCAGAATCAGCTGGCGTAATGCTTCGGGCGACACTGCAGAAATGGGAAGAATGTGAGGTTTCTCCCCGGCAGGTAGGGACTCATCGGTCAAAGCTGCCGGCTTTTGGTGTCCGGCAATCACTACATGTGCGTTGGAGCCTCCAAACCCGAATGAACTTACACCGGCGATGCGTTCCTCGTTGCCAGGCCAAGGCGTTGGTTTATCAGCGATCAAAACCGACAACTCAGCAGCGCTTAATTCTTCACTGAGCGCATGAAAATGCAGGGTCGCGGGGATATTTTCATGGTAGAGGGCCAGAGCGGTCTTAATGAGCCCAGCTATACCTGCGGCGCTCTCGGCGTGGCCGATATTGCTCTTTACAGAACCAATTCTGCATCTTGCGCAGCCACCACTGTCCCCTAAAGCTGTATCTATAGCTCGAAGCTCGATGGCATCCCCAAGCGAGGTACCGGTGCCGTGCGCTTCGATGTACGAAAGACTCGCAGGCAGGACTCCCGCCTCCTTCCAAGCGGAGTATAAAAGTGCGGTTTGCCCCTCGGCTTTTGGCGCCAGAAGCCCGTTGGAGCGCCCGTTATGATTGATCGCGCTTCCCAACAGCACTGCATAGATTCGATCGTTGTTCTGCTCAGCCTCAGCGAGTCGCCGCAACACGATGACGCCGATACCTTCGCTCCGGACGTAGCCATCGGCTGTTTTATCAAAGGCCTTACACAAGCCATCAGGAGATAGTAGGCCTGAGTTTTGAAAATCCTGGTAGACCGCCGCTGAGAGGATAATGTTAGCTCCACCCACAACAGCAAAGTCGCATTCGCCGGCGCGCAAGCTTCGTATTGCTTGATGCACGGCTATCAATGAGGACGAGCAGGCGGTATCAATGCTGACACTCGGGCCGGTCCAGTCAAACGCATACGATAGCCGGTTTGCCGCGATACTCAGAGCGGTACCCGAGACGGTATAGCTATCCTGAACGGTATCGGCTCTCAGTGAATTCTGGCTATAGTCGCTGTTCGAAATGCCAACGAATACTCCCACACGTTTCCCTCGGGTGGCAGACCGCGTCAGCCCGGCGTCTTCCAAAGCATGCAGTGTCACTTCCATCAACAACCGCTGCTGTGGATCCATGAGAGATGCTTCGACTGGAGAGATGCCAAAGAAGCGTGCGTCGAACGCATCTATGCTGTCTAGAAAACCACCGCGGAAGGAAACTGAGGGACCCGCAAATTGGGGCCGGTCCGTTGGATATTCACTGATGGAGGATCGGCCATCCTGAAGCAACTTCCAGAACTGCTCTGGTCCGTTCGCGCCCGGGAAACGGCAGCCGATGCCAATAATTGCGATATGCTTAACGCCGGGTTCGTCTTCCACGCGAGATAGGAAAAGGTCGGCCGCGTGCTCACTTCCGTTGGAACACATTGCACCGTCGTGACGCGTCGCCCCGCTCGACCGCGTCGCACCATTCCGCTTTAGCTTATCCGTAGAACCCAAGGTCTCCAGATGGGCGATCAACTTTGCAACTGTCGGTTGATCGTAGAGTAAAGAGGATTCGAGTTTTCGGCCTAGAAGCCGCGAGAGGTCCGCTGCCGCCTCGACAGCTGCATTCGAATCGAAGCCGTAGTCAGCGAAGGATTTCTCCCGGTTGATTGCGTTCGGAGAGAATCCAGTGCGCCGGGCAACGATTTCTAGAACCGCAATACCCGCCCGCGACTCCATCGGATCCAATGCTGCGGATTTCGTTGCCGGCAAGACCAGCTCTGGTAATGTCCAGCTATCCAGCACAGACAGATTGCCAGCAAGGTATTGCTCCTGGCAGAACTTTCGGCGGATCTTACCGCTTGTTGTTCTCGGAATGGAAAACTCGTTGACAAGAACAACACTGTAAGGCGAAATGTCCATGTCTGACGTAATTCGCTGACGGATGGCGTCAATGACGCCTTCAAGCTGATGTCTCTTCACGCGCCGCACCTCTTGGACGATGACCAGTTGCTCCCCATCATCCCTGGCGACTGCAAAGGCGGCGGTGCCCATAGAACGTAGGGCGGCGTGGCTGCCCTGGGACAACTCTTCAATATCGTTTGGGTAGATATTTCTGCCCCGGATGATGATGAGGTCCTTCAGTCGGCCGGAGACGAAGATCTCTCCGCGGTCGCGGAAGCCCAAATCTCCTGTGCGCAGGAAGAATCGCTCGGGGTAATCAGGGCTGGCACCGTGGAAGGTCTCTTGAGTCCGTTCACTATCATTCCAATATCCAGCTGCAACGCTAGGGCCGTGTACCCAGATCTCACCGATCGTGTTGTCCGGACACGCGCGGAACGTCTTGGGATCGATGATAGCGACATCCGCGTCCTCGATCAGACACCCACAGCTAACAACCGCGATGCCTGCCGGATCTGGCGTGTCTTTCGCAAAGCCTGCGGCAAGGGATGAAACATCAAGACGTCTGCTTCTAAACTGTTGACCGGCGCCGACATCCGTGACCACAAGGGTAGCTTCCGCAAGACCGTAACCAGGACGCAAAGCATTCGGGTCGAAGTGAGCCGGTGCGAACCGTTCTAGAAACTGCTCAACAGTGGATTGCCGGATGGGCTCAGCTCCGCACATTGCGACCTGCCAACAAGACAAGTCGAGTGAGGTAACCTCTTCGGGGCTTACCTTGTCAACGCAAGCCTGGAATGCGAAGTTCGGAGCGTGGGAATGCGTTCCTCGAAAACGATCGATTGCTCTGAGCCAAAGCAAAGGAGTGGCGATGGTCGCAGGCGGCAACAGGACAGATGTACAGCCACTCACAATCGGCAAAAGGATCGTCGTAATCAACCCCATATCGTGGAAATGCGGTAGCCACGACACGCCGATGCTGTTCTCTTCCATACGCCACTTCTTAGCTACCGAAGTGCAGTTTGCGATTACATTTCGATGGCTTACGATCACGCCACGAGGGCTGGAAGTAGAGCCGGACGTGTACTGGAGATAAGCGATGTCATTCAACTCGCGGCGAGGAAGAGCAATTTCCTCTTCTGGCGTATCCAGGGACCCAGCCTCGAGGATCATCCATTCGCAGGCGGGGTGTTCATTTGCGAAAGCGTTTTCTTTGTCCAGTTTCCGGCGAAGGTGGCTGGTACTCAGGATGAATCTAGGTTTCGCATCCTCCATGATCTTCCGAAACGCATCAGACCGGACTGATTTGGGAACAGGAATCGGAATTGCAATGATTCCTGCAAACAAGCACGCGAACAAAGCTACGATGAAATCAAGGCCTGCCGGGTAGAGCAGGATAGCTCGCTCATCAAGGCCTGACTGCCATAGGCGTGCAGCCAGATGCCGGGATCTCGTTGCCAATTCCCTGTAAGTGATTGCGATTTCCTGCGATCCATTGGGACTCGCTGGGTCAACAAAGCGGAAGGCTATATGCGCAGGATGCCGGGCTGATGTCTCCAGCAGGAAATCGCAGACAGTCATTGATTACTCCACTTAAAAGGATTCTGACGAACGTGGATTGTCTCGAGCGTCGCCGTGGCGCAAGGTAACAGCCCGAGGATGGCTAAAGTCATCTCGAAGCACAGTTTGTACCAAGGCATCTACAGATTGGGAGTCAGCCCTCTGCTTTCCGCAAAAGAAGTTTTATTTGCGGCAAAAAGAACCAACCACAGTTGAGACAGTTCTATTTGCTTGACTAATTGCCTTCCCGGTTAGGCTCCGCAAGGAACTGGGGGAAGCATCATGAACGGCGCTGGGGGCAATTTGAACAAGGCCAAGCCTGCAATGGCACTCTCTTCGCGCCGTGCTGTGCTGCCGCCATCTCAGTCCCCCTTCGGGTACTTGATGAAAGCATTGAAGGCTCGTGCACCGACATAAGAACATTCTTCTCTCTATGAAAACAACTGCACTTCAAAAGTAAAAAGGACAGGTGTCCTGTACCAAGGAGAGCGCTCGCGTACGGCACAACATTTCCAGTGCTGTCGTAGACCGATCTTTGTTGCTGACCACCGAATGCCCTTCCTTTAATTGGCTTTGACGTCGTCCAATCTGCAGCCGGCGGTTATATTGCCGGTACCGTTTTCGACGCCAAGTTCGGCGCCATTGATTTTCAGCAGCTCTCTCCGATTGCTTACCTGTGATTTCCTCAGGATGTTGGAAACGTGGTACTTGACAGTTCGTTCTGAAATGCCCAGAGCGTCGGCGATTTGCTTATTGCTGAACTTGCGCTCAACAAAACTGAGGATCTGGTCTTCTCTTAGCGTGAGGTTCTGAGAAAAAACACCGTTCTTCTTCGGCGCAAACTGCCCCAGCCTTACATACTCTCCCAGTGCGCTTCCGCTGTACCAAAGCTTGCCTTGAAGGACTGAATTCACGGCCGCAGGCAATTCCTTGCGAATGTCGGGGGAGACCTGGACAAGGCCCCATACACCCAGGTAGAGGGCGCGCATTTGCTCACGATGATTGGTCATCTCCGGAGAAACTATGCAAACGATACTTCCTCCCCATCGCTGCCAGCGAATTGCTGTTTCCGGCCAAAAATCATTTGAGCAGCAATCCAGTATGAGCAGCGCTGGAGGCTGTATCTCTGCTGTGATCGTTCTGGAATAGCGTTTCACTCTGTCCTGCAATGCAAGATCCGAAATGAGAGCGTCTCGTACCCATTCAAATGCAATAGGATGTTGGCTAGAGACATATACGAATTGAGAATTACCATTCATCATCGGCATGCGATCACACCTTTCCGTGGGATCAAAACAGAATTGTTTGCTATCGTTCTGTGTAGATTTTGTTGCTCAGCACTGTAGCGCCTGGCCGCGCTGACAGACCCCGGTGTTGCAATATCGCTTGCGCTCGAAGACGCAGTCGGCCGTGGCTGGGATCACGCGGACCCGAATAGCCCTCGAGTTATATCGCCGGCCTAAAGAAGTATGACTTTCGCACCTTTACCCTGCCGTTTTCGAATTTGTAAGTGTCGGCAAATCTTTCGTCGATCTGTGAGCCGTTCTTGTGTTCACCAATGAACCTGCCCCAACATGCTCCACCGTCGTCATCCACGACAATCTCTTCCAGGAGATGCCGGCCACAAGCTATGACACGCTCTTCTCGATAAAACTTAAGTATCCGATCATAGCCAATCAACGGCGCATATCCAGGACGCTCATAGATCATATCCTTGGCGAAGAAGTTTTCCAGACTGGGCCAGCGACGGTCGTCAATCGCTTCAAACAGATTCCTTACAAAATCCGGCGCGATCGGTATCATCTGTCCCTGAGGGCACTCACGCCCGTCCAAATAAACAGCTATCTCCGCCTCGGATGCATAGGCTGACAATCCCATCTCCGGGTTCTCCATGTCTTCGCAGAGCATGTGACGAAGCTTGCGAGTGAGCGGGCCGGGCGTAGCATTCCCGATTGGCAGACGATCGAGTGTTATGACTGGGATGAGACCGGCTGCCGTTCCGGTCAAAAAGACCTCCTTGTCGCTACCAAGAAGATCCGTGGGTAACAGCGTGGCACACTCATCTGTACGAAAACCCAATCCCCGCGCGTACTCGAGCACAAGACCGCGGGTTATGCCATTTAGGCAATAAGCTGGTACTGGAGTTGCTATCGTCACCTTTGACGAGTCCTCTTCCCAACCGCGGTCCTTGGTAACTATAAACAGATTATCTGTCGTGGCTTCTCCAACATAGCCGTTCTGGGTCAACATCAACGCTTCGTGGCATCCCTGCCCCGAGGCTTCGGTCCACGCAAGAATGTTGTTCAAATAGTTGCAGGACTTGATTTGAGGATCCAGAATGGCTGCGCCGGACCGGCGGATCTTCCGGCAGAGGCCCAAATGAATGCCATGCTCATACAGAGACTCCGGATACAGTTGTATTCTTGACGCAACGCAATAGACTGTGCCGGACGAACACTTGCCAGGCTGAATCCCTAAATCTCCTGCCCCTCGCGTCACCACTAAACGAAGATACGTTGCAGCCTTCCCCTCCGCAGCCGTCTTGCGCACGGTCTCCAATACGTGATTTGTCAGGGCTGTCGGACTGTACGGAATCTCCAGTTGAAGTTGCTGGGCAGAAGAATACAGACGTTGAAGATGCTCTCGCCACTTGAAGAGACGGTCACCAACTACTAATATCCCTTCGAAGACTCCATCTCCATAGAGCAAACCGTGATCAAGTACGGGAACACCAATTTCATCAGGTCGAAATATTCCCCAGTAGCGAGCCGTACGCTCTCCATCCAGCGAATTTTCCTTTTGCCCTTTTTCGATAAGGATCCGCGGCGTAATGCCAGGGACAAGGGGCATGCTCATGAACACTGTTGTCGCAGTCGCAAGGTGTTCCAGCCGGCTTAGAACGGCGGTGCTATCAAGATGAGCCGCATTAACTTGCGTTGCCATGACAATCACCCCTGTGATTGAGAATCACCTAATTAGTTACAATCGGACTGTTCCGCTGGCCCCCAGGAAGCGAGGAGCAGCGCGGGCCTAAAATTGGCATACGATTTATACCGTTCTCTTTAACAGTTCTAGAGCGAGCTGATTCAGGCGGACAGGATCCGCGACCTCTGATCCTTCCGCCAATAGCGCCAACTCGAACAAGATCTCCATTGTGTCGCCAACCGCAGGATCCTCCGCGTTGGCCTTGAACCGCTCATAGAGTCGCGCAATCAGTGGATGATCTGAGTTCAGTTCCATGATGCGCCGTTGCTTAGGACCACCGCCTTTCCCCTTCTGCAACAACCGCTCCAAATGCGGGCTATACTCGTGTTCTTCAGTGACCAAGCACGAGGGGGAATCGACAAGGCGCGTGGAGAGCCGGATCCGCTTCACGTGAGTATCGAGCTTTCTCTGGCAGCTCTCAAGAAACTCTGCATGGTCTTCTTCCTTCTTCTTAAGCTCTTCTTCCCGCTGTTGCTTTTCC
>Ga0126378_10003691_pt1 | contig 11590 bp, 12 predicted proteins | sample PanSoiMetPlot_23_FD_92587 | JGI IMG/M metagenome (GOLD analysis project Ga0126378, IMG submission 92587) | Tropical forest soil microbial communities from Panama - MetaG Plot_23 | ecosystem: Environmental > Terrestrial > Soil > Tropical forest > Bulk soil | place: Panama | collected 2016-02-17
AGCGCACCAGGTATAGAGGCATACCCCCGCGATGATGACCGGGGCGGCGTACCAGGCGGCGACCGCCGGGAGACGGCCGCCGTTCCGGGTCAGGATCAGCCAGGGCACGTAGGCTCCGCCGGCCCCCGGCACGACGACAGCGAACGCGAGGTTGCGCAGCACGAGGCTGACGGCTGCCGTCGCGTCGCGGCTGGCGGTCACGACCGGCTCGCTTCCACGCCGCTGGCGGTCGCGGCCGATCGCCCGAACCTCGCTGCCTCCCGCTGGCGCGCGGCTGCCCCGGCGAGCCACGCGGCCAGCGCGAAGATTGCGAGTCCCGTCACCGCGTGCAGGGCGCCGACAGCCGGCACGTGCTGCCCGGCCTCGCCCAGCAGCGGCTCGACCGGGATCGCGAGCAGCGCAAGGGCGACGGCCGGCCACAACGTGCCCGCGCGGCCGCGCACGGCGGGGTCGATGAGAACGCCGGCCACGATGATCCAGGCCAGCACGCCGATGGCGATGCCGAGGGCCATGTGCGCGGCGTAGGCGTGGCCGGCCGGCGCGCGGAGCGTACTGAAGGCGCCGAGGCCGGCGAGCGCGAACTGCGCTGCAATCACGGCGAGCGTGACAAACGTGAGGACGAGCAGCGCGGCGTTGTAGCGATTCCTGGTGCGGGGTGCTGCCTCGGTCATCAGGTCCTCCTTCGACGACGATCTTCTTAGTAGTAGTGTGGCTACATATAGCGTAGCAACTTATCGCGGGAAGGGGTAGTGTTACTACTTATGCGGGCGGAGACGTTGAAGGGTCACCTCGACGGCATGCTGCTGGCCTCGCTTGAGACCGGCCCGAGCCACGGCTACGCGATCATGGAGATGCTGCGGGCCGGCAGCGACGGCCAGGTCGACCTGCCGACCGGCACCATCTACCCGGCCCTGCGGCGGCTCGAGCGGGCTGGCCTCCTCGCCGGCGCCTGGGACGAAGCGGGCGGGCGCCGGCGGCGCCTGTACTCGCTGACGCCAGCGGGCCGTCAGGCGCTGGCGGCCGAGCGCGGGACCTGGCGGATTTTCTCTGCCGCCGTGACGGCGCTGCTGGAACCCGAACCGCGGCCGGTGACGTCATGACGGCCGGCCGGGTGATTGACACCTACGTCGAGGAGGTCACGGCCGCACTGCCCGGCCCGCCGCGCGTGCGCGGGGACATGATGGCCGAGCTGCGCAGCGGGCTGCTCGATGCCCTCGACGCGCACCGGCAGGACGGTTTGCCCGACGACGCGGCAGCGGCCGCGGCGACCGCGGAATTCGGAGAGCCGCGGGTCATCGCGGCCACGTTCCGGCCCGAGCTTGCCGTGCGTCTTGCCCGCAGGTGCGCGCTGACGCTTGTTATCACCGGACCTGTCGTGGGCTTGCTATGGGCGGTCGCGGCCGTCGCAAGTCACATAGGCATCCGGCGCGCCCTGCCGTGGGAGGCGGCAGCGCCCGCGGGCTCGACGGCTGTCGTGCGGCTGCTGCTGATCGCCTTGTTGGTGACGATCCTGGGCGCCGTGGTCACGATAGCGGTCACCGGCCGGCTTGCGGCCCGGCATGGCAGGTCGCAAGTCGCTCCGGCCGCGGCCGCCCTGTCCGGATACACAGCGGTGACCGTTGACGTAGTTATTTTCACGCTACTGGCCAGTCAGCTCGCCGGTGCGCCAGGCGGGCTCGCGCCGGTCCCTGTCGCGGCTGCGGCCGCGGCGAGCGTGACGCGGCTGGTGCTGGCCTGGCGCGCAGCGCTGCGCTGTCGCGCCGTGCTGACCTGAGCCCGCTACCTCGCTCAATCGTGCGAGCGGGCGCCTTGCAACGCAGGCCTGGACGGCTTATCCCAGCCCAGTGTGACCGGGTCGTAGACACGCTCGAGATAGATCTGATGCCAGAGCGAGAACACCGTGAGCGCCCATACCTGGCGCCAGCTGACGTCGCGCTGCCCGGCCCTGAAGCGCTGCAGGACGCGCACCGCCGCTGCGCGGTCGATCCATTCGTCGGTCTGTGCCTCGCTCAGCACCTGGTATGCGAACTCGCCCGGCTCCGCCTTCAGCCAGTGGCCAATGGGCACAGGGAAGCCTAGCTTGGCGCGCTCAGTCACCGGCTTCGGCAGGATTGTGCGCATTGCTCGCCGCAGTGCCACCTTGGTCGTTCGCGCTCCGATTTTCTCCTGCGGTGCGAGCCGGGCCGCCACTTTCATCACCTCGCGGTCCAGGAACGGCACCCGCAGCTCAAGGCTGTGCGCCATGGTCATCCGGTCCGCCTTGACCAGGATGTCGCCTACCAGCCAGGTGTTGATGTCGACAAGTTGCTTTGTTGAGACATCGTCCAGGCCGATTTCGTCGGCCTGGACGAAAATCGGGTCCGTTACGCTGTAAATGCTCGTGGCTGCGTCGGGCTGTGCCGTTGCGTGGCAATGGCGCACAATGGCCTCGATCTGGCCGTCGCTGTACACGTGCGCGTTGCCGATGTACCTCCTCCGGAGCCGTGTGGACATGCGCTCGAGGAAGCCCTTCCCCTTCACTCCTGGCGGGAAGAGCTCGGCAGCACATTGAAGCCCTGTCCGCGCCCAGGCGGGCAGCCGCTCTGCGGCACGGATAAGGGATGGCTCCCGATAGATCTGATAACCGCCGAACAGTTCGTCAGAGCCTTCGCCAGACAGGACAACCTTGACGTATCTGCTGGCCTCACGGGCGACGAACCAGGCTGGCACAGCTGCTGCGTCTGCCATCGGATCGTCGAGGTGCCAGATGATCTGCGGAAGGTTGGCAAAGAACTCCTCGGCGGTGATGACGTGAGAATGTGATTGAAGGCCGAGCAGCGCAGCGGTCTCGTGTGCTAGGTCGATCTCGTTGTAGCCCTGGCGGTCGAATCCGACGGTGAAGGTGCGCAGGTTAGGTTTGCGCTCTGCGGCCAGCGCGCAGATCGCCGCTGAATCGATCCCGCCAGACAGGAATGCGCCAAGCGGTGCGTCACTGCGCAGGTGGACATCGACCGAGTCCCGCATGGCTGCCAGGATCTCGGAAGCGGTGCTCTCGGCCGGCGTAGCAGCGGGACGCAGGTTCGCTCGCCAGTATCGGGACACTTCAACGGTGCCGTCTGGCCGGGCAATCAGCGCGTGTCCAGGCGGCAGCGTCCGTACCGGAGGGGTCAGGGTCTCCGGGCCGGGCACGTACTGGAAGCCGAGGTACCTGCAGAGCGCGACACGGTCAAGCTGGCGGAATTCCCCTGCGTCGGCGAGTGCCTTGCGTTCCGACGCGAAGCGCAGCAGCTGAGCATGCGCGTCGTGATCGTCGATGATGTAGAAGAACGGCTTTATGCCGAACGGGTCGCGTGCGCAGAACAGCTCTCGCGTCACCGTGTCCCAGATACCGAAGGCGAACATGCCGCGGAGTCGGTGCAAGACGTCCTTGCCGTGCCTCGCGTACGTCTCGAGCAGGACCTCGGAGTCAGAGCTCGACCGCAGCGCCACGCCCTCTTTCCGCAGTTCCTCTCCGAGTTCCAGATAGTTGTAGATCTCGCCGTTGTAGACCATGCAGTAGCGTCCGTCGATCGAGCGCATGGGCTGGCGGCCGCTCACAGACGGGTCAATGATCGCCAGGCGCTTAAAGCCCAGGGCGATATCTGGATCGGTGTAGAAGTCTTCGTCGTCCGGGCCCCGGTGGCTAATGCGCTCGGTAGCAAGGCGCACCCAGTCAGCGTCGGGGTCCACCCCAGCGGCCAGAACCAGACAACCGACAACTCCGCACATTGGTCCCCCGACCTAGATATCCACGACGAAGACACGCAACCCGTGGCCCCGGCAATCGGCGGGCAGCGTGACCCTGCGAGCAGCGCAGGCCCCCCGGATTACTACCCGCCCGGCGGCGGTGTTGTCTCTGCCGCCGGCCCGGATAAGTTCCGGTCATTGCCAACCGGTCATGGCCGGATATTGTCGGCAGCTGCCGCCGCATCCCCCTGTCCTGCAACGGCCACCGTGGGCGCCGCCTGGGTCGTCGTAGCTGTCGCAGCCTGGGCGGCCAGGGGACCGCGGCGGAACAGGCTGCCGCAGATGATCGCACCGCCGGCGAAGAACCCCGCGGTCCACCAGTATGCGGTGGTGTATCCGTGCACGGCCGCGGACGCCTGGAGCGCCGACCTTGACGCGGGTGAGGCAGCGACTGCAGGGCTGAAATGGCTGGTGAGGTACGCGGCGGCGGCGCTCGTCGCGATGGTGTTGAGCAGGGCCGTGCCGACCGAGCCGCCGAGCTGCTGACCGACGTTGAGGGTGGCTGAAGCGACCCCCGCGTCGCGCGGAGCCACGCCGAAAGTCCCCGCATTCATCGACGGAGGCATTGAGAGACCGATGCCCGCGCCGGCAACCAGCAGCGGCCCGAGCACGGCAGCGACATAGCTCGTGTGCACGCCGATCCCGGTCAGCCATGCCATGCCGGCCGCCGCGATCAGCATGCCGAAGCCAACCAGGGGCTTGGGCCCGATTCGCGGCATCAGGACGATATTGGAGATCTGGGCAAAGGTCATCACCATCGCGATCGCCGGCAGGAACGCAACGCCGGTGAGGACGGGGGAGTAGCCGAGGATCGTCTGAAGGTAGTAGGTGAGGAAGAGGAACAGGCCGAACATCGATGCGCCCACGATGAGGATCGCCAGGTAGGCGCCGCCTCGGTTGCGGTCCAGCACGATGCGCGGCGGCAGGAGGGGGTGGGCCGCGCGGGTCTGCCAGGCAGCGAACAGGACCAGCAGTACCGCTCCGGCGATCAGGAAGCCCCAGGTCGACGCGGCGTGCCAGTTGTGGGTGGCGGCGTTGGCGAGCCCGTAGACCAGGCAGAACATCGACGCGGATACGGTGAGCACGCCAAAGATGTCCAGGCGGGCACCGCCCCCGGCGCGCTGGCGAGGCAGCATGAGCGCCGCGCCGACCGCGGCGATGGCGGCGAACAGCAGGTTCACATACAGGCACCAGCGCCAGTTGAGGTACTCGGTCAGCAGGCCGCCGAGCAGCAGTCCGATCAGACCGCCGCCGCCCGCGATGGCCCCGTACACGCCGAAGGCCCGGCCGCGCTCCTTCTGATCGGTGAACGTGGTGGTAAGGACCGACAGCGCGGTTGGCGCCAGCAGTGCGCCGAACGCTCCCTGGCATGCGCGCGCCGTGATGAGCATCGTGAAGTTCACCGACGCGCCGCCGACCGCCGAAGCGACCGCGAAGCCGGCCAGGCCGGTTAGGAACGCTGGCTTCCGGCCGAACAGGTCGCTGATCCTGCCGCCGAACAGCAGCAGGCTGCCGAAGGTGAGGGCGTAGGCCGTGATCACCCATTGCCGGTCGGCGTTGGAGAAGCTCAGCGCCCGCTGGGCGGAGGGCAGCGCGATGTTCATCACCGTGATGTCGAGCACGATCATGAGCTGGGCGAGCCCCACGACGCCCAGCACGTACCAGCGCCGTCGGTCGGCCTGGCCGGCCTGACCTTCGGTCATGTTGCCAGGAATGCCTGTAGCGGCCATCCTCTTACCCCGATCTGGAGATCGTTTCTCCGCTTTAGTGCGGAGCCTAACAGAACCGGAGGTGAGACCTCCACTGCCGCTAGGATGTCCCCGATGAACGGACGCGGTAAGCCGGCGGGAGACAAGGCCCGAGCAGATTGCGCGGCCCGAGCGGGCGGCGTGGCCGGGCGCGCGCTGCGCCGGGACGCCGAGCGCAACCGCCAGCGCATCCTCGACGCGGCGGCTGATGTCTTCACCGAGTGTGGGCTCGAGGCGACCCTTGATGATGTGGCCCGCCGCGCCGGCGTCGGCGTCGGGACCGTGTACCGGCGCTTTCCAGACAAGGCGTCGCTAGCCGACGCGATGTTCGAGGAACGCATCGACACGCTGGTGCACATAGCCGAGCAGGCACAACATGAGCCGGACCCGTGGACAGCGCTGGTCTCGTTCCTCGAGCGAGCCGCCGAGATGCTGACAGCTGATCGCGGCTTGCGCCAGATCTTCATGTTCGCAGCGCAGGGCCACGACCACGTCGGCTACGCCCGCGACCGGATGCGCCCGGTGGTCGCCTTCCTGGTGGAGCGTGCGCAGGCGGCCGGTCAGGTCAGAGGGGACCTCGCCGCGACCGATGTGCCGATCATTGAGTTCATGCTCGGCTCGATCTCCGAATACGCGCGTGAGGTCAGGCCAGCCATCTGGCGGCGCTATCTGGCCCTGATGCTGGATGCGCTGCGCCCAGCCAGGGATGGGGTCGGCCCGCTACCTGAGCCGGAGCTCACGCCCGACGAGATGGTCAGGGTCCTGCATTCCAACCCCGTCGGACGCCGCCTGACCCGCAAGCCGCACGCGGCGCCTGCCCAGGACGGATGACAGGCGGCGGGCGGGGCAGGAGTGTCCCGCTCTGTCGGTCAGGTGCGGCCGCGCGAGAAAACGTTGATCAGGTTGCCGTCGGGGTCGGTGAAGATACTCGCGCGGCTCCCCCAGGGCTGAGTGGTGGGAGGCATGACGACCGTCGCGCCCAGCGCCCCGATGCGCTCGTACTCGGCGTCCACGTCCGCGACCTGGAAATCGAGGATGCTGTCGCGATGAAGCACGGTTCGCGCGCAGCACGACCGCTGGCCGCGGCTGAACTCGGTGAACCTCCGCCTGGAGAATCCGACGGTCACCGGCCCGGCCGGCACCTCTACGTAGTACTCGTTGAGAGTCACCGGCACGGCCAGCAGGCTGGCGTAGAACCCGGCCAGTTGCTGGACGTCGTCAGTGACAAGGCGACTCTGGGCAAGCTCCATCTCAGCTGGCTCCCGCGTCCGCGATCGGAGTTCGGTTCTGCGGGAAGGACGAGGCTCGGGGCCAGAAAGTGACACGACCCCGGGCGGAACTCGGGTCTTTGCGTCACTTTCCGCTCGGTCGCCTCGTCCTCTAGGCGGCGACGCTAGCGCGGCGGAGGTGCGCGATGGACGGAGGACAGGCCGGCGAGAAGATAACCCAGGCCTACCTGGCTCATCGTCCCTACCTGGTGGATCTCGCATTCCGCATGCTCGGCGACATAGGCCTGGCCGAGGACGTGGTGCAGGATGCGTTCTCCCGGCTCATCAGGGCAGACCCGGGTGAGATCGAAGACGAGCGGGGCTGGCTCATCGTGGTGACGAGCCGGCTGTGCCTGGATCAGATCAAGTCGGCCCGCGCTCGCCGGGAACGGGCGCACGACGCCAGCGTGATCGAGTACGTGACCCCAGTCGCTGCCGGCGACCGCAACGCCAGCCTCGCAGATCCCGCCGACCGGGTGACCTTCGATGACAGCGTGCGGCTGGCCCTGCTCGTCGTGCTGGAACGGCTCAGCCCGGCAGAGCGGGTCGTGTTCGTGCTGCACGACATCTTCCAGATGCCCTTCGGCGAGATCGCCGAGAGTGTCGGCCGGCCAGTTCCCACCTGCCGTCAGCTCGCGCGGCGCGCCCGGCAGAAGATCGCGGCGGGCCAGGATGCGGCGCGGTTCGACATTCCGTCCGCCGAGCACCGGGAGGTCACCGACAAGTTCATCGCCGCGTGCGCGAGCGGTGACCTGACCGGCCTGCTCGAGGTGCTGGCCCCGGATGCCTGGGGCGATGTCGACCTAGGGCCTGACGCGATCCGCCGCCCGCCGCCGGCGGTAGGCGCCGAGCACGTCGCCAGGAATCTGCTGCACTACTGGGGACAGCCCGCCACCCTCGTTTCCCTTCCGGTCGGTGGCCAGCCCGCGCTGCTCGGCTTCTTCGGCAGAGAACTCGCCGGCGTCGTGGTGCTCACCATGCGCGGCGACCTCATCCAGTCCCTGCACGTGATCGGCGACCCGCGCAAGCTGGCTTTCCTGCGCGCTCAGCTGCAGGCGTGAAGACCGGGTGGCGCCGCAGCTGACGGCGACCGCCATCGTCACTTTCGCTCGGCTCGCCTCGTCCTTACCGATGCCGTCAGGCCGGTGCTCAGCCGGCCGGCGTCCAGGAAGGATCAGCGAGATGAGCATGGATGCGGTAGCGCCCGCACCGTTCGTGCGGATCGTCGTCCGGCCGATGACTAAGGTTCTGAATCCGCTGGTCGGCAAGCTCGCCGGCCGCAGGCACTTCGGCATGGCTGCGCAGATTCGCCACGTGGGCAGACGCTCTGGCCGGCCTTACGTCACCTCTGCCGGGGCCCGGCTGAGCGGGGACACGATCGTCATACCACTGACGTTCGGCAACCGCTCGGACTGGTCACGCAACGTGCTGGCGGCCGGCGGCTGCTCGATCCGGATCAAGGGCCGCGACTACGCCGCGACGGAGCCGAAGCTCCTCGGCGTTCAGGACGCGCGGCCGTTCATCCGGGCAGCATTCAGCCCGCTCGAGCGGGCGTCGTTCCGCATCCTCGGAATCAGGCAGGTGCTGAGCCTGCGGGCGGTGCTCCAGGACGCGCGGCCGGACGGCCGCCATGCAGTCGAAGTACCCGGAGGAACAAAATGAGCTCTCAGCAAGCCGCGCGCGCCACGCCGGTGCATGCTATGGGTCGCGCACCAGCACCTGCCATCGCGATCGCCGTCATCGCCGGCGCCCAGCTGATGGTCGCGCTGGATGTGACGATCGTGAACATCGCTCTGCCGCACATTCAGGCAGCGCTGCACTTCTCCCGCCCGTCGCTGGCCTGGGTGATCGATGCGTACACGCTCGTGTTCGGTGGTCTGATGCTGGTCGGCGGCCGGACCGCTGACTTCCTCGGGCGCAAGCGAATGTTCATCGCCGGACTCGGTCTGTTCAGCCTGGCCAGCCTGGCGGGTGGCCTCGCGACAACCGGCGCGACGCTGATCGCGGCGCGCGCAGTTCAGGGTGTCGGCGGCGCGATCGCCAGCCCGACTGCGCTCTCGCTGGTCACGACGGTGTTCCCGGAGGGCCGGTCGCGCAACCGCGCGCTGGCTGCATACGCCGGCGCGACCGGCGGCGGCGGCGTGCTTGGTCTGATCGTAGGCGGGCTGCTCACCGACCTGCTGTCGTGGCGGTGGGTGCTCTTCGTCAACGTGATCATCGGTGGCTTGCTGATGCTCGCCGCACCCCGGATCATCCCGGATACGCCGCGCACCGCGCGCAGGCCGTCGCTGCCGAGCGCGCTGCTGTCCGTGCTCGGAATCGGCGCGCTGGTCTACGGATTCCTGCACGCGGCATCGGATGGCTGGCGCAGCCCGGTAACCGTCGGGGCGTTCGCCGCGGCCGTCGTCGTCCTGGCTGGGTTTTCCGCGCTTCAGGCGCGGTCCAGAGAGCCGCTGCTGCCCTTGCGACTCTTCGGAAATCGCAACCGCGTCGGCAGCTACCTCATGGGGATGAGCATTGGCGCCGCGATCTTCTCGATGTTCTACTTTCTCACTCAGTTCGTGCAGGAGATCCTTGGCTACAGCCCCATCAAGGCGGGTCTGGCGTTCCTTCCGCTGATGGTGCTGCTCGGCGTGACCGCGCAGGTCGGCGGCCGCCTGATCAGCCGGACAGGCCCTAAGCCGCTGCTCATCTTCGGCGCCGCGCTCGTGCTGCTCGCGCTGGCCTGGCTGAGCCGGATCTCGGCGGGCTCCACCTACGCCAGCAGCGTTCTGCCAGCTCTGCTCGTGCTCGGCGTCGGCGTCGGCTCCTTCTTCGTGCCGCTTGCTGGCACGGCGGTGGCTGGCGTATCGGATCACGATGCGGGTGTCGCGTCCGGCGCCTACAACATGTTCTTCCAGATCGGCGGCGCTATCGGACTGGCGGCGCTGACGACAGTCGCCACCACCGCCATCCGCAGCGACCTCAGCAGCCATTCGGCGGGGCAGGCCCATGCGTCTCCGGCCCCTGTGATCGCGCACGCGCTGGCGCAGGGCTGGGGTACCGCGTTCGAGGCGGGAACGGGGTTCGCTGCGCTGGCTCTGCTGACAGCGGTCGTAGTCGTCCGGGTGCGAGCCGGCGAGATTAACCCAGCGCACGTTCGCTGATCGCACAGAGCAGGAGAAGCACCCTGGCGGAGGCGCTTCTCCTGCTCGCGTGGTCGCCAGGCGGCGGAGGACCACCCTGAGCCCTAAATACCCTGTGGGGGTATAGTAGCCGCCCATGAGTGCATTGCTGCATGCGCTGTCCATCACCGGGTCCATGACCTGGGAGATCACCTGGGCTTTGATCCTCGGCTTCGCGCTCTCCGCGGTGATCCAGGCGGTAGTCCGCAAGTCGACGGTGGCGCGCCTGCTCGGGAACAGCCGCCCGCGCACGCTCGCGATCGCAGCCGGGCTCGGGGCGGCCTCGTCCTCATGCTCTTACGCCGCGGTCGCCCTCGCGCGCGCACTGTTCCGGAAGGGCTCTGACTTCACCGCCGCGATGGCGTTCGAGATCGCCTCCACCAATCTGGTGATCGAGCTCGGCGTGATCCTGGCGCTCCTGATGGGCTGGCAGTTCACACTCGCCGAGTTCACCGGCGGGCCGTTGATGATCGTGTTCCTTGCGGTCCTTTTCCGGATCTTCCTGCGCGACAGGCTGCTGCATCAGGCCCGGGCTGAGGCGGACCGCGGCCTGAAGGGCTCGATGGAAGGTCACGCCGCGATGGACATGTCCATCCGTGGCCAGGGCTCGTTCGCCCGGAGGCTGTTCTCGGGTGAGGGCTTCACCTCGGTCAGCCACGTGTTCGTGATGGAGTGGGCCGCGATCATCCGGGACGTGGTGGCCGGCCTGCTCATCGCGGGCGCGATCGCGGCCTGGGTGCCCGATAGCTTCTGGCGGGCGTTCTTCTTCACCGGGCACCCACTGGCCGCGAAGCTCTGGGGACCGCTGGTGGGCCCGGTGGTAGCCGTCATCTCGTTCGTCTGCTCGATCGGGAACGTTCCGCTGGCTGTCGTGCTGTGGAAGGGCGGGATCAGCTTCGGTGGCGTTGCCGCGTTCATCTTCGCCGACCTGATCATCGCGCCCATCCTGAACATCTACCGCAAGTATTACGGAGCACGGATGGCGTTTTTCCTGCTCGGAACGTTCTTCGCCGCGATGGCCGCGGCCGGGTACGTAGTCGAGCTGGTCTTCGGCGGACTTGGGCTGATCCCGTCGCGGGCCAGCGCGACGATCCCGTCTGGCGGGGTGTCCTGGGACTACACGACCTGGCTGAACATCGTGTTTCTGATCCTGGCCGCCGTGCTGGCCGTCCGTTTCGCCCGAACTGGCGGCCGCCGGATGCTCGCGATGATGGGCGGGGGGCCGGACCCGGAGCCCGGCGCAGGTCACGGCCCTGGTGGCCACGATCACGGCAACCCGCACCACACCGGCGAACATACCTAGCCGGGGTATGGTAAACTCGCAGAGCGACGGGGAGGCAGCATGTACGGATACGCGCCGAGCAAGGACGACTATCTGAGGCGGCTCCGGCGGATCGAGGGCCAGGTCCGCGGCCTGCAGAAGATGGTCGAGGACGATAAGTACTGCATCGACATCCTGACTCAGGTGTCGGCGGCGACCAGGGCGCTGCAGTCAGTGGCGCTCGGGCTGCTTGAAGACCATCTGGGCCACTGCGTGACCCAGGCGGTGGCCGAGGGTGGCGATCTCGCAGATGCGAAGGTCCGCGAGGCCTCCGACGCGATCGCCCGACTGGTGCGGTCCTGACTCAGGAGGCGGAGACTGTGA
>Ga0126378_10003692_pt1 | contig 11590 bp, 13 predicted proteins | sample PanSoiMetPlot_23_FD_92587 | JGI IMG/M metagenome (GOLD analysis project Ga0126378, IMG submission 92587) | Tropical forest soil microbial communities from Panama - MetaG Plot_23 | ecosystem: Environmental > Terrestrial > Soil > Tropical forest > Bulk soil | place: Panama | collected 2016-02-17
GGGGGAAGGTGGAAAATAGACGTTGCAGAAAGACCTTTCTGGCTTTCGTAATTGACGGTACAGAATATTCCGGCCGAAGAATGACAGGAAACCTCAAAAGGAGGATGCTATACCCTAACGATGAGCAATCCGGCGAACGTCCAAAACCATTTGACAGGTTTGTCATATGACATTGCGGGAAACGTGCTTAACGATCCGCTGGGCAATGCCGCGACATACGATGCTGCGAGCCGGATCGTGTCTGACGCAGGGTATACGTATTCCTATGATGCCGACGGCCTTCGCATAAAAAAGGCCAACGGCGCACCAAAACCAAACTTTGGACAGACGCTAACGAGTCTTACCCCTCATGGAGATTTGCGGATGACAGCAAGTCGGGCAGTACTCTGCGACATGGACTGGACTCCGATCGATTTCCGAAGAGTTCCACTGGATTTCCTGGCGTAATGCCATGGCGAATGAGGGGGTTGTCATCAAGCGCGAGCAGTTTCTCGCCTCGTTCGGCCAGCGCAACGATTCAATCCTTTCGCAATGGCTGGGGAATACGGCGACTCCAGCACGCATGGAGAAAATCGCCAATGCCAAAGAGAAGCTGTATCGTCAACTGATTCGCAGAGACGGAATCTCCCCACTTCCTGGCCTTGCAGATTGGGTGCACCGTCTTCACAAAGAGGTATGGCTTCAAGCCGTCGCCTCTGCTGCCCCACGCGCCAATATCGATGCGGTGCTTGAGGCCCTGGTGGCTACTCACATTTTTCAGGGCATCGTCTCCGCTGACGATGTTCACCGAGGAAAGCCAGATCCGGAAGTGTATTTGACTGCAGCAGCTCGCGTAGGAGTATTACCCGACAAGTGTCGTGGAAGACGTTGTTGCCGGCGTCGAAGGAGCACGTCGTGCAGGAATGAAAAGTGTCGGGGTAAGCCATAATGGCAAGCACCTGCCTGCTGATGTCGTCGTGAGCTCCCTCGAGCTCCTAGATCCGCAGGCCTTCGAAAGGCTGTGGAGTGCCGCGCCACAAACGGACAGCTGCCGGCTCAGTCTCTCGGTTAAGGACACGGACAAGCCGTGAGGTTCGCGACCGCCAAAGCTTGGCACCTCTGTGTCGGCTTCAGTGTGGATATCGGCCTTGAGAAGGCAGGTGGCATTTCCTTCGCAGTCTCTCGATTGCTCCAGGCTGGATCCCTATGGATTGCGGTGTCGTCTCTTTACGGACAATTGTGCCAAAGAGCGAGCTAGAGCCGCATTGAGCGATGCGACTTCCTGGGAGGATAGCTTTTCGCGAAGCCGTGCGGCAGCACGTTGACGTGCTTCTTCGGCTTTCGCTTCATCGATGTTCTCAACAGGCACCGCCATGTCCGTCACGATGGCGACCCGATCTTTCGTGATTTCAGCGAGTCCTTCCCCAACAGCCAGAAAATCATCATGGCCGTCCTTGCGCACAATCATCTCTCCCGGCACTAATTGCGTGATCAGCCGGATGTGTTGAGGGTAAATTCCCATTTGGCCTTCCACCCCCGATAGTGTAACCATCTCCACATCCTCGGAGTAAACAGTGGCATTCGGGGTGACGATTTCGAGTTTTAGAGTATTCGCCATGCTCGATCGTATGTTGGTTTGAACAGCTTCAACGCTGACACATTTAACCTTGCTTGATTTCGTCGATGGGACCCTTCATGTAAAAGTTTGCTTCCGGCACGTCGTCGTGTTTTCCCTCGAGGATCTCGCTGAAGCCGCGAACCGTTTCAGCCACGGGCACCTGCTTGCCTTCACGGCCAGTGAACACCTGTGCCACGCTGAACGGCTGACTAAGAAAACGCTGAATTTTGCGGGCGCGAAATACCGTTAACTTGTCATCGGGCGAGAGTTCGTCCATCCCCAGAATCGCGATTATGTCCTGCAGGTCTTTGTAACGCTGAAGCGTTTTTTGAACGCCACGCGCCGTATCGTAGTGTTTCTGGCCTACAATTTCGGGCGCCAGGGAGCGCGAGGTCGAGGCCAAAGGATCCACTGCTGGATAAATGCCCAACTCGGCAATCGCACGATCCAGCACGATGGTTGCATCCAAGTGGGCGAATGTAGTAGCTGGCGCCGGATCGGTCAGATCGTCCGCGGGAACGTAAACGGCCTGAAACGACGTGATCGAGCCTTTCTTGGTCGAAGTAATCCGCTCCTGCAACGCCCCCATCTCGGCGGCGAGTGTTGGCTGGTAACCGACGGCGCTAGCGGTCCGGCCGAGCAAGGCCGATACTTCAGAGCCGGCCTGAGAAAAACGAAAGATATTGTCAATGAAAAGCAGCACATCCTGGTTCTTTTCGTCGCGGAAATATTCCGTAATGGCGAGGCCAGAAAGGGCCACCCGCAAACGTGCACCCGGTGGTTCATTCATCTGGCCATAAACCAACGCGATCTTTGACTCACCCAGATTGTTCTGGTTGATGACCCCCGCCTCAGACATGTCGTGGTAAAGATCGTTTCCTTCCCGGGTGCGCTCGCCTACTCCGGCGAACACCGACACGCCACCATGAAGCTTGGCGATATTGTGAATCAACTCCATGATTACGACTGTCTTGCCCACTCCGGCGCCACCAAACGCGCCCACCTTGCCGCCTTTCAAAAATGGGCAGATCAAATCGATCACCTTGACGCCGGTCGGGAGCACTTGCGGAGAAGTGGATTGCTCAACCAGAGGTGGCGGCGTGCGGTGGATTGGATAGTATTTTTCCGCCTTGACTGGTCCGCGTTCATCCACCGGGTTGCCGGTAACGTCGAACATCCGGCCGAGGACGCCTGCGCCGACAGGCATGGTTATGGGCCCACCTTTGTCTGTAACCTCGAAACCGCGCTTGAGGCCCTCGGTGGTGGCCATGGAGATTGCCCGAACCAATTTATCTCCCAAGTGCTGCTGCACTTCGAGAGTCACCTTGGCGAGTTGGTCCTTAATCTTGTATTCAACCGTCAAAGCGTTGTAGATCCCGGGCAGTGCTCCGGGGAACTCGACATCCACCACCGGGCCGGTAACTTTTACGATCGTACCTTTGTTCATATTCATTCCAATACAGCAGGCAGAACTTGTGCTCACGCAGTCTGGCCGCCGGCGATTTCGAGTAACTCCTTGGTGATATTGCCTTGTCGCTGCTTGTTGTACTCGAGCGACAGATCCTTGATCAGGCGCTCGGCGCTATCCGTCGCGTTTTTCATCGACACCATACGCGCGCTCTGCTCACTGGCTTTGGCATCCAGCAAGACCTGATAAATGTAAAAGTTGAGATAGTGTGAGAGCAGATAACTGAAAACCGCTTCTGGATTAGGCTCAAACATCGATTCAATGTCATCGGCTTTCAGCTCCTCTTCGGATTCCATCCCCGGAATTTTCATTTCGGTGATTTCGCCAATCGGAAGAAAATCCAGCACAAGCGGAATCTGGCTCAGCGTATTGACAAAGCGTGTGAATACAATTTGGACCTCGTCCGCTTCACTTTTTAAGAAAAGGTCGCGAGCGAAGGACGCGATAGCAGTGGCCTCGGAGAAGTGTGGCGTTTCCGAATACTCAAACTCAGCCGCAAGATGCCTGCCCGTGCGAGCAACAAATTGCGCGGCCTTGCGCCCAGCAGTGACGAACTCTGTTGATTGCGGATCAAACTGGGTGACGATACGGAACAAGTTGCTGTTAAGTGCTCCGCACAAGCCCTTATCGGCGCCAATCAGGATAACTGCCCGCTTGCGGACCTGGCGCTTTTCCAGCAGGGGATGGCTGAAGCCCCCCATTCGAGTTGTCGCTTCACGCTGAATGCGGTACAAGAGGTAGGCGAACGGCCGACCATCCAGGGCGGCTTGCTGCGCTTTGCGCATTTTCGATCCTGCCACCATCTGCATTGCCTTAGTGATTTGTGCAGTGCTGGTGATCGACTGGATTCGTCGGCGTAAGTCGCGAATACTGTGCATGTCAAGAGTCCGAGTGTTACCTAGCGCTCATTTCCAAGTCTGTTTGAATTCGTCAGCTGCAGCCTTCAACTCGGCTTTCAGGGTGTCGCTCAGCGACTTTTCGTCTTCGATTTTCTTGAGTAATTCGACCTTGCGCGCAGCCAGATACTCGCTCAGCTTGTTCTGAAATTCCTTGACCCGGTTTACCGGTACATCGTTCACGTAGCCGTTTTGCACCGCCCAAATCACGGCCACTTGCATTTCAATCGAGATTGGGTCGTGCTGAGGCTGTTTGAAGATCTCAATGATGCGCTTGCCACCGTCGATCTTTGCCTGCGTTTTGGCATCCAGCTCCGAGCCGAATTGGGCGAACGCCGCCAGCTCCCGGAATTGCGCGAGGTCACCTTTGAGCTGGCCAGCAACCTGCTTCATGGATTTGAGCTGCGCCGCGGAACCAACCCGCGAAACCGACAGACCGATCGAAATAGCGGGGCGGACGCCCTGGTAGAACAAATCCGTTTCTAGGTAGATTTGGCCGTCCGTGATCGAGATTACGTTGGTAGGGATATAAACTGATACGTCGCCGGCCTGGGTTTCAATTATGGGCAAGGCGGTCAGCGATCCGTTGCCATATTTTTCAGCGACGCGCGCTGCGCGTTCGAGCAAGCGGCTGTGCAGATAAAACACGTCTCCGGGATATGCTTCACGACCTGACGGCCGCTTCAACACCAGCGACACCTGCCGGTAAGCCACCGCATGCTTGGACAGGTCATCAAAGACAATCAGCGCGTCCATACCGTTGTCCATAAACCACTCCCCCATCGCTACTCCGGCGAATGGAGCCAGATACTGATTGGTGGCCGAATCGGAAGCGGGAGAAGCAACGACGATGGTGTGAGCCATCGCCCCGGCCTCCTCGAGCAAGGCAATGGTATGGGCGATGCTTGACTGCTTCTGGCCGACTGCTACGTAGATGCAGTAGAGGGGACGAAAATCTTTGTCGCCCGCTGCCTCAGCCGTCTTGTTGAGACACGCTTGGCTGATGATGGTATCAACACAAATGGTCGTCTTGCCGGTTGAACGATCACCGATAATCAATTGCCGCTGACCACGGCCAATCGGAACCATTGCGTCGATCGCCATGATGCCCGTTTGTACTGGCTGACTGACGGGCTGTCGACGGATGATCCCAGGCGCCATGTTTTCGACCGGATATGCGATGTCACTCTGGATGGGACCCTTGCCGTCCAGCGGTTCTCCCAGCATGTTCACCACGCGCCCTAACAGGCCTTTGCCGACCGGTACCTGTAGCAGCTTGCCTGTAGTGCGCACCTCATCTCCTTCCTCGAGCTGCGTGTAGTCTCCTAGAACCACCACTCCTACTTCGGTCTCGTCGAGATCCAATGCGAGCCCAGTGATGCCGTGCCCGAGGTCAAGCATCTCGTTGAGCATTGCGTCGGTCAGGCCTTCGACTTTGGCGACACCATCACCGACTTCGCGTATGATGCCCACGTTCTGCTTGCCCGCCGTCCCTTTGGCGTCGCTGATTTGCGCTTCGATTTCCTGCAATAGATCAGTCATATTCCCCTCGCCTCGATCAACCGGACCCTAAGACCGCAAGGACCATCGAGACCTTCTTCGCTCAAAACTTTCTCTGCAACGACTCCAAACCCGCGCGCACGCTTCCGTCATAGACATCACTGCCTACCCGGATCCGCATTCCTCCGATCAATGCCGGACTCAGCGCGAACGAAGTGCTTATCCCCGTTCCATATACGCGCTCGAGACTCGATTCGATGCTTGCCTGCAAAGCCGCGGGCAAGGAAGTTGCGCTCTCGACCTCAGCCGTGTGCTGAGAGCGATCCAGCTTCACCAAGCGCAGAAAATGCGAGAGCAGGGCAAACCTGCCGCGGCGTTTGGCTTCAAGGACTTTTTGTACTGCCTTCTGAGCCCGCGCCTCATCCAACAATCCATTAACCCGGCACATGCAGAACAGCTGCTTGGCTTCACGCCGGAGTTGTTTATTAGTCCTCATTCTTGCTCCGCTCCAGTTGCACTATCCTGTCAATTGATTGGATGTTTCTTCCGCCAAGCGTTGCTGATCTTCAGCCGTGAGAATTTTGCGAGTGACCCTGGTCGTAGTCTGCACAAGCAGCCGGCCGAACTCAGACTTTAGTTCGGCGAGCATGCGGGCCCGCTCCTGTGCAGAGGCTTCTTGTGCCCTGGCCATAACCTGCTCGGCAGCAGCAATGGCTTTTTGTGTCCCTTGCTCCTGTACGCGAGCGGCGGCAGCACGACCTTCTTCGATCAGTCTGCTCGCTTCTATGTTGGCGCGGTCCAGCACTTCCTTACGCTGCACCTCAGTCCCGGCTAGCTCGGCCTTGATCTGCTCGGCGTTCGCTTGACTATGGGCGATTTGCCGTTTCCGTTCTTCCAGCATTTTGACAACCGGCTTATAAGCGAATCGCTGCAAAAGAATACAAACAATACAGAAGCTGATAATTTGAGCGAACAAGTGAGACCAGTCCACCCCGAAGGTCTTGGCGATCTCTTCGATTTGCCCGCCGCCCGTTATCACCAATGCCACACTATGCATAAACACGCCCTCAGTTCACCGGGGGCGGAGCCTTTCCTGATCCGCCCGAATTTTTTCTTACTTAACCAGAAAGAGTGCGTAGAACACGATCGCTTCTGCGAAGGCAATGGCTAGAATTGACTGGACCAAAACTTTCGTGGCTGCCACGGGATTGCGTCCCACGGCAATCGAAGCACCCATCCCAATCAAACCCACGCCAATGGCCGCGCCAAGCGCCGCCAAACCTACGTGCAAACTTCCACTCATGTGATTTTCCCTTTCCTTCCCGCAGCTTCCGCAATCGATACGGTCAAGTTGTCGAAACTCCAATCAATCAGGTATGGGCCGCCGCAGGTTCTTCTTCACGTTGACAAATCAGCAGTGTGAAGACCGCGGTCAGCAACATGAACACCAGCGCCTGAACCAGGCCCACCAGCAACTCGAGAAAATAAAATGGAACCGGCAATAACCAGCTGAGGCTGGGGACCAGGGTAGCCATGGCGTCCAGCATGTTTTCACCCGCAAACACGTTGCCGTACAGACGAAAACTCAAGGAGATGGGTCGAAACAAGATCGAGACGATCTCCAAACAGCCGGCTGCGAAAAACACAGCTATCATGACCACTCTCATCAGCCCGGTGGTGTCGCCTTTGGGCGCAAACAATTCCTTCAGAAATCCAATTGGGCCGATTTCGCGCAGCGCCCAGATAAACCAGCAGGCGAAGAAGACTAAGGCCATCGCAAGTGTCAGATTGACGTCCGCATTGGCGCCGCGGAAGAACGGTTCATCGATCTTGAAACCATGCGCACCTTGATGTCCCCACCCGATTGTGCCCGCGCCTGGAATGAGACCCTCCCAATTGGCGGCGAGAATGAAGATGAAAACGGTCGCAAAAAACCAAAAGGTTCGCTTTACCAAGTGCGGGCCGATGATGCCTTCCAGGAATGTGTACAAACTCTCCACCAACCATTCCCAAAAATTCTGGGCTCCCTCAGGAACCGCCTTCATGTGCCGCGTAGCAACCTGAGCAAAAAGGATCAGACCCACTGCCACAATCCAGCTGACAACCATTGAATTGGTGACGGGAAAACCAAACGGTCTGGCGATCTCCACCGCTTTTTGTGATGGGCCCTGCTCAACCTGTTCAAGCTGCGTGGCAGGTGGCGGGCTCTGTTCCCGGGCTTGGGCAGAAATCATCGAAGCATCTTGCGAATTCACGTTCGCAGCTAAGGTGCAGTCAGCGCCGACGCATACGAAAAAGGCGGTACAGAGCAGCGGTATCAGCTTAGCTTTCAATCTAGACAAGGCCTCGGCACGGGTTCGATTCAAAGTCATCATCTGATATCGCGAACGCAGAGAGCTGCGAAGCAGATCTCTCCAATAAACAAGGGCATTCGACGCGCTTCTCGAGTCCCACTGTTTCGGCACGTCTTCATCTGCACACTGCTTCTCTGGTTTAAGCAATCAGGATTCCAATCCAGCAGATGGTCGATAGGGGAGCTTGGTGCTCTGCCAACAGATAATTAGGCAGCTCTGTCTCGCCCGTGACGGGCCCGAGAACGCTTTGTCGGCAGAATTGATGACAAGAATTTAGCATTGACAATAGCGCCGATCGAGGATGACGTTAGATTCCTGAAGATTTCTGCGAAGGTGAAAGTCTAGGAAGCCGGATAGATTTCCCGGACTCTTCTCGCAGAAGGAAATCCTCCTGTTCCACAGCGGAACATGCATCTTTCGACGGTGAGAATGAATTGGCCCGCAAAAGACTCAATCGCGCGACGTGGCTAAACCAAAGCAGGCTGCTCTGCCGTAAGGAATCCATTGACCGCGCTATGGACTCCCGCAAAGATGTGGTCCTCGCCCAAACGTTCCAGAAATCCGCTGCGGTCTAAGAGCCCACGAACTTCATCGGACACACGCGCGAAGTAGAGTGCGATACCCGACTCTTGTAACTCGCCCCTCACCTGCTCCAGCATATCGAGAGAGGTTGCATCTATTTCAGGAGAGGCCTCGAGGTTGACCAGAACAGCCTGTAACGTCTTGCCGGCCGACTTGACCAGCCCGCGTAAATGGTTGTGGACGCGATTGGCATTGGCGAAAAACAGTAATCCGTTTGGCCGGAAGATAAGGAGACCAGGAAACTGTTGCGCTTCGGGTTGATGCCGAACATCAACGAAGGCCTCTGAATCCGCAAGCCTGCCCAGTATGGAGTCCTGCACTGTGCTCAACCTCCGCATCAACGCAATCAGAGTAAGGCCCACAGCGAAAATAAGTCCTTTGAGAATTCCCATCCACAGAACACCCACGAGCGCGATCAACGAGAACCAGATACTTCCATTACGGAGTTTTGCGTAGTACCTGAGCGTAGCAATGTCGGCCAGATGCGCGACGGCATGCACCACAATCGCCCCAAGGACAGCCTCTGGCAAATTGCGAAGGACTGGCATCAACAAAGCAAGTGTGAGCACTGTCGCAAGCGACGCCGTAACGGTGGAAAGTTGGGTGCGCGCACCCGCGGCGTCGTTAGCAGCCGTTCCAGACATGCCCCCACCCACAATGATCCCGCCCGCCAGGCCCGATATGATGTTGGCCGCACCAATGGCGCAGAGTTCCTGATTGGGTTTGATCTGATACTGGTGCTTCGCCGCAAAGGTTCGGCCCGCAGCAAGCGACTCAGCGAGAAGCACGAGCCCGATTCCGATTGTCCCCACGAACAGGTCTGCCCATTCATCTGCCCCGAGCTTAGCCAGGCTCAGAGGCAACCTCAAAGAAGGCATTCCCGCATGGATTCTGCCAACCACTTCTACGTGGTGCTGCTTGAGGCCGAACAGGCTGACTGAAAGCGTACCCAAAACAAGAACCAGCAAAACCGACGGCACTCGTGGTGCAACAGCGCCCAAAAAGAACATGATCGCAAGCGCAGCTGCCCCAACCGCGAATGTCCAGGGATTCACATCCTTGAGCGACGTGATCACGTGCCAGGCCTGATAAAAAGAACTTCCCCGGCAGCCAGTGATTCCCACAAGCTTGTGCGCCTGCTTCAGCATGATGGTGACCGCCAAGCCGAACACGAACCCCTTCAGGACAGGCTTCGAAACGAACTCCGAGACAGAGCCCAGTTTGAGGATGCCGCCAACTAGGAAAACGACACCGGTCGCGACTGTGGTGGCCGAGGCCAGCAAAACGTATCGCCCTGAATTCCCTAGCGCAATCGGACCCACGAGAGCGGCCAACATGGCCGCGGATGAAGAAGTGGGTGTAACAGCGAGCTGCCGTGAGCTTCCGAGAATTGCGTAGACAAACAACCCCGAGACGGCAGCGTACAGGCCCATTTGCGGCGGAACGCCAGCAATTCCCGCGTACGCCATACACTCGGGCACAAGCAGGCTAGCCAGTGCGATGCCAGCGATAATGTCGGTTCTTCCCATTTCCGCCAAGCTGCCGCTTTTTATTAATATTTCTCGGGAATCCAACGATAGTTCCAATCGGGTTCCCGGTAACCGTGCGGCTTTTGGCGTCTCGGCAGTTTGATCTTCTCTTGGGAAATCCTCTTCCACGGCACTACGCTGAGCAAATGCGAAATGCAGTTGAGTCTGGCCCGCTCCTTGCTGTCGGTTTGCAAGACAAACCAGGGGGATTGGGGGGTATCCGTAGCCGCGAACATTGCATCCCTCGCGCGCGAGTAATCGTACCAGCGACGGTGTGATTCCAAATCCATCGGACTGAGCTTCCATTGTCGCATCGGATCATTGATTCGTTTGAGGAACCGCCTGCGTTGCTCCTTTTCACTCACTTCAAACCAGTACTTGATCAAGATGGTGCCATTACTCTTCAGGAGACCTTCAAAATTCGGACATACGCGCAGAAATTCCTCGTACTCGTCAGTCGTGCAAAAGCCCATCACATGCTCGACAAGAGCGCGATTGTACCAACTACGATCAAAGAGGATTACCTCACCGGCGGCCGGGAGGTGGACCATATAGCGTTGGGAGTATAACTGCGTTTTCTCGCGGTCGGTGGGAGCTGGCAAGGCCACATGACGGAAGACCCGGGGACTGACGCGCTCCATGATACTGTTGATCACGCCTCCCTTCCCGGCGGCGTCACGCCCCTCAAACACGACTACCACTTTGGCACCAGTGGCTTTCACCCATTCCTGCATTTCAACCAGCTTGGTCTGCAGCTCACGTAGTGCTTTCTCGTATTCCTTTCCCATCACCTTGCTGCCCCGAGCCCCTGTGCCGTTTGCATTATTGTTACTCGCCATAGATAGGAATCTCCTCTTTAACGCCGTGAATCGCGCGTGAACTTCATCTGCTTGTGGCAACCTGACTACCGATGCCCAATCCCTCGTATTTCAACGGCTACCACTTCTTCGGTTTTACGCAATCAGGATTCCAATCCAGCAGATGAGTCGATTTGGTGCTCTGAAAACAGATAATTAAGGCAGCTCTGTCTCGCCCGTGACGGGCCCGAGAACGCTTTGTCGTCAGAATTGATGACAGGAATTTAACATTGACAAGAGCGCCAATCGAGGATGACGTTAGATTCCTGAAGATTTCTGCGAAGGTGAAAGCCTGGGAAGTCGGATAGATTTCCCGGACTCTTCTCGCAGGAGGAAATCCTCATGTTTCACAGCAGAACATGCATTCTTCGAAGGTGAGAATGGTTGGTGCGCAAGAGACTCAATCGCGCGACGTGGCTAAACCAAAGCAGGTTGCTCTGCCTTTGACCGCGCTATCGACTCCCGCAAAGATGTGATCCTCATACATTTGCCGTGCCAGTCGAGATGCTACAAGGATGGCATCATGCAGCAGAGACGCAGTCACACGCCACAACAAATTGCGCGACTGACATCTCCTCCACGCGGAAATTCTTGTAATTACGCCCATCCGCTAAAACATCTAAACTTGCAAAAATTCGACAAGCATGTTCGGCTTCTTCTTTGGTATTCCAAGCCATTGCATTTTCGGGATAAGGATCACACTCGATTAAAACTTTGTTCTGTTGCCCAGGCATGAGCCGCTCCCTGGCATTTCGGACAAACGACTTAATCACGCTGCCTGTGCTCCGCAAAAAGTCGGTATGCACA
>Ga0126378_10003693_pt1 | contig 11590 bp, 9 predicted proteins | sample PanSoiMetPlot_23_FD_92587 | JGI IMG/M metagenome (GOLD analysis project Ga0126378, IMG submission 92587) | Tropical forest soil microbial communities from Panama - MetaG Plot_23 | ecosystem: Environmental > Terrestrial > Soil > Tropical forest > Bulk soil | place: Panama | collected 2016-02-17
GCACTGGGAGAACGCGTAGGCGTAACCCTCTCCAGCGAGCTTGCTAGCGCCGTAGGGCGAGATCGGCTTGGGCAGGGAATCCTCATCCACCGGCGGCGTTGCGTCGCCGATGAGCGCGCCTCCAGTCGATGCCTGCACCGTCCGCTCCACGCCGGCCCGCCTTGCGGCATCAAGCACACGGAACGTGCCGAGCACGTTGACGTCGAAGTTCGCGAACGGATCTTCGATCGACTTGATAACCGACCCGCCAGCCGCGAGATGGATTACCGCGTCGATCCCGCGCAGCGTCGCGTCGAGGGCTTCGGCATCGCGGATGTCGCCCTGCACCTGCTCGGCGTCGACGCCCGCCAGGTGCGCGGCATCGCCGCTCGTGTAGTTGTCGAACACCCTGACCGCGTGCCCGCGCTCGACCAGTTGGCGGACAAGCGTGGCGCCGACGAAACCGGCTCCCCCGGTGACCAGCACCCTCTTCCCGTTAGTCATGAGAGACGAGACTACCTGCGGATCGGCTCTCGGCCTTGACCGGGAGCGACCGCCGCCGCGGATCGCGGCGATCATTGAGCCCAGCGCGCGAGTATCTCCTCCGCGGCCCTGACGCCTGAGCGGAGTGCTCCCTCCATCAGCCCCGTCCAGGCGCCTGCGGTGTGCTCGCCGGCGACGCTGATCCGGCCGAAGGGCGCGGCAAGCAGCTTGTCATCGCCCGGCGCCACTTCGGTGGTCAGCGCCGAGTACGACTCACCGGTCCACGGATCATCGTTCCAGGTGGTCAGCAGCGCTCGGTCAAGGTCCAGGAAGAGCTCAGGCCGAAGTGAGGCGATCTCGCTGGCCCAGGTGGCCGGTCCCCGCGCGATATCCAGCGCGACGAGCGCCTCCTGCGTGCCGCCGAACGCGTGCAGCACCGGCTGCACGGTGCCCGATCCGTCGCTCGCCGTCCACGTCCAGAACCGTCCTGGGACGCTGTGCACCGCAGACGCGGGAGCCGGGGCGGTCAGCGGCACGTGCAGCTTCGCATTGTGCCCGATGCCCGCTCGTTGCCACGCGTCAGTCAGGTGACCGGGCGGAAGAGGCGAGAACTTCAGCCGCCGCAGCACTGCCATCGGCACTGCGACGATCATCGCGTCTGCGCGCACCTCGCCATCGTCGGTGAGGGCACGCGCCCCATCCGCGTCGTGGTCAACCGATCGCACCGCGCATCGCAGCCGAACGGGCTGGCCAAGCTTGGCCAGCCGTTCCGCCAATCGGTCTGCCAGCCGCTGGTTCCCGCCGGTGACGCGCCAGGACGGGCGCGACCCCACGTACGATGCCGGGCCGGCGATCGAAGACGCCGCCAGCAGGTGGGCGCTCACGCCATTGGTGAGGCTGACCCGGGACACGAACGCGGTGAGGGCGGCGCGCTGGCCGCGCCATGCCGCAGCCACGTCCGCGACGGTCGCACCCGGCGGTGCCTGCGCCGCGAGCGAGGCGACCTCACGAGCGCAGCTCGCCACCGCGGCGCACGCGGTTCGCTCGCCGCCGCGTGGCTCTCGCTCGTAGTACGACATCGCGGTGTCCGCGAGCTCGAGGCCAAGATCCGAGAGCACGCCGCGCATCACGTCGTAGCCGTCAAGCACGAATTCCGCGCCCCGCTCGACGATGGTGCGGCGGTCGCCGGCAGCGAGTTCGGCCGACCAGACCCGGCCGCCAACACGGTCCCTGGCCTCTAGCACGATCGCCTCGTGGCCATTGCGCGCGATGACGTCGGCCGCCATCAGGCCGGCGAATCCAGCCCCGATGACGACGACCCGCACCCGGTTAGCCTGCCACATGCGATAGTCCGCCCGGGTGGGGGTCCCGGGCGGACGTTTTGGCCAGCGGCTAGGCGCGGTGGCGGTGGCTCTCGTGGTGCCGCAGCCACAGGAACGCGATCAGGCCGATCAGCAGCCAAGGGAAGAACGAGTGGACGAGTGCCTGGCCGATGACGGCAGCGGCAACGATGATCAAGACGATGATTGCGATGCGGAACATGGGACTCCTTGACGACTTGTGAGTGACCTTGGCTGGGGCCGCGCTGGCTGGAGCTTCGAGTAGGTCGGGCAGGTCGGCGAACAGGCCGGCGAAGTCGCCGTGTGTCTTGGCGCTCATCGCTTGCTCCATCCGCTCATTGAACTCGGCCTGGTCGAGCCGGCCGTCCCCGTAGTGCTTGGACAGCAGGTCCGCCACCTCGGTCCGCTCCGCGTCAGAGACGCGGAGGTTCGGGTTCGGGTGCCCGCCACGGCGGCGGGCCTGGTGACCCGCCCACGACTGAGCGCTCAGCCACGGCGATCCGTACTGTGGTGACATCTGATTGCGACCTCCTGGGTCTGTTGACCTGCTCAGCGGGACCGGTTCTCCATCGAGTTGAACAGGTCGCCGGCGATCGACTGGTCCGAGCCCTCCTCGGGGATCAGCAGCCAGGCGGCCACGTACAGCGGCACCGCCGCGCCGCCCACGAAGGCGAGCAGGACGATCACGAGCCGCACGATGTTGACGTCGGTGCCCAGGTACCTGGCGAGCCCAGCGGCGACTCCGCCGAGCATCCGGCCCTCGACCGGCCTGCGCAGGTTCTTGAGCCCGTCGGCCATGTCGCGGGCTCCGCCGGTCCAGCCGTCAGAAGTGGTGGCGTCGGTCGGCTCGGCGTCAATGTTGGACTGCGGGTTTGATGCTGTGCTGTTCATGACTCAAGCGTGCGTCGGGCGGGCGCTGGGCACCATCGGGATGAACCCTGACTTGACCCTGATCCGCGGGCAGTCAGATCCGGGTCTTGCCTGATGGAACCAGGCGGGGACAGGCGGCATCATGGAGAGGTGGATGCACGCCAGGACGGCCAGCGCGCACCGGGTCAGGATCGCACCCGCCCCGAGGGCGAATTCGCTCATGCGGGTCAGGCCGAACCCGGTCACTCGTCAGGCCGCGGCTGGAACCCAGGCTGGCACGACTGGTCAGGCGGCGCGCGGATGAGCCCGCTGTTCCGCCGCGGCCGGATTCGGCCGCGGGTAGCTGGGCCGCTTCGCAGGCAGCAGCAGGGCCGGGTGGCCGGCGGGGTTGCCGCGGGCATCTCCGCGCGGACCGGCATCAGCGTCAACATCATCAGGATTGTGTTCGTCCTCACGTCATTGCCAGGCGGATTCGGGGCCGCGGTGTACGTACTCGCCTGGCTGCTCGTGCCCGCCGCCGGGGAAGAAGGCAACATCGCGAGCCGCGCGCTCGCAGACAGGCGCGGCATCGCCCTTACGGCCGCGGTGGCGTCAGTGCTTGCCCTGTTGCTGCTGATCTCATCGGTACTGAAGGTCGCCTGGATCAGCTCGCTGTCCTGGCCGCCAGTCATCGCGCTGGCCGGCCTGGTTCTCATCTGGCGCAACGCCTCGCCCGAGGAACTCACGCTGCTTCGCCCGCTGGCCGAGCCGCTCTTCGCAGGTGGCGGGGCCCGCCGGCGCTCCTGGATCAAGCTGCGGCTGGCGGCCGCCAGCCTGCTGCTCATCTTCGGCGCGGGACTTCTGATCTCCGCGCATGTCAGCGGCGTCCTGGTGCGGCCGATGACCGGGGTCGCCCTGCTATTCGCCGCGGTTGTCGTGCTGCTTGGGCCGTGGTGGCTGCGGGTCGCGAGGGATTCATTCGCCGAGCGCCAGGCCAGGATCCGCGCGGAGGAGCGAGCCGAGATGGCCTCCCGGGTGCACGACTCGGTGCTCCAGACGCTCGCGCTGATCCAGCGCCGCGCCGACGACCCGCAACAGGTCGTGAGCCTGGCGAGGGCCCAGGAGCGCGAGCTGCGGTCATGGCTATTCGACGGGCGGCCGCCTGGATCCATTGACGGCCTGGCGACCACCCTCGCTGGCGGCGTCCGCCTCATCCAGCAAGAGGTCGAGGCACAACACGGCATCGTGGTCGATGCGATCAGCGTGGGCGATTGCGACCTCGACAGCGACATGAGCGCGCTGCTCGCCGCGGCGCGCGAGGCGACCGTGAACGCGGCCAAGTGGTCTGGCGCTAGTTCCGTTTCGGTGTTCGCCGAGGTCGAGCCCGACTCGGTCTCGGTGTTCGTCAGGGACCGCGGCCGCGGCTTCGACCCTGCCGCGGTTCCGGCCGACCGTAAGGGGCTGGCCGAGTCGGTCCGCGCCAGGATGGCGCGCCGCGGCGGCTCGGCGACGATCCGCAGCGCCGTGGGCGAGGGAACCGAGGTCGTCCTGACCATGCCGCGTACGGTCGGCCACCGCGAGCCGAGCCGGGCGCCGTGACCGGCAGCGACGCTGGCGGCCGGCCGCGGGTGTTCATTGTCGATGACCACGGCTTGTTCCGCTCGGGCGTGAGATCTGAGCTCGGCGACCAGGTCGAGGTGATCGGCGAGGCGGAGGATGTGCAGCCCGCGATCGCCGGCATCGCCGGATGCGAACCTGACGTAGTGCTGCTCGACGTCCACCTGCCGGGAGGCGGCGGGCAGGATGTCGTTTCAGAGGTCACGCGATCGCACCCGCAGGTGCGGTTCCTCGCGCTGAGCGCGTCCGACGCGCCAGAAGATGTCATCGCGGTGATCAGGGCGGGCGCCAGAGGCTACGTGACGAAGACGATCTCGGGGAGCGAGCTTGTTGACGCGATCCGCAGAGTCGCCGCCGGGGACGCGGTGTTCTCGCCAAGGCTCGCCGGGTTCGTGCTCGACGCATTCGCCTCTGTGCCGCCTGACCAGCGGGTGCGCCCTGCGTTCGACCCTGAACTTGATCAGCTGACCCCGCGCGAGCGTGACGTGCTGCGGCTGATTGCCCGCGGCTACACGTATAAGGAGATCGCGCGGGAACTGTTCATCTCGGCCAAGACCGTCGAGAGCCACGTCTCCTCGGTATTGCGCAAGCTCCAGTTGTCCACCCGCCATCAGCTGACCCGCTGGGCAGCCGAGCGCCGCCTGACCTAGGGGAGCCGATGACCGATCTGTGCGGCTTCGACGCGGTCGCGCTGGCCGGCCTGCTGCGGCGCCGCGAGGCGTCGGCGCGCGAGGTCGTGGCCGCGCACATCAAGCGGATCGAGGAGGCAGACCAGGTCGTCAACGCGATCGTGACGAGAACGTTTGATCAGGCGATGGCGAAGGCGGCTGCAGCTGACGAGGCACTGGCGCGCGGCGAATCCACCGGGCTCCTGCACGGGCTTCCCGTCGCGCACAAGGATCTCGTTGAGGTCGCCGGGGTCCGCACGACATACGGCTCGGCGCTGTTCGTGGAGCACGTACCGGACGTCGACGCGCTGATCGTCAGCAGGATGTCCGGTGCCGGGGCGATTAGCCTTGGCAAGACCAACACCCCCGAGTTCGGCGCAGGCTCGCACACGGTCAACGCCGTGTTCGGCGCGACGAGGAACCCGTACGATCCTGGTCGCAGCGCTGGCGGGAGCAGCGGCGGCGCCGCGGCCGCGCTCGCCGCGCGGATGGTTGCGCTGGCTGACGGCAGCGATCTCGGCGGGTCGCTGCGTAACCCGGCGAGCTTCTGCAACGTGGTGGGGCTTCGCCCTTCGCCGGGGCGGGTGCCGGCCTGGCCGGTCTCCGACGTCGCCGACTGGATGGGCGTCGAGGGGCCGATGGGCCGGACGGTCGCAGACGTCGCGCTCCTGCTCGCGGTGATCTCGGGACCGGACCCACGCGTGCCGCTCGCGCTCGATGCCACGCCGCCGGCGATCGCCGACCCGGCGCAGGTCGCCGGGCTGCTCAACTGGAACATGCAGGGTGTCAGGGTGGCCTGGAGCCCTGACCTCGGGCTGCCGCTGGATCCGGCGGTGCGGGGCGTGCTCGCTCCGGCCAGGCAGGTTCTGGATCAGCTCGGGTGTGACGTCCGTGATGCCGCGCCCGACCTGGCCGGTGCCGACGAGGGGTTCAGGACCTGGCGGGCGCTGCGGTACGCGACCGCGTTCGGCCCGCTGCTCGCCGAGCATCCTGACGGGGTCGGGCCGAATGTCGCATGGAACGTCAGGAAGGGGCTCGAGCTGACCGCGGCCGACCTGAGCCGCGCGACCTCGCTACTTGCCGCCCTCGCCGATCGGGTGAGCTCGTTCTTCGACGAATTCGACGTGCTCGCCTGCCCGGCGACCCAGGTCACGGCGTTCGACGTCGAGCTTGACTGGGTGCACGAGATCGACGGCCTGGCGCAACGCACCTACCTGGACTGGATGGCCTCGTGCTACCTGATCTCGGCGACCGGGCTGCCCGCGATTTCGGTCCCGGCAGGCTTCACCAGCGATGGGCTGCCGGTCGGCCTCCAGCTCGTCGCCGGGCGCAGGCAGGACTGGCTGTTGCTGGCGGTCGCGCACGCGTTCGAGTCCGCGACTGGGTACGGCAGAACCCCGCCACCGCTGGCGCGTTAGGGCGTGGCCGTTACTGGCGGCGTAGCCTGCTGCCGATCATGCCCGGCAGCGCCGCCGGCCAGGTGACAGGCGCGAACTTCCTCGACTCCTCAGACAGCGCCTGGTACTCCTCGTCGCTCAGGTCGATGTCGGCCGCGGCGGCATTGTCCTCGAGCTGCGCGACCGAAGACGCGCCAGGGATCGCGACCACGACCGGATCGCGTGTCAGCCAGGCCAGCGCGATCTGCGACGGAGTGGCCGAATGCGATTCCGCGACGTGCCGCAGCGCCGAGATCAGGCCGGCCGCGCGCTCAAGGTTCTCCGGCAGGAACATCGCGCTGCCGCGGCGGACGCTGTTCGCCGGCCGGTGCGACTTGTCGTACCGGCCGGACAGCAGGCCCTGCGCCAGCGGGCTGTAGGCGATGACCATCCGCCGGTGCGCGTGCGCGTACGGCACCAGGTCGCGCTCTGGTCTGCGGTCAGCCAGGCTGTAGCGGACCTGGTTGCTCAGCACACGGCTGCCGAGTGCCCTCTCCGCGGCTATCCAGCGCCTTAGCGAATAGTTGCTGACACCAATCTCGTCTACCAGGCCGGTGCGTTGCAGCGCTCTCATGCCTCGCATGATCGTGCCGTCGCGCACGGCCGGATTGGGTTGGTGCACCTGGTACAGATCGAGCCTGCGGGCGCCGATCCGGCTCGCGCTTGCGACGCCGCGCTGCTCCACGACCGGCGCGACCGGCATGATGGGCAGGATCTTCGTCGCGAGGAAGATCGATTCGACGTCGTCGCCAAGCGCCTCGCCGAGTATCCGCTCGCTCCGCCCGAAACCGTATAGCTCGGCCGTGTCGAAGAGCGTGATCCCGAGTTCGAGCGCGCGACGGACGATTGCCCTCGCCTCCGAGCTCGCGTAGGCGTCGCCGTACCCCCATTCACGCGAGCCGAACTGCCACGTGCCCAGGCCGATCTTGGAAATCTTCTTCGCGGTGTCAATGTCCAGATAGCGCATGGGCCTAGTCTCCCCGCATCGGGCCGTTCTAATGGGGGCGACCCGCGCTAGCTCACGAGCAATTGGTCGCCGATAAGGGCACGCCCGTGCTCGTTCCGGCCAGATTGCCATGGCGCCCCGCGTGGCCCGAGCGGGACTCGCGACGCAAGATAAGAAGATATTTGGCCAATCCTGTTTAGGGCGCGCGCCCGCTGTCGATGACAGTTTTAGGACAGCATCCGAGTGCTCGGCGTCGCAGACCGGCCGTCGGCAGGTGTTCGCCCCGGCCCGCATGCGCTCGTGGTCGCTGGCCTTAGCAATAACCGCATGTAACAGGCTTCTCAAGTAAACCCCCGAACCAGTTCCGGAAGGCCGTTCCCCCATGAGTAGCGCCTTGGCCTTCTTGGGTCGTGACATGGCAGTCGATCTCGGCACCGCGAACACGCTCATCTACGTTCGCGGCCGCGGGATCGTGCTCGACGAACCCTCCGTAGTCGCGCTGAACGTGAACACCGGCCAGATCGTGGCAGTGGGCGCTGACGCCAAGCGCATGATCGGCAGGACACCAGGAAGCATCCAGGCGGTGCGGCCGCTCAAAGACGGCGTCATTGCCGACTTCGACGTCACCGAGCGGATGCTGCGGTACTTCATACAGAAGGTTCATAAACGCAGGTACCTGGTCAAGCCGCGGGTCATCGTGGCGGTGCCGAGCGGCCTGACTGGCGTCGAGCAGAGCGCGGTCAAGGAGGCAGGCCGCCAGGCAGGCGCGCGCCGTGTCTACATCTTTGAGGAGCCGCTCGCGGCGGCGATCGGCGTCGGCTTGCCAGTCAACGAGCCCGTCGGCAGCATGGTCGTGGACATCGGTGGCGGCACCACCGAGGTCGCGGTGATCTCGCTGGGCGGCATCGTCACCTCGGAGTCCATCCGCGTCGGCGGGGATGAGCTCGACCAAGCGATCATCACGTTCGCGAAGAAGGAGCACTCGCTCCTGCTTGGCGAACGGACGGCCGAACACATCAAGGTGTCGGTCGGCTCGGCGTTTCCCGCAGAGGATGAGCCGGAGGTCGAGATCCGCGGCCGGGACCTGGTCAGCGGTCTGCCGAAGACCGTCGTCATGACCGCCGAGGCGGTCAGGCGCGCCATTGATGAGCCGCTCAGAAACATCGTCGACGCTGTCAGGACCACCCTTGACAAGTGCCCGCCGGAACTTGCCGGTGATGTGATGGATCGGGGAATCGCGCTAACCGGGGGCGGCGCGCTGCTGCGCGGTATCGACGACCGGTTCCGCGAAGAGACAGGTCTGCCCATCCACCTGGCCGACAACCCCTTGCAGTCGGTCGTGATGGGAACCGGCCATTGCGTCGAGGACTTCGAGACATTCGGCCAGATCCTGCTGTCCGATCCCAGACGCTGACCTCACGGCGGCCGCAGCGGCGGCAGGATGGGGCGTTCCTGTGCCCGACACCAGGCAGGCGCGCGTGGTGCTGGCGGTGCTGCTCTCTGCTGCACTGGCGCTGATCGCCATCGACTATCTGGGCTGGTCGGGTCCTCCGCGCACCGCAGGCGGCCTGGTGCTCGGAGGGGCGGAGCGGGCGGCCAGTTCGGTGATCGGCCCAGTCGCCGGGCTCATCGGGCACGGGACGAGCGCCGCTGGATTGAGCAGGATCAGGGCGCTCGAACGGCAGTTGATCACACTGCGGGCCCAGCTGAGCCGCGCGCAGCTGAGCAGGTCGGAGTACGCGCAGCTTGCCAAGCTACTCCGACTGGAAGGCGCGCGCCGCTACCACGTTGTCGCCGCAAACGTGATCGCGGTCGGCCAGGGATACGACCAGACCGTCACCCTCGATGCGGGCAGCGGCGACGGCATCAGGCAGGACGAGACGGTGCTGAACGGTGCTGGTCTCGTTGGCACGGTCACCGCGGTGAGCCGGTGGACATCGACCGTGCTGCTGGCGACCGACGCGACGGCGGTAGCGGGCGTCCGGCTGGCCGGCAGTGGCCAGCTGGGCTGGGTAACCGGGGCAGGCAAGGGAGTCTTCGGCGCTGGCTCGCTCCGGTTGCATGTGTTCGGCGGAGCTAGCGCTCTCGCGCCCGGACAGCGGCTGGTCACATCTGCATCGGTCGGCGGCCGGCCCTACGTCGCTGGCGTACCTGTGGGCGTCGTCACAACGATCGGCAGCAATCGGAGCAGGCTGACCGGTACCGCGCTCGTGCGCCCCTTCGTCGACTTCGCCGCGCTTGACGTCGTGGGAGTCGTCACGGGACCAGCGTCGCGGGCTGGCCGGCGGAGTCATTCGCTCACTGGTTCGGGCGGCTGACATGCCGCGCGTTGTCGCATGTGCGGTGCTGGCGCTTCTCGCGGTGGTGCTGCAGGTCACGCTGGTGGACAGGCTGCGGCTGCCAGGCGGAGGCGTCCCGGACATCGTCCTGGTGCTGGTCGTCGTGGTCGGGCTCGCGCGAGGCCGGGTGGCGGGAACGCTGACCGGATTCGTTGCCGGGGTTGCCCTGGATCTCGCGCCGCCCGGCAGCCACCTGATCGGCGAATCGGCGCTGATCTTCTGCGTGGTGGGCTACGCCTGCGGCCGCGTGAGTGCCTGGGTTGGCGGTGCGCCGCTTCGCGTCCTGGCAGCAGCCGTCATCGCCACCGGCGGCGGCGAGGGGCTGCAGGCGATCCTCGGGGCGGCATTCGGAGATCCAAACGTCACGCCCCGTGCCGTCCGTCAGGTGCTGCCAGCGGCAGTGGCATACGACGCACTTCTGTGCCTCATCGCGGCGGGCATAGTCGCGATGTCACGCCGTCGGCATGCGATCCGAGCGACGGGCGCCAGCACCCCTGGTCTGTCGCGTCGGCTTCGTGCCGAACGGCGGCCCAAGCTGCGAACAGGTCGCGGGGACTCGGCCATCGCCACCAGCCCGCGCTGGCGAGTTCGCGCCGCGCGCGGACGCCTGGGCTCTGGCAGGCCGCAAGCGGGCAACGGCGCGCTTCCTCGCCGGTTCGGCAGGCGGGCGGGGCTCGGCAACCAGCGGCCGAGCCAGGCCTCGCGCTCCCGAGTGCGGCGCGACCGCGCGGATGTGCCCAGGTACTTCACGGTGGCCAGGCCCTCGAGAATGCGGCTGGTGGCCGCCTTCGCGGCTTGCGGCGTCTTGCTGGTCGCGCTGGCTGGCCGGCTTTGGTACGTACAGGTCGGCACGGGCCGTGCGTACGCCAGCCTCGCCCGGCAGGAGCAGGTGAGGGCCATCCTGGTCCCGCCGGTTCGGGGGCAGATCCTCGACGACACCGGGCGCGCACTGGTCGCCAACCGCCTGGAACTCGTGGTCACGGTAAACACGGCAGTGCTCGCCGCGCAGGACGATGGCGGCAGCGGCGAGCTGCGGCGGCTATCTGCGCTGCTTGGCATCCGCGAGCGGTTGCTGCGCGACCGGCTCAGACTGTGCACGGTCGGCGTTTCACAGCCGTGCTGGGCAGGCTCGCCGTACCAGCCGATACCGGTCATGCGGGACGTGCCTGAGCGTGTCGGTGTGCAGATCATGGAAGATCACCGCGAGCTGCCCGGTGTGACGGCGACCGAGCAGCCAGTCGTCAGTTATCCGGAGGGCGCGAGCGCCGCGCAGATGCTCGGCTACCTACAGCCGATAAGTCCGCAGGAGGAACGGCAGCTCCACCTGCCGATGGCCGGGCCAGCTAACGCTGAGCTCGTCGGGCAGTCCGGGCTTGAGGCACAATACGACACCGCGTTGCGCGGGACGGCCGGGGTACGGCACGTCATCGTCAATGCCGCAGGCAACGTGACAGGAATTGCCCGCAGCGCGAGGAATTCGCGTCCCTTGCCGGGAAGCGACCTTGTGACGAGCATCAACGCGCAGGTCCAGGCGGACGCCGAGCACGCACTCGCGCACGCCGTCCGCAAGGCTCACGCGGAGGGCAACCTGGGCGCGACGACCGGCGCGGCCGTGGTGATGACCACATCGGGTCGCGTGATCGCGATGGCCAGTTACCCCTCGTATCACCCGGCCATATGGACGCGGGGGATCTCCGAGCGCCAATACGGGAGATTGTTCGGAGTGGCCGACGGAGAGCCGATACTGAATCGGGCGATCCAAGGCGTATACGCTCCCGGATCAACCTGGAAGGTGACCTCGACCGCGGCCGCGGTGGCGGCGGGCTTCAGCCTGGCCGGCCCGTATGACTGTCCCGGCTCGGTCAGTATCGGCGGCAGGACCTTCTACAACGACAATCCATTCAACTCAGGCGCGATGAGCCTGCACGAGGCA
>Ga0126378_10003694_pt1 | contig 11590 bp, 9 predicted proteins | sample PanSoiMetPlot_23_FD_92587 | JGI IMG/M metagenome (GOLD analysis project Ga0126378, IMG submission 92587) | Tropical forest soil microbial communities from Panama - MetaG Plot_23 | ecosystem: Environmental > Terrestrial > Soil > Tropical forest > Bulk soil | place: Panama | collected 2016-02-17
CGTCGGGAGCCCACGGTCCGAGTGCCACCACGACGTTTTGCGCATCAACCGGTCCCTGAGCGGTCTCAAGCCTCCATCCGGCCCCGGCCTGATGCAGGGAACGCGCATCACCTTCGAGCAGGATCCCACCAAGCGCCATGAAGCGCGCCGCATAGGCACGGGTGACTGCGAGCGGATTTGACACAGTGGCTGCCGCAGACCAATGCACCGCGTGCCGGAATACCGGCTCAAGGCTTGGCTCCAACTCCCGAACCGCGTCGGCATCAAGCACCCGTCCGGTCACGCCCCACTGGTTTGCGAGCTCAAGTTCCCGAGCCAAGGCCGCAAATGCGCGGTCGGTGTGATAAATCGAGATGCAACCATCTCTACGCATATAGCGCTCGGCGTTAGCGTCCCGCATCAGCGTCTCGTGCTCGGGAACCGCCTGGGCCAGCAACGGGCGCATCAGCCGGGCATGCTCGATAAGCTTTTCTGGTTTCGAGGCGGCCCGAAACGCGACCAACCACAATGCAATGTGCGGCAGGAATTCCAGATGGTAGTTTGCTTCAGGCGCGCGATGAAAGAGGATGCGTATCAGGTCCCCAAGACGGTTTGGGAATGCGGCCGGAAACACCCCGGCACCCCCGATCACCCCAGCATTCCCATACGAGGTTTCTTCGCCTGGTCCCCGCCGATCGACGAGAGCGACCGCAACACCCCGCTTGGTCAGTTGGAGTGCCACCGAGGTGCCCACGATCCCGGCACCGAGGACGATTGCATCGGTCTTTGCCATCGATCGTTCCTCGCAGCGCCAATGCCCGCGCGCCCACGAGAGGGCGCTCGCTGTCCTGATATCTAATCATGTTCTTTCCCCTGCGCGGACAATCGGCATGATTCGCGGTGATTTTCCAGCTGCTGGCCTCGTCTGGCTGGGTCGGCAGGGGACGCGCGCGGTGGCAGCGTCTCTGTTCCTGGCCTTGGCATTCCCCTCGCTCGCCGCCTGGTGCAAACCGATCGTCCCGGAAGCCATTTTCGTCCTTTTGGTCCTGGCGTTTCTCCGCGTGGACCCCCGCGAGTTGCGTGGCCATTTTGCCGAGCCGGCGCTCGTCCTGATCGCGACCCTGTGGACAATGCTCATCGTGCCCGCGGGCCTGGGCATTGCGTTCGCCCTGGCCGGCGTGCCCGAGCGGCTGCCACAACTCTATGTCGGGCTCGTGCTTCAAAGCGTGGCCCCTCCGATCATGTCGGCGCCGGCCTTTGCGGCCCTGATGGGGCTCGAAAGCGCGTTGTCGCTTGCGACCCTGATCGCGGGCTTTGCTGTCACGCCGCTTTCGGCATCGGTCCTTGCCCAGCTTTTCCTCGGCGCGGCAACGAGGCTCTCCCCGCTGAATCTTGGCCTGAGGCTCTCGCTGATCCTCGCCGGGTCGGCGCTCTCAGCCGCGCTGATACGGCACATCGCCGGCGCCGGGTGGATCGATCGCCAACGCGAGTCCATCGATGGCCTGAGCGTGGTGACGCTGTTCGTCTTCGCGGTCGCGGTGATGGACGGCGTGGGGATCGGACTGCTGACGAGGCCGTGGGTCATGATAGGGCTCACGACGCTTGCCTTCGTGCTGGCTCTGGGACTAACGGCGCTCACCACGGTCGTATTTGCGCGTGTCGGCTGGGGCCGATCATTGGCACTGGGGCTTGCCTGCGGGCATCTCAATTTGGGTCTCATGCTGGCCGCAACGGGAGGCACCATTCCTGATCTTAGCTGGCTCTATTTCGGGTTGGCGCAATTTCCGATTTACCTCGTGCCCCAATTGCTGCAGCCGGTCGCACGGCGGTTTCGCGCCACGCCTGCAAACCAGAGCTAGGCCACGCCACCTGCCCCATCGAAGTGGGCCTTTCCTGGTTGCAACAACGACAAAGGGATGGCGGCGATGATCCTATATGCGCAAGTCGAGTGATCGTCGTTTTCCGGCCAAATGCCGCTTTCGCTAGGACTGAATCCGACTGATTGCGCGCGGCTATCAGTCCTCGCCCCGCGCACGAACAAGAATGACCAAGTTGCCCGGCGTCCTCGTTCCATGCACAGCGTCCGTTCAGGGTATTGCTAACGATTTGGTAACCACATTTGGGCAAAGGAGTTGACGCCTTTCTCTAAGGCGTCGCGCAGCTGTGGGTTTGTGATCTCGTACTCTGAGTTTATCGGCCACATTCGACGACACGCATCCCAGAGTCGAGGCAGGCTAACCGAACGAGACGACCAAACAATGGTACTACTTTCACGCTGGCGCCGTAACGGGAGCTGACTGACCGCCTCAGGGAGTGGAAAGGACCGCCGTTTAATGAACAATCGACGCGAACGACGATTGGATACCTCGCCTGTCAGACAGGATGTTCTGTTGTACGCAAGTTTTATTTTCCGACGGACGCAGCGTATTCTGTTGCAGGCAGGATCTTATCATGGCAATTGACAACAGAGCCGCCGCTCCCAACGCAAGGACATCCGCACCTGATCCGCCCCCGGGCGATCTAGCGCGCGATCAATCTGTTGCCGTTACAGCGTCTCTCCGGGATTTGCCAACGATCTTGATGATCGTCAGGGCTGGTCGATCGACCATACATCCCTCCTGGATCTATACCGCGACGCCGCACGTGGACGTGGCACTGAGTGTCTATGACGATTCGGATTTCTCTCAGCACCCAATTGTCAAGCAGCATTCCGCCTCTTGCGGCAAACTTCAGGGTATCAAAGCTTTCTTCGACCTGTATCCTCAGTTGGTGGAATCGTACGACTATTTCTGGATCTTTGACGATGATCTCTATCTTCCGTACGAAACCATTCTCATGGTGCGCAAGTTGCTCGCGCTGTTCCGTTTTGCATTAGCAGCTCCCGCGCTTTCTCACACAAGCTTCTTTTCTTGGCCAATCAACATTCGCAATGATCGCCTCTTGTTCCGGGGGACCGACTTTGCCGAGATAATGGCGCCGATTATGTCGCGCCGATTCCTGGCAACCTGTCTGCCGCATTTCGGGGAAAATCACAGCGGTTGGGGACAGGAATGGTTGTGGAGGCGCTTCCTGCGAGAAGGGAATCAGTTCGCAGCCATTCTGGACGCCGCCCCCATCGTTCATACGAGACCGTTTGGCCGCGGGCCTATCTATAGAGATAGACCCGCCGACTGCCCCGCGCCGAACATCGAGCGGGATCAACTTATCAGTAAGTTTGCGTTGGATCCCGGCGTAGCATTTCGCAATCAAATCGGCGTGACTGCAGACTCTCTCCCGCGCCTGCTCACTGGCGTCGATCTGATCCAAGAGATGCTCGGCGGATACCACGCTCTCCTACGCCACGATCAGGGCGCACTATTGTTTTGTTTGGACTATTTATTGAAGCAGGGGCCCATTGCCACAATTGAAAATTTGCGTATGCTGCGCGGATTTGATTTAGTCGAAGCTTATGTCAGATCAGGAACTTCGGCTGCCTGTTTACTTATGTAAAACGATGAAGCGTCTAGGAATTGGCCAGAACGGCGCAATGCGATGTTTGAGGCGATATTCCATAGCGTGAACTCAAGTTTGGAAGTACGCCAGATCAAATGCAGCTCGAAAGCATCTGCCGAGACCGGCATTGCGTTGGCTCTTCACTCGGACCTCGTTCGATTGCCGCAGCCAGTCCCAAGAATAAAGTCAGGCGGACCGGTTCGCTCAGTCGACGTGGAGTATTAAGCTTAACCGCGTCTTAGTGATTAGCTGATCGTATCCGATGATTACTCGCGCAAACGAGTGACGATCACGATTACTTGAGTGCAGATCCTCGCGAATCACGAGTGCTCGAGACGAGTAACTCATGGACGCAACATGTTTAGCCCCGCGGGGGCTGACTTAATCGCGGAGTTGGAAGACGGCCATGGGGGATAGAGGCGGGCGTTACTGCGTCGTGACACCTTATTTCAAGGAAGACAGGGTGATGCTGAAACGCTGCATGGATAGCGTTCGTCGTCAGACCACCAAGGTCGACCACATGCTCGTCGCCGACGGTTTTCCCCAGGACTGGATTTCGACCGAACCGGTGCGCCACCTCATTCTCGACCGCCCGCATGCCGACTATGGTGATGTCGCCCGCGGCGTTGGCGCGCTGACAGCGGTAGCCGAGAAATATGACGGGATCGCATTTCTCGACGCCGACAATTGGTATGATGATGATCACGTCGCGTGCTGCCTCGCCGCTGCGCGGAATACGCCGGGAAGCGCGTTTGCGGCGGCACAACGCAAGTTCGTGCGCCACGATGGCTCTGTGATGGGCCCGGTCAGACCGGCCGAAATTCCCCATGCTGAGCACATCGATACAAACTGCTACTTCTTTCTCCCGAAGTCATACCATTTCCTCCACTACTGGTGCACTATCCCGCGAGAACTATCCGCGTCCGGCGATCATTTGATCTATCTGTTACTGCATCTGCACTCAATGAAGCCCGGAGTGGTGCCGAAACCGACGGTTAACTACCTGTGCAACTTCGAACAGATCTACCGACAGATTGGCGAGGAACCGCCGCCGGACGCCAGGCCGCTCGTGAACTGGAACGATCAACAGGCCTGGATCAACTCGTTGTCGGCCGAAGAACTTGGGGTGGTACGATCACTGACCGGTCTCAGTCTCGTGCAGAATCCGGGCGGTTGATTGCTCGACGATCCCGAGTCGGCCGCCTCGGGCGCCCGAGGTGCCGCGGACCTCAATCCATGCCGTTGAGAGCTATCCCAGGGAAAACAAAGCTCCGCGATGTGTTTGATACGTCTACTATATAAATGGACTGCGAAAGTCCCTCCATAACGACAATTTTGAATCGCGCTCTGAAACGATCGGACAGTCATCTGGCCACCGAATCCCGACGCTGTCCCAACGAATTCCCGTATCGTCGGCGGGAGCATGCAAGGTCGTGACATTGTAAACGACAGTTGCAGCATCTGACAAAACGTAAAAGCCGTGCGCAAGGCCCTTGGCGAGAAAGACCTGGTTGGCCTGCTCAGAGCTGATAGTTACGCTCCTATGCTTGCCGAATGTTGGCGAGCTCGTTCTCAAGTCCAGCGCGACATCCATAATCTCCCCGGCGATGCAAAAGACCAGTTTCGCCTGATCATTGGGGGGCAGCTGAAAGTGGAGACCTCGCAAGACTTTGCGCCTGGAAACCGAATAGTAGTGTTCGCGGAATTGGGTCTCAAACCCGTGGGTTTCAAAGAACGCCTGGTGAAAGGTCTTGACGAACGCGCCACGGGCGTCCGACTTCACCTTCGGTCTCATCTCGACAAATCCCGCGATTCCAGTCTCACGTAGTTCGAACATGATCTGCGTGCATCCTGCGAATTCCCTCGTGTAGCCCAACCTTTGCACTCCAGTCAGGCAGAATCGCGCCGCCCTCCCAAGGCGTCATCATCTCTCGGTTTCTATAAGGCCGTCCTCCCCAAACTACCTTTGGCGTCAGACCCGTCACCATCGAAAAAATGTCGACCAGCTCTCGTACACGTATAGGCGCGGTCGTACGTACGGCGAAGTCCTCGAGGCGAGCGTTGGAACCTCCAAGAAGCCTATGCGCAGCAACAATGAAGGCATCTACAACATCATCGATATAGACAATATTGATCAACTGATCGCCGGGAGAAAACGCCATCCCCTCGCCACTTGCGACCATGCGATAAAGTGTCGAAAATAACTTTTGACGCCTGTCATTGGGACCATAGGTATCGAACAACGTCAAATTGACGACCGACAGCCCCATCGCCTCGACGTAATACCGAAGCAAGTCGGAGAAGGCTTGTTTTGTCGCGGCATAAAGGCAAACGGGACTATACTCTTTGCCCTGGTAGTGCTGCCATGAGGTATTGCAATTCACTAATCGATGCACTCCGTTTCGGATCATTGCCTCCACCAGCTGGCACGGAAACAGAATATTGCTTTGTACCAGGGCAGCTACGTCCTCGGGTTGATGTTCCGAAAGGAAGCGCGAAGCTGCATGGAAAACGATCTCGGGCGCGGCTGATCGGATTATAGCCTTGAGGTCAGCAAAAGATCCGTCGGTGACATGAAGCTTCACGACGGGACAGAGCGCAGCCAACGCGCGTGGATCTGAGCTTTGCTGAACGAGAACATGTACCTCGTGTTCACTCGCTGCCAATCGCTCAGTCAGGTGGCTGCCGATGAAACCTGTGGCTCCGGTGATGAGCGCACGCATTCACTGTCCAGGGGGATTACTAGAGCGCATGGTATGCTTGATCCTTCGGCTAACGTGGCTTGAGCCACCGCGGTTGAATTGTTGGCCTATTTATCGTCGACCATTGATGAAGGACCGAATACTGGAAATCGTGTGATCGAGGTGAGCGCGCGTCAACCCCGGATAGAGTCCGACCCAGAATGTGCTATTCATCACGACATCGCTGTTGTCGAGAGGACCAACGACCCGATATTGACGTCCATGCATATAGGGCTGCCGGGTAAGGTTCCCAGCGAACAGCAACCGTGTGCCGATCTTGCATTGGTTGTTCAAATAGACGAGCAGCTCGTTTCGCTCGAACAGATCATTAGGCTGCACGGTCAAACAGAATCCAAACCATGACGGATCGCTATTGGGAGTTGGCACCGGCAGCAGGAGGAACTCCTCCAGATCCTTCAGACCATCCCTGAGGTAGAGCCAGTTGCGGCGGCGAGTCGCCACGAATTCGTCGAGGCGCTCGAGCTGAGCCAGCCCCACTGCGGCCTGCATATCGGTTATCTTAAGGTTATAGCCGAGATGCGAATAGGTGAACTTGTGATCGTAGCCGTACGGCAAATCTCCGAGCTTCCAATCGAAGCGACGGTTGCAAGTGTTGTCCTTACCGGGATCGCAATAGCAATCCCGTCCCCAGTCGCGAAACGACTCGACAATTCGTTTGAAGATCATCGAATTGCATAGAACCGCACCGCCCTCGCCCATCGTGATGTGGTGGGCCGGATAGAATGAAATGGTCCCCAGAGTGCCGAAAGTGCCGACTCGCTTACCGCGATACGTCGACCCAAGCGCGTCGCAACAATCCTCGACCAAGAAGAGATCATTTTTCTTCGCCACACTAGTGATGACATCGAGATTGAACGGGTTTCCTAGCGTATGGGCGACCATGATGGCGCGGGTACGAGAGGTAATTGCCTCTTCGAGGCGCACTACGTCAATGTTGTAGGTGCCGAGTTCAACATCCAGGAAAACCGGGATAAGACCGTTCTGTATCAAAGGATTCACTGTGGTCGGGAATCCAGTGGCGCAAGTAATAACCTCATCGCCAGGCTCGAGCGCTTTGTCTTCGAGGAGCGGCGAGGTGAGTGCTGAGGCGGCCAAGAGGTTTGCCGACGAACCTGAATTGGTGGTGATTGCGCGGATGGCGCCCGTGACGGCCGCAAACTTTTTCTCGAATTCAGCGTTAAACCGCCCGGTGGTCAGCCAGAAATCCAAGCAGGAATCCACAAGGTAGCGCATTTCTCGCCGACCCAGAACCTTTCCGGCCGAAGGCACGGCGCTAATGTTCGGGACAAACGCCTTTTCTCCATGGACAAGTTCTGCGTATTGTTCAACGAGATCCAGAATCGTCGCTCGGAGTGTCTGTGCGTCGTTAACTGATGTCATATTTGAACCCTGATCGAGAGTTTCGCGTTAGCGGTCGCGTCTGCTGGCGAATACTCGGGAACTAGCGCAGGGATTCCGATAAGCGCCTTGCCTGTAAATGGCGCTCAAGAACCTTAAGGCGGATAAATTGCGAGTCGCGAAAATTGCGGTCGCAAAAGCCGACGGCCGCAAGCCCATCTCGCAGACCTTCGATAGAACGCTCCAACGTGACCTGTGGTTGATGCTCGGACGCTAAGGATTTGAAGAGCGAGAAGTCGACGCGGTAGGAACGCCGGTCGGCGGCAGCAGCGGAATTGATACTGACCACGGTGCCCGGAACCAGCCGAGCGACGGCATCGGCAAGCTCCTTTACTCGGTAGTTCCAGCCTTCGGACCCGACATTGACAGCGAAGAATCGGCTTGGCATCTCCCCCGCACCTGCGATGGCCCATTCGACCGCTCGGGCCATGTCTTCAACATCGATTAACGGTCGCCAAGGGGAACCATCGCTGAGAACGGAGATCTCCCGGGCCGACACCGCGCAGGCGACGAAGTCATTGAGCACCAGGTCAAGGCGGAGCCGCGGAGACATGCCGCAGGCCGTGGCAAAACGCAGACTTACAATCTGCATCTCGCCGAGGTCTGCCGCGCGTAGCGCTTCCTCGGTGGCGATCTTCGAACGCGCATATGCCGTAAGGGGATTAAGGAGAGCGGTTTCCTTCTGCGGAACGCCATCGGCAGCCCCATAGACGCTGCAGCTTGAGGCGAAGACGAAAGTCCTTACGCCCGCGTCGCGGGCGAGTCGCGCCAAATTGACGCTGGCGCGATAATTGATCTCCTCCGTCACCGCCTCGAACCGCGCGCCCATAGGGTCGTTTGATATGGCGGCGAGATTGACGACCGCATCAACGCCCTCAAGCAAGTCAGTCGGGAATTCGCGGATATCTCCAAAAGCTTGATAGGTGAGTACGGTCTCCGGAACTCGATCGGGCACAGACAAGCAATGAGCAAAGAAGCCGGTATCGAAGCCGATCAGCGTCGCCCTGGGGAACCGTCGACGCAGATGCGCGACGACCACCGGTCCCACGTAGCCCATGTTACCGGCGACGAGGATTTTCATCGCATGTCCAACCAAACTCTCCATGGCGCGCGGCCGCTAGACCAGAGGCCTTCGAGCAAATTCTTGTCCCGCAGGGTGTCCATGGCATGCCAAAAGCCGTTATGAACGTAGGCGCCCAGTTGTCCGTCGGCCGCAAGACCTTCAAGCGGGGCGGATTCCCAAGCGGTCGGATCGCCCTCGATGCGGTCGAGGACACGAGGGTGGAGAACGAAAAAGCCGCCGTTGATGTACCCACCATCACCTGCCGGCTTCTCCAAGAAGCGAGTCACACGGTTGTTTTCAATGACCGTCGCACCGTAGCGGCCGGCGGGACGCACGGCGGTCACCGTGGCATCAAGGCCATGGCTGCGATGGAACGCAGTGAGCGCCTTGACGTCGATATCAGCCACCCCATCGCCGTACGTCATGCAGAACGGCTCGTCCGCCTCTAGCAGGTGCCCGATGCGCTTGAGTCGCCCTCCGGTCTGCGTCTCACTGCCCGTGTCCACCAACGTTACCCGCCACGGGGGGACCCGCGCACAGCGGAAGTACTCGACCTCGCGCTTTGCAAGGTCGATTTTGACATCTGAACGATGGAGAACATAGTTGGTGAAATATTCTTTGATAAAATAGCCTTTGTATCCAAGACAAACAATGAAGTCGCTGAAACCATGACTCCAATAGATCATCATTATATGCCACAAAATCGGGTGCCCGCCGATTTCTACCATGGGCTTGGGCCTGAGATGCGTCTCTTCAGAAAGCCGCGACCCGAGGCCTCCCGCGAGTAGTACCACCTTCATTCGAATCTATCTGCCTTTAGGCAATAGGCTGCGATTCGCTTCTATCGCGCGAGAACTGCCGTGATGCAACTGCGCATATATATGTATAGAGGCTTGGCGGTGGGGGATTCGGCCGATACGGACCGATGGCCTTTGAGCGCGGACGCTCGAGCCGTTCAACGCTCTCTGCGCCAACAGCGAAGAGGCCGCCACACGACAAATGTATGCTGCACTGAAGGCCGCGGCGTGAGGACAAGCAGCGGCTCGTTGCCGAGAGCAATAGTGGGGTCGCGTAGCCGTGTCGGCGACTTCGCGACACTGCGGGCACTCCCAGGCCTTCGTTTTGGTGGCCCGGCGAGCACGTCAAGGACGCTTGGGTTTTGCCCAAGCTGTTGTGGTGTGTGAGGCGATCGAACCGGCAGCGCCTGGCGGCGGATCGAGATCGTGCCGGTGAACGGGGTGCGAGTGATCGTCGACCAGAAGGTCCCGATGTGGGTGATGCGCATTATCGAGCACCGATGATGCCTATCCGGTCCAAGGTTCGGGCTTGGCTCGCAACAGGCCACGCGGATATGCGCAAGGGCTTCCACGGGCTCGCCCTCCTAGTGCAGGAGAAACTTAAACGCGACCCGCATTTAGCTTTAGGACGCGAATATTCGGCGGCATGATCTTGCAGCGCGTATCTCGGCAGTGATGACCGCCCTTTCCCGACGCATAAAGGTTTGGCTAACTCCTCGTGGGAATCCGTTCATGTTCCGCAGCCGGGCTGCCGGATCAAGAGCTTGTGGCATCTTCTGCTTGCGATGCGTCCTCTTGTAAGGGCAGGCCGCAGTTCGCGTTGCTGGGCGCGGCACTTTGTTCCGAGCATTGCCTGAACCGCTCGTGCTTAAGCTTGGCGAGCGCGCGACACGCACAAGACTTGCGTGGGGAATGAGTTAGCTTCGAACTTTCTTGCACGGCGAGATGCGGGGCTCCGTCCCGCATCGAGCATTCTGCCAAATTCTAGGCTACCGCACGTTGATCGAAGACCGAGACCGGCTCTGATTTAATTTCTCGCCACAGCCGCGCGTCCGGATAGATCGGATAGGCATTGTGCCGCTCGGCAAGCTTCACCTGGTAGAGCGCCCGATAAGCCTCGTCGGTCAGTAATTCGCTATCCTCTAGATCTAACTCTAGACCAACCTCGTGGTAAACGTCGAGATTACGCAAATCGGGAAGCGGCAAGGCGCCGCGTACAAAGTCGCTAAACATCTGGCGGTAAAGGTCCTCCAGATGTCGGACAAAACGCGGAGTATCGAAAAAAAAGCAGGAATTCCGCCCAGCAGCGAGTTTTGCCTTCAACGCTGCCAATTTTTCGCGGTTCCTCCCAAGTTCGATGGCCCGCTCCACATACTCTTCAGCGCTGGAGCATACGAGCTCGCCGAGACCAGCCGCCCGAACAAAACTGCCGCAAACGCGGGTGGCAAAGCTGCGCCCCTGCAAAGTCAGGACCGGCACATTCATCCACAATGCATCGGCCGCCGTCGTGTGAGCGCCGTACGGCAGCGTGTCCAGAAAGAGGTCAGCCAACGGATAACGCCCGAGATGTTCCAAGTTTCCCATCTTCTCGGCGAAGACAATCCGCTCCGGCGCAATGCCCTGCGCCGAAGCGAATCTCCGAAGACTTTCATCTGCGTCACTTGACTCCCGAAGGAGCCACAGGACGCTGTTAGCGACACGGCCGAGGATCGACATCCATCGTCGGAATGTGTGCTGGGTGATTTTTTGCATACCGTTGAGGCAGCAATATACGACGGCATCTTCGGGCAGCCGAGCCTCTGATCTGGACGGGCACTTGCCCACGACCCGTTTGCGGTCGACGGGTTGATAGCAAGGCAGCCGCATTACCTTTTCAGAATAGTACATTTCGTGATCGGTCGGAATAATGTGAGAATCGGCAATGATATAGTGATGATAGGATGCGCCCATCGTGCCGGGGAAGCCGAACCAGTTCACAGCGATTAGCGTCGGCCGACGCGCGAATATTCCGGTGCGCGCGGACATCGTATAGCCGTTGAGATCTACGAGGATGTCGATTTTGTCTGCAGCAATCCTTGCAGCCGCCTGGTCGTCGGAGA
>Ga0126378_10003696_pt1 | contig 11583 bp, 8 predicted proteins | sample PanSoiMetPlot_23_FD_92587 | JGI IMG/M metagenome (GOLD analysis project Ga0126378, IMG submission 92587) | Tropical forest soil microbial communities from Panama - MetaG Plot_23 | ecosystem: Environmental > Terrestrial > Soil > Tropical forest > Bulk soil | place: Panama | collected 2016-02-17
ACACAGAGTCGACGAGATTGCGCAACAACTCGCCGTGCGGGCTGCCGCCGGTCGCGGGCCAGCGCCGCCAGGAATTGCTGTGCTACCCGCATCGGGGCCGAAGGCAGCCGTCAGGCGGCATCGAGGTAGGCGGTCAGCTGGCCAGTTCCCGCGCCCAGCCCTCGATGTTTCCTTCGTAGGCCTGGCGGTAAACCTCGCCAGGCGCCTGGGCGAACGCCAGGTTTCACATGGCAGTGGGGGCGGCGCGTGGCCGCCCCCACTTTGTCCGCTTTTACCTCCTCAGCTGTCCGGTCACGGATCGATCGTGATCGTGCAGGTGTAGGTGCCCGGCACGAGGCCGCCCGTGCTCTTGGCATTGGCCGGGTCGCTTGCGGAACCAGAGTCCGCGACGACGTTGTTGTGCGAGTCGACACAAGTGATCGTGGAACTGGTCGCGCCTGACACCACGGCGGTGGCGTTGGCGGAGATGTTTGTAAGCGGTATGTCGTTGAATGTGGCAAGCGCAGCCTCGCTCGCGATGTTGGCGTCGCTGCACTTGGCGTTCTGGGTCACGGTGACGGTCTGCGGGTTGGTGTTCGTCGGATCAGCCGAGTACCCATCAGGCGCCTTGGTCTCCTGAACTGAGTAGTTCGTCCCTGACCCGCTCCATGGCAGGCCGTCCACGCAGGCTGTGCCGTCCGCTCCAGTGGTCGCCGGGCTGCCTGTCACCTCCGTGTTGGTCGAATCGGTGATCTTAAAGACCGCTCCCTTCAGGTCGGCCTTGTTTCCGGTACCGGTGCAGGTACCGATCTGAGAGCCGCCCACCATGATGGGCGAACCCGCGGGCTGGCCTTCGCAGCCCTTGTACTTCCCGGTCTTGGTGATCAGGATCGCGCCTTGGTGGAGCTGGTTAACGTACAGGCAGGTGACCGTGTCTCCGGGCTTCAGGTTGATGGTGGCAGTCTCCCCCGATGTCGAGGTCGTGGAGCCGCCGGTTCCTGACACCGAGCAGGTCAGGCTCTCGAACGAGAATGAGCCAGGCAAGGCGCCCTCGTTGACCGTGTACGTCCCCTGGACCACGTTGCTGCAGTCCTGGGTGTTGCCCGTGCTGTTGTCAGCCGGGAGCGTGCTCCCAAGCGTCTTGCCCGTATTGCCGGCGTCGTTCAGCGTGAAGCTGCTCGGGTCGGCGAACGACTGAGAGCAGTTCGGTGTCGCCGGATTGCTCGAACCGGGCGCGGGGATGTTCGACGAGAAGCTGAAGTTCTGGTCCTGGCCCCGCGGGTCAGTCTGCTTGATGATCTTGATCTCGCCGCAGTTCTGGATCGTGTGGTGCTCGACCTCAATGTCCTGCGGGTTCGAGGTGAAGCTCGACCCCGACGAGCGCGATTCCCAGACTTGCTGCGGGAAGGAGAAGCACTTGCCGCCCAGGTTGAGCGCCTGGGTCAGGTTGATGCCGAACTCCGCGAACTGGTTGATTGCGAGGGAGGTGCCGCTGAGCCCGTTGTCGGCGGCGGTGATCGCTGACTGGTTTGATTTGCCATCGAAGAGTGATGGGCTGACGGTGACGACGTTCGCGCCCCAGCACGGGATGCTGTCGCTCTTGACGAAGCACGTGCCGTTGTTGCCGCCGATGGTCGTGTTGGTGCTGTCGATCCACGTCAGCAGGTGGAAGTTCAGGCTCGTGCCGCCGTTGAGGTAGTCGTAGGCCAGCAATCTGTCACCCGCCGTCCGGCAGCCTGCCGTTGTTGTGCCGTTGCCGGAATTCTGGTTGAACTCCACATCACCGCTCGCGTTGCCGTTGGCCGTGCTGCGGATGGTAGCGCCGTAGAAGAACGTGTCGAGATTGCTCGCCGTATCGTTAAACGACGCCACGTTGGTGAATTCGTCCTTTGGCGGATTGTTCCCGGTCGAGAGCGCTGGACATAGGGTGTCGAACTTCTGTCCATTCACCCATTGGACCTCGCCGGCCTGGTCGGCGGTGATTTGGACGGCGCCCGTGGTTGTCGCGCAGCCACTTGGAGTGCCGCCGTTGTGCGCGAAACCGTCGCTGTTGACGAAGCAGTTCCAGTCGGTGTTGCCTGCGGTGTTCAGTACCGTGTTGCCGTCGCCAGACTCGAAGCCGCTCGGGCTTCCAGTGACGGCTATCGCCGGTACCGCGACGCCCACGGCAAGCAGTACGGCCGCGACTAGCGCGCCCGCCGTTCGCTTGCTCATGCGCAGCCGGCGAAACCCGCGGCCGGACCGCGCTGGCCCGTCGCCGCGGTTACTCGATTTCCTCATATTCCCCTCCGCGAAGTTCGTAGACGGCCGGACCCGAATGACCGTGCGGCTGAATCAGGCCACGCCGGTGATGCCCGTACTTGCGACCGCCTATAGTCCAGGTCGGCAGTAGCTGAACCGAATGGCGGGCCTCGCGCATCACAAGCCGTCGATGCCTTTGTCAAAGGCTTCATGAAGTCGTGACGGCTATTGGGTGGCTGAGCACCTGTGCCCCCGCTACAGGCGCTGATGTCGCTGCCACGGGGCCGGCCAGCCTGCAGTCACGAGGGGCGCCCACCCGTGACCTGATCACATTTCCTCCACAACCGGGCGCGGACGGCAGGAGGCGCCGTGATCTGGCGCATCTTGCCCGGTCCGCGCTGCCCTTCAGCCAGCCCGTAGCTTGAGGTTCGCTTCGCGGTCACCGCGACGACAAGAGGACGGCCGCGATCGGGCGTTCAGGTCTCTGAGCGCTCATCCGGCCTGCCGGAGCGCACACAGCAACGGGTAGAGCAGCCGTCGCGGGTAGGCGGTCTCGCCGCCGACGACGGCGCGGACGATCTGCGCCAACCTGCGAGGGTCAACGTCTTTGGACAGGTAGCCGTCGGCTCCGCAGCGAGCGGCGGCTAGCACGCCGTCTTGGTCAGGGGCGGCGGTGATCAGGACGACCTTGGCGCAGGGAAGCGAGCGACGGATCGCCATGGCGGCGGCCAGACCGCCGCCTTCGGGCATGTGAACGTCGAGCAGGCACAGATCGGGTCGCTCGCGCACGGCCGCGTCGGCGGCCTCCGCACCAGTCGCGGCTTCCGCGCAGATCTCGAACCCGCCCTGTTCGAGGTCGCGACGCAGCGAGAGCCGGATCAGAGCGTGATCATCTGCGACGAGGATCCGCAGCGGCCGCCCCGGTCGCTCCATGGCCCGAGTGTTGTGGCGGATGAGAGTGGTTGCAAGCAATTGCCCGCTCAGGTACCTGAGCGCCAGGGACGCACCGGTTCGCCGGCTTGCCGGGCTCTATGGTCGCGTTTACGCTTGCTGAGTGCGGGGTGGGGGTATGGCCGCGCTGGTAACGGCCGCGGTCTCAGGCGTTGTGACGCTCGCTGTCGCGCTGCTTCCACAGTTGCAATTCGCCTACCGGCAGCAGCTGCTGCATGTGGCGCTTGAGACGTCGGCGTCGCTGATCGCGTTGCTCGCCAGCTTCCTGGTGCTTGGTCGGTTCTGGCGCGCCAGCAAGCTGAACGAGCTGCTCCTGGCGTGCGGCCTCGCGCTACTTGCAGTGTTGAGCCTGCTCTATGTGACCGCGCCGATGCTGGCGCTGCGCGAACTGATGGCATCGGCTGCGCTGATCGGCAGCACGGTCGGCGCGATCCTGTTCGCCATGGCGGCGTTCGCGCCGAGCAGTCAGTTGCGGCGGCCGGGCCGAGCGCTGGCTGGAGCTGCAGGCGCGGCAATGGCGGTGCTCATAGCCGCCGTGTCCGTCAGCGAGTTCGCAGCACGTTTGCCGCCAGGAACCGCGTGGCTGTCGCCGGTGCCGCGAGTACGGCCCGACCTTTACGCCCAGCCAGCGGTGCTCGCGCTGCAGCTGCTCATGACGTTGCTTTACGGATTGGCTGCGGTTGGATTTCTCCGCCGCTCCCAGCGATTCGGTGACGAGTTCTTCGGCTGGCTCGCTGTGGCGGCCGTCGTCGCAGCCGCCTCCCGCCTCAATTACTTCCTCTTTCCGGGTACCAATGGACAGTGGGTCCACGCCGGCGACGTTTTCCGGCTTTGCTTCTACGCGGTTCTGTTGACCGGATCGATGCGCGAGATCTGGTCGTACTGGCAAGCGCTCTCGCGAGCGGCAGTGACCGAGGAGCGCCGCCGGATCGCACGTGACCTGCACGATGGCCTGGCGCAGGAACTGGCGTACCTGGCGCGCAACCTTGATTCCCTCGAAGGCAACGCCTCCCACGGCGCGCTTGCTCGGTTGCGGCACGCGGTGGAGAGGGCGCAGCTTGAGTCGCGTCGCGCGGTCAGCACGCTTACCGCCCCCACTGGTCAATCCATAGAAGCCGCGCTGGCCGAAGCGGTGGGCGAGATAGCGGACCGGTTTCATGTCGGGCTCGACCTCGACCTCGCCACCGGACTGGCGTTGCCATCGGCGCGCGCCGAGGCGCTGGTGCGGATCGCCTGCGAGGCAGTTACCAACGCCGCTCGCCACAGCGGCGCCGGCCGCGTGCAGCTCAACCTCGAGCGCGACGGCCCGCGGGCGCGGCTACGGGTCAGCGACCATGGGCGCGGGTTCGATCCGTCGGCCTCCGGCAGCGGGTTCGGGCTGGTCTCGATGCGTGAACGTGCCAGGTCGGTCGGCGGCGAGCTGCGGATCTTCTCAGCGCCGGGCCGCGGCAGCAAGGTGGAGGCAGCATTGTGACGGCGATGGAAAGGCCGTTGCGGGTGCTGATCGCTGACGATCACCCGCCCACGCGCGATGACGTGCGCCGCGCGATCGAAGGTGATCAGCGGCTCGATGTCTGCGCTCTAGCTGCTGACGCCGCTGAGGCAGTGCACGCCGCCGTCCGAGCGCGACCCGATATTTGCCTGCTGGATATCCGGATGCCGGGCAGCGGCCTGGCCGCGGCGTGGGAGATCAAGGCCAGGCTGCCGCAGGCGAAGATCGTCATGTTGACCGTGTCCGACGAGGATAACGACCTATTCGCGGCGCTGCGAGCCGGCGCCGACGGATACCTGCTGAAGACCATGAACCTGGGCAGGCTGCCGGACGCGCTGGCCGGGGTTTGCTCGGGCGAGGCGGCAATCCAGCGAACACTGGTCGCGCGCGTGCTTGAGAGGTTCCGCGGGCGGGAACCGCGCTGGCGCAACCCGGCCGATGGCGGAACCGCCGAACAGCGGCTGACCAGCCGCGAATGGGAGGTGCTCGAGCTTCTTGCCCAGGGGCGCTCGACCGCCGAGATGGCCAAGCGGCTTGTGCTATCGGCTAGCGCCGTGCGGGTTCACATCGCATCGATCGTCCGCAAGCTGAACGTCTCCGACCGATTCGCGGCCGCCGAACTGTTCCGGCGCTCACGAACCTGATCGCCGGGGGCCCCGCGCCCCCCGCTAGGCGGGGGGCGCGGGGCCCGATGCGAGAACAGCCTAGGCGTGCGACGCGCTGCGAAGCTCGAAGCCGACCACGATGTCCGAGATACCCCGGAACAAGGCGAAAAAGCCAACCCAGAAGACCAGCAGCACCGCCCTGGCGGGGAACATCTGCTGGGACGCCCAGAAACCGATCAGGATCTCCAGCACGCCCGCGGTCGTGCCGAGCCACCAGACGTGGTTGACATCCCGAGCGGCGATGGAGGTGACCAAGTCCAGGCTGCCCCGGAGGATCAGCAGCAGCCCGACCACCGCCGCGAGCGCCCAGAACGCGCCGAACGGGCTGGCGAAGGCCCAGATGGCGCCCACCACGAAGATCGCGCTCATCAGCACGTGCAGCCAAAGCCAGCCGGTCCTGGCCGAGGCGATCATGATCTCGCTGATCGCCGCGACCAGGAACAGCACACCGATCAGCGCCCCGACGGTCGCCACCGAAGCGATTGAGAACCGCAACACGACCGCCGAGATGATCAACCAGGCAACGCCGGTCGCAATGAACCACCACCACGGGCCCGCTAGCTGCGACATCATCGCGGGCGTGCGGCGTGGACCGAACTGAAAGCCGGGGGTCACATTTGCTCCTTTCGCGAGGCTGGGCCAGCGGCGAGCTAGACCCAGGCTCAGCCCGTGATTACCAGATCATCGCGCACGCGGGTGACGCCGATGCCCATCCACGCCGCGTCGATGACGGCGTCATGCTCCGCCCAGGTGCGGACATGGCCGGTGAGCATGATGGTGCCGTCGCTTGCGTCCACCGTGACATCGCTGTCATCGGGGATCAGTGCGTACCGGTCGATGGCCCCCTGGACCAGCGTGGTCACCATCGCCGCCTCCGCGTCGCTGAACACGTCAATGTCGTTGGTGATGTTGCGGACGCCGGTCAGCCCGGCGATCGTCTGCTCGGCGGCCGAGCGCTGGAATCCGTAACTCACCGCGCCGGTCAGCCAGACGTTGCCGTCGCTGGCGCTGGCCTCGACGCCGGCCGGCACGATCACATTGACCCCGAGCGCGTTGTTGGCGGCCGTGGTGAGCATCGCGTCGTCCCGGTAGTCGGCCACAGGCAGCACGACCATGAGGTGGTTGTGCACCTTGGTAACACCATGGACACGCTTGGCCGCGGACGCCGCCTCCATGTACTGCGGGTAATTGGGCACCGTACCGTTGAGCGCCACGTCCCCGTTCATGTTCTTGACGGTAATGCTCGCCGCGTCGACGAACGGGTCGAAGTCGAGTTCCTTCTTGACGGCGTCGCGGACGTCCTTGGGTGTCGCCATGCCTTGATCCCCCTCCTGCCGGCGGCCCCCGCCGGCGCTCTCCAGCATTTACTCGGGTCATCAGCGGATAGTCCTCCGCGCAAACAGGCATGAACCGGGCGGGCTGCGCGGCCGCTCCGAATGGTCTACATTGGTGGTCATGAACGCGCTGCTGTCGACGACGACGCCGGGACCTCTCCGGCGCTAGCACATGCAGCACTGACGCATCATTTAGCCCCGGAGCATGGCTCTGGGGCTTCTTCATCGCCCGCACCGTGCTCCGAGGCCCGACCCTTAAGGAGCACGTTGTGAGCAGTTACGAGAAATGGCAGGGCCAGCCGCTCGACCACCGTGATCTCAACATCGACATGTCCCTGTTCGCGACCAATCCGCTCGTTGGCTCTGGCCTGCCCCTGTGGCTGCCGCCTGGCGCGGTCGTCAGGTACGAGCTGGAGCTTCTGGCTAGAGATCTAGCTCGTCGAGACGGGTGCCTGCCGGTGTACTCGCCAGTGCTTGCCAAGCGGTCACTCTTCGAACGCTCGGGGCACTGGGAGAAGTTCAGTTCTGAGATGTTCCCGCCGATCCGGGTCGGCGGTGACGAGCTGGTATTGCGTCCCGCCAATTGCCCCCACCATGCGATGATCTACGCCGCCCACGCCCGCTCGTACCGCGAGCTGCCTGTCCGGCTCAATGAGCTGGCACCAATGTTTCGGGCCGAGCTGTCCGGGGTGCTCTCCGGCCTTAGCCGGGTGCGCCAGATCAACCTCGACGACACCCATGTGTTCTGCCGCCCCGACCAGACAGCGGCCGAAGTAGCCAGAGCGTTGCGCTCGGCGCTCGAGGCCCAGCGGGTGTTGGGCCTGCCGGTCGACTACGTGCGCCTGTCGCGCAGAGACGATGGCAGCGCGTACCTGGGCTCTGCCGGCCAATGGCGGCAGGCCGAGGACGCCCTGCGAACAGCCGCTACCGACGTGCTCGGCGGACTCGACGTTCCGCTAGTGGATGCCGAGGGCGAGGCCGCCTTTTACGGGCCGAAGCTGGATCTGCAAGTCCGCGACGCACGCGGCAGGGAAGAGTCCATCGCTACCGTCCAGCTTGACTTCAACCAGCCTGAGCGGTTCGACCTGAGCTACGTCGGCCCGGACGGGAGCCGCCAGCGCGTGGTGATGATACACCGCGGCACCGTCGGCGCCATGGAGCGCGTCGTTGCCGCCCTGCTCGAGAGGTACCAGGGCCGCCTGCCGCTATGGCTCGCGCCGGTGCAGGTTTGCGTGATGCCGGTCGGTCTCGCCCAGGACGCCGCCGCGCGGGCGCTCGCCGACGATCTGGCCGCGGCCCGGCTCCGGGTCAGATTCGAGCACGAGGGATCGCTGCGGGCGCGAATCCGGGCCAGCCGCCAACGCAGAGACTGCCTGATTGCGGTCATCGGGCCCGCCGAGGTAGCGGCAGGCGCGGTGCAGGTGACCGACGTCGCCGCGGGATTCAGGGGGACGCTGCGGCTTGGCTCGTTTGTCGACGGGCTGCGGCAGGCCTATGCCACTCGGGCAGCTCGCCTGCAATGGCGAGACGAGCTCCCATTCGGGCTGGCCGCCCAGTAAGGAGCTGGCGCCCGGCTGGGCGGCGTCCTGGGCATCGATGACCGCGATCGCGGCCATGTTCACTATGTCGGTGACTTCGGCGCCGCGGCTCAGCACGTGCACCGGCTTGGCCATGCCGACCAGGATCGGCCCGATCGCTACCGCTCCGCCGAGGTGCTGCAGCAGCTTGTACGCCACGTTGGCCGCTTCCAGACTCGGGAAGACCAGCACGTTAGCTTCTCCCACGAGGTCAGAGAACGAGTAATCGTCGTCGCGAAGCGAGGGCGACAGCGCGACGTCGGCCATCATTTCGCCGTCGGCTGTCAGGTCGGGACGCCGCGATTTGACCAGCTGGGTGGCTGCGGCAACCTTCGCCGAGCGTGGGTGGCTGGTGGAACCGAAGTTGGAGAATGACAACAGCGCCACCCGGGGCTCGAGCCCGAAGCTGCGTGCCCGCTCCGCGGCCATGATGGCGATGTCGGCCAGCTCGGCGGAGGTGGGATCGATGTTCACAGTCGCGTCGGTCAGGACTACGGCGCGTCCGTCGTCGGTAATCATCACGTAAAGGCCGGCGACCCGGGAGACGCCGGGCGCGGATCCGATCACCTGCAGGGCGGGCCGGATGACGTCAGGGTAATGGTAGGTCAGGCCAGCCACGAAAGCGTCCGCGTCTCCAGCCTGCACCATCATGGCGCCGAAATAGTTCGGCTGGGCCAGCAGCGCGGTTGCCTCGCGCAATGTGATTCCCTTCCGCTGCCGCATCTCGTACAGTGAGGCGGCGTAGGCGGCGGCCCGCTCGGACGTCGCGGGGTCCACAATCTCGATCGGGGCGTTGACCCGCAGCTCTTTCATCGTCGACCGGATCGCGTCCTCGCGCCCGAGCAGCACCGGCAGCCCGACGTGTTCCTGCTCGATCCTGGCTGCCGCCAGGATGATCTTGCGCTCCTCGCCTTCGGAGAAGACCACCCGCTTCGGTGCCGTCTGCGCCTTGCGGGTCACGACGCTCATCACCTCGCGGCCCCGGATCAGCCGGTTCGCTAGCTGCTCGGTGTAGGCGGCGAGGTCGAGCGGGTCGCGGGCGACGCCTGATGCCATGGCCGCCGCGGCCACCGCTGGCGCTACCCGAAGCGGCACCCTGGGGTCGAGTGGCTTGGGGATCAGGTACTCCGGGCCGAACTCGAGGCGGTCGACGCCGTAGGCGCGCAGCACCGAGTCAGGCACGTCTTCTTTTGCCAGGTCGGCGAGTGCACGCGCGGCGGCTACCATCATCCCTTCGTCGATCGCCCGGGCCCGGACGTCGAGCGCGCCGCGGAAGATGAACGGGAATCCGAGCACGTTGTTGACCTGGTTCGGGTAGTCAGACCGCCCGGTCGCCATCAGTACGTCGGCGCGGGCGGCCCGGGCGGCGGGGTAGCTGATCTCGGGGTCGGGGTTGGCCAGCGCGAAGATGATCGGCGCGTCGGCCATCGACAGGACCATCTCCTCGGTCACCAGGCCGGCGACCGACACCCCGACAAAGACGTCGGCTCCCACCATGGCCTCGGCAAGGGTGCGGGCCGGGCGGTCGGTGGCGAACCGCTCCTTGTAGGCGTTCATCCCTTCGGCGCGGCCGCGGTAGACGACGCCCCTGGAGTCGGCGAGCACGATGTTCTCGCGCCGCAAGCCAAGGCTGACAAAGAACTCGCAACAAGCGATCGCCGCGGCGCCGGCGCCACTGACCGCCATCTGGACCTCGCCGATGTTCCTGCCCGTGAGCTCGACCGCGTTGAGCAACGCGGCACCGCTGATGATCGCCGTGCCGTGCTGGTCGTCGTGGAAGACCGGGATGTCCATCGCGGCGGCGAGCCGCTCCTCGATCTCGAAACACTGCGGCGCGCTGATGTCTTCGAGGTTGATTCCGCCGAAGGTCGGTTCCAGCGCCTTCACGATGCGCACCACGTCATCCGGGTCGCTGGCGTCGATCTCGATGTCGAAAACGTCAACGTCGGCGAACCGCTTGAACAGCAGCGCCTTACCTTCCATCACCGGCTTGCCGGCCAGCGGCCCGACGTTGCCCAGGCCGAGGACGGCCGTGCCGTTGGTGACGACAGCCACCAAATTCCCGCGGGCCGTGTAGCGGAACGCCGCCTGCGGGTCCTCGTGGATGTCCAGAACCGGGACGGCTACGCCCGGGGTGTAGGCCAGGGCGAGGTCGTGCTGGGTCGCGCAGGGCTTGGTGATCGCGACCGCGATCTTCCCTGGCCGACCCGAGGCGTGGTACTCGCGGGCATCCTCTCCCAGCATGGCTCCCTCGCCCGATCATCGGTTGCACCCAGTCAGTCCCACCAGAACGTCCAGATCGGAGCGTCAACGAGAACAGGAGCGATCTCCCTGACTGTCCTCAGACCTGTCCCGGCGCACTCATCACAGAGCGCCGAATGCTCGGCGGCTATCTTCTCGGCGGCCTCGAGGGTCCGCGGCGGCCGGGAGACCAGCAGCTGGATTTGCGCACCCGGGCCGATGGCCAGCAGCCGGGCTCCGAACCGGTTCTCCCACGATCTGAGCACCGCCCCGATCCACACCGCGTTGCGGATTCCATCGTCGTAGGCCGGATCGTCGAAGCACGTCCAGCCGAACGCAGCCAGCGCATCGGCTGGCCTGTTCGCGGCTGCCAGGCAAATCCTGGCGGGCCGCAGCGAGCGCAGCGCAGCCGTCCGCGCCGCGCCGCTCAGGCTGCCGTCGGTGGCCGGCGCCAGGCCAGGAAACGCGATCTCCGCTCGCCCCGCCTCCCTGGCCCCAGACCGCTCGGCCCACTCCCGCCACTCGGGACTCTGCCGGTCCAGCTCGGAGAGCCTGGTGAGCTCCGCGTCAGCCTCAGGGTCGTGGACCGCGCCGATCACCGCGGTCACGATGTCGAAGAGGCTGTTGCCGCCTTGCCCTGGCTGCTTCAGGCCGAGGTACTCCGTGACCCGCGGCGTGCCAGGGAATCCGGGACCTTCGTCATCCTCATCGTCGTCGCCGACGTGGCCTTGCCAGCGGGCCGCCAGCAGCTCGGCGGCGTTCAGCCGGTCAATCTCGGCAACGTCGCAGGGGTCCGTGAACAGGTCATCGTCACCGTCGGCGTCATCGTTCACGACAACCGGTACTAGGCCGGTCTCGCCATGCACGTCGGTGAGGGCCGACCAGATCAAGCCGGGATCGGGCACGATCCGCCTGGTCACCCACGCCACCGGCTGGCCGTGCTCAGGCGGGATTACCCGCCGGCCTTCCGGGAGCCGCACCGGACCGAGCTGCGCTTCCCCGTCCTCGGGCAACGAGCCGGCCATCAGCACCCTCGCAATCCCCTCAACTGCCGACGAACCTACCGTTGTTTTCGGTCCTTGTCCCGATCCCAGGACTCCGCG
>Ga0126378_10003698_pt1 | contig 11580 bp, 7 predicted proteins | sample PanSoiMetPlot_23_FD_92587 | JGI IMG/M metagenome (GOLD analysis project Ga0126378, IMG submission 92587) | Tropical forest soil microbial communities from Panama - MetaG Plot_23 | ecosystem: Environmental > Terrestrial > Soil > Tropical forest > Bulk soil | place: Panama | collected 2016-02-17
CGGCCGGGGCATGCCTTCTCTGTCGAGCCTGGTATCAACCCGGGCCGCGACGGCGCCAGGATCGAGGACATCGTGGTCTGCACGCAGACGGGCTGCGAACGGCTGAACAACGTACCCCGCGACCTGGTCGGCGTGCGGATCTGATGCGCGCCGCCGAGCGCGAGAGCCGCGACGAGGCGGCGAGAGCGCTGTTCGAGCTGACCGCCGAGATCGCAGCCAACGAACTTCGGCCCGCAGCGGCTGCGGCCGAGCGGGATGCGCGCTTCCCGCGCGAGGAGTTCAGGCTGCTCGGGCGTGCCGGCCTGCTCGGCCTGCCGTATCCGGAAGAACTTGGCGGCGCCGGCCAGCCCTACGAGACGTACCTGCAGGTGATCGAGGAGCTCGCAGCCGCCTGGCTGACCGTCGGCCTTGGCCTGTCGGTGCACGTCCTGAGCTGCTTCCCGCTCGTCACCGCAGGCACCGCCGACCAGCAGCAGAGCTGGCTGCCCGACATGCTCGGCGGCGACCTCCTCGGCGCGTACTGCCTGTCCGAGCCCGGAAGCGGCTCCGATGCCGCGGCGATGCGAACCACGGCGCAGCCAGCAGGCTCTGATTTCATTCTCAACGGGACCAAGGCCTGGATCACGCACGCCGGGCAAGCCGACTTCTACACGGTGTTCGCCCGCACGTCGGGCGAGCCTGAGGGACGGAACCGGGCCAAGGGGATCAGCTGCTTCCACGTCCCGGCTCAGACATCAGGGGTGGTCCCGGCCGAGCCCGAGCACAAGATGGGGATGCGCGGATCGGTCACCGCACAGGTGAACTTCGAGGCGGCGGCCGTGCCAGCCAGCCAGCTTGTAGGCGGTCAGGACAACGGCTTTGCCATCGCCCTTGCCGCCCTGGACGCCGGGCGACTCGGCATCGCTGCGTGCGCGACCGGCGTCGCCCAGGCAGCGCTGGATGCGGCCACCGCCTACGCCCGCGAGCGACGCCAGTTCGGGCAGCCGATCATCGAGTTCCAGGGGCTGTCGTTCATGCTTGCTGACATGGCAACGTCGGTAGCTGCCGCCCGGGCCCTATACCTGGCCGGGGCACGCCGCAAGGACGCCGGCCAGCCTTACGGCCAGCAGGCCGCGATGGCCAAGCTGTTCGCCAGCGACGCGGCGATGAAGGTCACGACCGACGCCGTGCAGGTGCTCGGCGGCTACGGATACGTGGAGGACTTTCCTGCCGAGCGGCTGATGCGCGAGGCGAAGGCGCTGCAGATCGTCGAGGGCACCAACCAGATCCTGCGGATGGTGATCGGCAGGTCACTTGCTATCAATCCTTCCGGGGGCTCCGGGGGGTCGTCCCCCCGGGCTGGCGGCGGGCGATAGCAAGTGGAGGAGACCAACCGCAAGATAATTGCCCTGCTCGCCAGCGACGGCCGCCTGAGCTTCACCGAGCTCGCCAGGCAGACCGGGCTGTCGGTGTCGGCCGTGCAGCAGCGGGTCAAGCGGCTCGAGGAACGCGGTGTCATCCGTGGCTACAGCGCCGTCGTGGACTCAGCGGCAGCGGGGCTGCCGCTGACCGCGTTCGTTTCGATCAAGCCGTTCGACCCCGCAGCGCCCGATGACGCGCCCGACCGGCTGGCCCACCTCAAGGCGATCGAGGCATGTCACAGTGTCGCTGGCGATGAGAACTACATACTCAAGGTGCGTGTCGCCTCGCCGTCAGCCCTGGAAGACCTCCTCCAGGAGATCCGCGCGGCTGCCGGCGTATCAACCAGGACCACGATCGTGCTGAGCACTCCCTACGAAGGCCGCCCGCCCGACGTCTGACTCCGCGGTCTGCCGGCCGCCTCGCGGCGGCCGGCAGACCGTCGATCCCCCCGGAACAAACCTTCGCTACCGTCCTGGCCGAAACGCTCAGGAAGCCCCGACTATCCGACCGGGATCGCGCGCACTGAGCCAGGCACTTCGATCCCCGCATCCTTCGGAACTACCACCACGGTGCCGTGATGCAACGCGGCCGCCATCGCGAGCTCGTTCCCGCGCACGGCGACGACCGTGGCTCCGCGGAGCAATGCCCCGTCTATCAGCGCGGCGTAGCCAAGCCCATCGCCGAACGGCGGCAACGCCAGCACGACGTCGCGGCTGGTGATCCCGGCGTCCTGGTCGGCCTGGTCAATGAGCTGGACCAGTTCGCCGTGGCTGACAGGTGCCGGACGCAATCTGCCATCGATGCCGCGGAAGAACGGCAGGAGCGCGACATCATCCGGCCGGCCCCGCGACGGCCGGATCATGTCGAGCCCCAGCAGATCGGTGAAGCGAGTCGCGCCAGGGGTGTCCACGAAGGAGAAGACCTGGCGGACCCACGACCGATCGACGGCGGCGACCGCCGTGTCGGCGAGCGGCGGGGCAGTGATCACCATCCGCGCACCGCTCTCAGCAAGCTGGCCGGCGGTCTCGACCGCGCCCAACGTGAGATCCACCGGCGAGGGCACGCCGCCCGCGGCGCGGATGGCATGCGTCGCGAGGGCGAAGCCCACCACGTCCGGTGCTAGCACCCCCACGACATCCCTGGGCTTAAGCCCGCGCCAGGTGAGGCCCGCCGCAGCGGCCTGGATTGTCGTCGCCAGGCTCGCATAGCTGTACGAGCCGAGTCTGGGTTGGCCGTCAGGACCTGGCCCGCCGACCAGGGCGGTTAGCCCGGCCCGGTCCGCCGCGACGGACACGAGGCGCTTCGTCACCGACACCTCGGCGATGAGGTCATCGAGCTTCGACATGCGACTTGCCTTTCCGCGGCCCACCTTGCAGAAAAGACACTAGGAAATCTCGGGCTATCCCGGCATCGGCAGAAATGTGCAGACGGATATGTATTTAGCGCGCCGCAGTATGTAGAACGGCCCTCCGCTATGCATGGCTAGCCTGGGGGACGACCCCCGTAGCTCCCCGATCTGCTAGCCGGGGGGACGATCCCCCGTAGCCCCCCGATCTGTCATCCAAGCAGCGAGCTGAGCCCGCGAGCTGAGCCCGAGCTTGGCGAAGATGTTCGCGATGTGCCTGGCAACAGTGGCCTGGGCAATGAAAAGCTCGTCGGCGATCACGCGGTTGGACATGCCACGGGCTGCCAGCGCGGCTACCTCAAGCTCGCGCTCGCTGAGCGGGCCGTCGACGCCAGGTGTGCTTCCGGTCGCTTTGGTCTTGGCCGGCTCACGCTCGGATGGCCCGATCACGAGCCTCGCCGCCTGGTGCGGGCTCATCGCCTGCCCTTCGGCCAGCAGCGCCGTCACGGCGTCCGGCCCGAGCGCTTCGCGCGCCGCGTCAATCAGCTGGCCAAGCCGGCTTTCGGCTGCAGCAGAAGGCTGCGCACCGATCTCCTCGGCGGCGGCCCGGGCGGCTCCCGCGAGCCTGACGGCCTGTTCGACGTCGCCGAAGGCGCTCGCGAGCGCCGCCATTGCGCGTAGCCCGCGAGCGATGGCGAGCCTGTGGCCGGTGGCAAGGCTGAGCCGCATGCTCTCGGTCAGGCTGGTGGCGGCCTCCGCAAGGTCACCCCGCGACAGCGCAGCCTGGCCGATCGCTGCGAGGCAGCGCGCCATCTCCGGCCTCGCATCGATCTGCCGGTACAACGCGAGCGCCTCGCGGAAGTACCCAGCGGCCCTGGTGAGGTCGCGCCTTGCGTTCGCGATCTGGCCGAGGCCATAGAGGACGCTGGCGACGCCCCAGCCGTTGTTGTCCCTGAGCACACCGAGCGCCTGCTGGAACACTTTCTCCGCCTCAGTCAAGTCGCCCCGGGTGGCGATAACCGCGGCCCTGGCCCCGAGGCCTACACCCTCCTCCCAGGTATTGGCCATGCGCCTGGCTGCCGCCACTCCGGCATCTGCGTGTGCGAGCGCCTCGGCGGTGCGGCCTGCCATCAGCTCGGTGAGCGCGAGCAGGCGGAATCCTCCTGCCGGGTTTCCGTCCGCGATGCCCTGGCTCAGCTCAAGGCAGGCGCGCGCGTAATCGGCCGCGCCAGCATAGTCCAGCTGCTCGAACGCCATCTCTGCGCGTACGGACAGCGCCCTGGCACGGACGCCTGCAGGCACGGCGCTCTTGATTGCCAGCAGCCGATCGAGCCAGCCCGCGCCCTCGGCCACCTCGCCGCTGGCCAGCCAGTAGCCGCTTAGCGCGTGGCACAGGCGCAGCCCTTCCTCGGCATCGCCTCGCTGCACGCACCAGGCCAGCGCCAGGTTGAAGTTCGCGCGGTCGGCCTTCACCCGGTGATACAGGGCCACCCGCTCAAGCCATTGCGGCTCACCGCGCACGAATGCGATCGCGCCGATCTCCTCGGCGATGCTGAGCATGCAGTCGCGGTGGGTTGCTCGCAGCCCGTCCGCCTCGGCGGCGAAGGCCGCCTGCTCGGCAGCGAGTTCCCTGACCGTGTCCAGGAGCCGGTACCTAGCGTCGCCGTTAAGCTCGCCGTCCAGGCTGACCAGTGACTTGTCGATGAGAGCGCGGAGCAGGTCGAGCACATCGCATGAAGGGATCCGGCCGTCGGCGCACACACGCTCGGCCATCTCCAGGTTCCAGCCATGAAAGACCGAGAGCCTGCTAAGCAGCAGCCGTTCGCCGGGCGTGAGCAGTTCGTAGCTCCATGCCACCGTCGCACGCAGTGTCTGCTGGCGCGGCGGCGCGGCCCGATCACCCAGAGCGAGGAGCTCGAACCTCCCAGCCAGCCGTGCTGCGATCTGCTCGGGTGACAGCGCGCGCACTCGGGCCGCCGCCAACTCGATCGCCAGCGGTACCCCGTCGAGCGTCCGGCAGACCTGGGCCACGGCGCCGGCATTAACATCGTTCAGCCCGAACCGCGGCCGCACCGCGGCGGCCCGCTGGACGAATAGCTGGATCGCATCGGACCGCGCCAGCTCGCTGACATCGACCGGAGCATGCGCGGGCTCGCCCGGGGCGGCGAGTGGCAGCCCGAGCGGCGGAACCCGCCATATGACCTCACCGCGCACCCCGAGCGGTTCGCGGCTCGTCGCGATGACCCGCAGTCCGGGGCATCCTGCCAGCAGCCGCTGCACGAGTTCCGCGGACGCGTGCGCCAGGTGTTCGCAGGTATCGAGGATGATCAGCATCGTGCGCGGCCGCAGCGCTTCGATGAGGGTGTCGGTGAGCAGCCGGTCTGCCTCGTACCGGATGCCCAGAGCCGCGGTCAGCACGGCAGCGAGCTGCCCGCTCTTGCCAGCCCCTGGCTCCGGAGGCTCGACATCGGCCAGGTCAGCGATCCACGCCCCGTCCACGAGCCCGCTGGCCAGCATGGCGGCGAGCCGCAGCGCGAGCCTCGTCTTGCCGATTCCGCCGGGACCGCACAAGGTCAGCGCTCTGACCCGCCCCATGATCTCAACCAGTTCAGCCAGGTCACGCTCCCGGCCGACGAAGCTGTTCGGTTCGGCCGGGAGATTGCCGGGTGCCGTTACAAGATCTGCGGTCATCGGCCTTTGACGCTGGTCACTGCCTTCACGTTTCCGGGCGGGCGTTGTCACGAGTAACGGTTATCCAGATCGGCTCGCTGTAGCGGAGGCGGCCGAAGTACATGACCTTAACCAGCGCCCACCAACGCTGCCCTGGCCGGGCGTCGCGCGGAACGGTAACGCCGAAGCTCAGCTCGGCGGTACGGCCCGGCTCGACGACCAAGCCCGTGGCCCAGGCCTGGTGGGCTGCCCAGCTGCCGTACGGCGAGATTAGCTGTGCCTCGCCACGCAACTCTGACGCCGTGGTGTTAGACAGCCGGATCGTGACGCTGCCCTGGCCACCGGGCGGAAGGTCCAGGTGGCCGGTGAGCATTGTCAGCTCGGCCTCGGCGGCTTCGGCGAGGCTGATCTTCTCCAGTGCCGGCAACAGCTCGTCCAGCGGGGTCTCGGCGGGCGGAGGCTCCGCCTCTCCGACGGCGATTACCGACACGTCCTCCAACACCTGGCCCGCGTCGTCGATGACCCGGGCCGCGACGAAGTGCCTGGCGGCCGGCAACCAGTCGGGCACCTGCACAAGCAGTTCCCACGCGCCGAAGCCGCCCCCGGCAAGGCTGTACGGCAGCTTTCCGACGTCTGCCACCTGACCCTCGGCGGAGGCGTCACCGCTCTCGATGGCGCCGCCCGAACTCAGGCTTGTTGCCGACATCAGGGTCAGCGCGGCAGGGAGGTCGAGCTGCACTGTGCCCGATGCCGGCACCGGGCCGCAAGCCACTGTGAGCCTGAGCCGCCCTTCCTCGCCTGGCCGCAAGGCCAGCCGGCCCGGCGATAGGTGTACAGCGACAGGTAGGTTCCCCGCAGGCGCCGGCCCCTTGCCGTGCAGCCAGTACCTGGTGAAGATCGGCTGGGCCGGTTCCGGCGGCGAGCCGTTGGCAGCGGAGCCCGCGTCCGCGCCGGCCGCCGTCATTACCTGGTCTGGGCGGACGTTGAGCGTGACAGTTCCTCGCTCGGGGACACCTACGGTCACGATGCCGTCGGCACCGCCTGCGGGCTGGACCTCGCCGTCCTCAAGCAGGCTGGTCACCGCCGCCCCGGATGCCCCTGTAAACAGATGCAGGGCCGCCGTCGTGTGGTTGCCACGCCCTGCCAGGTCCCGCAGCCGCATGGTGACCCCGTCATGTGGGTCAGGCTGCGCCAGCGGCGCGAGCGGGTTGCCGTGCGGCTTGAACGCCATCAGATCCACACCGGCGGGCGTCACGCTGGCCAGGCTGCTCGCTGAGGGCAGCGGCCCGTCATGCAGGTCGGTCACGCAGGACAGCAGCCTGTGGCTGTATTCCTGGCCGGCCACCGGAAAGCCTGCGGTCCGCCAGTCGCCCGAACCTGATGCGAGCGCGTATTCGAAGGTGTGGCTCCAGTGCTGCCAGGCGAAGCTGCTGCCGTCCGGAACAGTGCGCTTGTCCCCATCCATCCAGGTGCCGCTCGGCCATGCGCTGCACGCCCGCATCAGCGAGATGCAGGCCTCACCGCAAGGCGTGACCAGACTGCCGGGCACGCCTCGGTTCAGCAGCGCGATCGTATGGTCGGCCAGGCTCGGCTCATCGGTCCAGCTGTAACCAGAGAACGGTGCCTCGATCTGGGCGTCGACCAGGTCGTCGATCAGGGCGTTGATCGCCGCCGGCAGGTCAGTTCCGGCGACGATGAGGACGGGCAAGTCCGCGGGGCCGGTCACGTCGGCACCAGGGACGAAGACCTCGCGCCTGCTTCGCGAGCCAGGTACCCAGATCCTGGCCGATCCGGTGGCAGCAAGCTGGTTGTTGAAGGCATCAGTCACGGCGGGCCCGGCCGCGGCTAGCACCTGTGCCGTGAAGTCGTTATTTTCTGGCCCGCCCAGGACGATCCTGACGTCGGGCAGGTTCGAGTCCAGCTCGGCCGCACCGTACCGAGGGCCTTCGGGGACCGAGCATGTCGCCGTGACCCCTTGTCTTGCCAGCGCGATCATCAGCTCCCTGACCGCCTCGCGGCAATCACAGGCGGAGCCGCGGTCACGCGGCGCGAACCCGTCGGTGGCCGGGTCAGCCGGTGCGATGACCTCGGCTACGCCGATCGCGTGCAACCGCCGCTCGCCTGCCTGACCGGTCAGCGACACCCGGGCCGTCGAGCCGATGCCGAACCACTCGTGGGCCGGATTGTCGAGGGTATAGGTGTGCTCGGCGACATCCATCTCGGCGTCACCAAATGGCCGGCCGATCACGGAAAGGCCTGTCTGGTATACCGGGAGGCCGCCCGGGACATCGGTGGCGAACCTGACCCGCAGCAGCCGGTCATGGCCTATCGAGCCGTCTACATGCGTCCGGAACTCGATAACGTCCGCCCCGTCCCAGAGCAGCGTCTCCTGCGTCACTCGCAGGTCATCGAAGGTGTAATCGGTCATGAGCCGAGAACCGATCGGACACCGCTCCGCCCGCACCCTCGCATGCCGGTCGGCCGGCCCGCGCCAGCGTCCCTTCTGGCACAACAGCCACGGTCCTTCACCCCAGCGCGGGTGAGTGGGGTATTCCTCCTGGATCACCAGCTCGTTGCCCGCCCCTGCCAGCAATTCGGTACCGGTCCGCCGGTCGACGATAGATTCCAGCGATCCGCTATCGGCCACGGCAGCCCGCAAGGTGAAGGCGTCATTCTCGATCACGAGCCCGTCGGCGGGCTGCCAGCCGGATGCCTCGGGTCCTGCCGTCTCCCTGCTGGATTCAGCGGCATGATGCGGACTGCTCGGCACCACGAGGAAGGTCTTGTAACCAACGGGCGGCACCTCGGCGGCCTGGAAGGTGAGGGTCGCTCCAGCCAGCGAGCCGTCATGGTGGCGCGCCAAGCCTTCGGCCAGATAGGGGATGCTGACGCCGGAGGAATCGGTAAGGGTAACGGAATTGGCCTCCTGCTCGGCGAACTCGAGCGATACGGTTGCCTGCCCTGACCGTGGCCAGGCGAGGGTGTTGAACACCACGACCGCGCGCGGCTGGCCGCTGCCAGCGCCGCTTCTGGCTTCTGGTGCGGCGGCCTCAGCGCTTCGTGTCGCCGCGGTATCAGCCAGGCGAGCAAGGTATGCGGTAGCCTCCGCGCGGGCCGCGGCACCGCGCTCGTATGCCTCCCGCCAGCCGGCCAGCAGGTCGAGGTAGACCTGGTCGCCTTCAGTGCCGGTAATGGCGTCGTGGTGGGCACCGTATGCGAGTAGCCGCCAGCCCTTATCCAGGCTCGCGATCGGGTAGGGCGCCCCGGCCAGCCATGCGGCGGTGGCCAGCCGCTCGCCCTCGAGCAGCGCGATCTCTGCGTCTCGCTGTGCCTGCTTGGTATCGATGTATGTAACGTCCTTACCGGGATAAACCGGGTTCATGTCCCTGGTCTGGGGCACGAACCAGCCGCCTGTCGCCTTTTTCTCCGCTCGGACGGCGTCGAAGAACTCCTTCGGTACGGCCGTGATGAACCGCGGCCAGACGTATCTGGAGTTCCAGTCCCGGTGGATCGCTGTCGCCCACTTGGATGGAACCACGTGGTCGCCGCCCACCGGGAGCAGGACGTTGCGGGTGGCTGCGACCGGCGCAAGCGAGCGGAACTGGTTGTAGGCGTCCTTTTCTGCGGTCGCGAGATTGGCCGCGTGCTGGGTGATCCAGCCGGCCGAGTAGTGGTTCGGCATGTAGCTGGTAAGCAGGCCGTTGCCGTCGGGAGAAAGCCATTCGAATTCGGCGGGAAACTGCATCCTGCGGTTGCCGCCGTAGATCTTCTCAGGCCCCCACTGGTGGAACGGCCCTCGGGCCCAGGACGATTCGGCCAGCCCGGCAGCAGCCATCAGCCCGGGGTAGGAGGGATCGAAGCCGAACGCGTCGAGCATCCACGCGGCACTTGGCGCGGCGCCGAGCACGTCGCGCTGGTACGCCATCCCGTACACGGCGTTGCGGATGGTCGATTCGGCGCAGGTCAGATTGGTGTTCGGCTCGTTGTAGCTGCCGCCGACAATCTCGATCCTGCCGCTGGAAATGAGCGCAAGCAGGTCGACCCTGTCCTCGGGGTGCGCGTCGAAGTACGGCTTGAGGTAGTCGATCTCCGCCAGCACGAACTTGTAGTCGGGATCATTTCTGGCCTCTTGCAGGTGCAGCCTGACGAGCTCGAACGCCGTCCGCACCTCCGGCAGCGAGCCGTCCTGGGCTGGCAGCAGCGGCCATGTCTGGGTGAACTGGCCCTGCGTGTTCCACCAGACAGGGTCGTAGTGGAAATGGCTGACCATCCACATCGTCCAGCCGGGCTCGGCGACGGTTATCTGTCCGGAAACCTCCCAGTGACCGGTCGCGCTCTTCGCGACCGCCGTCACCCGCCGCCCGCCACCCGGCGCCGCGGGAGCCCCGATCTCGACCGGGATCTCGACGGTCCGCTGCTCGCCATGGAACAGCTTGGTCACCATCACTGGCTCCGGCGTGACCACCCCGGCCCCGTGCACCCCGACCGTCACCTGACCAGCAGGGTCGCTGATCATGCCGGGCCCGTCATTGACCAGAGTGACCCTGACGATCTGGAGGGGTCTGGCGGCGGAGCCGGCGAACAGGTCTGTGGAGGCAACTTCAGTGATCCGCATGCCTCATGTTACGGCGCGCTCTGATGATCTACGTCGGTGCTCCGGAGCCGGCCAGGTCACGCAGCGCCGGGCCGCTCAGCCGCTGCACGGTCCACTCGCTCATCGGCTCGGCGCCGATCGAGCGGTAGAAGCCGATCGCGGGCGCGTTCCAGTCCAGCACCCACCACTCGAGCCGGCCGTACCCGCGACGCACGCAGATGGCTGCGAGCTCAGCCAGCAAGGCCTTGCCGATCCCACGCCCGCGCATCACCGGCGTGACGTACAGGTCTTCGAGATAGATACCGTGACGGCCAAGCCAGGTCGAGAAGTTCAGGAACCAGAGCGCGAATCCGACCACCTCGTCACCAGCCACTGCCACGTGCGCGAACGCGGCCGGCTGGAGCGCGAACAGTGCGGCACTCATGCCTTCGGCGGTGGCAGTGACCTGATCGAGCGCATGCTCATACTCGGCGAGTTCCCTGATCAGCTCCAGTATCCGCGGCACGTCAGCGGGCCTGGCTGGCCTGATCGAGACGTTATCGCCGACGCTGGTCACGAGCCGACCAGCGAGCCAGCCTCAACTGGGAAGCGGTAGCGCAGACGGAACCTGCCGGCGGGCACCACGACCTCGGCGGCCTCAACGACGCGGGAGCCGCAGTGGTGTGCCCGCTCGACAACCAGCATTACGGCGCCTGCCCGAACCCCGAGTGCCGTCGCCTCGCCCAGCATCGCCGGCCGGACCAATACGTCCTCGGTCATGTCGTCAACGTCGATGCCGATCGACCGCATCCGCTCCACGACGCCCCGCCCCGCAAGCGGCCCCTCCTCGGGCAGCGCCACCGGCGTACCGGCGGTCAGCTCGGCGGGCTCAAAACTGGCGGCAAGCTGCACAGGCTCGCCATCAGCCCGCATGAGATAGCTCGTCATGACAACCATCGCGCCGGGCGCCAGCCCGAGCCGGGCAGCGACCGCCGGGACGGCAGGACCGAGCTCGGTCTGATGTTCCCAGGTCAGCCGCCTAGGCATCGCCAGTCCGGGATCATCAGCGCCGGCCAGTGCCTGTTGGACCCCGAACGGGGAACCGGGGAACTGCGGCCTGTCGTGCTCAAGGTAAGTAGTGGCCGACGCCCTTCGCACGTAGCAGCCTGAGCCTGGCCTGGCCTCAATCAATCCCTCGGCCACAAGCACCTGAAGCGCGTGCTTGGCGGCTGTCTCGCCGACGCGATAGTTGGTGATAATCGCGTTCCGTGACGGCACCCGCGCTCCAGGCGCTAGCAGGCCGGAACGGATCCTCGATCGCAGGTCCTCCAGGACACGCAGGTAGACCGGCTCAGCTCCTCTGCCCATGACCATGTCATTGTTACCGAAACGGCCCGCACGGGTGACCCGACTTCGATATTGGCGCTTCGATCGGGTTGAACGGGCCGCCTGGTCAGCTGCCTTCCTCGAGCAGCAGGTGGTACCCGTTAGGAGTCCGAGCGTGCAGGACGCGGTACTGCCAGTCGGCACTCGGCCGCATCACTTCCTCGCGACAGGGCACCCCTGCTGCCTCGAAGACCTTCTTTGCCTC
>Ga0126378_10003699_pt1 | contig 11577 bp, 6 predicted proteins | sample PanSoiMetPlot_23_FD_92587 | JGI IMG/M metagenome (GOLD analysis project Ga0126378, IMG submission 92587) | Tropical forest soil microbial communities from Panama - MetaG Plot_23 | ecosystem: Environmental > Terrestrial > Soil > Tropical forest > Bulk soil | place: Panama | collected 2016-02-17
GCTACCAGTCCCAGGTATTCGAGTTTCGAGGAATGCAAGCGGTGCGACAATGCCTGCATATCGCTCCCGAGTTCTGTGACGTGTTCGGAGGCCTCTTCGACGCCGCGCCTCGCTGCTTCTTCCGCAGGCGGAAGGTCTTGTTTCACCCTTTCCAATATCGTTGCCAACAGAGCCACGCGCTGATTGAAATCGTCGTGGAGTTCCCTGGCAATCCAGCTACGTTCTTCTTCGTGAGCTTCAATCAATCTGCCGCTCACGCCGGAAAGAGCTTCTTCTGCCAGCTTGCGCTGGGTAATGTCCAAAACCTCTCCAACGAAATACCGAGGCTCGCCGCTCGAACCACGGATCAAGGAGGCGCTGCTTTCGGTCGCGACGATGCGCCCGCTCTTGTGCAGGCAGCGCTTCTCAACCCTTTGGAAACTTTGTCCTCGCTCAAGCGCTTCATTAAGCTTCCGTGAGAAACGGGGCCAGTCTTCGGGAAGAGTAACCGATTGAACGGTCTTTTCGAGCAACTCCTCTTCGGTATAACCAAGAGAGTCACAAAATGCGTCGTTCGCGGCGAGAAAACGGCCCTCAGGAGAAACGATGACCATCCCCACACCTGCATCCCTAAAAACGTTGCGAAACTTCTCCTCGCTCGCTCGCAGCTCGTCCTCGGCACGCTTGCGTTCGGTAATGTCCTGAGCCGTGCCACGCAGCCGCGTGATTCGGTCCGCGCCATCACGCAGCACTTCGCCTCGGTCTGTGACCCATCTTTTGCTGCCGTCGGGGCGAATCAATTCTAGATCGAGTGTGTACGGTGCTCCGGTTTGCAATGCCAGAGCGATCGCGCGCCTCAGGCGGTCCCAACTTTCAGGCGTATACAGCTCGGTTTGATCTCCAAAGGCAGGTAGCGGCAGATCGGGATCACGGCCAGCGATTCGGTAGAGTTCTGTGGACCAAACAACCTCGTCGGTCTTTGGGTTCCATTGCCAACTGCCAACTTGCGACACGCGCTGTGCTTCTAAGAGCTCTTCCTCTCGTTGATCGAGAGCTGCCTCCGTTTTTTTCCGTTCGGTGACATCCGCGACCGCGCCGATGATCCGCAACATCTGGCCTCGCTCGTCGAAGTACGCGCGGCCGTTTCCTTCTACCCAACGCACGGTACCGTCAGGACCCGTCGTGCGACAGCTTACTTCCAGATAGGGGTTCTCGGGACTGAGCCTCGCAGCCGCAGCCATAAGTTTTTGGCGATCGTCTGGGTGACAGTTGGCGATCATTTGCTGACCTGAAGTCTGCGTCGGCTCGTCTTTTCCGAGAAGTTCGGGGCTCTCTGGCGAGAGCACCACCACGTCAGTCGAAGCATCCCACTCATACGCGAACATCTTTCCGGCCTGAGCCGCAAGGCGAAAACGCTCCCAACTCTCACGCATGGCTTCTTCCGCACTCTTTCGTTCTTCCACGAGAACTCCGAGGACCAGAAAGGGTGCGGCGGTGAACAATAAGAACAACTGTAAGAAAAAGACTCTGCTGACTGGATCCGATTCGGTAAAAGCGCCGCGCCCGTGAACGGCGCCCCAAATGGACATAAGGGCGACTATCGTTGCTGAAGTGCTGGCCCCCGGGAGGCGGAAACGCAAGGCAGACCACAGCAAGAATGGCACGAGAGAAAACAATAAGGCTGGTGGTGCACTTGCCTCACGAACCACGAACATGACGTAGCACAGGGAAATAAGCGCTGTGGCCAATACCGCGGCTTCCAGGTAAAAGGCGCGAGGTGCGCGTCCCCGCGTCTGGTTTTGGCCAAACCATCCCAGAATTGTTGGCGTCACGGTGAGGAATGCCAGTCCTTCCGACAGAAGGCTTATCCTCCAGCTAATCCAACGGTCCCCGGCCAAGCTATAGCAGCCGACCGACGCGGCCACGAGAGACGCGAGAATTACCGTGCAAAAGGCATACTTCACAAGCGCATTCAAACTGTTCAACCGAGGCTGATCGTTCAAGAGGTAGGTCACGCCCCAAGCGGCGACGAGTATTTCAAGAATATCGGAAAAAACGAGCCAAGCGATGGCCTGAATCGGCACGCCCGCTTGTAAGTCGTATACGACAAATCCCATTAGGCCGACGGTCATAAGAATCGGCCACCTTCTCCGTGGGTTTAGCAGCAGAATAGCGACTAAAACGGCACACCCAGGCCAAAGGGGCCAGAGCGTTTGGGGCGCGGTTATGATTAAGGCCCCTCCGAGTTTTGCAGCCAGGTAGCACACCGTGGCCACGAGCCCTAGCAGTAACACGGTTCGAAGGGATGAAGTCGGACTCCATTTTTCCCACGGTGGGCGGCTTGGATTAGTTCCCACTTTAGCTCCTGATGCTGCGGACGAACGGCAGCTGAGCTGTATCCTCAACGCCTATCAGTGTCGACCAGAACGTCCAATTGGATTGCTTCTGAGTTCCAGGTAATTCGAGCGCAATTACGCTTGATTCTGGAGTGTACTCCAGCTCTTAGAATAGCCTTGAATCCAGCGAAGGAACAACCTGGAGTCTAACCCCCAATGGTTAGGCAAGAGAATGCTTCTCGCGGCATTTTGCGTTAAACTAGCTTTCCCCGGTTCATCATGGTGAAGGGATGTGGAATGTTTTCTTTAAGTTGGCCCATCCGGTTTGTCCACACTGCGGCAGTTCGTACGTAGCCAGGTCCAGGAAGAAAGGTCTGCTGGACTTTGTCCTCTCCGTTTTCCACATTAAGCCCTACCGCTGCCTGAGCTGCGACCACCGCCACTACCGGTATCGCCCCGCAGACACTCGCTCGAACCACGCGAACGCGATTTCGACAGCACCCAAATAGCCGCCTATTTTCAAACAGGCACTCCGGCAAGGCTCAGAGACGATTCCATCCTTGTCGAAGATGACCCCTGCGTGCGGGAACTTGCCGCGATGGTGCTGAGCTTGAAACGGCACACGGTGTAGCCCGCGTGGGCGATTTCGGAACGAATTCGAGCCATTGCAAAGGATCAGGATCGGGCCGATTTTGTAGTCACGCGGTGCTCTCGGGTATTCCTGGCCGGTACGTCTATGACCCCAAGGTTTACGCGAGGGAAATCCTCAAATCTGTATTTTTTCGCCGATTTATATTCCAAAGTTTCGACTATTTATAAGGAATCGCGTGAAATAAGTAGGACTTACGAGTTGAGGAAGCCCAATCCGCATTGGAATCAAGGTTGCATGGCGTATTCCCAAATCTTCTCGACGGAGACATGCCATGAAAACTAACCGGAATGTTCTCGGTCGTGTTGGCTCTCTTTTGCGCCTTCGTGATGCTCGCCCAGATAGTCTCGACATCGCGTACAGGAAGCATTGTCGGCTCAGTGAAAGACCCGAGCGCAACGGTGATTTCGTCAGCCAAGCTCACGCTCGTCAACATCGCGACAAACGCTAACGTGAAAGCCACAGCGGATAGCAACGGCGAATTTCAGCTCCAGCAATTGACTCGGGCCGTGTATTCGCTAAGCGCGGAAGCCGCGGGGTTCAAGCCGGGAAATCACTGGTACGAAATTTTGACTGAGCCAACGCTAACCGAGGGAAATCAGAAAGTTGCAGCAAAACTGAGCAAACTACTTTCTCGGCTCTTCTTCTCTTTCGTTTCAAAAATTGCAGCGCTTTGCCACATTTTGCCTGACATTTCCGTGACTGTGGCAGGACTTGGGGGAGATCAATGATAGCTAAAGTCAAGAGGGTATTTCTATTTGTGGGCATTCTGAGTGCATTTCCTGTGTGCGCGCAAGTCAGCACATCATCCATTACCGGGGTCGCCACTGATTCTTCTGGAGCCGTCGTAGCCAGCGCCAAGGTAGAGGCGAAGAACGAAGACACGGGGGTGGTGTTCGAACAAAACACAACAAGTGCGGGCACTTACGCGTTCCCATCTCTGACGCCGGGGAGGTACAGCATCACGGTGACAATGCTGGGCTTTCAGACCTTCACCAGTACGCACAACGTACTTACGGTAGGCACACCCCTCGTCGTGGATGTGGTCTTGAAAGTAGGCACGGTTGGACAGAGCGTGGAGGTCGTCGAGTCAAACTACCAGCGTCTGGAGACCTCCAACGCGACGGTGAGCGACATCATGGATACGAAACAGGTGCAGGACCTGCCGTTGAACGGGCGCAATCCGCTCGCGCTCTTGACGCTGGAGCCCGGCGTCGTGCAGCGAACAACCAACGGTGCGGGTTCAGGCACTCACGTTTTTGGCTCTCGCGACCGTGCTCACAACGTCACGATTGACGGAATTGACGCCAATGAGTCCACCGTGCCCAACCCACAAGGTAACATTCAGCGCCTGAATCCCGACAACGTACAGGAGTTCCGCACGGTCACGCTAGGAGCCACTGCAGAACAAGGCCGCAATAGCGGAGCGAACGTGATCGTGGCCACCAGGTCAGGCACCAACTCTCTGCATGGCTCCGTCTTCTACTTCAATCGAAACACGGACTACAACGCCAACGAATGGTTCAGCAACTATGAAGGCAGGCAACGCCCCGAGCTAAAGCTCAACGAATACGGCTTCGCTGTCGGTGGTCCTATTATCAAAAACAAGACGTTTTTCTTTGGCAGCTTTCAGAATAACCAGATCAATCAGACCGAGCCTGTTTCCGCAACCAACGTAGGCGTCGCGGGCTTCGGAGCTCCAACCGTTTACACAGCGCTGGCACGCACTGGGATTTTTCGCTTTGTGCGAGGAGCGATCAACGTAAACGGTACAACAGTCACGGGCAATTCGCCTCTCTTGGTGGACTCCAATGGCAATCTGAAACCCGCGGTGCCCGTGTGCAACGGAACGACGGTCACGGGCAATTGCGTGGACAGCTACAACATTTTTGCAAACGATCCCCTGGGAATCGGCGGGGACCCGGCAGTGCTGGCGTTAATGAATAGCCTCCCAGCCGCGAACGCGTTCAGTTTGGGTGACGGGTTAAATCAAGCTGGGTTTAACTGGAACCCACCTTCCCAGTTCAAGGGACCTAACTACTACGTCCGAGTGGATCATACTTTCGGCCCAAACGACAACGTGTTCGTTCGTTGGCTACAGAACACGTTTGATACAAAACAGGGCGATTTCTTAAACTCGCGGCCCCAAGTGTACCCGGGATTCCCGCCGCTCGGGGAAGTAAATCGCCTGGGCAAGAATCTCGCCATAAGTTACCGGCACAGCTTCTCGCCAACATTAGTGAACGAGATTACCGCCGGGTTCAACCGCTTCGCTTTTCAGTTCACCTTTGGTGAATCGAACCCGAACTTTCCAAATCCTCAGAAGGTTCCCATCTGGGCCGACGACTGCGTACTCGGTTCTATGCAGAATGTTGATCCGCCATATTGCCTCTCGCCCCACACGCAACGCGCGATCACTACTCCTCAGATTGTTGACAACCTCACGTGGGTCCGCGGGCCCCATACCTTTCGCGCGGGCATCAACTTCCGCTTCTATGTTCATAACGACAGCCGCGGCTTCTTCGGCGGCAACGTGGTTACCCCGATCATTCGCTTCAACCAGCTTAACCAGCTTAACCGTGTGGGAAATTTCAACAACATCCCCGCGACGGGTTCCGGGGCCACTTGCGCTACGTGCGCGAATTCGACCGACGTCAACCTGCTTCAACAGGCAATTGACGAATTGGCCGGGATCCCCAGCCGTATCCAGCAAGCTTTCCTGGCCAACTTCAGCGCAAACACCTATAACAGCACGAACTTCGCCACGGTTTATACGCGGGCGCACCAATACGATTCCTATGTACAAGATGAGTGGAAACTCCGCCCGAGCCTGACCCTCAATCTGGGTGTGCGCTGGGAATACAATCCTGCGCCATACGACGCCAAGGAGGCGCTCGTGCCCAATGTATTTCCCGACGGCTCGCAAGGGACGGTAAGCTACGTGAAGGCTGATCGCTGGTTCAATAACAACAACATCGGCGCCGTCGGGCCGCGCATCGCGATCGCATGGTCACCTGATAGCAGGACCTCCGTGCGCGCGGGCTACTCCTGGCTCTTTGACACTCTTTCTACATTCCAGGTGACCGCAATCGCAGGCAAGATGCCGGGCTTCTTGATCAATTGTCTTGTAAACATCCCTACAACAGGACCGGCAACGGTCACTAATGGCTGCGTTGTTCCGCCGGCGCTGGTCGCCAACCCGGGAGCCCGGATCTCCTCGGGGTTTCCAGTTAGCCTGCCGACGCCGACGATTACGCCGTCGGCAGCGTTGTCCCCGATCCCTCAGCCGAGCACGCAAGCCCCAGCGGTGGGGGCATTCGATCCAAACATCAAAAATCCGTCCATTCATGAGTGGGACTTGACGATTCAGCGCGAGCTTCCAAAACATTTCGTGGCGGAGATCGGCTACATCGGCAAGCGCGGTACCCATTTGTATCGGGCGTACGATTTAAACCAGGTATCGATCAATGGATCGCTCAATGGACTCAGCTTCCTCGACTCCTTCAACGTCGCCATGAAGAACCGGCAAATGGGTTGTAGCCCGGATGGTACGAACTGCCCGGCTGGCGTAACCGGCCAGACACCGACTCTCTTGTTGCAGATGATGAGTGCTGCCAATCTTAACAGGAGGACGTCTGATTTCGACACGTTTAACATCGGCAACTTTGCGAACTTCGCGGACGGCTTGACCGGCGCGAACGCTATAACTGCGCACGGGTTTCCCGCGAATTTCTTCCGGCCCAACGCGCAATTCGGACAAATTTTCTTCCAAGATTCGGGTGGTGATTCGTACTATCACGGACTGTTCGTGGCGGCGCGCCGCCGGTTCGAACAAGGACTAGACCTGGCGTTCTCCTACACGTTTAGCAAATCCATTGATGATATGTCTATTGACCCGACCGGCGCTGCTACTGGCGGGGGGTTGAGCACGACGAACAGCCGCACGCCCACTGATATCCATAATTGGCGTCTGGACCGCGCCCTTTCGGACTTCAACAATACACATGTACTGCTAGCCAACTTGCTTTACGAATTTCCCTTGGGGAAAGGCAAGAGGATCGCTTCTTCTGCCCCGCGATGGGCCAACCAGATTATTGGGGGCTGGTCGTTTACCGGTATCTTCACCTACCAGAGTGGCGAGCCCTATAGCATTACGAGCGGTTCGCTCACAGCAAACGGAGCGCACGTCAGCTTCGCACAAGTCCGCGGGCCGCTGGACCAGGGCCACGTGCAGTTTGTGAACGGTATCGAGGGGCCAGTGATGTACAACGCTGGCCAACGCATCACCAACCCGGCCGACCCTAACTTCAACTGTGTCAACGTCAGAGGCACGCAGACCTTCTTCTGCATCCCACCGCCGGGACAACAGGGTAATGGCCGCAACATCGTTCAGGGGCCGAATTTCTGGAACCTGGATTCCGGTCTGCTGAAAGACTTCAGCCTCACAGAGCGTTTCAAACTGCAGTTCCGAGCCGAAGCCTTCAACGTCCTAAATCATACAAACTGGGAAAACCCGCGGAATGCCACATCCGGGTCACCGAGCCTTCGCAGCAGCATTTTTGCGCGTACCTGCTGTGCTTCAGCTTCACTGCCGTCGTCAGCCACGGTGATTGCGATTGGCGAGCCGAACCGTGTGCTTCAGTTGGGCCTGAAGCTCAGCTTCTAGGTGTGCCACGAGCACAAAATCACGGCAGCCGAGCCACGGCCGTTGGCACTACCACAGGGGCCCTGGGCGGGCGACCGCGCATTATACAGCGTGCCTCGCGCGTGGAGTTTTAATCCGGCGAGCGAGTCATCCGCCCCGAGCAGGCACAGATGCCGGGCGCCCGGGGCCTTCTGGATTTCACCCAAACAGGGCTGCATGCCGCAACTCCAGTATGTCGAGACTTCGTGAGTTCGGATCCGTACACGGCCGCGCTTGTCTCGAGTTGGCGTAAGGGCCCGAGACGTCTGTAAAACGCTCGCCTCCAGTGACCCGCTGACTTTTCCACTAGGGAATAGGTAGTTGAACGGCGCAGTCTTATCCTTGGCTATCACAGCTGCATTGCAGGGTTGCCGAGGAGGGACTCCGTGAGGTTTGTGGCGACGGTAGTTGTTGCCCTTCTGGTTTTTGCCGGTTCTTCCGCGGCTGGCGTGGGATTTCGCCAAATTGACGTCCCGAATCCGCCGGGCAGGCCGTTGAAGATTGGAATTTGGTTTCCCAGCAGCGCACAAACGTCCGCTCAGCGAGTCGGCCCGTTTCAACAGAACGTAGCTCTGAATGCCAGCATCATTGGAATGAAATTGCCGGTAGTGTTCATCTCACACGGAACGGCAGGTTCGCTCGGCAGCCACTACGATACGGCACTCGCGCTGGCCGAAGCAGGTTTTGTAGTTGTGGCTCTGACCCATACAGGGGACAACTATCAGGATCAAACCTATGCCGGGAATCGAATCGACCTTACCGACAGGCCGCGTCAACTAAAACAGGTCATCCGATTTGTGCTCGAAGAATGGAGCGAGCGCATCCATATTGATGCGGCGAGCGTCGGAGTATTCGGCTTCTCTCTTGGTGGCTTTACCGCTCTGGTGGAGGCTGGAGGGGTTCCAGACCTCCGACGAATGAAGCAACTTTGCGACGAGCGTCCTACAGCACCCGAGTGCAGCTTCATCGAGCAGCGCCAGGGAGACCTATTGGGACAAATCAAGGATCCTCCTGTGTGGGTACACGATTCTCGAATTCGAGCGGCAGTGATCGTAGCTCCAGCCGTTTGTTATCTTTTTGAGTCGCAGGGTCTGAAGCAGGTAACGATCCCCATCCAACTATGGCGTGCCGCCGTGGACGGGCAGGCTCCGCACGCGTGGAACTCGGCTGTGGTAGAAAAGGGCCTAGCCACACCGCCGGATGCACACACTGTCTCCGGTGCTGATCACTATGCGTTTCTGCCGCCTTGCAGTGACGCGCTTAGACAGGCAGCGCCAGGCATCTGTGTGGATGGGCCAGGCTTCGACCGAGCCAGCTTTCACAAACGGTTCAATGAGGAAGTGGTTGCGTTCTTTTCTGAAACGCTTCGTGGGAAAAGGTAGCCGAGGTATTCAGTCGGAGTTTCGTGAAGTCGACCTGAGCTGCGGTTCAAGGGCCCTACGATGCGTCCTCTGGATGGCATCGGCAGCGAGGTTGACTCTCATGGCCTACTTGCCCAAGGACAAATTCCGTTGGGCCTCGGGCTACATTGGTCTTGCGAGCCCCTGAGCGCGCCAAAGGTGTACAGTTCTCCCCGCTCTGATACACTAAGAAATTCGAAATCAGCCGCACAAGTGGCTGTGGACTGTTCGCACCGCGCGTGAAACGGACTACCGCGAGGCTGCGTAATACGAAGGGGGATTATTTTGCCAAAGCGCACCTTTCAACCGCGCCGACGCCGCCGCGCCAAAACGCACGGCTTCCGAGCACGCATGAAGTCGCAAGGCGGCCGCAAAGTGCTGGCGGCACGCCGCAGGAAGGGGCGCCATCGGCTCACCCCTGATTAGGACCGGGAACCCGCCGATGCCCGGCCCTGCGGGCAAAAAAAGTATGACGTTTCCGCGTGAGGCGCGGTTGGTGAGGCGCGGCGAGTTTGACGCTGTGTACCGTGCCGGAAGGCGCCGCTCGAGTTCCCACTTCACAGTTTTCTTGCGCGCCAACGAATTGCCAGAGAGCCGGTTTGGAGTGAGCATTAAGAAGGCGCTCGGCGGCGCCGTGGTGCGCAACCGCATCCGGCGGCGCCTCCGCGAAATCGTGCGGTGCCACCGGAGCGAGATGCCCGCGGGATGGGACATTGTGATTCACCCGAAGAGCGCCGTGGACAAAGCGCCGTTTACGGAGCTAACCGAGGAGTTGCTGCGGTTGCTCGAGAGCGCGGAGCGGACGAGGAAGTGAGCGAACAAAAGATGGCGAAGCTGGAGATAGAAGAGGACAGACTAAACTTTGTCCCACGGTCGCTGCCGGTGCGCATCTGCCTTTTGGCTCTCAGGTTCTACAAGACTTACCTATCCATCTTATTTGCGGGGAGCTGCCGCTTCGATCCCACCTGCTCGCAATATGCCTACGAAGCGATTGAGCGCTGTGGCGTGGCACGGGGGATTTGGCTGGGCTTCGAGCGACTGCTGCGCTGTCATCCGCTTTCGCGGCGGTTCGGCTACGACCCCGTTCCGGAGCCGCACACCGCAGGCGGCCCCGCAGCCGCAACCATCGCGAACCACTCCCGAGAGATTCGGCATGAGGTGCATTCTTGAACCTGCCGGGACAACAAGACAAGTTCACGCCCGAATTGCGGATTCTGGTGGCGTCGCTACTGTCGATCTTGGTGATTCTGGTTTGGGCAAAATTCTACGGGCCTAAGCCGCCAGTTCAACCCCCGCACTCTAACCGTCCGGCTCCAACGGGTCCCGCGACTTCCGGTGCCCCCCCAGCAGCTTCCTCGGAGGGAAAAGCTTCCGAGCGCACGCCGGCACAAGCCGCGGTTGCCGCGGCGCCAGCAAACGTTCCCCAAGTCAGCGATTCTAGCGAACGCACGATAACCATCGAGAGCAGCCTCTATCGCGTCCAGATTTCGAACAAGGGCGCCGTGGTCCGGAGTTGGGAGCTCAAGAAATTTAGAGATGATACAAGGCCGCCGCAGAAGTGCAGGGATGGTTCTAATCCGCCGTGCGTGCTGGACCTGGTGCACCAGGAGGCCGCTCAGCAAACCAGTGGCTGGCCTTTTGCGGTCGGGCTTGACGACGAACAACTCGACAGCGCAGCCAACGGCGGGCTCTATCGAGCTCGGGTCGCCGAGCCGGGTTCCGGTGCGGAAAGACAACCTGAGAACTATGCGGTTCTTCCCGGGAATCAGCTCACCGCCCCGGTCGATTTACAGTTCGTGTGGAGCGACGGTCATCTCGAAGTCACCAAGCACTTTCGCTTCGATCATAGCTACGTTGTGCGCGTGGAAACCTCCGCCAGTCTGAACGGCAGTCCCATCAAAGCGGGTCTGGGGTGGCTCGGCGGGTTCGGAGACTTGACCGTGAAGAATCCCACGCCGATCCAGACGGTGAGCACCTACTACAGCGAAGGCGGGAGAATCACGACTTATCCGCACAAGAAACTCGAAGGCATCGAGAAGTGGAGCCCTGGTCTATGGCAGGGCGGGAAAGATTTTGCTGGCATCCAGGACACCTTCTTTACAGCTGCGTTTCTTCCGCCGAACGGCGCCCCGCCGGGAACGCTCGAGACGCGCTACTGGAAGGCCTGGCGCAACGTCAAGGTTGGCGAGCAGGACACTCCGGAACCCGTGCCGGAAGTCGCCCTGGCTTCGCCGTCGAGCACCCTCGCGCTGCGCGTTTATATCGGGCCGAAAGATTACGACGACTTGAAAAGGATGAACCCGCCCCTCAATGGGCTGGTCAATTTCGGCTGGCTGGCGTTCGTCGCCGAGCCGCTGTTCCACGGATTGAAGTGGCTGCACAACTACATTCCGAATTGGGGATGGGCGATTGTCGTGCTCACGTTGATTTTGAACATGCTGCTTCTCCCGCTGCGCATCTCCGGCTACAAAACGACACTGAAAATGCAGCGCGTGGCGCCCCAAATCAAAGCCATCCAGGAAAAATACA
>Ga0126378_10003701_pt1 | contig 11576 bp, 10 predicted proteins | sample PanSoiMetPlot_23_FD_92587 | JGI IMG/M metagenome (GOLD analysis project Ga0126378, IMG submission 92587) | Tropical forest soil microbial communities from Panama - MetaG Plot_23 | ecosystem: Environmental > Terrestrial > Soil > Tropical forest > Bulk soil | place: Panama | collected 2016-02-17
CAGGCAAGCAGGCGTCCAGTACCGCCGCAGCAGCTCCCCCATCGGCGTCCCCGGCCCGACCCGGCACAAGGTCTCATTGTCTTCCCTGCTCAGCACGCCGTTCCTCCTTGCCGCGGTCGTACGGGGTGTTCGCTCAGTCCGGGAGACCGAGCGCTTCGCGGAGCGCAGGATCGCCGAGGGTGGCGAGAGCCCGCCAGTCCTCGCCCGGCTCGAGGATCTTCTCCGCGCCGAAGATGTTCTTGTAGTCGTCCGGTCCGACGGCCGGTGGCTCGCCGCCTGCGGCCAGGTCTCTCGCCGCGCGCAGCAGGATGTGCCGCATCCGGGTGATGGCCAGGTCGGTCGACCCGAGCTTCTCCTGGGTCCGGTCGTAGATCGGCCCCATCGACTCGGTCACCATCAGGTCCTGACTCACGAAGTCCCCGACTCCGCTGAACGTCGAGTCCCGCTGCACGCCGCGGTCGATCTGGTAATCGTTCGCCATGGTGTAGTCGCGCTGGATCACCCCGTTGCGGTTACCCCGACTGATCGGCGTCGTGAACGGCGCCGCTGCGAACAGGTTGGCCCCGCCGTAGCTATTGACGTTGTCGGGCACCTTCGCCGCAAAGGAGTAGCGCGCCGTCCGGTGGTCGTCCATCGGCACGAACATGCCGTGCCGCTGGTTCCAGGGAATGCTCGCCACGAGCGTCGAGTACGGCAGGATGTACGCGGTCACGCGGACGTGAGTGTGTCCGTTGGGGGTGGTGCGGATCCCGGCGTAGCGGTACCCGTACCAGGTCTCGTGCAGCTCCAGCCGCGGCGCCCGGTCATGCCGCCAGAACTTCCACGACATCGCGTTCGACGGATACCCCGGCTTGTCCGACCCGTCATCAGGAATCTTGTCGATGTCGTTCCACTGATGCAGGTGCGAGATATGCGCAGTGTCGATGTTCCCCTCCATCGCCTGCACCCAGTTGCACTCGGTGACGAGCCTGGTGGCCGACCAATCCTCGGGCTGCAGTTCGTCGGTGCCGAAGTCGCGGAACGGGGTCATCGCCTCCCGCGGCCCCATGTAGGTCCACACGATCCCGCCGGACTCGTGCACCGGATAGGACTTGATCTTCACCTTCTCGCAGAACGGCACCGGCTCGCTCGGCATGTCCACGCACCGGCCATCCACATCGAACGCCCACCCGTGATACACACACCGGATCGCCGCATCCTCATTCCGGCCGAAATACAACGACGCACCCCGGTGCGGGCAGTTCTCCTGCACCAGCCCGATCCGGCCGTCCGTATCCCGGTAGGCCACCAGGTCCTCCCCCAGCAGCCGCACCCGGGCCGGCGCACTCCCCGGCTCCGGGATCTCCGCCGTCAGGCAAGCAGGCGTCCAGTACCGCCGCAGCAGCTCCCCCATCGGCGTCCCCGGCCCGACCCGGCACAAGGTCTCATTGTCTTCCCTGCTCAGCACGCCGTACCTCCTCTAGCCTGGACTCGCCGCCGCCGGGCCCTCTCTAATTTCTCACTGCGCAAATTATATTGTCAACAATAGTGGTGCATTATTGATCAATGCATGAAGCCAATTCTGCTCCTTTAGCGCGCCTGATAGTGGTCACCGCTCGGCTGATCATGGAGCTCGCACTCGGCTAGCGAGCGGCAGACCGCGCGCCCGATACTTCTGCCATATTGTTAACAATCCCTGGGTTAGCCCTGCTCGATGCCCCGCAAGCTGGCGAAGACCGGTGAGGACCGGAAGCTCGCGACGTCGCCCGAGTATGCCACCCTCCCTTCCACCATGGCCCACATGTGCTGGCTGATGGAGGTGAGCAGGTCCAGGTCATGCTCAACCACGACGACGGCCCGTTCCGCACTGATCGTCGTGAGCGCCTCGGCCAGCACGGACCGCTGAGCGGCCGACAGGCCGGACGCGGGCTCGTCGGCCAGCAGGACAGCCGGCTCGCTGACGATCGCCCTGGCCAGCTCCGTCAGCCGCTGCGCCTCCAGCGTCATCCCGTCGACGAGCTGATCAGCGAGGTGGGCGATGCCGAGCCGGTCGAGTGCCGCCCGGGCCTGATCCCGTGCCTCAGCAGCCTGGGCGTGCCAGATCGATCCGATTACCCACTGACGGGGATTATGCAGGCAGGCGGCAGCCACGTTGTCCGCGGCCGTCCGGCCATGGGCGAGACTGACGGTCTGCCAGGTACGCGCGACACCCGAGCGGGCGCGCCGCATCGCCGACCACCCGGTGGCGTCCTGCCCGGCTATCCGCACCGTGCCCGAGTCCGCCCTGGCAGAGCCTGCCAGCACGTTAAACAGAGTGGACTTGCCGGCACCGTTGAAGCCGCAGAGGCCGAATAGCCCCTGGCGGGCGACCTCGATGGACACCGAGTCGACCGCCCGGACTCCTCCGTAGCTCTTGGTGATGTCGGTGCAGGCGAGTACGGCTGCATCGGCGGCCACGGCCGTCACCGGTTGCCTGGCGCTGCGGCCGGAGGCGCCTCCGCCGGAGTCTCGCGCACCCGTTCACCTCCCCCCGTCCGCAGCCGCGCGATACCCGTCCGGAGCGCGCCGCCCCAGCGGTCCGTCCTGCGACCGAGCAGCCGCGACAACGCGCCCGCCGCCCCGTCCGGCTCCACGATCAGGATGACGATGAGCACAATCCCCTCGATCATCCCGAGGTTGGTACTGATGAACGAGGTGCTCGTCGACAGGTACTCGATGACGATCGCGCCGATGATGGTGGCGGCCACGCTCTTGCGGCCGGGCACGAACAGCATGATCAGCAGTGTGATCTCGGCGGATTCGCTGAGCACGTCCGGCGTGACCAGTCCCTGGGCGCTGGCGAGGACTGCGCCGCCCACGGCAGCCAGGACCGATCCGAGCACGAACACGTCCAGCCGGCGCTGCCGCAGATTCACCCCGATGGCCTCGCCGAGTCGCTCGTCCTCGGCCATAGCCATGAGCTGCAGGCCCACTCCGGACCGCATGACGCGCAGGACCAGGCCGGTCGCCAGTCCGAGCAGCACGACCGAGACGATGCCGGAGCGGACCAGCTCCGACTGATAGGTCGGGCCGTTCCAGAAGGGCGGCACGCCGTTGATCCCCGAGAACTGCCCGAGGTACGTCGAGTACGTCGCCAGCTGAAAGACGAACAGCGGCAGCAGCAGCGTCGCAAGGGCCAGCGCCAGGCCGGGCGCCCTGGTGACGACCGACCCCACAACGTACGCGGCTACCGTGGCGAGCGCGATTACGGCCAGGAGGCTCTCGGCCGAGCTGAAGTTGTACTTCGTCTCGAGAATGCCCGTGCCATAGGCACCCACGCCCATGAACACCGACTGGCTAAAGGCGAGCTGCCGGCTGTAACCGAGCTGGAGCACCATGCCCACCGTCACCACCGCGAACCCGACGCCCACAGTGATGGTCAGGCCGAGGTAGGAGCCGTTGAGCGCGATGAGCGCCAGGCTGCCGATCACCACGATGGCGATGACCGCGGCGAGGGGCAGCGGATCGCGGTGCCGCGTGAGCCTGGCCACTGTTACGCCTCCGCCGCGCTGAGCCCGAGGACCTCGGGCTGCAGGATGATGATGGCGAAGACGATGGCGTACAGCAGCACGTCGTTGTAACCGGTGCTGACGTAGCCCCCGAGCATCGCCTCGGCGACGCCGAGACCGAGGCCGACCACCACCGCCCGGCCCGGCCGCCGGAATGCCGCGAACCCGGCGGCGATGACCCCGATCAGGCTGATCGTCGGGCCGCTCTGGAAGGTGAAGCCGGTGAGCGGCGATTCGACAATGCCGAACAGGGCAGCGAGCACCGCTGTCCCGACGAAGATCCACCGGCGGAACAGCGCGTTGTTGATGCCCACGATCCGCGACCCCACCACGCTCTCGCCGCATGCGCTCGCTGCCCGGCCTGACACCGTGAAGTGCAGGTACGCCCACAAGACCAGGCCGCTCACGACTGCCACCGCGATGACCAGGACGCCAGCCCGCTGGACGTGGAAGTCCGCAATGGTCAGGGCCGGCCCGTTCCAGATCGCCGGCGCGGCGTGCACGTCCGTGCCGAAGATGGCCCGGGCCAGGCCTTCGAGGACAAGCGAGAGCCCGAAGGTGTAGAAGAACACGCTGACGATGCCGTGCCCGCCCGACCGGCGGTCGAAGGCAAGATGCAGCACGACCCGGTCGAACACCCAGGCAACGGCCCCGACCGCCAGCAGGTCGACCGCGATGCCGGCCAGGAACGGAAAGTGGTCCTGCTGCACGAGCACCGCCGTGCCGATTGCCCCGAGCATGGCAAAGTCGCCGACCGCCAGGTTGAGCACGTTGCAGACCCGGAACCATACCGCCAGGCAGGCACCGAAGATCCCGTAGATCGCGCCCGAGGTGAGCCCGGCAGCCAGCAGGTTGAGGAACTGGCTCACGCTGGCTCCGCCGTCACTGCGGGGGGTATCGGGGGGTCGCCCCCCCGGCCGACAGCTGCCTGCTGGGCGCCCGCGGGCTCAGCCGTCTCCAGCAGGCCCTTGTACATGCGGACCGCACGGTGGCAGACCCGCAGCGCGTGCACCGGATTCTCCTCGACCAGCACGATGGTCACGTCGGTTCCGGCCATCGCACCGAGCCAGTCGTAGACCCGCCGCGTCACGGCCTCGGCCAGGCCGAGACAGGGCTCGTCGAGCAGCAGGATCTTCGGCTTCGCGGCCATCCCCCTGGCGAGGGCGACCATCTGCTGCTCGCCGCCCGACAGGGTGCCGGCCTTGCGGTCAAGCAGGCGGGTGAGCTCGGGGAACATGTCGACGACCCCCGCCACCTCGTCCCACGCCTGCCGGGCCCAGATCCGCCGGGTGTGGGCGTAGCTGCCGAGCATGATGTTGTCGCGCGTCGTCAGCGCCGGGTACAGGTGGCGTCGTTCGGGCACCAGGACCAGCCCGGCGCGAACGGCGGCACGCGGATCACCGGACGGAAGTACGCTGCCGAAGACCCGGACGGCTCCGCCGCGGCGGACGAGGCCCGCGATCGCCGTGACCATGCTCGACTTGCCGTGCCCGTTGGGGCCGATCACGGCGACGCTCTCGCCAGCCGCGACCGAGAAGGAAGCCGATTCGACGGCCAGGAACTGCCCGTAGCTGACCGAGACGCGCTCAACCGCTAGGGCCGGAGGCCCAGCGTGGACCTGCCCCTGATCCGCTGCCGACTCCACGCTGTGGCGCCTCACCTACCCGGTCATGCGGCTGCCGCCGCGGCGTCAGCTCCCGACGTGCGGGAGAACGGTGAAGGTTCCATCCGCTGCGACCGTCACAACGGCCGACTCGATGTTCGTGATGTTGGCGTAGTTGGACGGGGTCCGCTTCCAGAAGTAGCACTGGATGCCACCGGTCACGAGGGTCTGGTGCTCCAGGGCGTTCTTCACGTCACTAGGCGCGATGGACTTGGCGGTCTCGATGGCCGTTTCCAGCTCCCGGCCGGTGATCCAGCCAATGCCGCCCTCGTCGATCTGGGTGGCCGAGCCCATGCCCGCAGCCGTCATGGCGGCGATGTAGTTCCTGGTATCGGTCAGCGCCGGCGCGTTGGCGGCTGTATTGGGTATCACCGACAGCACGTTCTCCGGCGTTCCGATCATGTAGACACCCTTCATCGCCGTCGGGCCGCCGACAGCGTTGACGAAGGTCGAGTTGGCGCAGCCTGAGCACTCGCTGATCGGGATGGTTGGATTCTGGGCCCGGACGGCCTTGATGAACGTGATGGTGTCGGGTCCGGGGATCAGTCCGAGGACGATGATGTCCGGCTTCGCCTTGAGCAGGTTGAGCACCTGCGGCGTGTCGTCCGTCGCGCCGGGGTTCGTGATCTGGGAGGCCACGACGGAGTAACCGTACTTCGACGCGAGGCTCTGCATGTACTGGGTGTTGCCGAGGCCGCCTGGCGCGTTGTCCTCGACCACCGCCACGCGGGTGTAGTGCCGCGGCGCGATGAGCTGAGTGACGGTCGCCAGGTCGTCGGCGAAGAACACGTTGCCGACCCCCGGGAACGCGTAGGAGTGGAGATTAGCGTTGCTGATCCCCTGCCCCGCCCAGCCGGACCCCATACTGATCGTGACCTCGTGCAGGTTATTCGCGATCGGCACCCCGGCGGCGACCGTCGCCGTCTCCTCCGGACCGAAGATAAAGTTCGCGTGCACCTGCGTCACGCACTTGCGCATGAGCGCGGCGGCGGTAGCCGGATCCGACGCGTCGTTCTCGGGCACTAGCTTCACCTTGTGGCCCAGGATCCCGCCCGCTTTGTTGACATGATCGGCCCAGGCGGTGGCGCCGAGTTCGTCGTTGGTCCCGAGCTGGGCAAACGGCCCCGAGGTCGCGACGACTTCGCAGATCGTGATCGGGCCGCTGGACCCGCTTGTGCCACCGGAACTGCCGCAACCGGCCGCGAGGCCGACGACAACCGCCGCAGCAGCCGCCGCGCCAGCTAACCTTCGCGTCCTGGCGTGCCCGGCGAGATCCGACGCGGTGCGGTGTAAGGCCGCCTGACGGGCAGCGCGCGAGAGAACGTCCATCGGAACCACCTCGGGTTTCGCTCAGAACGAACGCCACTGGCGATCGGACGCTACCGACCTGCTAACGAAAATGTCAACTATTGGTGAGTAAAGAGACGCAACCGTCTCCTTGTGGTTATCCCCGGTAATACCGGTCGGCAACGTCGAGAGCCGCGTCGAGGATCGCCAGGCCCTCCTTGGCCTCTGAGTCGGTGATGATGCACGGGGGCACCACGTGCAGGCGGTTGTAGTTGATGAACGGCATCAGCCCGCGCCGGCGGCACTCGGCCATCAGAGCGGTCATGGCCTCGGACGACCCGCCGTAAGGCGCCAGCATCGCCCGGCTCGCCCGGTCCGACACCAGGTCCAGCGCCCAGAACACCGCGGTACCGCGAACCTCGCCGACCACGGGGTGGCGCTCGGCCAGCTCGCGGAGTCCCGGTCCGAGCACCTGCGACCCGATGCGCCTGGCGTTCCCGATAATGTCTTCGTCTTTCATCGCGTCGATCGTCGCGACGATCGACGCGCAGGCCAGCGGATGCCCGGAGTAGGTCAGCCCGCCGGGGAACACCCGCTGATCGAAGGTCGCCGCGATCGGGTCGGAGATGATCACCCCGCCCGCCGGGACGTAGCCGGAGTTCGAGCCCTTGGCGAAGGTGATGAGGTCGGGCACCACGTCATGGTCGGTGAAGGCGAACCAGCGCCCGGCGCGCCCGAAGCCGCACATCACTTCGTCGGCGATGTACACGATGCCGTACCGGTCGCACAGCGTGCGCACGCCGGCCAGGTAGCCGGGCGGCGGGATCAGGACGCCAGCCGTGCCGACAATGGACTCCAGCAGCACAGCGGCGATCGTGCCGGGTCCCTCGAGCTGGATGACCTGCTCAAGGTGCGCGAGCGCGCGCTCGCACTCCTGCGCCTCAGAGCTGGCCCAGAACGCCGAGCGATAGAGGTACGGGCCGAAGAAGTGCACGTGGCCCAGCGCGAACTCGTTCGGCCACCGGCGCGGGTCGCCGGTTGCGGTGATCGCCGCGCCGGTATTGCCGTGATAGGAGCGGTAGAAGCTGAGCACCTTGCCCCGCCCGGTGTGCAGCCGGGCCATCCGGATCGCATTCTCGTTCGCGTCCGCACCGCCGTTGGTGAAGAACACCTTCTCGAATCCATCCGGTGCCAGCGCGGCCAGCCTCGTCGCGGCCTCGCCCCGCATGTCGTTGGCGTGCTGCGGCGCGATAGTCGTCAGCCGCGCCGCCTGTGCCGCGATGGCCGCGGTTACCTTCGGGTGCTGGTGGCCGATGTTGGTGTTGACGAGCTGGCTGGAGAAGTCCAGGTACCGGTTGCCGTCGTAGTCCCAGAAATACGAGCCCTCCGCGGCCGCGATCGGCAATGGATCGACCGCCCCCTGCACGGACCAGGAATGGAACACGTGGGCCCGGTCCATCGCGTAGACCTCGGCGCCGCGGGCAGGGTCGGGTGCACTCGTCGTCATGGGCCTTTTCCTCCTTTGGCCCTACCGGGCCGGTCCGCTGAAAGTCTGCCGCATGCTCGCAGTCAGCGGACGGCCGGGATGATGGTGTCGCCGTACGCCGCCATGGTCGTGTCTGGCTGATCGTGCATCAGGTAGATGGCGAACTGATCCGCGCCGATCTCGGCCAGCTCGGCCAGGCGCTGCACGTGGGCGCCTGCCGGGCCGGTCAGGCAGAACCTGTCAACGATGTCGTCGGGGACGAAGTCAGTCGACGGGTTGTCGGCCCTGCCGTGGTGGGAGTAGTCATAGCCCTGCCTGCCCCTGATGTAATCGGTCAGCGCGCGCGGCACTTCGCCACCCTCGCCGTACCGGGAGACCAGGTCGGCGACGTGGTTGCCCACCATGCCCCCGAACCAGCGCAGCTGATCGCGCTGGTGGGCCACGTCGGTGCCCACGTACGCTGGCGCGGCGACGCACAGGGTGATCGCGGCCGGATCACGGCCGGCCGCGCGTGCCGCCTCGCGGACTGCGCCGAAGGTCCACCGGGCGATGTCCGGGTCTGCGGTCTGCAGGATGAAGCCGTCGGCCTGCTCGCCGACGAGTTGCAGCGCACGAGGCCCGTACCCGGCCATCCAGATCTCGAGCCTGCCGTCCCTGACCCATGGGATGCGTATCGGCGTCCCTGCCACGTTCGCTGTGCGGCCCTCGGCCAGGTCCTTGATCACCCGCATCGCCTCCGCGAGTGTGGCCAGACTGGATGGCGGCTTGCCGAGGACCCGGCGCGCGGAGTCGCCGCGACCGATACCGCAGATAGTCCGGTTGCCGAAGGTGTCGTTGAGCGTGGCGAACAGCGACGCGGTCACCGACCAGTCGCGGGTCAGCGGGTTGGTGACCATCGGGCCGACGGTCAGCGCCGAGGTTGCCGCGAGGATCTGGGCGTAGATGACGAACGGCTCCTGCCAGAGCACGTGCGAGTCGAACGTCCAGCCATAGCGGAATCCGCGCCGTTCCGCCTCGCGCATGCGCTCCACCACCGCGCCCGCAGGCGGGTCAGGCTGCAGGACCAGGCCGAGCTCCACGATGCATCCCCCTCCGAGCACCGGTCAGGACAGGTACTGGCACGCGCCCCGGGCCAGGAAACTGCCGTGACCAGGCGCGCCGCGATACTCGCCCGCCTCCACCAGCACCGTCCCGCGAGACAGCACCGTGTCAACCCGGCCGGTGACGTGCATGCCCTCGTAGGCCGAGTAGTCGACATTCATGTGATGACTGGTCGCCGACAGGACCTGGCCGGCCGCTGGATCGTAGATCACGATGTCGGCGTCCGAGCCGGGCGCGAGCACCCCCTTGCGCGGGTACAGGCCGAACATCCGGGCCGGCGTGGTCGAGGCGACCTCGACCCAGCGGGACAAGGTCAGCTGCCCGGCGACCACACCCTGGTGCAGCAGGTCCATCCGGTGCTCCACGCCAGGAATGCCATTCGGGATCTTGGCGAAGTCGCCGCGCCCGAGCTCCTTCTGATCGGCGAAGCAGAACGGGCAGTGATCGGTAGACACGACCGACAGGTCATTCGCCCGCAGTCCCCGCCACAGCGTGTCCTGGTGTTCGCGGGGACGCAACGGCGGAGAGCAGACGTACTTGGCACCCTCGAAGCCCGGCCTGGCCAGGTCGTCCAGAGACAGGTAGAGGTACTGCGGGCAGGTCTCGGCGAACACCTGCTGGCCGGCGTCCCTGGCCTCAGCCACCGCAGCCAGGGCCTGGGTCGCGGACAGGTGCACGATGTACAGGGGCGCGCCGGTGACCCCGGCCAGCGTGATAGCGCGGCCGGTCGCCTCGGCCTCCAGCTCCGCCGGCCGGGTCATCCCGTGGTGAACCGGCTCGGTGTGACCTGCCGCCAGCGCCTGGGCGACGAGCTGGTCGATCGCGATGCCGTTCTCGGCGTGCATCATGGTCAGCGCGCCGATGCGCGCGGCCTGCTGCATCGCCAGCAGGATCTCGCCGTCGGTGGCGTAGAACACGCCCGGATACGCCATGAACATCTTGAAGCTGGTGACCCCCGCGTCGACGCAGGCGGCCATCTCCTTGAGCGTCGTCTCGTTGACGTCCGAGACGATCATGTGGAAGCCGTAGTCGATCGCGCAGTTGCCGTCGGCCTTGCCGTGCCAGGTGTCGAGGGCCGCGAGCAGGCTGGTGCCCTTCGGCTGGACGGCGAAGTCGATGATGGTGGTGGTTCCGCCCCACGCAGCCGCTCGCGTACCTGTCTCGAAGGTGTCGGACGAGAACGTTCCGCCGAACGGCATCTCCATGTGCGTGTGCACGTCCACGCCGCCGGGCAGCACGTACTTCCCGCTCGCGTCGATCACCTGCGCCCCGCTGGCGGCCGCGGAAAAGCCGGGCTCGGTGACGGCCGCGATCCGCTCGCCGGCTATCAGCACATCGGCAGGCTTCGCGCCGGTCGCCGAGACGACGGTGCCGCCCGAGATCAGGATGGTCATGGCTGGGTCAGCGCCCCGTAGGCATCCGGCCGCCGGTCCCGGTAGAACGCCCAGAGGTCGCGAACTTCCTCCAGGAGCCCGAAGTCGAGGTCGCGGACCACGACGTCATCCTCGGTGTCCGACGCGGTGCCGCCGATCAGCTGACCGCGCGGATCCGCGAAGTACGACTGACCGTAAAAGTCGTTATCCCCGAGTGGCTCGACGCCGACCCGGTTGATCGCGCCGACAAAGTACTCGTTGGCGACCGCGGCGGCCGGCTGCTCGAGCTGCCAGAGGTACGCCGACAGGCCGCGGCTGGTCGCCGACGGGTTGAACACGATCCGCGCGCCCGCCAGTCCCAGGGCGCGCCACCCTTCAGGGAAGTGCCGGTCGTAGCAGATGTAGACGCCGATCCGGCCGACCGCGGTGTCGAACACCGGGTAGCCAACATTGCCAGGCCGGAAATAGAACTTTTCCCAGAACCCCTTCACCTGCGGGAGGTGGGTCTTGCGGTACTTGCCGAGGTAAGTACCGTCGGCGTCGATCACCGCGGCGGTGTTGTAGTACAGGCCCGGCTGTTCTTCCTCGTACATGGGCACGACCAGCACCACGCCGTGCCGCGCGGCCACCTCGCGCATCAGCTTGGTGGTGGGGCCACCGGGGATCGCTTCGGTGAATGAGTAGTAATCCGCGTCCTGGACCTGGCAGAAGTACGGCCCGTAGAACAGCTCTTGCAGGCAGACCACCCGGGCGCCCGCCGAGGCGGCCCGGCCGATCGACTCGACCGCCGCCCGGATCATGGATTCCTTGTCGCCGGTCCAGCGTTGCTGCACCAGCCCGGCCCTGACGATCTCTGCCATCAGCCCTCCCCTACTGGTTAACCGGGAATCCGAGGTTGACGCCGCCGTGGCTGGGGTCCAGCCAGCGCGACGTGACCGCCTTCGCTCTGGTGTAGAAGTGCACGCCGTCCATGCCGTACACGTGCGTGTCGCCGAACAGGGACGACTTCCACCCGCCGAAGGAGTAGAACGCCATCGGCACCGGGATCGGCACGTTGACGCCGACCATGCCGACCTCGACCTCGTGGGTGAACCGGCGCGCCGCTCCCCCGTCGTTGGTGAAGATCGCGGTCCCGTTGC
>Ga0126378_10003702_pt1 | contig 11573 bp, 11 predicted proteins | sample PanSoiMetPlot_23_FD_92587 | JGI IMG/M metagenome (GOLD analysis project Ga0126378, IMG submission 92587) | Tropical forest soil microbial communities from Panama - MetaG Plot_23 | ecosystem: Environmental > Terrestrial > Soil > Tropical forest > Bulk soil | place: Panama | collected 2016-02-17
CCGGCGCCTGCCCGGTGCCCGGCCGGCTCCCCGCCGGCGCCTGCCCGGTGCCCGGCCGGCTCCCCGCCGGCGCCTGGGCCGATCCCTGTCCCGCTGGCCGGCCCGGCTTGCTCACCCGGCCCGCTTGGGTCACCCGGCCCGCCTCGCTCACCCGGCCCGCCTCGCCCGGTGCGGCCCGCGCCATCGAGGGAGTGTGGCACGCCGCGCCGCGCCGCGACGGCGGCCAGGACCGGCACCACCGCGCTTGTCAGCGCTCCGCCGAGAACGATGTCGTAGATGATGTTCGGCACCTGGTTGGCGGTCGCGTACGCGGTGCCGAGGCAGTGACTGCCGACTGTGTGCGCGAAGACCAGCTGGCGGCCGAACCCCACCACCCGGGCGAGCGCGGTGATCGCCCCGATGAGTGCTGCCGCGCGCCCAATCTCCCTGCCGAACTGCCGCGGCGGCCCCGGGCTGGTCACCGGGGCGCCGGCGCCGGTCACGGAGACCCGCGACGCATCCCGTTCGCGGCCGAGGACGGCCCCGCGGGCCCTGCCTCCGGCACCGCGCCCGGTGCCGTGCTGGCGGCCGCCTCCTGCGGGCCGGGCGGGCCAGCGCCTGCGTTCCCCGGCCGCGCGTCGGATACCAGCGTTCCGGGTGGGTCTTCCGCCATCGTCGATCCCGCGGGCGCGGCCTGGCCCGCGGGCCGGGGCGGCGCCGCGGCGGGCGGCCGGCGGCCAAGCATGTCGAGCCAGCGCAGCGCCGGCGTCCGGTCGATCACGGCGGTGAAGCTGACCTTTTCGCTGGCGGCCGTCAAGCCGACGACGGCCGCAAGCAGGGCCACCCTGGCGGGCCGGGACAGGGTCGCGCCGGCCGCCACTCCCAGCATCGCGCCGAGCGCGTTGGCGCCCGTGTCGCCGAGCATCGCCCGTTCACCCAGGTCCTGCGGCAGCAGGCCCAGCGCGGCGCCGACCGGGGCCGCCACCGCCGCCGCGGCGGCCGGGCGGTCCGTGTCACCCCGGTGGGGGCTCCCCGCGGCCAGCAGCGCGCCGCCGGCCACCGCCACCTTGATCGCCCGGCCCGGGCGCAGGTCGAACAGGTTGAGCAGGTTGGCGGTGCCCGCGGTGAGTCCCGCGTTGATGGCGACGTCTGCCGGGGAGCCGCCGAGCAGCACGCCCGCCAGCAGCCCGGTCGCGCCGATTCCGCCGATCTTGACCGCCCCGGTGGTCACCTCACCCCGGGCCAGGGCACCCAGGTGGCCACGGAACCCGCGCCGGTCGCCGTCGCCGGCCAGATCGTCGTATGCACCCATCGCGCCTCCCCCTGCCCCGGCCACCAAAAGCGCGGCGCGCAAGCGCGGCGCGAGGCCCGGGCCAAGCGCCGAGGCGGCCATGGCCGCGGCGGTGACCGCCGGTCCCTCGAGCAGGGTGACCGGCTCGCCGCGGTGGTTGGTCCTCGCCCAGGTGCCGGCGTCCCCGGGCGGCCGCCGGGACAGGGCCGCGTAGGCGGCGCGCGCGGCGGCCGCGGCGACCACGGCGGTGGCAAGGGCACCCGCCGCGCGGCCGCGGCGCCAGCGTCGGCCGCTCATGGTGTCACCGACGGGGAGGGGGCGGGCGTCGGCCGCTTGCCCCGCTGGCTTCGGGGGGTGGCGGTCGGCGTGGCTGACGGAGGAGCGCTGGGAACCGGGCTCGGCCCCGCCGAGTTGGCGCTCGAGGTCCAGCCGTAACTGCCGCTCACGCCGTTCAGCTGCCCATAGAGCGCCTGAGCCACCACGATCTGCCCGATCGCGTAGTCGGCGTTGTCCACGCTCGACATCCCCCCGGCGCGGCCGCCGTTCCGCATCACGTCGATGGCGCTGCCAGGCCCGGAGCCGCTGACCGATCCGGCGACGACCGTGCCCCGGCCGGCCCGCTTCAGCTGCTGGGCGAACGTGACCAGCGCCTGGCTGGCCGGGTTGGAGGGGTTCGTCGACGGCGGGGCGGCAGGAACGATCACGACAGCCAGCGTGGCACGGGCAGGGGGCTGCCCGCTGACCGTTAGGAAACCTGCGGCAGCGAATCCGGTCAGCACCGCCTTGCTGGAGCTGTCGCGCTGGCCGGCGACGGGCTGACCGGGGCCGTCCCTGGTCAGCAGGGCGCCGCCAATCACCTGGCCGGCCTGCGCCACCGGCGAGCCCGCCACCAGCGTCGTGCCCACCTGGGCGGCGGCCTGCTTGGTGATGGCGGCGAGTTTGGAGTTGGTGGCCGGGGTGTTGTCGACGAAGCTCGGCTGGAGCTGCACCTCGCCGGTGACGACGGCACCCGCGTCCTTCTTCAGCAGCTGGCTGATCCCGGTGGTCACCTGGCCGGGGGCGCCCGGGGCGGTCACGAGCACGACGTGCTCACCGGCCAGCAGGTTGCCGACCAGTTGATGGGCGGCCGCCTGCAGGAATGCCTGATCGCCGGCGATCTCGCCCTTGAGCTGGCCCTGGGCCGTGAAGAGCTGGTCGATCCTGGCCTTCTCGTTGGCGGACGCCTTCTTCAGCGTCCTCACCACGTAGGGCTGGAGCGCGGTCGAGCCGAGCACGAGCCCGAGGCCCAGCGCCAGGAAGACCGCCACGATCGAAACGAGGTGGTAGCGGAAATCAATCACGAGAGCAATCCGGTCAGCTAGAGCAATCCGGTCAGCCAGAACTTGACGACGTCCCACTGGGTGATGAGGTACCGGAAAACGATCACGCCGGCGGGTGACACGGCCAGCGCGACCAGCATGGTCGCGAGCGCGGCGAGCACCAGCATCATCAGCGCCCAGCCGGACACGCGCGTCCGGTAAAGCCTGCTGACGCCCTTGGCGTCCACGAGCTTGCCCCCGCCGACCCGGAGCCGGGTCAGCAGCGTGCTCGAATGCCCCGCCCTGCCCTTGTCGAGGAGCTCATCCAGGGACAGGTGAGCGCCCACCGCGACGATCAGGCTGGCCCCTTTCTGGTCGGCGAGGAGCAGGGCCACGTCCTCGCTCGTGCCCGCGGCCGGGCAGAGCAGCGCGGGCAGGCCGAGCCGCTGGATCCGGGCCAGCCCCGGCGCCTCGCCGTCCGGGTAGGCGTGCACCACAAGCTCGGCCCCGCACTGCAGGCCCCGGTCCGAGACCGAGTCCATGTCACCGACGATCACGTGGGGCTTGTAGCCGGCCTCGAGCAGGGCATCTGCACCGCCGTCCACGCCCACCATCAGCGGCTTGAACTCCCGGATGTAGGACCGCAGCGCGGCCAGGTCCTCGCGATGGTGGTAGCCGCGGACCACGACAAGCACGTGCTTGCCCTCGAACCGGGTCCGCAGGTCCGGTGCCGCGATCCCGTCGACGAGGAGCCCGCCCTCGCGGTTCATGTACTCCAGCGTGTTCGCGACGAAGGCCTGGAGCTGGGCGGCCACGCCCGCCTTGGCGTCGGCCATGGACGCCGCCACCGACTCCGCGGTTTGCAGCCGGCCCTTGGCGATGACCTCGTCTCCGAAGTAGAGCGTCTCACCATCCAGCCGGACGACCATGCCCTCGGACAGCCCGCCGAAAACATCCGGGCCGGCCTCATCCACGAGCGGGATTCCGGCCTCGATCAGCAGCTGCGGTCCATGGTTGGGGTAGCGGCCGCTGATGCTCGCTGTGGCGTTAACCACGGCCGCAACCTGGCTCTTGATGAGCGCGTCGGCACTCACCCAGTCCAGGTCCTCATGGTCGATGATGGCGATGTCACCAGGGGAGAGCCGTTTAGTGAGGTTTTTGGTCCGGCGGTCGAGCCGGGCTGGCCCAGTCACACCGGGCAGGTCATCGAGCCTGGTCCGGTGCACGATGGGGAGCTTCAGGAACTGGGCCATCATCGTCCCCATCCTGCCAGACCAGCCCGGTGCACGATGCCACGTGGGCCATGACGGGTCACATTGGCCACGAAACGGGCAGCGCGGGAGGTGCTACGCCGTGGCCCGCTCGGCCGCCGCGGCGGCCAGCAATTCCCCCGCGTGCGCCCGGCCAAACTCGGAATTCTCAAGCCCGGCGAGCATCCTGGACAGCTCCTTCACCCGCCCGGCGTCGTCGAGCCGGGAGATGCCGCTGCGGATAACCGAACCATCTTCCGCCTTTTCAACCACGAGCTGCGTGTCCGCGAACGCCGCCACCTGGGGCAGGTGAGTGACCACGATCACCTGGGCACGGCGGGCAAGCCGGGCCAGCCGCCGCCCGACCTCGACCGCCGCCTTCCCGCCGACACCGGCATCCACCTCGTCGAACACGAACGTGGGCACCGGGTCCGCGCCGGCGAACACCACTTCGATCGCGAGCATGACGCGGGACAGCTCGCCGCCGGAGGCACCCTTGGCCAGCGGCAGCAGCGGCGCACCCTGATGCGCGGAGAGCCTGATCTCCACCTCATCCGCGCCATGCGGGCCAAGCTCCTCCTGCGGCGTGACGGCCACGACGATCCTGGCTTGTTGCATGGCGAGGGCCGTGAGTTCCGAGGTCACCTCCGTGCTGAACCGCTCCGCCGCCTCGCGGCGCAGCGCGGTCAGCCGGCCGGCGAGCTCCCGGACGCTCCCGGCAAGCTTGGCTTCCTCGCCGGCGAGGGCGGCGATCCGGTCATCGTCGCCGGTCAGCTCCGCGAGCCTGCTGGCCGCCCGTTTCGCCCAGGTGAGCACGGAGGCCAGGCCGGGCGGCGCCGGGGGCTGCCCGGGCTCCGTGGACGGCTCGCTGACCAGGCCGCCGTACGCGCGGATCAGCCTGATCAGGTCGGCCCGGCGGGCCTGGACCTCGGCCAGCCGCGCTGGGTCGCTGTCCAGGGACTGGACGTAGGAGGCCAGGTCGGCGGCCGCGTCGGAAACCAGATACGCGGCCTCGGAGAGGCGGGCCGCCATCGCGGCCAGCGCCGGATCGTGTGCCGCCACGGCTTCCAGCGCCTGGCGGGCCTCACCGAGCAGGGCGACCGCATCGGCGGCCTGGTAGGCCCCGTCCGTGGGATCGCCAAGCAGCGCCGCGTGCGCCGTGGTGGCCGCGGCGTGCAGGGCGTCCGCGTTCGCCAGCCGCTCCTCCTCCGTAAGCAGCAGCAGGTCTTCGCCCTCGGCGGGCTCGACCCGCTCGATCTCGGCGAGCGCCCGCTCCAGGTCCTCGGCCTCGGCGGCCCGCTCGCGCGCCCGGCCGGTGAGTTCGTCCAGCTCCGCCCGCACCTCCCGGTGCCGGGCGTAGGCGCGCCGGTAGTCGGCCGCCACCGCGGCGAGCTCAGGACCGGCGAACTCATCGAGAGCCTGCCGCTGCCGGGCGGTGCGCAGAAGCTGCTGCTGGTCGGCCTGCCCGTGCACGGCCACGAGGTCATCGGCGAGGTAGGTGAGCAGCGACACGGGGACCGAACGGCCGCCGGCGTAGGCCCGGGAGCGGCCCTCGGCGGATACCGAGCGGCTGATGATGAGCGTGACGCCGCCGTCGTCGAGTTCGCCCCCGGCCTCGGTCACCTGCTGCGCCACGTGCCCGCCCGGGTCGACCCGCAGGCATCCCTCGATGGTGGCCCGTTCCGCACCCGGCCGGACCCGGGCCGGGTCGGCCCTTCCCCCGAACATCAGCCCGAGGCCGGTCACCACCATGGTCTTGCCAGCCCCGGTTTCCCCGGTCACGGCCGTGAACCCGGAGGAGAACTCGAGGCTCGCGTCCTCGATCACGCCGAGGCCGCTGATGCGGACTTCCTCAAGCATCGGCGGGTGGCTCCTCCCCTCCATCCGTCTCGGGCGTCTCGGCGCGCCGGCCGCGCCAGCCCGTGACCGGAAGGCCGAACTTGGCGACCAGCCGGTCGGTGAACGGAGCGCCGCCGGCCGCGCCGTCTTCACCTCCGGTCAGCCTGGCCAGCAGCACCGGCTGGGCGCCACGGCGCACCTCGACCCGCGCGCCGGGCACCAGATCGATACTCCGCCGTCCATCGCACCACAAAACGCCCGCCGGCGTCTCGGTCTGGCCAGCGCCGCGCCCACGGAACGCCCCTCCGGACACCCCAATAACCTCAACCGCGAGCACGGACCGCGGCGACACCACCATCGGCCCGGCGAACAGGGCGTGGGCGCTGATGGGCACCATCAGCAACGCCTCCACCTCGGGCCAGACGATGGGGCCACCCGCCGAGAAGGCGTACGCGGTGGACCCGGTGGGGGTGGCGCAGACCACCCCGTCGCCCGCCCAGCGTGACAGCGGCCGCCCGTCGACCTCGGTCACCAGCTCGATCATGTGCTCGCGCGCCAGCTTCTCCACGCTGGCCTCGTTCAGCGCCCACGTGGTGCCGGTCACGGTGCCGTCCTGCCGCACCGTCACATCGATCGTCATCCGTTCTTCCACCGAGTATGTGTGCTCCACCACCCGGTCCACCGCACCCGCCAGGTCGTCGGGTTCGGTCTCGGCGAGGAATCCGATGTGGCCGAGGTTGACGCCCAGCAGCGGCGCCCCGGCGGGCCTGGCCATCTCGGCCGCGCGCAGCAGCGTGCCGTCACCGCCGAGCACGATCACCATCTCGGTGTCCGCCGCCGCGTCCGGCGCGGCCGGGACCACCTCCGCTCCCACGCACTGGAGGTCGCCGGCTTCCGGCGCCAGGATGCGCACGGCCACCCCCGCCGCGGTGAGCCTGTCGGCCACCAGCCGGGCGCTGCGCAACGCCGCAGGCCGCCCGGTGTGGGCCACGACGAGCACGGTCCGCTTCACTGGGGTCCTTCCGCGATCGCCTGCCGCAGCGCATCCGGGTCAAGTAGCGGTGCGCCTTGCCGCAGCCACAGAAAGTATTCGACGTTGCCGGACGGGCCGGGTAGCGGGCTCGCCACTATGCCGGCCACCCCGAGGCCGAGCCTGGCGGCGGCCGTGGCCACCGTGGTGACCGCCCCCGCTCGCAGCCGGGGGTCGCGGACCACGCCACCCGCCCCGACGTTGCCCCTTCCCACCTCGAACTGCGGCTTGACCAGCAGGACATAGTCGGCGCCGGGGTCGGCGCAGCCGGCCAGGGCGGGCAAAACCAGGGTGAGGGAGATGAAGGAGAGGTCGGCGGTGACCAGGCCAGGCGCGGGGGCCACCTGTTCGGGCCGCAGGTCGCGCACGTTCACCCGGTCGAGCACGGTGACCCGGTCGTCGGTGCGCAGCTCCCAGTCAAGCTGCCCGTAACCCACGTCGACGGCGACCACGTGGGCCGCCCCGGCGCGCAGGAGGACGTCCGTGAATCCCCCGGTGGACGCCCCCGCGTCCAGGCACCGGCGCCCGGCGACGGCCAGGCCGGGGAACGCGGCCAGCGCCCCGGCCAGCTTCTGGCCTCCCCGTGAGGCGTACTCCCGCTTACCGGTTTCCCCGGTGACCAGGATCGGGTCGCCGGGCTCGATCTGGGTAGCCGGCTTGCCGGCCGTCTGCCCTGCGACGCGCACCCGCCCGGCGCTGACCAGGCTCGCTGCCTGCTCCCGCGAACGGGCAAGGCCTCTCCTCACCAGTTCGGCGTCGAGCCTTCTGCGAGTCCCCATCCGCTGACCGTGCTGCCTCAGCGGCCGGGCCCGCCCGGTCCGCGCGCCTCGCCGCCCGGGTGTGAGTCGAGGTCGCCGAGCACCTCGGAGAGCCGCTCGTGCACGTACTCGAACACGGCCGGGTGCTCGCGGACCGGCAGTTCCGCCAGCTCAGCGAGCCGGCTGACCGCGTCATCGACCCGCGCGTCGCCGGTGCCGGCCGGCTCTGGCTCGCCACCCGGCCGGGGCGAGTCCGGCGGGTCTTCATCCGGTGCGAGTCGCATGGTCTTAGCTCTCCTCGTGCGCGCAACCGCTCCTGCAAGCAAACGCTACCGCCCGTTGCAGACGGATCGGGCCGTCCGCGCGCGACAGGCCGCACGTGGCGCCCGCACCGCGCCACGCACGTCCGGCTCCGCCTCAGCCGCACCGCCGGTCCCCGCATCTAAGATTGAAAATTGTGCACTGGAGGGGGCGTTGGCAGGGGAAGAGAGGTGTTTCGTGGCAACCGCTGAACAATGCCGCCGGGCCCTGGAAGATCTGACCGGCCGGATCTCCGAGATGGACAAGGCCGACCGGGAGGCTCACCTTGTCGACCGCGACATCAGCTGCCACGTGCCTGATCTTGGCGTCACGTTCATGACCCGGCTGGGGCCCGATGGCGCCGGCCCGATCCGGGAAGCCAACGGCCGGGACGGCTCCGCGCAGGTCCGCTTCACTGCGAACAGCGACGACCTGGTCGCCCTGGCGGCGGATCCGGGGAGCTTCCCGCGCGCCTGGCTTAGCGGCAAGCTCAAGGTCGAGGCGAGCATCTTCGACCTGCTCCGCCTCCGTAAGCTGCTCTGACCACACCCGCCGCCGCCACACCCCGCTGCTGACCCGGCGGCCGCCGCACCCCGGCCGCCCGCACCCCGGCCGCCAGCGGCCGTAGGCTGGCGCCGTGCCCGAGGGAGACGCCGTCTGGCTGACCGCCCGCCGCCTGCACGAGGCCCTGGCCGGGCGGGTGCTTACCCGCAGCGACTTCCGCGTGCCACGGTTCGCCACCGCCGACCTCACCGGCCGCACCGTGACCGAGGCGGTGTCGCGCGGCAAGCACCTGCTTGTCCGCGCCGAGGGCGGCGTGACCGTGCACTCGCACCTGCGCATGGACGGCTCGTGGCGGGTCCGGCCCGCCGCCGAGCGCGTCGCCGATAGCCACCGCATCCGGCTGATCCTGGCCAACGACGCCTGGCAGGCGGTCGGCTACCGCCTCGGCATGGTGGAGATCGTGCCCACCAAGTCGGAGGACAGCGTGGTCGGCCACCTCGGTCCCGACCTGCTCGGCCCGGACTGGGATCCCGCCGAGGCGGTCCGCCGGCTCGCCGCCGCCCCGGCCAGGCCGATCGGCGAAGCCCTGCTTGACCAGCGGAACCTGGCCGGCATCGGCAACGTGTACAAGGCCGAGGTGCTGTTCCTGCGCGGGGTCAGCCCGTGGCGGCCGGCCGGCCAGGTGCCGGGCCTGGACGCCATGGTCGTCCTCGCCCAGCGGCTGCTGGACGCGAACAAGGAACGGTTCGGCCAGGTCACGACCGGGAGCCGGCGGCGCGGCGAGGAAACCTGGGTGTACGGGCGGGCGGGCCGCCCCTGCCGCCGGTGCGGCACACCGATCCGCGCTGCCGACCAGGGCCCCGGCGCCGAGGAGCGGATCACCTACTGGTGCCCGCGCTGCCAGCCCTGACCGGCACCATGCCAAACGGCTGCCGCCGGGGAACCGGGCCCGCCGCGCGGGACGCCAGGCACGTGAGCCAGCCGGAGCAGCCGGACAGTCGGCGGCCCCGGCGCTGGACACCCCCCGCATCCCTGGGGCGTCGGTGGTGGGCGGGCGCCCGCCCGGCCACCCGCCCGCCACCGTCGCCCCTGCGAGGGCTATGCGTCGCGTTTGCGGAACAGGATGAGCCCGGCCACCATCGCGGCCGCCGCGTAGGCGCAGAGCACCCCGAACCCAACCCAGGCCGACAGCATCGGTGGATTGCCACCAGCCTTGACAATCCACACCTGGCTGCCCGCGAGGGCTGGCATCCACTTGTCCACGTGGAACTGCCAGCTCTCAGGCAGGACGCCCACCAGGATGGACAGCACGAACAGTAGCCCGATCGCGGCGGTGATGGCTCCCGCCGTGTGCCGCAGGATCATGCCGAGGCCGTAGGCGAGCAGCCCGCACGCGGTCAGGAACAGGGCGCCGCCAATCACTGCCCGCAGCACGTGTGGCTGCCCGAGGGTGGCGTTGATGTGATGGCTCGACATCAGCGCCTGGCCGACGAAGAAGGAGCCGAAGCTTGCCACCAGGCTGGTGACCAGGGCGACGGCGCCGAAGACCACGGCCTTGGCCGCGAACACGGTGCCCCGGCGCGGCATGGTGGTCAGCGACGTGCGGATCATCCCTGTGGAGTATTCAGAGGTCACAACGAGGGCGCCGAGCACGGCAATGATCAGCTGGCTGATGTAGAGGCCTGCCAGGCTGAGCCGGGTGGGGTCGAAGTCCGGGCCAAGCTGGTTCGGGTGCGAGGCCGCCCCCCAGCTCGCCACGGCGCCAAACCCGATCGAGACCACGATAAGGACGAGCAGCGTCCAGTAGGTGGAGCGGACGGACCGGATCTTGGTGAACTCCGACCGCAGCGCGCCGGCGAAGCCCACTCGCCCGGTCGCGGTGGGCAGCGGCTGGCTCCGCACGCTCCCGGTCATCTGTACTGCCGCCATGTCAGGCCACCCCCGTCGTCTTCACGCGTTCGCCCGTTCGCGCCTGCGCCGCATCGCCCGGAGCGGCCACACCAGACCGGAACTCCACGCTGGCCGCGGTGAGCTCCATATATGCCTCCTCCAGCGAGGCCTGCGCGGGTGCCAGCTCGTGCACCCGCAACCCCGCGTCGAAGGCCAGGTCGCCGATCCGCACCGGGGACAGGCCCCGCACCAGGATCGCCCCGTCGTCGGCGCTGATGGCGACGCCGCCGTCCTTGGTCACGGCCTCGACCATGGCGATGGGCTGCGGCGTGCGGACCCTTACCGACTGCATGGAGTTGCGCGCGATGAACTCGGCCACCCCGCAGTCGGCGATGAGGCTGCCCCGGCCGATCACGATGAGATGGTCAGCGGTGTTCTCCATCTCCGACATCAGGTGGCTGGAGACGAACACGGTCCGTCCTTCCGCCGCGAGTCCCTTCATGAGGTTGCGGATCCACAGGATGCCCTCCGGGTCGAGGCCGTTGACCGGCTCGTCGAACATGAGAACGGCCGGATCCCCGAGCAGCGCGGCGGCTATCCCAAGCCGCTGCCCCATGCCCAGCGAGAAGCCCTTGGAGCGCTTGCCGGCCACCTTGGTCAGGCCGACGAGCTCCAGCACCTCACCGACCCGCCACCGTGGCAGGTCATTGGTCTGGGCCAGGCACAGCAGGTGGTTGTAGGCACTGCGGCCACCGTGCACGGCCTTGGCATCAAGCAGCGCACCCACCTCGCGCATGGGGTGAGCCAGCTGCCGGAAGTTCTTGCCGTTAACGGTGACCGAGCCCTTGGTCGGCTGGTCCAGGCCGAGGATCAGCCTCATGGTGGTGGTCTTCCCGGCCCCGTTGGGGCCGAGGAACCCGGTGATCCTGCCGGGCTCGACGGTGAACGACAGCCGGTCCACCGCCAGCTTGTCGCCAAAACGCTTGGTGAGGCCCCGTGCCTCGATCATTGGTCAGTTCCTCCTCCGCCGCGGGTCCCGCGCCCGGCGGCCAGGCCAGTCTCGCCCGGCAGGCGGTGGCGGCGCGTCGGCCACGGTGCTGATTCGCCTCCACCGGGAGACTGATATATCCGTACTCCGCAGGGGTTAGCGGACCGCGAATCGGGTGCCCCCAGCGCCGCGCGCCAGCTCGTTATGCATGATTACGGGCAAGCGGTCGTTGGGGCATGGCCCGAAGAACCTCCCGCAGCGGCGCCCTTCGTCCATGATCACGGAGAGAAATACTGCACATCGAGGCTGTCGCACAACAACCCTCCACCCATCGGTAGTGGAGCGGAGATGTCGTGTTGAACTCCGAACCGGCCCGTCGAGTGGAGATCAACTGGGCAACTCGCCGTCCAGATGAGCTTGACTTTTCAAGATCACGAGTTATGCGA
>Ga0126378_10003703_pt1 | contig 11572 bp, 11 predicted proteins | sample PanSoiMetPlot_23_FD_92587 | JGI IMG/M metagenome (GOLD analysis project Ga0126378, IMG submission 92587) | Tropical forest soil microbial communities from Panama - MetaG Plot_23 | ecosystem: Environmental > Terrestrial > Soil > Tropical forest > Bulk soil | place: Panama | collected 2016-02-17
GCACACACATTGTGATGCTCGCCCGCCAGCATGCGCATCAGTTCGTACTGCGGGCGGTTCGTATCCTGGTACTCGTCAATCAATAGATACTGAAAGCGCTTGTTGTAGTAGTCGCGCACCTGCGGAGCCGATTTCAGCAGCCGCACGGAGTCGAGCAGAAGATCGTCGAAGTCCAGCGCGTTCGCCTTGCGCAGCTCCTTGCCGTATTCCTCGTACAGATGCGCGACTTTCTCGGTCTTCGGGTCTGCCGAGTGCAGATACAACTCCTGCGGATCGAGCATGTGGTTCTTTGCCCAGGAAATCCTGCCCAGTACGGTACGTGGGGTCAATTCCTTATCGTCAACTCCCAGCCTCTTCATCACTGACTTGACCACCGACTGCTGGTCCGCCTCGTCGTAGATGACAAAGTTTTTCGTGTGCCCGATCGGCGGCTGCCCCGGGACGGTCGATGGAATCCGCAGCGCCTCAATGTCCCGCCGCAGCATGCGCACACAGAAGGAATGGAACGTGGAAATCACCGGTTTCGCGATGCTTAACCCGCCCACGAGTTTTTCGACGCGCTCGCCCATCTCGGCCGCGGCCTTGTTGGTGAACGTCATGGCCAGGATGGACTCCGGCATCGCGCCTTTATGCTCGATGAGATAGGCGATCCGATAGGTGATGACGCGCGTTTTCCCGCTGCCCGCGCCGGCCAGGATCAATACCGGTCCTTCGCTAGTCTCGACAGCCTCGCGCTGTTGCGGATTCAGTTGATCAAGAAACGACAATGCAGAAGTGGCTCCAGGAGTGATCTTTTCAATTTTACACGTGGTGGGGGGCAGCTCGGACCGAGGTTTCAAAGTTCCAGAGTTTCAAAGAGAAAACGCGAAGGCTCCCCAGTTCTGCATGAGATTTGTATGCTCGCGGGTTTGGTCTTTGGAACCGTCAAGCACAGGCCTTGAGCGGTGTTTCTTCGGTCTTTGAAACTTTGCAACCTTGCAACTTCGGCTCACATTTTGCCCGCAAGCCGCGGCCGCTCTCACGTTCTTCCCCTGGAGTCGACAAGGGCGGCGCGCCCGGTTCGAGTTACGCCCGTAACGCGAACAAGTTTTCTCCTTAATGGAGGCGGGCGCGGCCGCCCATACGAAGTCTCGGTCCTTTATTGGAGGAGGCTCTATGAAGCGTTTTGTACTGGCTACATTGCTGGTCGTCATCGCAGTCGGCGCTCGTCTGATGCTTGGTGGCAACACCGCGCGCGCCGGGCAAGTCAGTTCCCCATCCGGCTACAAAGTGCTCGATCCGATCCGCCACGGCAACCTGACCGTGTTTCCCGTCGTGGCTGCCAAAAGCTATCCCACGGCTGAATTCCTTACCCTGGACGAAGGGCTGCACTCGGGTGAAGTGGTCGTCACCGAGGCTGGCAGCGTGCAAGGATTGGTCCGCCGCCATGGCCAACCTGTCCGTCAGTACGACGGCGCGGAGGTCAACCGCCTCGTGCTGGTCAACAATTCGAAGCGCCCGCTGCTTTTGCTTGCGGGTGAGGTGGTCAGTGGCGGCAAGCAGGACCGCGTGATCGGGAAAGACCGTATCGTTCCAGCGGAAAGTGATCCCATCGACCTGAGCGTCTTCTGCGTCGAGCACGGACGCTGGGTTGCGACCAGCGAGCACTTCGGCGCTTCTCAAGCCCTTTACGGCTCCGCGAGCCGCGGTCCCAAGCCTCCGAATGCTCCCGCCCCGATGGCGATCATGGTGCAACCTTCCGTCCGCGCCAAAGCGATGGGCGATAAGAACCAGCAGGAAGTCTGGGACGAGGTCGGGAAACAAACCAATGCTATGAAGGTGCAGGTGGCTGGTGCCGCCCCTTCCGTTGCGCACGAGATGGCGCCGGTGAGCTCCTATGCCAAGGTCAACGAGAATCAGGAAGTACAAAAGTACGTTGAATCCGTGGCTCGCCCCATCGAGCAGAGCTATCAGAGTCTGATTCACCAGCTGCGCGATCGTAATGCGGTCGGTGTGGTCGTCGCCGTGAACGGACGCATTATCTGGGCCGACGTTTTCGCCAGCAGCGACCTGCTCACGAAATACTGGCCCAAGCTGGTACGCTCCTACGCCTCGGAAGCGGTGGTCACGCGGGCAAAAGAAATGGAAGTCACGACGAAGCAGGCAGACGCCTTCCTGGGCGATATGGAAGGACGCAAGGAAATGATCGAGAGCGAGCCGGGAATTTATCGTCACACGGAAGTGACTGGGGACGGATTCAAAGCATTCGAGCTGACGTCACTGTTGCCCAAGACCGGCTTCGAAGTGCACGTCGCCAAGATGGCGGATTGAGAAGGCAGAGGCCAGGGATTATGGGCCTAGGGTTTAGGGGTAAGAATTCGAAAAATTGGAGTTCAGAACTTAGGAACACTGGTCTTGGCAAAGAAGCCGGAGTCTCGAGGTCTGAATTCGAAGGAGGTGAGGTCTGCAGTTCGAGTCTGGTCCGAGCTCAGAGCCGCAGCCCTACTCCCTAACCCCTAACCCCTGATCTCGGCTTTCGTACCAGCTCCGCCATGCCGCCGAATCCCGCGGCAGCCGCTGATGCGTGATGTCCGCCAACGCCTGGAACGCCCAGCCCTGTGTCTGCGGGTCGAGATTCGGATCATCGGTATAAGCGAGCAGTTGCGGAACGGCCCTCATTCTCTGTTCCGGCGTAAACATCCCTGATTCTGCCAAACTGCACGCCGCCCGTTCGCGAACCAGAGGCGATACATCATCGTGCATAGTCACCAACAGCGTGGGAATCACATCATCGGTTCCCGCAACCGCCAGGCTTTCCACCGCCCAGCGTCGCGAATCCTCGTCGGAATCTTTCAGGTGACTGGCGAGGCGCCCCGCGATGCGGTGAGCGTCCACGCCACGATTCGCCATCAGCCCCAGCGCCCACAGGGCCCAGATCTTCTGGCGGTGATCGGGAGATTCCACGGTATTCAGCAAATACTCCACGCTGGCGGAATTCTTCGACAATCCGTAGGCCGCGAGTTCCACTTCCACCCCCGACTCGCGGACCCGCATGTCGTTCGAATTCAGCGCGGCCGTGGTGAGCGAAGCGATCTGCGGATTCCACTCAACCTTTCCGCGCCAGCGATCGACGCGCGATAAAATCTGCTCCACGGCCCCATCCGACTGTGCGACCGCTTGCTCCAGCAGGATCTCCGCCTGTTTCTGCGGTTTGATGCCGGCGAGCTGGCTGGAGTCACGAATCTCGGCCGGTCGGGCAGGAACCGTCCTGGGCCAGTTCGGATGCGTCTTGCTCAAAGTTCCGGCAATCAGGGCGGTGGTCATTCCCACCACAACAGCGATCAGGTGTGCAAAGCGTAAACTGGACTTCCCAGCCGGACGCTGTGTCCGTGCCGGATCCAAATCGGAAGTATCTAAGCCGGGACCCAGCGTGCCGTAATCCGGCGTCGGCCTCAGGCGCGGATCGGTTACGAGCCTCGGTCCGTCTGTGGAAAATGGCGGTGAAACACCCATAGAGAGAAGTCTAAGTTGGGCACCAAAATGGGGTAAAGTTACCTTCGGGTCCGGCTTATTTCAGTACAGTTTTCAGTCGATTTTCAGTTCCGCCGCTTAACCTGAATTCGCGTCTGCGGGATCCCGCCCTGCCTCGCAAAGGCAGCCGAATCACAGGAGGAAGTCATGTCTACGAAGTGCAAGTGGCTGGCAACGGTTCTCATTATGTCCCTGGCGGCTGTGGCATTGGCTGTCGCTGGTCCCGGATACCACGTAGCAAAAACCTACAAACTGGGCGGCGAGGGTGGCTGGGACTACCTTACGGCTGATGCCGGTGCGCGCCGTCTCTATATCTCGCGCGGCACGCACGTGATCGTGCTCGACCTTGACTCCGGCAAAACAGTTGGCGACATTCCCGATACCCAGGGCGTGCACGGGATTGCGCTCGCCCCCGATCTTGGACGCGGCTTCACCAGCAACGGCCGCGAAGGAACGGTCACGATCTTCGATATCCGGTCGCTTCAACCCGTCGGCGAAAAAGTGAAGGTTGGCGAGAATCCCGACGCGATCCTCTACGACCCTTCTACCAAACGCGTGTTCACTTTCAACGGACGCAGCCAGGACTCGACCGCGATCGATGCCGCGAGCGGAAAAGTTCTGGGCACGATCAAGCTCGACGGCAAGCCGGAATTCGCTGCCAGCGATGCCAAAGGCACAGTGTTCGTCAATATCGAGGACAAGAGCGAGCTGACCGCGATCGATCCCAATAAGCTGGAAGTCAAGGCGAAATGGCCGCTCGCGCCCTGTACCGAGCCCAGTGGACTGGCAATCGACCGCAAGAATCGGCGCCTCTTCGCCGGATGCGACAACAAGATGATGGCGGTAGTCGATGCCGACAGCGGCAAAATTCTCGCGACACCCGCGATCGGCGAAGGCGTGGACGCAACTGCCTACGACGATGAAACCGGGCTGGCCTTTGCCTCCTGCGGGGAGGGCGTGGTGACGGTCGTGAAGCAGGAGTCGCCCGATAAATACAGCGTCGCGGAAAACGCGAAGACCGAACGCGGAGCTCGCACCATGGCTCTCGACACCAAGACGCATGATGTGTACACCGTTACGGCCCAATTCGGACCGCGCCCGGCGCCTACAGCGGATAATCCACATCCACGGCCACCAATTCTTCCGGACAGCTTTGTAGTGCTGGTAGTCAGCAAGTAGAGTTTGATTCCGGTCGAGGGAAAATCCCCACTTCTGGCAAACGGCGGCCAAAAGTGGGGTACCTATACTTCGGTAACGGGAAGTCTCAACCAGCCCGATCCAGACTGAGTCCGTGAAGCGTGGACTCATCATCGCCCTGATTGTGGGATGTGCCTTGGGTGTCTGGAAAGCAGTCAGGGAGCAAGGACAAGGAACTCCTTCGTTTACCACGGTCGAAGAATTCATCGGCTTTGCCAGCCAGAGCGCAGTCACAAACGCGGAAACCTACGACCACGTCAAACTCGATTACAGTGTGGACTCGCTGAAGGAAGTGGATCGAATGCTGGGCCGCGTCCACGACACGTACGTGAAAACCCCGTCCTCGATCCATGTGCGCGGATTGGCGTCGGAGTATGGGGCGTAGGTTGGCGAAGTAATCCGGCGCAGCCAGCCCAAGGTGTACTGGACCCGCGACAGCAAAGTCATGGGCGATAAGGCGTATGCGTTGCACTGGAAGGCGGGCGAATCATATCCGTTTACCTGGTGTGCGGAGCGCATCACCAATGGCGACGAAGACAGTGTCTGGATTAAATATACCGTGCTGAACGATCCGAATTGGAAGCAACACTCATCGGGTGTGGTGACTCGCTCCAAGAAATTAGTGCCCCCTCATAGTGTTCGTCTCGCGAAAATTAACCGGTTGTGTCCCTGGGTTGGAGTCATCCTGAGCCGAGGCGGAGCGAAGGATCTCCCCTCTGGTTGCACCTTGGAGTAGATCCCTTGCCCCGCTGGAAAAAACGCGGGGCTTCGGGTCACGCCTCTTTCGTTGTTGTCGAAAGATTTTACTTTTCCTTCACGACAGCAACTCTCGGCGGACCAACCGACATCCAAGAAGTTTCCCACGGGAACTTTGTGAACCTATGGCACTCCCCCAGCAAACAGTTACAATGATTCGGCCCCCTGCAGATTCCAGGCCAACGAGCCATGAGCAACCCAGCAAGGCGCCCATCACGATGAGAGTCCGCAAAGCCGTGTTCCCCGCCGCCGGGCTTGGTACCCGATTCCTGCCCGCGACCAAAGCGCAACCGAAAGAGATGCTTCCGGTGGTCGATAAGCCCATCATCCAGTATGGGGTCGAGGAAGCGATGGCCTCGGGTTGCGATCAAATCCTGATCATCACCGGGCGCGGGAAGCAGGCGATTGAAGATCACTTCGATGTCAGCTACGAACTCGAGAAGATGCTCGAGGAGCGCGGCAAGCATGATCTGCTCAAGATCGTCCGTCAGATCTCGGACATGATCTACGTGGGCTACGTGCGCCAGAAGGAAGCGCTCGGATTGGGTCACGCCGTGCTGATGGCGCGTGAGTTGGTTGGCAACGAGCCTTTCGCGGTTCTACTGGCCGATGATGTCATCGACGCCCAAGTGCCGGCGCTCAAGCAGATGGTCGAGGTCTTCGACGAAAAGCAGTGCAGCGTAATCGCCGCGCAGGTGGTGGAAGGGAGAATGATCTCCTCTTACGGAGTGCTCGACGCGCAACCTGCCGACGGATTCAATGGACGGCTCTTCGAAATCCGCAACATGGTGGAGAAGCCAAAGTTCGAGGAAGCGCCGTCGAACCTGGCGGTGATCGGCCGGTATATCCTGACACCAGCCATTTTCGATTGCCTTGCCAAAATCCAGACCGGAGCCGGAGGCGAACTCCAACTCACCGATGGCATGCGCATGCTGCTGAAGAAAGAAAAAATGTACGCCTATGTGTACGAAGGCAACCGCTATGACACCGGCGACAAGCTGGGGTTCCTGAAGGCGACGGTAGAATTCGCGCTGAAGCGCCCAGACCTTGGAGGCCCTTTCCGCGAATATCTAAAGACTTTGCACCTATGACAGCTCCTAGAGACGTTGCTTGCAACGTCTCTGCCGATATCGGCAATCCCCACGTGGCCGAGAGCGACATCGCAAGCCAGGTCTCTAGGAAGAGGTCTGACTTCCTACTTCTGGCTTTCCCGAAGCTTCTTCGACTTCTCTTCCACGCCACGCGCCAGCTTTTCCTTATGCGCGTGCATCTTGTTCGCGATCCCTTCGTCGGCCAGAGCGATCATCTGAGCCGCGAGAATCCCGGCATTCGTCGCGCCCCACTTGCCGATCGAAACCGTGGCGACTGGAATCCCCGGGGGCATCTGCACGGTCGAAAGCAATGAATCCATGCCATTCAAGGAGGTCGAAGGAATCGGCACGCCGATGACGGGCAGGATCGTGTGAGCCGCGATCACTCCTGCCAAGTGCGCCGCGCCGCCTGCGCCGGCAATGATGACCTTGACCCCGCGGTCGGCCGCCTTCTTCGCGAAGTCGGCGCTGCGGTCGGGCGAACGGTGCGCGGAGGTCACATCAATCTCATAAGAGATCCCGAAATCATCCAGCGCCGTGCCCGCCTCGCGCATGATCTCCAGATCCGAATCACTCCCCATCACAATCGAAACCAGTGGCTTGCTCATTATTCACTCCAAGATGAATTGAGGGTCTTTGGTCCAATCCAAGTCCAGACCAGACCGACCGCGAGACCGATGCCACTATGGAGGCCCATGTTGTTAACAGTCCCCCACCCCCACAGTAATATCTCCCCCAATGTCGAATCAGACCGCCGCCCAAGCCAGGCAGAAGGGACAGAAGCTGGCCCAAACCAGGGGCTGAAAGAAGCTGCATCTGTGTTCCTGGCGTAGGCGACTACCGTCAGTGCCCGGGAACTCAACAGTGCGAGCGTCCCGAACATCACGCCGATCCGATAAGCTGGATTTCGGCGTATTCGTCGAAGGAACGCGAAGACCAGCATCAGGAGAAGAACGGCCAATCCAACCAAAAACTGCAGTCCGATGAGGGCGATGAGCATGGAAAGATAACCTCCTACTTCTTTAGCGCTCTGCCCGCAATATCCTTCCGATAGTGCGCCCCGGCAAAACTGATCTTCCCACACGCTTCATACGCGCGTGCGACTGCCGTTTCTAATTCTGCCGCGCGCGCGGTAACTCCCAGAACACGCCCACCGGCAGTGTAGTAGACTCCGTCGCGCTTGGACGTCCCTGCGTGAAACACCTTCACGCCCTGCACGGCGTCGGCTTCTTCCAGGCCGTCAATCCGCTTGCCCTGCTCGAATGTTCCCGGATAGCCTCCGGACGACATCACCACGCACACCGCCGCATCCGACGACCACTTGAAATCGCCATCGCTGGTGCGGCCATCGATCGATGCCTCGAGCGCGTCGAGCAGATCGCTCTCCAACCGCATGAGGATGGGCTGGGTCTCGGGATCTCCGAAGCGGCAATTGAATTCGAGTACCATGGGCCCGCGCGCGGTCATCATCAGGCCACAGTAGAGGACACCCTTGAACTCGGTGCCCTCGGCCTTCATGCCTCTAACCACCGGCCGCGCGATGTGATTGATCAGCCAGTCGCGCATGCGGTCGTCGACGATGTCGGCAGTGGAATATGCGCCCATGCCGCCCGTGTTCGGGCCGGTATCGCCGTCACCTACGCGCTTATGATCCTGCGCGCCGACCAGGGGTGCAACGCGCTCGCCATCGCTGAATACCAGGAACGAAAGCTCGTCACCCTTCAGGCATTCTTCGAGTACGACGCGCGATCCGGCCTCGCCCAGCATCTTGCCACTGAGCATCTCGGCTGCCACACTGAGAGCCTCTTCTTTGTTCTTGGCGATGACCACGCCTTTTCCCGCGGCCAGGCCATCGGCTTTGACGACGACCGGAGTGTGAAAATGCCCGAGTGCTGCGCGGACCTGGTCCACGGAATCGCAAATGGCAAAGGGAGCCGAGGGGATGTGATGCCGCTGCAGGAATTCCTTGGCGAAGCTCTTGCTCGACTCGAGCCGTGCCGCAGCCTGGGTAGGACCAAACACGCGCCATCCGCGTCGGATGAACTCGTCGACAACTCCCATCGTTAACGGAAGCTCCGGGCCCACGACGGTGAGGTCCGGCTGTAAACGCAGGGCCAGCGCGACCATAGACTCCAGGCTTTTCAGATCGGCAGGCAGACACTCGGCTTCATCCGCGATGCCGCCATTGCCGGACGCGCAATAAAGTTGCGTGATCCGCGGTGACTGCTTCAGTTTCCACACGAGCGCATGCTCGCGCCCACCGCCACCTAGAACAAGAACTTTCATAAGGGAGACAAATCAGGTTAGAAGTTGAGGAGGATACTGTCAAACGCGGCAGACGGATTTTGGCCCGGCTTCAAAGTTTCAACGTTTCAAAGTGTTTGCGGAAGATCGTAGGGCAGTCGAGCTTCGTCGCGATGCAGGCCAGTTCGTCGACTTTTCCTCCGCTGTCTCAACTTGAAACGTCGAGACGTCGTTGGGCTCGGGATCGCGGGGCGGACGAGTGCATCCGCCGCTACACGAGCTTTTCTGGCGTCAGTATTTGGGAAGCGTCGTCCCGTAACATCCCTTTAACGAGGGCGGCGTAGGTTGAAAAGCTGCCAGCCGCGTACGCCATGCATATCCCAAATGCTTAACTATAGTTAATATCTAGAGGTATAGTAGGATTAAGTATTTCCTGGGAGCCAATCACGGCGACGTTGGCCTGGGCCAGGAGCGGGCGAAAATTCCACACCATGATTCTGCGAAACAAATTGGACCTGCGCCATGCCATCGTTCCGCTGGCAATGGTCGTGCTGTTGTGCCTTGCGATCGCAGGCGCTCCTGCTCGTGCCCAGCAAGCCGAAACGGCGTCCCCTCCTCCGCCCCGCGGCGCCGTCGATGACGATCCTTCGTCCGCTCTCTCGGACGACACCGCGACAGAGTCGATGTTCCCTCACTTCAAGAACACGCGATTTTGGCTCAGCGGCCAGGCCAATTTCGTTTTTCAGACGCACCCTGATTTTCGTGCGTCCTACAGCGGGACCCACAGCCTCAGCCCGGATTACGAAAAGGCGACGTCGCGCCTGATGACGCTATACACCGGCGTGCGCGTGAACCATTCCACGGAGTTCCTGGTAGACATCGAAGAAGCCGGCGGCGACGCCCTTTCCCTGGGGTTCGGACTGGCAGGCAATACGAACCTCGACATCGTGCGCAATCCGCTGCTCAGCAAAGCTCCCTACCTCGGCCGCGGTCAAATCCACCACCTCTTCGCGCTGAGCCAGGACAAAGTCGAGAACGAGCGCAATCCCTTCTCCCTCTTCGAAGAGCTTCCGCGGCGCCGTCTCGAGATCCGTTTCGGCAAGTTCAGCATGCCGGATTTCTTTGACATCAACGCGGTCGGCTCCGATACGCATTTCCAGTTCCTCAACTGGGCCACCGACAACAACGGCGCCTGGGATTACGCCGCCGACACGCGCGGCTACACCGTCGGACTGACAGCCGATTACGAAGACCGCAACTGGGGATTCCGTTTCGGCGAAGCCCTGATGCCCAAAGTCGCCAATGGCATCGACCTTGTCTGGAAGCCGTGGCAGGTCCATGCCGAAAATTACGAGTTGGAATGGCGGCATGGGGTGATCCCACACAAGTCGGGCATCATCCGCCTGCTTGGCTACACGAACTTCGCGAATATGGGCATTTACCGCGAGCAGGTGATCAAGGCAGCCGGTGCCGCAACCACACCCGATATCACAGATCACCCCTGGCACACCACGATGAAGTACGGCTTTGGGGTGAACCTTGAACAGAATCTCTCACGCTATCTCACCGCGTTCGCCCGCTTTGGATGGAACGACGGCCGCACCGAATCCTTCGCCTATACCGAAGTCGAGCAGACCTTCACTGAAGGCCTGGGGGCGAACGGCGGATGGTGGCATCGCAAACAGGACCGCGCCGGAATTGCATTCGTCAGTAACGCGATCAAGAAAGACCACCAGAACTATCTCGCCGCTGGCGGCCTGGGCTTTCTATTGGGAGATGGTCATCTGACCTACGGCCGCGAAAATATTCTGGAGTCTTACTACACGGTTCACGTGTGGCGCGGGATCTATCTAGCGCCCGGCGTGCAACACATCAACAATCCCGGATACAACCGTGATCGCGGGCCGGTGGTGGTGCCATCGTTCCGGGCGCACGTAGAGTTCTGAAAAGCTGTGGTCGGTGGGCAGTAGCCAGTGGTCAGTAAAGAATCTTGGTTGCCGACCGTTTCTGCTTGATGCGGGCTCAGGCTTGGCGTTTTCTTTCGCCTGACGCCTGACGCCTATTTCGCCATCTCCGCATTAAATTCCTGAATCAATCCGTAGCACTCGCATGCGGAGCTTTCCAATCTCTTGCGGTTCAGTATTCGGACCGATCCATGCGAATACTCGATGATGCGCTGCTTGCGCAATCCACCGGCAGCGAGGCTCACGCTGGGCCGGTCAGTGCCAAGCATCATGGCAAGAAATTCGTGGGTAATGCGCAACAGGCCCGAGCCAACGCGGTCCTGAATCAGCAGCAGCCAGCGCGCCAGCCGTTGTTCCAAGTCGTGCAACCGATTGCAGCCGGCGGTCTGTGCGGTTTGCAAACCATGCACGGTCGCGTAGCGGTTGAGCAGCCGCTGCAAGTGCGGAGTCGTGTTCAGCGCGTCCTGCAATTCATCGAAGCCCATGCGGAACCCATTCCCGCTGACCTGCATGAGCGCTTCATGCGGACTCCGGTTCAGCCCGGCCGCTGCCGGAACGGGCGTGAAGCCTTCATTCCCGATGACGCCCACCTCAACACTCTCTCCACCATTGGTGTTGAACACCAGGGACGCTATACCGGAATTCAGAAAATACACGCATTCCAGCTTTTTGCGCGGTTCATGCAAAACGGTATAGTGCGGCAAGTCCGCGAAGGCCAGCTTGTCGCGGATGAGGGCGAATTCCTCATCTCGAATGGCCAGTAAGATCCGGTTGCCAATGGGCTTGCCCTCACAATTTGTTCTCTCTCCA
>Ga0126378_10003704_pt1 | contig 11569 bp, 8 predicted proteins | sample PanSoiMetPlot_23_FD_92587 | JGI IMG/M metagenome (GOLD analysis project Ga0126378, IMG submission 92587) | Tropical forest soil microbial communities from Panama - MetaG Plot_23 | ecosystem: Environmental > Terrestrial > Soil > Tropical forest > Bulk soil | place: Panama | collected 2016-02-17
GCGGCGGCTGGTTCATCGTCGGCGGCGCGGTCGTCGCGATCATGCCCGCGAGCCTTGGCTCTGGCGTGCTCGCCGGCGCTCCGCTGGCCACCTCGGTGCGCGGGGTCACCCTGACCTACCTGACCTTCTTCTACGGCATTGGCGCGCTCATGGTGTTCTTCGCGGCGCTCGCGCTGGGCAGGTTCACGATCGGGGCCTACCGGGACCACGTGCGGTTCGGTGACGCAGGCAGCTTGCTCTCCCCCGGCGAGCTCGCCATGGCGGCCGGGCTTGCGTCGCCCGCGACGTCGCCGCTTGGTGGCTACGGGCCGGCCGGCAACCAGGCGGGCGGCTACCCGTGGAGTGCCGCCGCTCCCCCCGACGCGCCGACGGTGAGCCGATTCGTGCCTGGCCAGGGGCTGTTCCCGTCCCAGTACCCGCCGGAGCCCGTGGACTCAGGCCCGCTGGGAGCGGCGGAGCAGGACACGTCCCCGGGGTAGCCCTGAGCGGAGGCGGACGGGAATCGAACCCGCCGACGACGCTGCGCGCCGCCCACCGGTTTTGAAGACCGGGGGGACCACCAGGAACCCAGACGCCTCCGCAGCCGACCATACCGGCAGCGGATCGCGCCTGGCCCGGGCCGTTACTCCGACTCGGCGTAGAGCGCGTCGATCACGTCGGCGTACTTGCGGTGGATGACCCGTCGCTTGAGCTTGAGCGTGGGCGTCAGCTCCTCGCTCTCTGCCGTCCACTCGACCGGGAGCAGCCGCCATCGTTTCACCTGCTGGACCCGGGCCAGGTGCTCGTTCGCGTCGGCCACCGCCTGCGTCACGGCGTCGAGCACGACCTGGTTCTCGGCCAGCTCGGCGAGCGACGACGCCTCGATCCCCCGCGCCCTGGCCCAGGCTGGCGCGACCTCGCCATCCAGCGTGAGCAGCGCCACGACGAACTTGCGCCGGTCGCCGAACGCCAGGGCCTGTCCGATCAGGGCGTGCGCGACAAGCGCGCTCTCCACCGCTGCGGGCGAGATGTTCTCTCCGCCGGAGGTGATGATCAGCTCCTTCTTGCGGTCCAGGACCGATACGAAGCCGTCCGCGTCGATCGAGCCGATGTCCCCGGTGTGCAGCCAGCCATCGGAGTCGAGCAGCTCGGAGCTCTGCTCGGGCAGGTTCAGGTACCCGGGCGTGTTGAGCGGGCCCCGGCACACGATCTCCCCGTCCTCGGCGATCCTGACCTCTACGCCCGACACCGGCCGGCCGACCGTGCCGAGCTTGAAGGCGACGGGGGTGTTGGCGGTGAAGGCCCCCGTGGTCTCGGTCATCCCGTAAACGTCGATGACCTTCATGCCCAGGCCCGCGAAGAACGCGCCGACCTCGGGCGGCAGCGGTGCGGCGGCGCTCACCGTCGTGGTGGCCTCGCCCAGGCCGAGCAGGCTCCTGATCGGCTTAAGCACGGCGGCGTCTGCCCCGGCGAACTCCGCGGCCAGGTCGTCCGGGGTGACGTGCCCGTGCTGGCAGCTCTCGACGTAGCGCCGGCCGATGGCCATGGCCGCGGCGACCGCGGCACGCCTGGCCTCGTCCTGCTCGGCGGTGAGCAGGGCCGTGATGCCGGCCTGGATCTTCTCCCAGACCCGCGGCACGCCGAAGAACGCGGTCGGCTTGACCTCGCCGACGGTTGCGATCAGCTCCGCGGCGGCGTTGTGGCAGAAGTACGAGTGGCTGGCACCGTTGATGGCACCGTAAATCGAGAACATCCGCTCGGCGATGTGCGCCAGCGGCAGGTAGGACACCCACCGCGTGTGCATCTGGAACGTCTGGTTCGCAAGGCCGATCACGCATTCATACAGGACGCTGCCGTGCGTGATGATCACGCCCTTGGGGTTCCCGGTCGTCCCCGACGTGTAGAGCAGCGTCACCGGATCGGTCGGCCTGATTGCCGCGACGCGCCTGCTGACCTCGGCCGCGGCCTCCGTGCTGGCCTGCTCGGCCAGGTCGCAGAACGCGGCCCAGCTCAGGAACTGCTCTCCGGCCGGGCATGCGGCCGGGTCGCGAACGATCACCTTGGTCACCGACGGCAGGTCCTCGAGCAGCGGCTGCCACCTGGCGACCTCGCTCGCGCCGTCAAGCACGACGATCCGCGCGTCACAGTCGGCGGCGACGTACCTGATCTGGTCGGGCGCCAGCGTCGCGTAGAACGTGACGGGCACACCGCCGGCGTGCGCCACGGCCTGGTCCGCAAGCAGGTGCTCCAGCCGATTCGGGAGCATCAGCGCGACCCGCTCCCCTGGCGCCAGGCCCAGCCGCACCAGGCCCGCCGCTAGCCGCAGTGCCTCGTCCCTGAACTGCCGCCAGGTGAGCGTCCGCCACGGCTCGCCTGGATCCCGGTCGGAATAGGCAGGCAGGTCGCCGTACTCGGCCGCGGTAGCTTCCAGCACGTCACAGATGGTCCGGTCGGCCAGTCCGGCCTCGATGGTCGCCCGCTCCCGCAAGATGTCAGTAGTCGTGGTCACCGCGTCCTCCGCCGTCCCGTTGCGCCTGTCCGATATGCCACCACGTAGCGGCGTATGGCGCAAGCAGGCCCGGTCCCAGCTGGCTAGAGTGCGAGCATGCCGTCATCGCGGGTCAGGCTGACCCAGTTCGCCCGGGGCGGCGGGTGCGCCTGCAAGATCCCGCCCGGTGAGCTCGAAGCGGCGGTGGCCAGGCTGATCCCTGCCCATCGGCCGGCCGACCTGCTGATCGGCGTGGAGCACGGCGACGACGCGGCGGTGGTGCTGCTCGGCCCGGGCCGGGCCATCGTGGCGACAGCCGACTTCTTCACCCCGGTGGCCGATGATCCCAGGACCTTCGGCAAGATCGCGGCGGCCAATGCGCTGTCCGACGTCTACGCCGTCGGCGGCGAGCCGCTCGTCGCGCTCAACCTGCTCGGCTGGCCGCGGGACAGGCTTGGCGCCGACCTGGCTGCCGAGGTTCTCGCCGGGGGCCTGGAAGTCGCCGCACAGGCCCGCTGTCACGTCGCTGGCGGTCATAGCATCGACGATCCCGAGCCGAAGTACGGCATGGCGGTCACCGGCGTCGCCGACCCAGGGCGGCTGCTGCGCATCGATGCCGGAACGGCCGGGCTGCCGCTGTCGCTGACCAAGCCGCTCGGCACCGGCGTGCTCAACGCCTGGCACAAGGCCACGGGCGAGGTGAACGAGCAGGCAGTGGCAGTGATGACGGCGCTGAACGCGGACGCGAGCCGGGCGGCCCTGGCCGCTGGCGTGCGTTGTGCCACCGACGTGACGGGATTCGGGCTGCTCGGGCATGCCTACAAACTCGCCAGGGCCAGCGGCGTCACGGCCGTGATCGATCATCGCGCGGTGCCCTACATTGCCGGGGCGCGTGAGGCGCTCAGGGCCGGACACGTGCCCGGTGGCAGCCGCAGGAACCTCGAGTGGGTGACGCCACATGCCGCATTCGGCGGCCTGCCCGAGGAGGAACTGCTACTGCTGGCCGACGCCCAGACGTCGGGCGGCATGCTCGTAGCGGGCGAGTTGCCCGGAGCGCCCGTGATCGGCGAGCTCGTCGCCAGATCGAGTACCGTGGTATCGGTGACCTAGTGGGTATGCCAGGTCATAACCTGGCCGGGCCAGGGTCGCCGTGCGCCCTGGCATACCTGCCTGGCGGCAACCGGCCGGACGCGGCGCCAAGGACCAGAGGACCTGGCACTAAACCGCGCCTTCGCGCGTCGTAACTACGAGGAATGTCGTTCATGCAGCGCGGTCGGGGGCGTTGAGGAGGGACCAGGACGTGCAGGCGCAGGCGCGGGCGGCGCTGAACGACGGTGCTGACGCGCAGCCTGGGCCGGCCCGCCCGGTGCCGTGGGACAAGTTGCTTCGCCTAAGCGCCCTGATCCTGGCCGCGCTGTTCTGCCTTACCTCGCTGACGGCATGGCTGGCTGACCAGGCCACCCATCCTGGGCCGCTGCTCACCTGGTACGACCTGAACGTCTACAACGACGCAGGCCTCATCGCCCGCCAGATGCCGTCGATCTTGTACACCTGGCAGTTCGCCACCAGCGTGAAGTTCACGTACACGCCGTTCGCCGCGCTCGTCTTCGCCGGCGGCTCGCTGGTGCCGCTCACGACGCTGCGCTGGCTGATGACGGCGCTCGGCCTGATCGCCGTCCCGCTGACCGCCTGGCTGACGCTGGGCGGCATGGGCCGCCGGGGCATCGGCCGGGCCAGCGCGGTGCTCGCCATCAGCGCGCTCGCGCTGTGGACCGAGCCGGTGCTGAAGAGCCTGCAGCTGGGCCAGATCGAGCCGCTGCTGATGCTGCTTATCGTCTGGGACCTCACCCGCCCCGCGACGACGCGGTGGCAGGGCATCGGCGTGGGCATCGCGGCCGGGATCAAGCTGGTGCCGCTGATCTTCATCCCGTACCTGCTGCTCGCCGGCAAGGTTCGCCAGGCGGTGGTCGCGGTCGTGACCTTCCTGGTGACAGTGGTCATCGGCTTCGTGATGCTGCCAGGACAGTCGGCCTTCTACTGGCTCACGGGCTACTTCACCAGGCCCGGCCGCACTGGCGGCGTGGACTCTCTCGTCAATCAGTCGGTGCTGGCGGTGGTCGCCCGCTTGTCGGGAGGCGCCTCGCACGCCCAGGCCATCTGGCTGCCCATCGCGATTGCGGTCGCCGTGGCTGGCCTGGTGGCGGGCGCGGCCCTGAGCCGCACCGGCAGGCCCGTGCACGGCATGGTCTTGGTCGGCATCACGAGCGTGCTCGTGTCGCCGATCAGCTGGGACCACCACTGGGTGTGGATCGTCCCCTTGCTCGCGCTCCTCGCCGGAGTGGCGATGCAGCGCAGCGGCTTTGTCCGCTGGTGCAGCCTCGCGCTCCTCGTCGGCACCGCGGCGGTATACGGTGCATGGCCCTGGTGGTACACGGGGAAGATGGCGTTCGTGCCCGAGCGCGGCATGCTCGCCTGGGCGGTATCGCCACCGCAGATCTACCTGGTCACCACGTTGCACGGCTGGCAGTTGCTGTTCTGGAACCTGTTCGTGGCCGCCGGGAGCGTGGCATACCTGGCCCTGCTGGTCTGCGCCTGGCTGGCCTGGCGGCATCGCCACCGGCCGGCTGCGTCGCCGCCAGGCGGGTCGCCATCGACGCCAGCCTCGATCGACGCCCTGCTCGCGCGCGCCGACGAGGTGCTGCGCGGCGACAAGCCGCAGACCCGCCAGAAGATCGCCTCGGCCTGAGGCGCGGCGTCGGCTACTCGCGCTCCGCTTGTCTGGCGCGCCTCCGGCGCGACGTGGCCACCACGTACTTCGGGTCGCTGGCCGAGGCCACGCCCGCGCGCAGCACTGCGAACTTGGCGCACAGGCCTCCGCCTGCCAGCAGCGCGGACCCGGTCGCCGCGGCTACCCGGCTGCGCCCGGCGAGCAGCGCGGTGCTGGCGCCGAGCAGGGTGCCCACCCTGGCCCCGCGCATCAGGTAACCGGCCGTCCCGGTGCGGTAAGGCTCTCCGGCCATGCCGAGCGTGTGCTCGAGACCGTAGCCCGCCGCACTCTCAAGCGCGGCGCCGAGCACGGCGAGCCGCCGCGCCGGGCCGGCGTGGGAGGCGTCCCCTGACCATGCCCAGGCTGCCAGGCCCGCCGCCCCGGCCGCGGTGAGGGCGCCCCCTGCGAACAGGGCGGGGAGCTCACGCGAGGCGCTGTGCCAGGCGGGAACTGCCGTGTTCGCGAGCAGGACCCCTGGATAGGTGGCCAGCAGCGGCCCGGTGAGCGCCGAGGCCGCCGAGGCGGCGGCGCCGATGCCGCGCAGCCTGCCGCTGAGCTCGGCCGCGGCCGCCGCCGTGACCAGGCCGGAATGGCTGGCGAGCAGCCACGACCCGACGCTCATCGGAGACGTCGGCTTGGCGACCCGCAGCATGTTGGCGAACCGCTCGGGCCGGCCGAGCTCGGCGGTCAGGAAGCCCGCGCCCGCGTAGGCAGCGGCCGCCGCGATCAGCCGTGCCGTGCGAGCCACGGCCGGCCGGCCGGACGCGGCGGCGGCGGCGCCGAGCACCGCCGCGGCACCGGACAGCTCGCCGAGGAACAGGTAGGCGGGCAGGTGCGGCTCACGCCAGCGGGTGACCTTGAGGATCGGCCTGCCGTAGTAAGAGGCGAAGGTGGCCTCGGGCACCTGCGGCTGCTCGGTCACTCTGCCTCCTGGCGCGACTCCGTCACGACTGCCTCCTGGCGCGACTCCGTCACGACTGCTTCCTCCCGGCGAGCGCTAGGGCAACCCCGGCGGCCAGCGCCCCGGCCGCGATCCCGGCCCAGCGCCACATCGTCGGCAGGTCCCGGGTGGTCACGACGGGGTCGGGGGGCAAGCCGTAGACCTCCGGGCGATCCAGCAGCAGGAAGAACGCGCCAGCTCCGCCGATGCCGTCGGCCGGGTCGGCGCCGTAGAGCCTGGCCTCGCCCACCCCAGCCGCGTGCAGGTCGGCCAGCCTGGCCTGGGCGGCCGCCCGCAACTCCTCGAGCGGGCCGAACTGGATCGAGTCCGTCGGGCACGCCTTCGCGCAGGCGGGTTCGAGACCGCCGCGCAGCCGGTCATAGCACATCGTGCACTTCCAGGCCCGGCCGTCGCCCTCGCGCCGGTCGATCACCCCGAACGGGCAGGCCGAGACGCAGTACGCGCAGCCGTTGCACACGTCAGGCTGGACGATGACCGAGCCGAACTCGGTTCGCACGAGCGCGCCGGTCGGGCATACGTCCAGGCAGGCAGCGTGCGTGCAGTGCTTGCACACGTCCGAGGCCATCAGCCAGCGCGGGCCGGCCTCGCGCTGGCCGATATCGATCCAGACGCTGCCATCGGGCCCCGAGGTGAGCGGCCCGGCGCCATCGCCGACGGGCCCTGGCTGCTCGATGAAGGCGACGTGGCGCCAGCTTTCGGACCCGAGCGCGCCCGTGTTGTCGTACGACATGCCGGACAGGCGCAGCTGGTCGGGGTCGGGCTCGGGCAGGCCGTTCCATTCCTTGCAGGCGACCTCGCAGGCCTTGCAGCCAATGCAGACGCTCGTGTCGGTGAAGAAGCCGACCCGCTCGGGGTGTTCCGAGTACCCGGCCTCGCCCGAGACGTCGGCGAGTGGCCCGTACAGTCGGCTCGCCAGATCGTGCCTGTCAATCGTCATTCAAGCCAGCCTCTCGCCGGTAGGCCGTGACCAGCTCCTGCAGCGCGGCTCCCCGCGGCCGTCGCCCGGCCCTGATGTCGCAGGTCGCCACCTTGCTCTCCTGGATGAACACGTTCGGGTCAAGTGCCAGCGGCAGCAGGTCGTTGGCCGTGTCGCCGGTCACCAGGCCCTGGCTGCCCCAGTGGTACGGCAGCCCGACCTGGTGGATGACTCCCTCGCCCGGGATCCGTAGCGGCCGCAGCCGCGCGGTGACGAGCACCCGCGCCTCGATCGCCGCCCGGGCCGTGATGATCGTCGCCCAGCCTGCGTTCTCCAGCCCGCGCTCGGCGGCTAGGGCCGGAGAGACCTCGCAGAACATCTCCGGCTGCAACTCGGCGAGCCGGGACAGGTTCCGGCTCATCGCCCCCGCCGTGTGGTGCTCGGTCAGCCGGTAGGTGGTGAGCACGTACGGGAAAGCTGGCTGGGCCGGGCCCGCGGGCTGCGCGGGCCTGCGGGGCGCGAGCTGGCCCCGGGTCGCGTCCCGGTCCTGGTACAGCACCGCGACCGGGCTCGCGTCCTGCCCGTAAACGACGTTGCGGACCACCGACTCCGCCGACTCAAAGTGCGCGGGCAACGGGCCGTCGGCCAGCCCGCTCGGCACGAACAGCGCGCCTTTGCCGTCCCGCTGCATGATGAAGGGGTCGGTCCCGCCGAGCGCGGCCGGCCCGGTCGCCCCGGGCTCGGGCCGGAACTGCGGGGGCTTGGACTTCTCGAAGTCGGGCACGTCATGGCCGGTCCACTCGCCCGCGTCGGCATCCCACCAGACGTATGCCTTCGCCTCGCTCCAGGGCCTGCCCTGTGGGTCGGCCGAGGCCCGGTTGTAGAGCATCCGCCGGTTGGCCGGCCAGGCCCAGCCCCACTCCGGAGCCACCCAGCTCTGCTCCGCCTGCGGCCGCCGGCGTGCGGTCTGGTTCACCCCGCCCGCATAGCAGCCCGCCAGGATCCAGCTGCCGCACGCGGTCGAGCCGTCGTCGCGAAGCTGGCCGAAGCCGCTCAGCGGCTCCCCGTCGGCACCGGTGCCGTTGATCTCGGCGAGCACGGCGGCGGCCTCGGGCTCGCCGTGCCGCCCGGAAACCGGGTAATCCCAGGTCAGGTCCAGAACCGGGCGGTCCGCCAGATCCTCGGAACCGGCCAGCCTGGTCCTGATCCGCTGGCCCAGGTCGTAGCTGAACGCCAGGTCGCTGCGGGCGTCCCCGGGCGGGTCCAGCGCCTTGGCGTGCCATTGCAGCAGCCGCTGGGTGTTGGTGAAGCTGCCGTCCTTCTCTACATGCGCGGCCGCGGGCAGGAAGAAGACCTCGGTGCCGATCCGCTCGGTGACCAGTTCGCCGGCGGCGACCTCGGGTGAGTCCTTCCAGAAGGTGGCCGACTCGATCAGGGTCAGGTCCTTGACCACGAGCCAGTCGAGCTTGGCGAGCGCGAGCCGCTGCAATCGCGCGCCGGCCGACCCGACCGCGGGGTTCTCGCCGAGCAGGAAGTACCCATGCACGTTCCCGTCGATCATGTCGAGCACGGTCCGGTAGGTGCCGTGGTCCCCCGTGATCCGCGGCAGGTGGCCGAAGCAGAAGTCGTTCTCCGCCGTCGCGGCGGCACCGAACCACGCCTTGAGCAGGCTCACCAGGTAGGCCCGCTTGTTGCCCCAGAACCCGGTATCGGGGAGCTTGGCCAGGTACTCGGCCATCGACTCGCCGGGCCGCGGCATCGGCAGGTAGCCGCCGAGCAGGTGGAACAGCGTCGGGATATCGGTCGCGCCCTGGATGTTCGCGTGGCCGCGCAGCGCCATGATCCCGCCGCCGGGCCTGCCCATGTTGCCGAGCAGCAGCTGGAGTATCGACGCGGTCCTGATGTGCTGCACGCCCGTGGTGTGCTGGGTCCAGCCGACGGCGTAGACCCACGCGGTGGTGCGTCGCCTGCCGCTGCTTGCGACGAGGCGGTCGGCGACGGCGGCGAACAGGGCGGGCGGGATCCCGCAGGCGCGCTCTACCAGGTCGGGGTTGTAGCGCGCGAAATGCCGCTTGAGCACCTGGAAGACGCACCGCGGGTGCTCCAGCGTCTCGTCCCGCTCCCCCGTCGGCTGCCAGGTCGAGTTGTCATAGGTCCGGGTGCGCGGGTCATAACCGGAGAACAGGCCGTCGCCGTCCTCGGCGTCGGTGAAGTCCTCCGGCAGGACGTCGGCGGCGTTGGTGTAGGCGACGACGTAGTCGCGGAACTCGTGCCCGCCCGACAGCACGTGGTTGATCAGCGCGCCGAGGAACACGATGTCGCCGCCGGCCCGCGTGGGCACGTGCAGCGACGCCAGCGCGCTGGTCCTGGTGAACCTCGGGTCGACGTGGATCACCGTCGCGCCGCGCAGCTTGGCCTCGATCACCCACTGGAATGCGACCGGGTGGCATTCGGCCATGTTGGAGCCGCAGATGACGATGCAGTCGGAGTTGATCAGGTCACGCGGGAACGTGGTGGCGCCGCCGCGGCCGAAGCTGGTCCCCAGACCGGGGACGGTGGCCGAGTGTCATATGCGGGCCTGGTTCTCGATCTGGATCGCGCCGAGTGCCGTCCACAGCTTCTTGATCAGGTAGTTCTCTTCATTGTCCAGCGTTGCGCCGCCGAGGCTGGCGATGCCGAGCGTGCGGGCCACCCGCTTGCCTTCGGCCTGCTCCTGCCAGGTGCGCCGGCGCGTCGCGAGGACGCGCTCGGCGATCATGTCCATGGCCTCGTCCAGGCCGAGCGGCTCCCAATCGGTCCCGTAGGGCCTGCGGTACAGGACCCTCGTCTGCCGCCCGGCATGGGTCACGAGTTGCTTGGTCGCCGCGCCTTTCGGGCACAGCCGCCCCCGCGACACCGGCGAGTCGGGGTCGCCCTCGATCTGCGTCACCGTCTCTGTGGCCTGGCCGCCCGGGCCGCGCGACACCGAGACGTAGACCTTCTGGCCGCAGCCAACCGCGCAGTAGGGGCAGACCGAGGGCACCACGCGGTCCGCGCTCGCCGTTCGCGGCGCGGCGGCCTCCGTGTGCGCCGATCGCGCCGCGGCGCCCCGGCCGAGGCTGTCCCGGCCGGTCAGCTGCCGGTAGGCCGGCCAGTCCGCGAGGAACCTCCCCAGCAGGCTCGCGTCGGCACCGCCGCTGTCCATGCGCCTATCCAAGCACGTAGCCTCGGCTGAACAATAGCGACGGGAGTGATGATGAGCGGGCGAACGGCACGCCGTCGCATCGTGCGGATCGACGGCGGGCAGGAGAGCGAGCGGCCGGACCTGCTTGCCACCGAGGAGCCGCTCGGCATCCGGGTCGGCGGCGAGCCAGTCAGCCTTACGATGCGCACACCCGGCGACGACCTGGACCTGGCCGCCGGGTTCCTGGTCGGCGAGGGCGTCGTCGGCTCCGCCGCCGACATCAGGTCGATGACCATCTGCGATGGCACCCGCTGCGGCCACGCCGGGCACGACGACCTGGGTAACGTCGTCGACGTCGAGCTCAGGCCCGGCCTGGCGACGGTGCTTCGCAGGAACTTCCTGACCACGAGCGCGTGCGGGGTGTGCGGCAAGGCGAGCATCGCCGAGCTCTGCGTGCGTCCGCGCTGGGACGTTCGGGCCGACCACCTGCGGTTGCCGGTGGCCGGGCTGACCGCGATGGCGGACTCCCTGCGGGGGGCGCAGCGGGTGTTCGCGAGGACCGGCGGGCTGCACGCGGCAGCGGCGTTCTCGCCCGATGGCGGGCTCCTCGCCATCCGTGAGGACGTGGGCAGGCACAACGCTGTCGACAAGCTGGTCGGCTGGGCGCTGCGCGAGGGCAGGCTGCCCATGCACGGCTGCGTGCTGCTGGTGAGCGGGCGGGCCTCGTTCGAGCTGGTGCAGAAGGCGGTGTTGGCCGGATTCCCGGTGCTCGCGGCGGTCTCGGCGCCGTCCTCGCTGGCCGCTGACCTCGCCGCCGAGGCCGGGCTCACCCTCGTCGGCTTTCTGCGCGGCGGGTCGATGAACGTGTACTCGCACCGCGAGCGGGTGCTCGCGGTGCCAGCAGGGCAGACCGCCGACTAACGCTATGGCTGCGCGGTCAGCAGCCCGCGGCGGCGCCTGACGATCAGGTCCGCCTTGGAGAAGATCATGTCCACGCCGATGCCGATCACCAGGATCACGATCATGATCCCGATCGCCCCGGCCAGATCCTGGGTGTCCTGGGCGGTGTTCAGCAGCACGCCGAGGGAGGGGGGCTGCCCTACGAGGATCACGAGCAGCTCGCCGGCCATCAGGCTGCGCCAGGCGAACGCCCAGCCTTGCTTGAGCCCGGCCACGTACGCGGGGAACGAGGCAGGCAGGATCACGTGCCGCCACAGCGCGACGCCTCGCAGACCCATGGTCCGCGCGGCCCGCAGCAGCAGCGGCGGCGTGTAGTCCACGCCGGTGATCAGCCC
>Ga0126378_10003706_pt1 | contig 11568 bp, 9 predicted proteins | sample PanSoiMetPlot_23_FD_92587 | JGI IMG/M metagenome (GOLD analysis project Ga0126378, IMG submission 92587) | Tropical forest soil microbial communities from Panama - MetaG Plot_23 | ecosystem: Environmental > Terrestrial > Soil > Tropical forest > Bulk soil | place: Panama | collected 2016-02-17
AACCTTGGGATGTTCCTGTAATTCGTTCCGGCGTCTTCCCCCTGGCCCTCACGCACCCGACCAATGCTACCGAATTGGCTCATTTAGAGCGCACGGTCTAGCCCGTTGATCGCGGCGACGGCCTGCTCGAGGTGCCCAACGAAACACCATGATCGTGAGCTAAGGCAGGTTCTTACGGCACCACGGCGTGGCCCGGGGGACCCACCCTCGGAGGCGTCTGAACCGTGCTTGCGTCGACGAATGAGCTGCCCGTCGGTCCTGCGAGGACGGCAGCGTGCAGCGCGCTCCCATCCAGGAGCTGGTTCCACGACAAGAACCACCACGTCCAGCCGTCATCCCAGGTGCCGGCCTTTGGGCTGCCTGTGACGATAACGGGGTCACCCGGCAGCTCCAGGTTGTAGTACGTCTCGGCGTGCGCTGGAGAGGTGTTCACGCAGCCGTGGCTTACGTTGTAATAGCCCTGCTCCCCCACCGACCAGTAGGCATCGTGGATATAGTTGCCGCTCCAGGTGAACCGGACAGACCACGGCACGGGGAAGTCGTGGTAGCCCGGCCCGCTCATCAACACCGGGTTGGCCTTCTCGATGGTCAGGTAGTTTCCGTTGGCCGTATCGTCGCCCGGTGCGCCCGTGCTGATCGGCCAGTTTCCGAACAACCGGCCCTTGTAATACACCTTCATATAGTGCGTGTTCGCGCCGACCCTGGCGATCAGCGATGGGCCGATCGAGAACGCGACGTGGAGATCACGCGTCCCATAGACGTCTTTCGCCCCCTCAACCCCGTTCAGCGCTGCGGTGAACTGCACCTCAGTTCCTGAAGGCCAGTAGTTCTTCGGCCGGAACGCCACGGTCTTGTTGCCGTCCCAGTACCAGGCCCCGACGACCGGGTTGGACGAGGTGATGCTGAGGGCCCGCTCGACAGCGGCCCGGTTCGTAATCGGTCGGCTAAAGTTGAGGACGATCGCCATGCCGACGCCATATTGCTGATGGTCGGCCTCGAGGGAAACGGCCTCGAAGGTCTTGCGCGGTGTCAGGGTACGGAACGAACTTGTCGCCTTGATCTTCTTGCCGCCTACACCGACGCCCGTCGCAACCACCGTGTAAGTCCGCGACGTAGCGAGCGTGCTGCTGCTGCGCCAGATCGTGCCGCCGTTGGCCAGATGGCCAGCGACCGGCTGACCCGACGTGGTGACAACAACACCACGGAGATGACCGTAGTGTGCGGCTACTGCGATTCCGGCGCCCGGCTTGACCTGCCGCGCCCCGTTTGAGGGTGTAATAGTCAGGCTTGGCTGAACAACTTTCGCCTGCTTACCGCTACCGGAGCATCCGGTCGCGAGCGCCACCGCCGCGACAGTGACGAATGCCCAGCCAAACGTGTGCGCAGGACGGAAGTCTCGTCTGTTCACTAGCGAACCCCGTTTTCTTGATCCGCACCTTCGATGGCGTTAACCGTCGGACGATCAGGTACCCAAGCGCGCGAGGCGAGAAGCGCGGTCGTCAGAGAACATGCCCTTCCCTTGCCGGAACCGGTAAATCGGGCATGCAGACTTTTTACCGTCGCCGGGCGAGCTCCGTGCAGGCCCTCAACGGGCCGATATCGGTCCATTGGACGATTCGGTGTCTAGCGCTAGGTTTGCTAATGGATCTGACCATTGACGCAATCATGCCCCGACGGTAGCGTTCCGCACATTCGGCGACGGCGACCTCGGTCGGAAACGAGGAGGCAGCACATGGCCATCTTCGAGTCGATGGAAACCACGAGACAGCTGCGCAGGGCGCTGCGGGTACGGCACCTGGTGATGCTCTCGGTCGGGGGCACGATCGCGTCAGGCTTCCTGCTGTTCGCTGGCTCAGCCATCGGGCTGGCCGGGCCGGCCGTGATCATCTCGTACGTGATCGCCGGGATCATTTCGGTAGCCGTGATGGCCTGCCTCGCCGAACTGTGCGTGATGAAACCCGTATCGGCATCCTTCGCAACGTATGCGCGAGACACGATGGGCCCGCTGGCGGGCTTCACGACGGGCTGGAACTACTGGCTGGCCTGGGTGATGGGAGCTGCGACCGAATCAGTCGCGGCGGGAACCTACTTCCACAGCTTCTATAGCTTCGCGCCAGTCTGGGTCGTGGCGGCGATCATTATCGCGCTGGAAATGGCGATCAACCTTGTCGGCGTATTGTTCATGGGGGAATACGAATTCATCCTGTCCACCATCAAGGTTATCGCACTGGCCGCGTTCATCCTTATAGGCATCTGCGCGATTCTCGGAATCGGCTTCCACAGTCATGGAGTCACCCAGCTCGCCGCCAACCACGGTTTCTTCCCCAAGGGCACCGGCGTCGTGTTCACAGCCCTGCTAACGGTCTTCTTCGCATATGTAGGCATCGAGCTGGTGGGCGTGACGGCCGAGGAGAGCGTGAACCCGGCACGTGACGTGCCGCGGGCGCTGTTCTACACGGTCGGCATCGTGGTGGCCCTGTTCGTGATCGGGATCTTCGTCCTGCTGGCCATATCGCCCTGGGCCAGTGCCGGCACCAGTTCGAGCCCCTTCGTCGATGCCATCAAGAGCCTGAATATGCCGGTCATCGCCACGATCTTCAACTGGATCGTGATCAGTGCCTCCGTCTCCTCGGTCGATGGTGCGCTGTACACGGCGTCGCGGATGCTCTTCACGCAGGCCAGGGAGGGCAACTTCCCCAAGGTCCTGGCGGTCACGAATCCGCGGCGGAAGGTCCCGACACTGGCCATCGCGATCACCGCATCATGCACGTTCATCGGCGCTCTGCTCGCCTATTTCTTCCCGTCAAGCGCCTACGTGTTCGTGGCTAGCCTGTCTTCGTTCGGTTTCCTGTTTGCCTGGCTGATGATCGCGCTTGCGCAACCGCTGTACCGGCGGAAGATGGGGTCGGAGCGGGTCCGCAACCTGAAATGGAAGACGCCGCTGTACCCGCTCACTCCGATCATCGCCATTGTCACCGTCGTCGGTGCGCTGGTCGGGCAGTTCTTCACTGGCGGATCGGGCACCAAGATTGGCCCGATCACGATCCCTGGCGGCGGAATCGCTGTTGTCGCCGGGGTGATCTGGACGATCGTATGGGGGATCTACTATCTGGCGTATGCCCGCCGCAGGTTCCGTCACGGCGATGAATGGCGCAGCCAGGAAGACACAATCGCAGCGGAGACGGCCGAATCGGCGGCAGGTGATCCGGGCACCACAGATCCGCTGCCCGATTCATCCGCCTGAACACCGCGGGTCCTCACCCCGGTCCGTTCCGCGCATCGGCGAGCCCAGAACGACAGCCAGAGTTGAGAATCGAGGAGGCGGGAGTGGACAGCGCGAAGATCAGGGAACTCGATGCCCGCTACCTGGCGTCGGTGCTGAAAGTACGGTTCTTCCCGCTCGTCATCCAGCGGGCCGACGGCTGCCGCATTACCGACGCAGAGGGCGTCACCCGGCTGGATTTCACGGCGGGCTGGGCGGTCGCGAACCTGGGCTACAACAACGCACGGGTGCGTGAGGTCGTCGCCGATCAGTTCGCCCGCACCTCGTTCGGCACGCTCACGGCGATGATGAGCGAGCAGAGCGCCCAGCTCGCCGAACGGCTGACAACGCTTCTTCCCGGTAAGTTCGATAAGAAGGTCTGGTTGGGCCTGCATGGCTCAGATGCCAATGACTGCCTGGCCAAGCTCGTGCCGCTCGCAACCGGCCGCAAACGGATGATTTCCTTTATCGGCGGGTACCACGGCCAGACCGCGGGTTCGGCCGCCCTGAGCGGGCACACTGCCCAGGCGAAGGCGGGCGGCGGCGGGAATGTCATCAAGATCCCGTACCCCGATCCCTACCGGCCAGTACTCGGATCCGACCGCGATTCCGGCGACGCGGTGCTTGATTACCTCGAGAACTACATCCTGCGGACCATCTGCCCGCCGGAGGACACCGCCGGCATCATCGTGGAACCCGTGCAGAGCGACGGCGGTGACATCGTCCCGCCGCCGCGCTTCCTGCAAGGACTGGAGGCGATCTGCCGCAAGCACGGCATCCTGCTCCTGATTGACGAGGTAAAGATCGGGTTCGGTCGCTCCGGGCACATGTTTGCCTTCGAGCACTTCGGCGTGGTGCCTGACGCGGTGTCGCTCGGCAAGTCGATGGGCGGCGGCGTGCCGATCAGCGCGGTTGTCGGCCGATGCGAGCTGCTGGACGTCGCTCCCGCCATCAATATGTACACAATGGCCGGGAACCCGGTGGCATGTGCGGCCGCACTGGCCAATCTGGACGAGATCGAGCGGCTCGGGCTCGCCGCACAGGCCGGCCGGGTCGGCAGTTACCTGCTCAGCCGGCTGCGGGAACTACAGCAGCGGCACGCCCTGATCGGCGATGTGCGCGGTCTCGGGATGATGCTGGGCATGGAGACCGTCCGCGACCGCGAAACCAAGGAACCGGCAGATCGTGAGATGGCGAAGATCGTCATGCGGGCGTTCGAGCTCGGGCTGATCGTTTTTTACGGCGGAATCTACTCGAACGTCATGGAGATCACTCCCCCATTGATCATGACCGAGGCGGAGGTAGACGAGGGAGTGGCGATCCTTGACCAGGCGATCGGCGAGGTCGAGGCCGGCGCGGTAAGCGATGAGGCGCTCGGCGAGTACGCAGGCTGGTGACACGCGCGGGCTAACTGTCCGAGATGCTCCGTTCTTGCGTGCTGGCTGGGGTCATCGTCCCCGGACGATTGTGATATCTCCGGATGCCGTGGTCGCGTTGATCACGAACGGCGACGAGGGGCTGGTGGGAACCGTGATGTGCGTCACACCGGAAGCGGTCTGGGCCTCCACCCGGTAGGCAGTCCGGCCTGCTGGCACCACGATCGTGATGCTGCCAGATGCGTCGGTCACCTGCACCAGCCTCGGGACGCGGGCGAATGTCAGCGAGACATGCCCTGACCCGCTTGTCGCTGTCACCTGAACAGCGACAAGGCCTGTCGCGATGACGTCGCCTGACCCGGTGCTGAGCGCGATCCTGCCCCCCAGCCCTCGCGTCCGGACGTCACCGGCCTCAGTGGTCAGGTTGGCACCGTGCCGGAGTCCGGCTGCGCTCACATCTCCGGCGCCGCTGCTCGCGGTGACCGCGTCGCCGGGCGGCACGACAATGCGGAGGTGGAATGCGCACCGCCCCGCAGGAACGGGGCAGCCTGAGTCGATGGCGACACCCGACGCAGTGACCTGAGGGCTGACAGTCGCCGGGACGATCGCATAACGAGCGATGCCGGCGATGCTGATCCGGTGACCGGCGCCCGGAACGAAAGAGATCTGGCCCGAACCGATGGCGGCGCTCACGTGTGTGCCGTGGTTCGCGACTGTGATGTGCACGCGCTGACTACCCGGGCCCGCCCAGGCGACTGCGTTGAGTGCCGTCCAGCCAATGAGCGCAAGTGCGACCGGCACGCCGACGGCAAGCGTCAGACGGCGCGCCGGCGTGACAGGCATGGGCCCTAGCACGTCGATCAGCTTCCCAGGTAACGCAGAACGGCCAGGACGCGCCTGTGATCCTGCTCGGCGGGCGGAAGGCCAAGCTTGGCGAAGATGCTGTTGATGTGCTTTTCCACCGCTCCGTCGCTCACGACCAAGGCTCCGGCGATGGCCGAGTTGGAACGGCCCTCAGCCATCAGGGCGAGGACCTCGCGCTCTCGCGCCGTCAGGCCCGCGAGCGGGTGCCGGCTTCGGGCTAGCAACTGAGCGACAACCTCAGGATCGAGCACGCTGCCGCCTGCCGCGACCCGGCTCAATGCCTCAAGGAACTCGGCGAGGTCCGCGACGCGGTCCTTGAGCAGGTAGCCGACGCCATGCGGGCGGTCGGAAAGCAACTCGGTCGCATACCGCTCCTCGACATACTGCGACAGGACGAGCACACCAGTCTCCGGCCAGCGACGCCGCACAACCAGCGCCGCGCGCAGTCCCTCATCGGTGAAGGTTGGCGGCATCCTGACGTCGACAACCACGGCGTCGGGAAGCTTCGCATCCACGGCGCGCAAGAACTCCTCGGCCTCACCGGTCGCGGCGACGACGTCGTGACCGGCGTCTGCGAGCAGGCGCACCAGTCCCTCGCGCAGCAATACCGAATCCTCGGCAATCACGACGCGCATGGCAGCTCCGCCTCGATCACCGTCGGACCACCGATCGGGCTCGTCACCATCAACCGTCCGTCGACGCCAGCGAGCCGCCCAGCCAGTCCGGACAGACCCTTGCCTGCCGGGTCGGCCCCGCCATTCCCGTCGTCCATGATCACGATGTGGAGCATGTCGCCGATCCGCTCGATCGACACCTCGGCACGCGTGGCTGCCGCATGCTTCGCCACATTGGTCAGCGCCTCGGCGACCACGAAGTAGGCGATCGCTTCAGCTGTCGCCGAAGGCCGGGCTGGCAAGTCGATGCGCAGTGTTACGGGTACCGGGCACAAGGCGGCGAGTCCGGACGACGCCGCATCCAGGCCGCGGTCGGTCAGCACTGGCGGATGTACGCCCCTGACCAGGTTGCGCAGTTCGACGAGGACTTGTTTGGCTTGCTCGTGGGCCGCGCCGATCAGTGTCTCAGCTGCTGCCGGGTCGTTGGCAAGCTTGGCCTTGGCCCGGCCGAGCTCCATCGCCAGTGCTACCAACCGCTGCTGAGCGCCGTCATGCAGGTCGCGCTCGATCCGGCTGCGCTCAGCCTCTGCCGCATCGACAACACCCGCCCGGCTGCGCTCAAGCTCATCGATCCTGGCAGCCAGTTCCGCCCGGCCTGGCCGGCTGAGCAGACGGCGGGCCACGGCGATGTCAGTCATCGCCATCGCCTTCGTCAGCCTCGGCGCAGCGACGAGCAAGAGCACGCCCACGACGACCGCGATCACTGCGACGACCGGCCCGCGGAGAACAGCTCCGGCGATATCGACGCCCCCGCGCGGCAGCGAAGCGTTGTAGCCGGGCAGCGCGATCGCCGCCAGCGAGAACGACCACGCGGCCACCACGATCGCGGCCTGCGCCACGCTCAGGGGGAAGCGCAGCACTGCGTATCCAAGCTGGCGCCAGGCTCCGGGGACGGCAAGACTCCGCCAGATGCCCGCGACGGAGACGCCAGCCAACGGCGGCCTGCCGGGCGGCGGCGCGATGAGCTCCCCAAGCAGCAGGGCGAACCTGGCGCGCTCGGCACGGGCGAACCATGCGCCCAGCCAGACGGTCGTCCACAGAATCGGGATACCGACCAGGAACAAGGGCATGAGGCCGACTCCGGTCGCCAGGCCGACTAGCAGCACAAAGAGCGCCACGAGGCCTATCGCGGCGCCGGCCAGCAGGTGAATTACGGCTAGCCAGGTCCTGGCGGAGATGATCGGCCACGCGGCCCGGGCAAGCACATTCTGCAGGCGAGCAGAGCGCGGCGAAGCCGGCCGGCCGGCGCGAGCAGCAGCCCCGCCGCCTGGTCCGGTCGGGCTCGCCGTCATCATCACCTCCGGGCCGCGCTCGTCTGCATATTGATGTCTGCTGTCCGGCCGTTGAAGTCTGCCCATTGATGATTGTGACGTTATGGCCGCCCGGGCGCCTTGACTATCCGGCTGTCATGCGTGAACGGCCGGAGGCTGTCCTCACCCCGGATTCGGCGGCCAGCGGTATGTCATGACCGGCGAAGTTCGCCAATGCTCGTCCCGTGCGGCTTATCGGATAACCCGAATACGCCGCGCGCCGTGACCGATCGACGAGTGAGGCAGTTATGAAGCGTCCGCCATCTTCCGAGCCCGATTCGCCGACTTCCATCGATCAGCGTTATTCCGGCTCTGACCCGGCCACCCCGGCGGCGAGACCGGTGGTTGAGCGAGTCGCCGACTGGAGCGCCCGGCATCGCAAGACAGCGGTATTCGGCTGGCTGTTCCTGGTGCTCTGCGCCATCGTCCTCGGTCAGGTTCTCGGAACCCGGAATCTGCCTACGTACGACCCCGGCCAGGCCGGCCGGGCCGAGCGCATACTTAATGAGCCAGGCGTGGTGCAACGACCGACCGAGAGCGTGTTGATCCAGCCTCGCTCCGCCTCGGCGGCATTCGCTGACAACCCTCGCCTCGCACGTGCCACCCGGTCAGTCGTAGCCGCGCTGACCAGCTTGCACGGCGTGGCCTTGGACGTGCGCTCCCCGCTGGACGGTGCGGGCAGTGGCGGTCGCGGCCTGGTCTCCGGCGATGGCCGCTCGGCGTTGGTCACCTTCGCCGTCGCCGGCAACCCCGACAAGGCTGCCCACACGGTCATAGCGGCAGAGCGCGCCGTGGCCGCGGTCCGCCTGAGGTACCCAGGCGTGCGCATCGCCGAGGCCGGCCCGGCCAGTCTCGGCGCAGCGACAAACAGTCTGGTGGGCCAGGACTTCCGGCGCGCGGAGGTCACCTCGGTCCCAGTTACCTTCGCGCTGCTCTTGCTGGTGTTCGGAGCCCTGATCGCGGCGGGGATCCCGTTGTTGCTGGCAGCATCGGCGGTGGCCGCGGCGATCTCGCTACTGGCGATCCCGAGCAGGTGGCTGCCGGTCGGCTCGACCACCTCATCGGTTGTCCTGCTGGTCGGCATGGCTGTCGGCATTGATTACTCGCTGTTCTACCTGCGCAGGGCGCGGGAAGAGCGGGCCAGGGGCCGTACTCCTCGCCAGGCTGTGCACGTGGCTGCCGCAACCTCAGGCCGCGCCATCGCGGTCTCGGGGCTGACCGTGATGATCTCGCTCGCGGGGCTGTTCCTGACTGGGATCAACGTGTTCTCGGGAGTCGCGATGGGCGCGATCATCGTGGTCGGGGTCGCGGTGGTCGGCTCGGTGACAGCGCTGCCCGCGCTGCTGTCATGGCTCGGCCCCCGGGTGGATCGCGGCCGCATCCCGTTCCTCGGGCGCAAGCAGGTGGCCGCAAGCAAGTCCAGGTTCTGGACAGCATTGGTTCGCCGCGTGGTCGCCAACCCGGCCGCATGGGGAGGTGCGGCGACCATTGCGCTGCTGGCGCTCGCCGCACCCGCGCTTGGCATGCGGCTCAGCGATCCTGGGCTACATGATCTGCCCCCTGGCATTCCCGTTGTTCGCAATCTGCTGGCCATTCAGCGGGCGTTTCCTGGCGGCCCCGAGCCAGCTCAGGTGGTCGTGACAGGCGAGGGACTAGCCGGCGCGCCAATCGGGCATGCCATCGCGGCTCTGCATTCGGTTGCCGCCCACAGCGGCGCTATCCACGAGCCGATCACGGACACCTTGCTCGACCATTCCCGGGTTCTTGTGATCTCGGTGCCTATCGCCGGCGGCGGCACCGACGCTGCGTCCACCGCGGCACTGGCAACGCTGCGTGACCACGTCCTGCCCGCGACCCTTGGGCGGGTACCTGGCATCAGTTACGCGGTGACCGGATTGACGGCCAGCAATCACGACTTCTCCGCGCAGCTAGGCGGGCGGACGCCGCTGGTGTTCGCATTCGTTCTCGGCCTGGCGTTCATCCTGCTGATCGTCGCGTTCAGGTCGGTGGTGCTGCCCCTGCTGTCGATCGCCCTGAACTTGCTGTCGGTTGGAGCGGCCTACGGGCTGCTGACGCTGATATTCCAGGACGGTCATCTGGCTGGCCCGCTCGGGTTCAGTTCCTTCGGCGGAATCGTCCCGTGGATACCGCTGTTCCTGTTCGTTCTGCTGTTCGGGCTCAGCATGGACTACCACGTGTTCATCCTCAGCCGCATCCGCGAATCGCATCTCCACGGCGCGACGACGAGCGACGCGATTGTCGAGGGAACTAGCCGGAGCGCAGGCGTCGTCACGAGCGCGGCAGTGATCATGGTGGCGGTGTTCTCGATATTCGCTTCCCTGTCGATCATCGAATTCAAGATGTTCGGCATCGGGACTGCATCGGCCATCCTCATCGACGCAACTCTCGTGCGCGGGATATTGGTGCCAGCGGGCATGGCATTGCTTGGCGAACATACCTGGTATCTGCCCAAGCGGCTGCGGCCGGCCCGGGAAACCGTTCTCAGAACGAAGGCGGCGTGATAACCGACATGGCCACGACGTCGCTGCGGCCGACATTGCGGAGCCGATGCGCGATCCCCCCGGGTAAGGTCGCTGAATCGCCAGGTCCTAGATATATGGCTGCGTCCGTGAGTTCGAGAGCCGCCTGCCCGGAGAGGACCACCAGGCACTCTTCGCCGCCATGGCTCATCAGCTCGGTCGCGGAGTCCTGGCCTGGTCCGAGCGTGATCTCCATGACCTCTAGCTGGCCGCGCAGCGATGGCGTGAGCAGCTCGTAGCGAACCCCGGGCTTGGGCAGCTCTATGACCTTTCGCTCGGCGCGCCGGACCACCTTGACGGCCTCAGACTCGGCAGGAAGGAAGAATCGGAATACCGGAATACCGAGCGCCGCTGCCAGCTTGCGCAACGTGGTGAGCGACGGCTGAACGGCTCCGGACTCGATCTGGCTGACGGCGGCGGCACTGATGCCCACACGGCGGGCGAGCGATGCGATGGTGAGCCCTTGTTCCTCGCGGTGAGCCCGGACTGCGGCGCCGAGCGGTGGCGAGTCTGCGGCCTGGCCAGCATCCGGGCCGGACTCATCCATAGATTGCCTTCTGGCCGACCTGCAGACCGAGCAGCAGCATCGCCACGAGCACGCGCATCAGCTCCGGGTAGTCGTTCGTCACATACTCCACTGACCTGGAACCGCTCAGCGAGACTCCGGGGATGAGCGCGCAGGTCGCCGCGATCGTGGTCGAGTTCCACTCCAGGCCCAGGGTGTAGGGCGGGCTGAGCCGGTATGGGGTGAACCTTGCTGCGTCCCGCACTGCCCGCGCTGTCGCCTCGCGGATCTGCGCCTGGGCGACCTGCGGATGCAGGCAGTTGGCGCTGAACTTATCGATCCCGTCTTTGACGGCAACCGTCTCGACGTCGCCAAGCACCCGCCTGGCCTCGTCACAGACCGCCGCATCCCCCGCTACAAGGACAACCGGGACGCCGAAATGTCCGGCGAACGCGGCGTTCAGGCGTGTCTCGCCTGTGGGCTCGCCGTTCAGGTAGATGTTCTGGATTTCCTTGCCGAGCATCGTGTGGTTGAGAACGCCGCCCTCGGTTCCGGCACAAGAGTGGTAGCCGACGAACACGGCTCCGTCGTAGGTCTCGTCGAGGCCCTGGACCATGCACAGCGACTTGTGAAAGCCCTTGATCGTGCGGGCCCGCGGGTCGAGTTGCTCAAGCAGCAGGTTGCGCATGATCCAGTGGGAATCGTTCACGAGAACCTCGTCGGCTCCGCCGTCGTAGGCGCCGAGGATCGCCGCGTTGGCGTCGCCGGTCATGAACACCCGCCCGCGCTGGTAATCGGCGCCGTCGGGAAGGACATCCTCCGGGTCGGTGACTCCTGAGACGCCCTCCATGTCGACAGAAATAAATACCTTCATGAGGGCCTCCTGTCAGCGTTTACCCGAGCGTGCGCGTCGGGTCCGCCGCGCGGCCGCTCATCCATTGACCGGACCTAATCGTAGGTGTAGCTTACGCGCCATTAGTCCTGCTTTCCATGCAGCTCCAGGGGGCAGCTATGTCCGGTACAGAGCAAGTGGCGGC
>Ga0126378_10003707_pt1 | contig 11568 bp, 9 predicted proteins | sample PanSoiMetPlot_23_FD_92587 | JGI IMG/M metagenome (GOLD analysis project Ga0126378, IMG submission 92587) | Tropical forest soil microbial communities from Panama - MetaG Plot_23 | ecosystem: Environmental > Terrestrial > Soil > Tropical forest > Bulk soil | place: Panama | collected 2016-02-17
GATGCCGGCCACGCCCGCGATCCCGATGCAGGAGAACTCGTCGCTGCGGAAGACCTTTTCGATGTCCCGCTGGGAGATCATGTTCCCGGCCGTGGCACGCCGGTCGCCGGTCATCACGACGCCGCCGCGGAAGGAAGCGGCAACGATCGTAGTGCCGTGCGGCAGTTCCTTGGCAAGGCCGCTCGGCACGGTCAGCCCACCCGACCCCGGCAGCAGCGCGGGAGCAGCGGCGGTGAGGAGTTCGCTGAACGAGGAGGTTCCCGCGCTGAGGTAGGCCGCAGTCATCAGCCTGGCGTTCGAGTCAGAACCCAAGGGAATCCTTTCCTGGTGCCCACAGGTACGCCACTGACCCTACTGCCACTGTGGCACGCACGGCAGATCCGGCTGCCTGGTTACTGGCCGCCCTTCTGGACATACGAGCGGACGAACTCCTCGGCATTCTCCTCGAGCACCTCATCGATCTCGTCGAGGATCGCATCGACGTCATCGGTCAGCTTCTCCCTGCGCTCCCGGCTCTCGTCGGTGCTCTGCTCCTCGACTTCATGCTGGTCCTGGTCGCGCCTGGTGGTATGCCGCTGACCCCCGGTGTCTTTTGTCGCCATCGCGAACCTCCGTGTTCCGCCTCCGTGTTCAGCCTGTGTGCCGAAGCTTAAAGCTATCCTCGCCTCCCGACACTCCTACTAACCCTGACCAGCGTTTCCGACATTCCGTATCCCTGAAACCTGGCCGGGCGCGATTCTCGCTGATTGCCACGACACGGTGACGGGCGCGGCGCCTGATATGCCGTTTGTGCGACTTACTTGCCGGTGAGGGCAGTAACGAGCTCCGCAGCGGTGGCGCAACGGTCCAGTAGCGCGCCCACGTGGGCCTTTGTACCGCGGAGCGGCTCTAGGGTGGGGACTCGCTGCAGGGACTCCCTGCCGGGGATATCGAAGATGACCGAGTCCCACGAGGCGGCGGCAACCGAGTCAGGGTATTGCTGCAGGCAGCGCCCGCGGAAATAAGCCCTGGTGTCTTCGGGCGGGTTGGTGACGGCCCGGAGAACGTCGTTCTCGTTGAGCAAGCGCTCCATTCTGCCCGCCGCGGCGAGCTTGTTGTACAGGCCGCGGCCGGCCCTGACGTCGGAGTACTGCAAGTCGACCAGTTGCAGCCTGGGGTGGCTCCAGCCGATGCCGTCCCTGGTCCGGTAGCCGTCGATGAGCTGGAGCTTGGTCACCCAGTCGAGCATGCCGGCCAGCTGGATGGGGTCGTCGGCGAGGGTCAACAGGGCCGATTCCCAGCGGTCGAGCACGTCTGCGGTGAGATCGTCCACGTCGCCGGCGAACCGCTCCTGGGTGTACTTGCGAGCCAGCTCCATGTACTCCATCTGGATCTGGACAGCGGTCATTTTCCTGCCGTCGCGCAATTGGACCAGGTGGCGGCACGTCGGGTCGTGGGAGACGGCCCGGAGCTCACCCACGGCTCCGTCGATGCTCATGTCGCTGGCCAGGAACCTGTCCTCGATCATCGACAGCACCAGGGCGGTCGAACCCAGCTTGAGGTACGTGGACAGCTCGCTCATGTTGGCATCGCCGATGATCACGTGCAGCCGGCGGTACTTCTCTGGATCGGCGTGCGGCTCATCCCTGGTGTTGATGATCGGGCGCTTGAGCGTTGTCTCCAGGCCTACCTCGACCTCGAAGAAGTCCGCTCGCTGGCTGATCTGGAATCCTTCTTCCCGGCCGTCAGCGCCACGACCGACCCGGCCGGCTCCGCAGATCACCTGCCTCGTGACGAAAAACGGCGTGAGGTATCTGACAATCTCCGCGAAAGGTGTTATGCGGCTCATCAGGTAATTTTCATGACAGCCGTAGGATGCGCCTTTATTGTCCGTGTTATTCTTATAGAGCTGGATCGGCGCAGTTCCGGGAATCGCGCTGGCATGAGCGGCGGCTTCCTCCATCACACGCTCCCCCGCCTTGTCCCATAGCACGGCGGACAGTGGCTCCGTGCACTCGGGCCCGGAGTACTCAGGATGCGCATGATCGACGTAGAGCCTTGCGCCGTTCGTCAGAATGACGTTCGCCAACCCGAGATCCTCGTCCGTGAGCTGGCTGGCGTCCGCGGTGTCCCTCGACAGGTCAAAGCCCCGCGCGTCGCGCAGCGGGTTCTCCTCCTCAAAATCCCATCGCGTCCGCCGCGCCTTGGCCGCCGTCGCCGAGTGATACGCGTTGACTACCTGGGAGGAAGTGACCATCGCGTTCGCGCCCGGCTGGCCGGGCACGGATATCCCGTACTCGGTCTCGATGCCCATGACGCGGCGAACGCTCATAGCTCACAGAGTAGTGCTGGCCACCAACCGAACCTGTTGGCGAGCACGCCGCTAGCGGCCCGTGTCGCCTGGTTGCGGCCGATCGGGAGCGCGATCGTCACAGGTACTGGCCAGTGTTGGCCACAGTGTCGATCGACCGGCCTGCCTCGCTCCCGCTCTTCCCCGAAACCAGGGTCCTGATGTAGACGATCCGCTCACCCTTCTTACCCGAGATCCTGGCCCAGTCATCCGGGTTGGTGGTGTTGGGCAGGTCCTCGTTCTCGCTGAACTCGTCCACGCAGGCCGACAGCAGGTGGGAGACCCGCAGCCCCTTCTGGCCTGTCTCAAGGAATTCCTTGATCGCCGTTTTCTTTGCCCGGTCGACGATGTTCTGGATCATCGCGCCGGAATTGAAGTCCTTGAAGTACAGCACTTCCTTGTCACCGTTGGCGTAAGTGACCTCCAGGAACCTGTTCTCCGGCGTTTCGCTGTACATCCGCTCAACGACGCGCTGGATCATCTCGGCCACGGTCGCCTCGGCGGAGCCGCCGTGCTCGGCGACATCGTCCGGGTGCAGCGGCAGGTCGGTGACGACGTACTTGGAGTAGATGTCCCTCGCCGCCTCGGCGTCGGGCCGCTCGATCTTGATCTTCACGTCGAGACGGCCAGGCCGCAGGATGGCCGGGTCGATCATGTCCTCGCGGTTCGAGGCCCCGATGACGATGACGTTCTCCAGCCCCTCGACGCCGTCGATCTCGCTGAGCAGCTGCGGCACGATGGTGTTCTCGACGTCGCTGGACACGCCCGAGCCCCTCGTGCGGAAGATCGAGTCCATCTCATCGAAGAACACGATGACCGGCATACCCTCGCTGGCCTTCTCCCTGGCCCGCTGGAACACCAGCCTGATGTGCCGCTCAGTCTCGCCGACGTACTTGTTCAGCAGCTCGGGGCCCTTGATGTTCAGGAAGAAGCTCTTGCCCTCCTTGGTGCTGCCCGCCGCGTCCTGGCCGTCGGCCATGCTGGCCAGCTCAGCCGTGCGCCTGGCGACCTGCTTCGCAAGGGAATTCGCCACGGCCTTGGCGATCAGCGTCTTGCCGCAACCTGGCGGGCCGTACAGCAGCACGCCTTTCGGCGCGCGTAGCTGGTGTTCCTTGAACAGGTCGGCGTGCAGGTAGGGCAGCTCGATGGCATCCCTGATCTGCTCGATCTGCGGGCCGAGGCCGCCGATCTGGCGGTAGGTGATGTCGGGCACCTCCTCGAGGATGAGCTCCTCGACCTCGGCCTTGGGTATGCGCTCGTACACGTAGCCAGAGCGGGGCTCGAGCAGCAGGGAGTCTCCCGCCCTGAGCGCGCCCTCCAGCAGCGGCTCTGCCAGCCGGACGATGCGCTCCTCGTCGGCGTGGGAGATCACGAGAGCGCGATCGCCGCCTTCGAGCAGCTCCTTCAGCATCACGACCTCGCCGACGGTCTCGTAGCCGAGGGCGATGACCACATTGAGGGCCTCGTTCAGCACGAGTTCCTGGCCTGGGCGCAGATTATCGAGCTCGATGCTCGGGCTGACCGAGACGCGCATCTTCCTGCCGCCGGTGAAGACGTCGGCCGTCCCGTCCGCGTTCGACTGCAGGAACACCCCGAAGCCCGACGGCGGCTGAGCGAGCCGGTCGACCTCTTCCTTGAGCGCGATGATCTGGTCCCTCGCCTCGCGGAGGGTGGCTGTCAGCCGCTCGTTCTGGCTGGTCAGGCCGGACAGCGCTGCCTCAGTCTGGGCCAGCCTGTCCTCGATCAGCCTCGAGGTACGGGGCGAGTCCGCGATCTTGCTGCGGAGTGCCGCTATTTCCTCCTCGAGGAAGGAGACCTGGTCCGTCAGGACCTTAACCCTGACCTCGTCATCATGGCGTGCGGCGCGAGCGCTGTCGTCACGAGCGGCCATGCCCCTCACCCCCTCCTGAGAGCGGACTTACCTAGACCCTACCTACGCTCGGTCATTCCGTAACCTCGCGCCGGCCTCCATGGCTGTCTTTTCTGCCGATACGATCCGGTCTTGCCGTCGCATCGTTACTCATCACGGCCGGCAAGTCCAGCCGGCCGTAATACTCCTGTGCCAAGTTTCCTTTATGCGTAAATTATCCCGCGGCGTCGCTGGCCTCCGGATGCGCGCCCTTGGCAGGGCGCCTGCGCCGGGGCGGCGCCGTCACGCCGGGCGCCATGCGGCGGGCGGTTACGAGGAAGCCGGTATGACCGACCATCCTGTGTTCGGGCCTGACTGCCAGGCCCTCCACGTGCCAGCCACGGTGCATGGATTCCCATGCGACCGGCTCCGTGAAGCCTCCGTGGTCTCGCAACGCCTCGACGACCCGCGACAGCTGCGGCGTTGTGGCCACGTAACAGCAGATCAGACCCCCGGGCACGAGCCAGTCGCCGGCGCCTGCCACGTGCTCCCACGGCGCGAGCATGTCAAACACGATGCGGTCGAAATCGCGCGGGGGCGGGTCAGGGGCTGATTCGTCGCCTCGCGCGGGCCGCCGGGCGTCATCGGGCAGGTCGGCGATGACCAGCCGCCAGGCAGGATGCTGGCCGCCGAAGTACCCTGCCACATTGGCCCGCGCCACGGCGGCGAAATCGGCTCGGCGCTCGTAAGAGACAAGTGTGCCCTCCTCGCCGACCGCCCGCAGCAGCCAGCAGGACAACGCTCCGGACCCCGCACCCGCCTCCAGCACCCGGGCACCAGGGAAGATGTCGGCCAGGCCGACGATCTGCGCGGCGTCCTTCGGGTACACGACGGTGGCGCCGCGGGACATGGACACCGTGTAGTCAGCAAGCAACGGTCGCAGCGCGACGTACGTCATGCCGCCTGATGAGCGGACGACGCTTCCCTCCACCAGCCCGATCACGTCATCATGGGCGATCGAGCCCCGGTGGGTGTGGAAAGACCGTCCGGCCGCCAGCACCAGCCGGTGGCTGCGGCCCTTCTCGTCGGTCAGCTGCACCTGATCCCCGGGCGCGAACGGCCCGCGGCGCTTGATGATCACGCCGCACAGGCTAGCGCCGGGCCAGCGCGGCCGGGCTGATTACCTGGCGCGTCAGACTCCGGCGAAAGCAAGGTCGAGGTCCGCGGCAGCGAGCACGCCGTAAACCTGCCCGGACGGCTCAATGAGCAGGTACTCGCTCGCCGGAGCCTGTTGCACGGCCTTGATCAGGTCCATGCCGGACAAGTTGGCGGACAGCACCATCTCGGGGCTGAGCGTCCTGGCGAGCGATCCGACCTCGATCCATGGCCTGCGTTCTTCGGGGGTGGCTTGCACGGCCGACTCGCTGACCAGCGCCGTCGGCGTGCCCTCGTGGTCGACGATCACCAGCGCCCGGGCGCCGGCGGCCTGGGCGCGTCTGACGGCCTCGGCCAGCGGCAGGTTGGCTGACACTGGAATGGCATGCCTGGCCAGAGTCCGCGCGCTGACGGCCGGCAGCCGCTCACGGATCCGGGCAGCCCTGATGGCCTGGGTCGACTGGATCCAGATGAAGCCGGCGATGACGAGCAACCATAGCCAGTACAGGCTGATCACCGAGTGCGACTGGCGCTGGCTGACCAGGGCGAGCGCGATCAGCAGGATGGCGAGCACCCGGCCGGCCCAGGCAGCCGTCATCGTGGCGGTTACCTGCCGCCCGGTGACCTTCCAGACGCCCGCGCGGAAGATCCGGCCCCCGTCGAGCGGCAGCCCGGGAAGCAGGTTGAAGATCCCGACGATCAGGTTGGCTACGAACAATTGCGCGACAAGCTGGTGCACGAGGCCGGGCGGGATGGCCTTCGCAATCAGGTAACCCAGCCCGGCGATCGCGAGCGAGACTACGGGCCCCGCCGCCGAGATCAGTGCCTCGCGGCCGGGCGTGGCGGGTTCCTTCTCGATCTCGGAGTATCCGCCGAGCGGGTAGAGCAGCACGCGGCGAACGGGCAGGCCGAAGCCTCGCGCCACGACGCAGTGGGCAAGTTCGTGCACCAGGACGGACACGTAAAGCAAGAGCACGAACGCTGCCGCGACGATGTACCTGCTCTTCGTGCTGGCCATGATGGTCTCGGGCCCTGTGGCGTACATGATCACCAGGACGACGGCGAAGACCAGCCAGTATGGCGAGATGTAGACCGGGATCCCAAAGGGGCGGGCCACGACCAGGCCGAGCCGCGCGTCGCGCCGCGGCGGGCGGTCGGGCGGCTGTTGCCCGGAGTTCGCTGTGTCGCGGTCCGGCGTGCTGGTGGCCACGAGACGATGCTACGTGCTCGGGCGCGCCAATGCTTGTCGGCGGAGGGCGGCCGCGGCTGGGGGCGAGCGGCTGGGGCGAGCGGCAGGCGGTCGGCCGCCGCGCCGGCCTGGATCCCGCGGAGTGTCGGTGGCATCCCCTACCCTGCCACGTATGGAGGAGAACAGCGGGCTCGCGAGCGTTGCAGGAGCTTCAGCTATGGCCGTCGCTCTGGTTCCCGCCCCGGCGCTCTCGCCTGAGGCAAGTGCTGTTCCCGACGTGTCAAGCGCTACGAGTCCGGTTGCCGACCTTGCGGCCGAGGAGCGCGCGGCGGGATCGCTCTCGCCGTCGCGGGCTTCGGACTTCCTCACCTGCCCGCTGCTGTACCGGTTTCGCGTAATCGACCGGCTGCCCGAGGCGCCGAGCCAGGCGATGGCACGCGGGACCCTCGTGCACGCCGTGCTTGAGCGGCTGTTCGACGAGCCCGCGGCCGGCCGCAATCCCGACGCGGCCGATGCGTTGATCGCACCCGAGTGGGAGCGTCTGGTGGCCGCCGAGCCCGAGCTGGCCGGGCTGTTCGCTGACGCGTCCGACCGCGATGCCTGGCTTGGCCAGGCAAGGACAATGATCGGCCGCTACTTCACGCTGGAAGATCCCACCCGGCTCGAGCCTGCGCACCGGGAGTTGCACGTCGAAGCCGTGCTCGCTTCGGGCTTGCGGCTACGCGGCTACATCGACAGGCTCGACGTCGCTCCGACCGGCGAGATCAGGATCGTCGACTACAAGACCGGCACCGCGCCGCGCGCCGACTTCGAGGCGCGTGCGCTGTTCCAGATGCGGTTCTACGCCCTCGCGTTGTGGCGAACGCAGGGCGCGGTGCCGAGGCTGCTGCAGCTGATGTACCTGGGGAACGGAGAAATTGTCAGGTACGCGCCGGACGAGGCCGACCTGATTGCGACCGAGCGGAAGATCGAGGCGCTCTGGCGAGCCATCGAGCGCGCCAGAGACACCGGCGACTGGCGCCCGCGGCCTGGCAAGCTGTGCGAGTGGTGCGCGCACCAGTCGCTCTGCCCCGCTTTCGGCGGCACACCGCCTCCGCTGCCAACGCGCGCGGAACTCACCGAACTCGACCTGCCCGCCCTGGCTGATGAGGGCGATGCCGCGCTCGCCGGATCCGAGCTTGCCCGCGACAAAGACTACGCAGTCTGAGGCGGAGCAAGAAGAGTTCTCTCGGCCAAACGAGATATTACTTGAAATTCTTTCGCGATAGTACGTAAGATGGCGGAACTGGCCGGGCGACGGTCAGGCCGGGCGGCGGCCGGGCGGCATTGCACGGGCACAACGGCAGGACTCCGAGGTCGGGCGGAGGGACACAGTGATCATCGAGGCTCAGGGGCTTGCGCGGACCTTCACTAGCCGAAAGCGCTCGGTCGAGGCGGTTCGCGGCGTTGACCTGACGGTCAAGGCCGGCGAGATCGTCGGATTTCTCGGCCCGAACGGCGCCGGCAAGACGACGACCCTGCGGATGCTGACCACGTTGCTGCGGCCGACCGCTGGCACCGCCACGGTGGCAGGCTGCGACCTGCTTGGCGATCCGGTCGGCGTGCGACGAAGGATCGGGTATGTGCCGCAGGCCATCGGGGTGACCGCTGGCGGACCGGACCCGAACTGCCTGGTTAGCGAGGAACTGGAGATCCAGGGCAGGGCGTACCGGCTGTCCGCCGCCCAGACGGCCGAGCGGGCGGCGCTGCTAACCAGCCAGCTCGAGCTGACCGGACTGGAAGGCAGGCTGTGCAAGACGCTGTCCGGCGGTCAGCGCCGCCGCCTCGACATCGCGCTCGGCCTCATCCACTCACCTCTGGTGGTCTTCCTCGACGAGCCTACGACCGGGCTCGACCCGCAGAGCCGAAGCAACCTGTGGGATCACATCCGCGGGCTGCGCGAGCGGCTCGGCACGACCGTCTTCCTGACGACGCACTATCTGGAAGAGGCCGACGCGCTATGTGACCGGGTGCTCGTGATCGACCACGGCAAGATCATCGCGGAAGGAGTGCCCGACGAGCTGAAGCGCAGGATCGCAGGAGACGTAGTCACGCTCAGCGTAAGCGCCGAGCCGGCGAGGGCACAGGCCATTCTCAGCGATTACCCGGGTGTGCGCGAGATCGCAGCCGACGGCAAGGCGATCAGGATGACGGTTGAACACGGCGAGGAAGCGCTGCCCGGCATGCTGCGCGCGCTCGACGCGCAGGGCCTCACGATGGAGTCGATCCAGCTCGCGCGGCCGACGCTGGATGACGTGTTCCTCACCTTGACCGGCCGATCCCTGCGCGACGACTCCCCTGGAACCGCCACGGGGGCCGCTACCCCTGCGGATTCCGAAACCACCGCGGTTTCCGTGGCCCCCGCGGCTCTGGCTGGCGGGCCGGATCCCAATGCAGATGTCAACCGCACGATCGCGGGCGCCAAGCGGAAGTGAGCTGCAAGTGACCATCAAGACGAGCAGGCCCTCAGGCCCGACGGCCATTGCTGTACCGGTGACGCCCACAGCCGACATGGTCGATGAGCGGTACCGCTCGGCCGCGTTGACCTTTCTCGGCGACACCTTGCTGATATTCAGGCGCCAGCTGAAGCTGTCCCTGCGCAACCCGGCCTGGGTCATCATCGGCCTGATCCAGCCGATCCTGTACCTGGCATTCTTCGGGCCGCTGCTCGCCAGGATCGCGACCGGCGGGGTGATGGGCGTTTCGGCCAGCAACCCGTACAGCTTCTTCGTGCCCGGGCTCCTGATCCAGCTTGGCCTGTTCGGAGCCGCCTTCGTGGGATTCACCATCATCGCGGACTGGCGGGCCGGCGTTATCGAGCGGTTCAGGGTCACCCCGGTCAGCCGGATGGCATTGCTGGCCGGCCGGGTGCTGCGTGACGTCCTCACGCTGACCGTACAGGCGATCGTGCTCGTCCTGGCAGGGCTTGCCTTCGGCCTGCGTGCTCCCCTCGCGGGCGTGCTCATAGGGCTGGGGTTCGTCGCCGTAGTCGCTGTCAGCCTGGCGGCGGTTTCCTATGCCGTCGGCCTGGTGCTGAAGAGCGAGGACGCTCTCGCTCCGCTGCTCAACATGATCATGGTCCCGCTGATGCTGCTGTCGGGCATCATGCTGCCGATGACACTCGGCCCGCAATGGCTGCGCGATATCGCCAGGGCGACCCCGTTTGGCTACATCATCAACGCGATGCGGGATGTGTTCGCCGGTCGTTACTTCAACGCTGTCGTCGTCGAAGGCATTGGCGTCTCGGTCGGACTGGCCGTCGTGTGCCTGTGGCTGGCGGGGCGTGCGTTCGTCACGGAGAACGCCTAAACCCCCGACAAAGCCGAAACCCCCGACAAAGCCGAGCCGAACCTGGTCTCGTCCCCATCGGTGAACATGGTGACTGAAACGTGATCACGCCGCCGCCCACCGCGATCATGGGCAGTACGATTCAGCCACGGCAGCGCTGGCGACGAGGGCATCAAGCAGGGCGAGGTCCACGTCGGCGAGTGAGGGCACGATGGTCAGCCCTGGCCGTGGCTTCACCGGCGCGACGCTGGGAACGGCGATCGTGATACACCCGGCGGCCAGGGCCGATGCCACCCCGTTGGGCGAGTCCTCCAACGCCACGCAATGCGCCGGATCGGCTCCGATCAGTGCGGCAGCGCGCTGGTAGGGCTCGGGGTGGGGTTTGGGGTGCTCCACATCAGCGCCGGACACGGTTGCGTCAAATTCGATATCGTGCCTGGCCAGGCTGGCCAGCACCGCGTCCATGATCACCCGCTCCGATGAGGTCACGAGCACCCGCGGAATCCCTGCGGCCCGCAGCCTGGCGAGCAGGTCGATGGCGCCTGGCATCGCGACCGCCTCCCGCTCGGCCAGCAGGTCGGCCATGCCGCTGACGAGCCAGCCGGCCACCTGCTCATGGCTAGCGGGCCGGCTTGCCCTGCGAAGCAGGTAGTCGACGCTGCGGTGCAGCGAACCGCCGACCAGCGCCTGCTGGTCCTGCGGAGTCCACTGGCCGCCGAGCCTGGACATCACCGCCTGCTCGACCTCGAACCAGAGCGGCTCGGAGTCGACCAGCAGCCCGTCCATGTCAAACAGCACGGCCTGAAGACCGTCGCCGCTCCGCTTGGTCGCCATCAGGTGCTGAAGTATTTCGCCTCGCGGTGGTGCACGATCAGCGCGTCGGTGGACTGCTCAGGCGCGAGCTGGAACTCCTCCGACAGGATGACGCCGATCCGCTCGGGCTCAAGCAGCCGCATCACCTTGGCCCGGTCCTCGAGGTCGGGGCAAGCCGGATAGCCGAACGAGTACCGGCAGCCCTGATAGTCGACTCGCAGGATGCCGTCGATATCGTCCGGATCAGCGCCGCTGACGCCAAGATCGGCCCTGATCCTGGCGTGCCAGTATTCAGCCAGCGCCTCAGCCAGCTGGACTGAGAGCCCGTGCAGCTCCAGGTAGTCGCGGTAGGCATGCTTAGCGAACAGCTCAGCGGTCGCCTCGCTGATCCGCGACCCTACCGTGATGAGCTGCAACGCCACCACATCGGTCTGACCGGACGAACGGTCCTTGAAAAAGTCGGCCAGGCAGAGCCGGCGGTCCCTGCGCTGGCGCGGGAACTTGAAGCGCTCCCGCTCCGCTCCGTCGCCGTCGAGCACGATCAGGGCGTCACCGTCGCTGACGCAGCGGAAGTACCCGTGCACCACGGCGGCCTGCAGCAGCCCTTCGGTCTGCACCCGCTCCAGCCACATGCGCAACCTGGGCCTGCCCTCGGTTTCGGCGAGTTCGGCATGCGACGGCCCGGCGCCGCCCCTGGTCGGCTTCAGGCCCCACTGACCAAGGAATAGCGCGCGCTCATCGAGGTAGCTTGCGTAATCGGCGAGCGGTATGCCCTTGATCACTCGCGTGCCATAGAACGGAGGCTCTGGCACGGGCTCATCGACGCTTACGTCAGAACGGAACGCACCAGCAACTGCCGGCTGGGTCGCTGACTCTGCACGGGCGCTGGCGGCGACTGGCACGGCA
>Ga0126378_10003708_pt1 | contig 11566 bp, 10 predicted proteins | sample PanSoiMetPlot_23_FD_92587 | JGI IMG/M metagenome (GOLD analysis project Ga0126378, IMG submission 92587) | Tropical forest soil microbial communities from Panama - MetaG Plot_23 | ecosystem: Environmental > Terrestrial > Soil > Tropical forest > Bulk soil | place: Panama | collected 2016-02-17
ATGCAGCGGCCTAGCGGCTGCAGGTGCGGCAACACGTTGCGCCAGAGGTACGACGAGGTGGGATTGCCGTGCAACAGTACGATGGGGTCGCCCTGCCCTACCTCCACGTACGCCATCTCGCAGCCGAGGACTCGCCGCCGCTGTTTTTGGTACGGAAATGTCGCAGAGACCATGTTCGTCATGTTCGCTTCTCCTGTAGTAGCCGACTAAGAACGTCTTCGAGCAGCGTTGCGACGCTTGGCGGCCGACCTCCCCCCGTCTGCGCGCGGTTTCGCGCCGCCCCTGTCGGCGAAGCGGCGGGGCGGAAGCGCGGCAATCCCGTTGCTTGCTGTTACATTCAGCACGCGCATGACGATCGCTGCGGTTCCGGTGTTAGGAGATTGCTCCTCACCCATTTCCCGCTCGCCTCGGCAAGTTCCCATCACCGAGAGTCATGCGCGCCGCCTCCAGAATCACCTCAATCACCAGATCCGGTGCGGTGTACATTGGGCTATGGTCCACGCGGCTCGAACGGACCTCCGCACTCATTCGAATAGCCATAAAACGCTGTGTCTTCGGGTTGATCATGCGGTCCTCTTCTGCGAGCAAGAACCAAGACGGTTTTGTTTTCCATGCAGGCGCTGGAGCCGGCTCTTGAATACACGCAACTGCGATCGGCCGTTGCACGGCAGCCATGGTCCTTGATTGTTCGGTCGACGCCTGATGGGCCACCGCTCGGCGAAACCCATCTTCGGCCATCCATATGAAGCCATGCGAATCCGGAGCCAGTTTGGGCGCCTCGGGATGCGGCTCGTCGCGATAGAACACCTTTGCCACGGTCTCGCCCTGATCGGGCGCCAGCGCTGCGACGTAGACGAGCGCCTTAACTCGTTCTTCGGTCGTCCCGGCGATCACCGCCCCTGCGTACGCGTGCCCGGCTAGAACTACAGGGCCGCTGGTTCGCTCCAGCGCGTGATGCAAAGCGGCGATGTCGTTCGTCAAGGAGGTCAACGGAATCGGGGCACAGATCACGTTAAGCCCCTGCCGTTGCAAAGGGAGAATGACGTTGCTCCAACAAGACCCGTCGGCCCATGCTCCATGTACCAAAACGATTGCGGAGTTCTGCGGAAACGCGTTCATCGGCCAAGTCCGCCTTTTTCGCTTCGGCGCGCAATATCGTTTGCCTGAAGAAACTCTTTGATCGCTGAGGCAACTTCAACGACGTGCGTCTCTAACGCGAAATGTCCGGTGTCAAGGAACTGAACCTTCGCGCCGGGTAAGTCCTTCCGAAAGGCCTCCGCTCCCGCCGGAACAAAGAAAGGATCGTTCTTGCCCCAAATCGCGAGTAGAGGTGGTTTAGACTTACGAAAATATTCCTGGAATTTCGGATAAAGCTTCACGTTCGACGCGTAATCCAGAAACAAATCGAGCTGGATTTCTTTGTTTCCCGGCCGTTCGAGCAGAGCCGTATCCAAAGTGTACGACTCAGGTGGGATGCTCTCCGGATTAGCTACGCCATGGGTGTACTGCCAGCGCGTCCCTCCAGCTGTCAAAATGCTTTGACGGAGTATGTCCCGATTCTGTGCGGTGGGTGCAGACCAGTACTTTCGGATTGGGCCCCAAGCATCGCCCAAGCCTTCTTCGTATGCGTTCCCGTTCTGCGAAACAATCGCGGTAATCCGTTCAGGGTGAGCTATCGCCAGGCGGAAGCCGGTTGGCGCGCCATAGTCGAACACGTAGATTGCATAGCGGTCGATATTGAGTGCCCCCGTGAAGGCATCCATCGTCAACGCCAATCGATCGAAGGAGTACGAATACTTGTGTTCAGGCGGAACCTCGGTGAACCCGAAGCCAGGAAGGTCCGGCGCAATCACCCGGTAGTCGCTGGCCAGACGCGGGATGAGTTCGCGGAACATGAATGACGAGGTCGGGAATCCGTGCAGCAAGAGAAGCACGGGCGCCGTTGCTTCGCCGGCCGAGCGATAAAACACGTGTGCGCCATCCGCTTCGATCCTATGGATTGATGTAGGAGGTACCTTGAATCGGACATCGTCTTGGCTCGGCGAAGTGCGTCTTGTGCAGGTTTGCCGCCTCGCATCAGTCATAGAGTCCTCTCCTCACCTCTTTGGTAGTTAGGGCAGATGAGATACCAAACACTTCGGTTCACTCGAAGAGAGAACACTCAATGCAAATCATTGAGACCGTTGAACTTCGTAAGGAAAGAACTCGGCAAATCTCGAATGGCATCCGACAGATCTCTGACGAATTTCTGTCGGTGACGGGTTTCCGTCGCATCGATTAGCACTGTCAGCTGGTTTACTACAACGGTTGAAAACTCAGTCGTCGCTAGCCCCAGCACTTCGTTTCTGTGGTACTGCGGCAGGCCGGTGAATACGAAGCGTCTTCATCCTGTAGGCCAACGACGTTCGCTTCATCCCTAAGCGCGCGGCAGCACCACTCGGTCCTCCGATCACCCAGTTACTCGCTTCCAGCGCACGAAGCATATGATCTCGCTCGACCTCCGCGAGACCATGCATGAAGCCATCAGATCCCCTCGGCGGCTGAAAGGGCTCCAGCTCTGAAGTTGGCGCCCGTAGAGTCGACTGCGGCGAGAGAATCACGGCGCGTTCAATAAAGTTCTGCAATTCGCGAATGTTTCCTGGCCACGGGTATCGCACCAACGCATCCATCGTCTCCGGGGGGATTATGTCAATTCGTTTGTTCATGCGTTGAGCGTAGAGTGTTGTGAAATGCCCCACCAATCTCGGAATATCCTCTGTGCGTTGTCGCAGCGCCGGGACCTGGATGGGAAATACCTTTAGACGATAATAAAGGTCTTCGCGAAATGTTCCTTGTTTTACCATCGCGGGCAAATCTCGATGCGTGGCTGCGATAAGCCGGACGTCAACCTTATGCGTGCGGTTGCTGCCGAGTCTCTCGAATTCCTGCTCTTGTAGAACGCGGAGCAGTTTCGCTTGAAGTTCGAGAGGTATATCGCCAACCTCGTCAAGAAACAGCGTACCTCTGTCGGCGAGTTCGAAGCGCCCCGTTTTTTGGGCGATGGCGCCTGTAAATGCCCCCTTTTCGTGGCCGAACAGCTCGCTCTCAAGAAGTCCAAGCGGGATCGCAGCGCAATTCAGTTTCACGAACCCCTTTTCGCTGCGGCTGCCTAGCCGATGGATTGCACGGGCAACGAGTTCTTTGCCGGTTCCCGTCTCTCCCAGGATGAGTACGCTCGAATCCGTAGGGGCCACTACTGACACCAGACTTAACGCGGTCTTCAACGCAGGGCTATCTCCTACGATTTCGCCAAACTCGGCGCGAATTTCTTCCTCGAGATAGCGTCTCTGCTTCGTTTCTTTATCTCGATCCTTTGCTGCCTTTTCGTACTCCAACGTGTTCTCAACTGCGATTGCTACCTGACGGGCCACCTGCTCTAGCAAGATGACGTCGCCTTTCTGAAAAGCATTGCCGGAACGCCTAGAGAGCACCAGAACGCCAACCGCGCGATCGCGGCCTATGAGCGGAAGATAACACGCCGTTCTGAGGCCTTCCTCCATCAAGCCCTCATAAAGAAGCAGGCCTTCAGGATTACCATTGATTTCAGGATCCTCGCGTACCTGTTCGAAGCTATCGATACGGATGCTCTTGCCCTTCCGCAATACCTGACCCGAGATCGAACAATTCATCGGCACCAACGATCCCTCGCGGAAGCCTCCTATCGCGTCGGGATTGTGCAAGATAGTGACCCGTAGCGCGCCGCTCTCGGAATCGGGTAGCAGCAGGGCGGACACGTCACATTGCATTACCGTGAATAGATTCGTCGAAAACACGTCAACCATTTGCCTGAGGTCCAACCTCGATGTCACGCTGCTTGTGATTTCTAGAAGCAATTGCAACCGGTCGCGTTCACGACGCAACGCCTCTTCGTTCATGTGCCTCTCAATTGCAATGCCGGCGATGTGGCTGGCATTCTCAATCAACTGGAGGTCATTGGCTCCGGGGCTGCGTGATTCCCGATAATTGATCGAAAAGGTGCCGAGGACTTTGCCTTCACTCGTGAACAACGGACGCGACCATACGGAACGAATCCCATAAGGCAACATGCGGTCGCGATAGAGATCCCACGCGGGGTCGGTGAGAATGTCGGTCGCATACACCGGCTCCTTCCGGTAGACGGCGGTGCCGCAAGATCCGCCCTTCGGACCAACAGCCATAGTCCCTACTTGTGCACTGAACCCAGGAATGCTAGGTGCCGCGGCGCAGTAAAGCTCCTTTCCGTCCTCATCAGGAAGCCAAATCGTGCAAAACAAGCCTTCGGCCTGCGATTCAACCAACTGGGCAATGTGCGTCAGAACTTCAGACAGAGGAGAGCCAGCAAAAATTAACTTCTGCAACTTGAGGACAGACTCGATGGAAAACAGACCCGACTCGCCTCCTTCCGGTCCTCCCTCCGATGGGCCTTCGTGGCCAACTGTGCGTTCGCCAAATCGATCCTCAGCGGAACCCTGTTCATTTGACGGAAAGCCGTTCAGTTTTTGCATAAATACCCCCTGGAGATTTCGCAAACCAGAACAAAAGCATCTGCGAAATCCCTGACGCATGCATTCCTACGACTCCAAGATCATGTCGTCCCGTTTCACATTTCCCGTGGTAACGCTCAATGAATGTGCGATCGAAAGCTATCCCCAGACGTACAAGAAATCTATTGGGCGTTGGTGGATTTTGAGCCCCGAAAGGAAAATGCCGGATAGTGCTTTCGTTTACGGTGGTTTTAGGACGAACCTTTGTCCTTCTCGGTTCTCTAACGAGCGAGTCCACTTAATCCTTGCAGCCTTAAGGCACCCGGGAACATCCAGCAGCGTTCTGTGAAGAAAACTATCAACTGAGTCAAAGATTTCGGCCCGCAGACCACGGTGCTTTACGGCAACTTGAACGAAGAACATAGGGATGAATCGTCATCGATAGCAAAGACTACGCGAGGGCCGCTCGTGAAGCACTCTCGCCGGCTGCTGGCAGCGTGAACGAAAACACTGCGCCGTGAGGAGAGTTGGGTGTGGCCCACAGGCGACCACCATGACGTTCAATGAGTGAACGGCTAATAGGCAAGCCCATCGCCATACCGTCGGCCTTTGTTGTAAAGAAAGGCGTGAACAAATGGTCTGGCTCTGAGCCGAAACCAGTGCCCGAGTCGCGCACTGCGACCAGTACGTCGCCAGACTCGTCGACCTGGGATTGCATGCAAAGCAAGCGAGGTCGGTCCGTGACCGCGGTCATGGCTTCGACACCATTCATAATCAGGTTCAACAGGACCTGCTGCACCTGAACGCGATCACCTCGGACGAGCGGTCGCGTTTTTGTCAATTGGCACTTGACCACGACCTGTTTCTTGTGAAGATCATGGCCAGCTATAGACAACACTTCCTGAATAACCTCGTTTATATCAAGTTCGCTCCTTTCGCCTGGCGCGTTCTTTATGAAGGCGCGAATTCGAGCTAGAACAGCACTCGCGCGCGTGGCATCCGCAACAATGCTTTCAAGAGACTGCTGGAGAACGTCGGAATCTAGATTACTATTGGCGAGCAGTCTCCGGCACGCGTTAGCGGTATTGGTTACGCCCGCCAGAGGTTGGTTGATTTCATGGGCGATGGAAGCAGCCAATTCGCCCATAGTTGTCAGTCTGGAAACCCGAGCGAGCTCCGATCGGGCCTTGTCAGGTGTCTCTTCCGACAGCCGCCGTGCCGTGACATCCTGAATCGCCGCGATGTACTCCAATTGACCATCCTTGTCCCGGGTCGCATGCACGACGGCCTGCAGGTACTTGATCGAGTGGTCAGGCATCCTCAAGCGGTACTGCCATTCGAAGTCGTTGCCGCCGTTTCGTGCCTGTTCGAACATTTTCTCGTATAAGCTGAGGTCTTCCGCATGGACCCGAGTACGGAGCAGTTCGAGCGTCACGGGTACGCCTAGCTCAAACCCGTACATGCGATAGAGCTGCTCTGACCACGTGATTTCGTCGGTTGCCACCTTCCAAGAATAGCTGCCCGTCAAACTGAGACGTTGCGATTCGGTCAGAAGGGCCTCGCTGCGCCGCAAGGCTCTCTCGGCTCGTTTTTGCTCGCTCAAATCGAGAATGAAAGCCACGCCCTCATCCCCACTTCCTTCGAAGAGCGGGCCGCCGAGCAACACCGGTACGCGGCCGCCTTCTTTTCGGAAGTACTCCTTCTCGAATGGCAGAAAAACGCTGGTAGCCCTTAGCTCCGCTATTGCCCGTTCGTCGCAATCGCGCCATTCGGCGGGTGTGAGGTCCGTCCAGCGCACGCGACCGGAGTCAAGATCTTCACGACTGTATTGCACCATGTGAAGAAATGCTTCATTGGCGATGATCGCACCTTCGAGATTGAACATCACAATCCCCACGACGTTGGCCTCGACCAGGCGCCGGATCTTCGCTTCCAACCCACTCGCCAGTTGACGGACTTCTGCTTCCGCCTTTTCGCGCTCGGCCACCTGGAATTTGAGGTCTTCTATGTGTACTAGAGCTTGATACGCCGAAGAGGCAAATTTCCCTAGAGAGGCCATGACCCGGTCATCTTCTGCGTCGAACTTGAGACGATCACTATGCATGATCCCCCAGATGGTTCCGACCGCTTTGCCGCCAACGTAAAACGGGACCAGCAGGCATTCTTCGGCTTCCGGAATGACTTGCAGCAAATAGGGGTACCGTCGTCCGAAATGGTTGAAGAGCAGGGTACGATTTTGATCAAGCACGTCGCCGCAGCGGCTGAAGTCGCGCGGGGTCCCACCTCCAACGTGCGGATTCCACATGCCTGCGATAGCAGGCCAATAGAACCTTTTGCCGTCAACGTGCGGCGTCTTGCCATCCCTCGTCAGCAGGCTAAGGCCAGCGGAATCACACTGAGTAATTTCCAGGATCGTTTCAGCTAGCGTCTGGAAAATGCTGCTCGGCGAATCGGCTAGCGCGCTCACCAGTGCCACGAGCGCAGTGTTCTCCTTTTCATAATCAGGCGGACGGCATGGCCGCCGCTGCAACTCTTCCGTGCAAAGGATCGATTCTAGGGAAGCCTCGGATTCCGGAATTGAACCTTCCAATGAAATGTTCGCTCGAGTCGTGGAAGCTGAGGTCATATTTCCGCCCTCCACTTGACATTGATAGGGCTGTTTTGCCCTTTCCCCTAACGGCCCAGGAGGTTTCGTGAAAACCAAGGCACTGAGATTATCCACGCGAAACACACTTCTACGACTGCATCGGCATGTCGTCTACATATTGCCTTTCTCGTGATCCATGGCTGAACGAATAGTCTGGAGTAACTGCTCGTCGGTAAACGGTTTTGACAGAAATGCGACAGCCCCGGCTCGCATCGCCTGCCGACGAGATTCCTTGTCGTCGTAAGCGGTAATGAAAATGATAGGAACACGTCTGCCTGCGGCGGTTAGCTCACATTGAAGCTGTAATCCATTCATTCCCGGCATCTGTACGTCAACGATCAGACAGTAGCTATCGAGCAATTCTTTAGAATTTAGGAAGCTTTGAGCAGATTCAAAGGTCGCCGCTCGAAAGCCAAAAGACTCGATGAGTAGGCTGGTGCTCCTGCGAACCGACTCATCGTCGTCAACAACCGAAATCACGTTCCTTGTCACTCGAATTCCCCAATGGACGTAAGGTACTCCGCCTGGAGAAGTAAAATCTATTGGGCGTTAGTAGACCTAGAGTCACCGGAAACGAGAATGCAGGTAATGCTTTCGTTTACAAGACTATTTCTGAAACGCCTTTGAGTTTCTCAATCATTCTTACCAGATCAGGCACAGACTGCGCTTTCATCTTCTCCATTGCCCGGCTGCGCTGTACCTTTACCGTGTTTTCCGCGGTTCCGAGTTGATCTGCAATTTGCTTATTGAGCATGCCCGAAACGACCATGGAAATCACCTTCTGTTCGCGAGGCGTCAACGAGTTGAAACGCACTTTAAGGTCGGTTACTTCTTTCTCCTTCTCGCGTCTCGAACGGTCTTTCTCCAGCGCGATGCGAATCGCATCCAGCAGATCCTGGTCGCGGAACGGTTTGGTGAGGAATTCAACAGCCCCAGCCTTCATCGCCTGGACGCTCATTGGAATATCGCCGTGACCGGTAATGAAGATTATCGCCATGTGGCAGTTTCTCGCAGCAAGCTCGCGCTGAAAATCGAGGCCGCTTAGCCCGCGTAGCCTGACATCCAATACAAGGCAGCTGGGCCCGCCTGGTAGCTTTCGCCGCAAGAGAGCCTCAGCTGAGTCGAAGTCCTCAACCTGCAGACCGACGCTACTGACTAAAAACTTCACCGAAGAACGTACCGACGTATCATCATCAACGACAAAGACAACGGGACCGTCAGTCATGAGCGACTCCGCGAGGGTGCACGCAATCCTAAGGAGAACGCCGCGCCGTGAGGGAAGTTCCGCCTTGCCCACAGCTTTCAATCATGGGCCCTTAATAAAAGAGCGGCTGATAGGCAAACCTATCCGCAAACCAATCGCCCTGGTATAGCCCAACATGTTCTCCTCATCAGCCAAGGCTGTGCGACTTCGGCCCTCCCCATAACAGCCTGACCTGGCCCTGTTGACAGTCTTCATGGTCGCAGCAAAGCTTTTTCTGCCGCGCCCGCTGGGCAACAGGTGATTTTGGCCGCAACCTGCTGCGCGAGAGGTGAATCCTAAGATCGTCCGTGTGACCCAGGGCGTGCGTCTCACCGGGTTATGCGAAGTTTCTTCATCTTATAGACCAGCGACGTCCGCTTCATCCCTAAGCGCGCGGCGGCGCCATTCCGCCCGCCGACCACCCAGTTGGTTGCTGCAAGCGCGCGGAGAATGTGATCCCGTTGTACCTGCGCAAGGCCAGTGATTGCGATGTTCGGTTGGATCTGTGAGCTGTGAGGCTCCAGTTCCAATATGGGAGCTCGCAATACCAGGTGAGGGGAAAGAATTACTGCACGTTCGATGAAGTTTTGCAGTTCCCGAACGTTTCCGGGCCAGCGGTATCGCACCAGCGCCTCCATTGTCTCCGTGGGGATTTCCTCGATTCTCTGGTTCATGCGTCGCGCATAGAGACCTGTGAAATGCCAGACTAGTTTCGGAATATCCTCCGTCCGTTGCCGTAGAGCCGGAACCTGAATAGGAAACACCTTCAGCCGATAATAGAGGTCCTCCCGAAATGTGCCCTGCCTTACCATCACAGCCAGGTCGCGATGCGTGGCTGCGATCAAGCGGACATCCACTTTGTGCGTGTGGTTACTGCCGAGCCTCTCGAATTCCTGTTCTTGCAGGACACGCAACAGTTTTGGCTGAAGTTCCAGCGGGATGTCGCCGACCTCATCCAGAAAAAGCGTGCCTTTGTCGGCGAGTTCGAAGCGCCCCGTTTTTTGGGCGATGGCGCCGGTAAAAGCCCCCTTTTCGTGGCCGAACAACTCACTCTCCAAAAGCCCGGCAGGAATTGCGGCGCAATTTAGTTTCACGAACGCCTTTTCACTGCGACAACTCAGCTTATGGACCGCACGTGCAACGAGTTCTTTGCCGGTTCCCGTCTCGCCTAGGACTAACACGCTCGAATCCGTGGGTGCCACTTGGGAAACTAGGTTCAAAGCGGTCGTCAACGCGGGGCTCTCTCCGACGATTTCCTCAAATTCCGGCCGAGTCCTCCCTTCCAAATAATCGCAAGAACTGGATGACTGTGAGTGTGTCGATGAGGGGCGCCTTCTCGAATCCGCTTCCTTAGACGCATGAAGCAGGTCCGTTGCTCTGAAATCCAAATGAGCGGCCTCAGCCATTTGGGATCACTCGCCTTTCAACACGATTGTTGCGGCCCTTCTTGCGAGCACTTCCAGATCGCATTAATTTTTTTGGAAATGGAGGTCTTGCGCATCACGCAATCGGGCAGGCGAGGACCTGTATTTTTCTACAGGAGCCGTTGCGATGCGCAGAGCAGGTCTATCAGTCAACAAGAGAGGAAAATTGAAGAAATTCTCCTATAGTTAATAACGTCGCCGGAACTAAATATGGAGCAGGCCGCGGCGCAAAGCAATGGTCACCGCATGAGTCCGATCATTGGCTTGGAGCTTGTCCACGATATTCTTGATGTGGAAGTTTACGGTGGTCTCGGAAATAGAGAGCTTATCGGCAATCTGCTTGTTACGATTTCCGTCGCGGATCAGTTCGAGAACCTCTAGTTCACGCGGAGTAAGATCTTCCTGACCCAGATGCTCTGCTACGTAACCAGCGACATCAGAAGGGATCCGCCGTCGTCCGGCAGCAACATCGCGTATGATCTGCAACAATTCATTCTTGGGAGTGCTCTTAAGCACATACGCCGACGCTCCTGCGCGCAAAGCTCGTTGAATCTCTATATCACCGCTCGAAGTCGTTAGCATGATGACTTTGGCCTGTGGGAATTGATTGCGTATAGCTATGAGCGCTTCGGTTCCACTCGCTCCCGGCAATCTCAGATCCATCAAGACTAGATCGGGCCGTACCTGACGATAGTGCTGCAATGCTTCATCGGCGGTGGAAGCCTCCGCCACGACAACCATATCCGCCTGAGCCGCAAGGATCAGCCTGAGGCCCTCGCGAAAAACAGGATGGTCTTCAACGGTCATGACGGTGATTCGTTTGGTTTCATTCATTCTGCCTACCAGTGACGCATTCGTTCGAGGTCAAACTTCCGAGCGTCGTGTTCCTCTCAGCCAAGACAGCAGTTTCGACCACACACTCGTGTCTCGTCCAAACGCCGTCTTCCCTGCTGTCTTCAACTCAATGGTGGTGCCGAGATTCGGTGCGGTGATGAGTCGGAATTGCCCATGAATGCGCGCGGCCCGCTCGCGCATGCTCTGCAGCCCAAAGTGACCATCCCTACCTCTCGACGCCGTGGTCGAATCCATTCCGCGGCCGTTATCGCGAACGATCAGCGTGAAGTCCCCGGAATAACTCAATTGCACTTCAATGCGCGTAGCATGCGAATGCATAAATGCGTTGCGAATGGCTTCATAACCAACATTGCAAATCTCATCGGTTATGAGGGGATCCATCTCGACGGGGGTGCCGCTGATGGTCAACAATCCTTCCGAAACCCCGTTCGGTTCACGCTCATCCAGCGCGGATTGCAATCGCTCGGACAACTCGCGATTGTCGAAGGCACTAGCGTGAAGCGCGTTGAGGGCGGCCCAGCCCTCGCGAATGGCCCGGTCAATCCATTTGGAAAGTTTTTCCAACGAGCGGTTCGTATACTCCACGTCAGAGCGGTGGTCGAGCGCATCATCGGCAACCAGTTTGCTACCCTGCAGCGTCTGCAAAAGCGTATCGTGCAAATCGCGCGCCAGGCGAGTCCGTTCGCCAATGCGTTCATCAAATCTCGCGCGAAGGGTGCGCGAAGTCTGTTTCATCCGGAGGTGGTAAATGTGCCACAAGAGGAGGAGTCCGGCAAACAGGCACGAAATGCGGAATACGGCTGCTTGGTACCAGGCCGGAGCGACCGTAAAGGCGAGCGAAGCGCCTTCTTCGTTCCATAGTCCGTCGTCATTGGAGGCGATCACGCGAAAGCGG
>Ga0126378_10003710_pt1 | contig 11562 bp, 11 predicted proteins | sample PanSoiMetPlot_23_FD_92587 | JGI IMG/M metagenome (GOLD analysis project Ga0126378, IMG submission 92587) | Tropical forest soil microbial communities from Panama - MetaG Plot_23 | ecosystem: Environmental > Terrestrial > Soil > Tropical forest > Bulk soil | place: Panama | collected 2016-02-17
ATAAAAAGACATAGTTTGTGATTTTAGAACAGAACTCTCTAATCTGACGAACCGGCGTGCACCGCAACTGACTGGCTGCAAGCATCGCCGGAGGCGCTCCTCGGCAGCGTTGCGGCTTCCACTTCGCCGATCAGCCGCCGTATCTCCTCTTCGTCGGAATCGAAATTGGCGTGAGGCACGGAAAGGTCGAGCGCAACCGACGAACCCTGTTCTCCGGATTCTTCTTTCGCGAGAGCAATGATGCGCGTACCCAGGCAGACCGCTTCACGCGTGTTGTGCGTGACGAATACGATGGTGGTTCCGCTTTCGCGCCACAGCTCGTGGATCAGACGCTGCATTCCGGCGCGCGTGCCCGGATCAAGTGCGCTAAAAGCTTCGTCCATTAGAAGAACAGGCGGCTTCATGATCAGGGCCTGCGCGATCGCCACGCGCTGCTGCATGCCGCCCGACAACTGGTGCGGATACTTGCGCGCGTCGGCGTCCATCAAGCCAGTGTGGCGCAAGTAGCGCATCGCGTCTTCGCGATATTCGCGCAGGCGCTTGCGTCCCTCAGGCGTCAGGCGCGAAAAGCCGTTCAGTCCCGTCACCTCGGGTCCGAAAGTCACGTTGTTGAGAACCGTTTTGTCCGGGAATAAAGAATACCGCTGCGGCACGTAGCCGCAATATCGATCGGGCTGCGAGCGTTCGCGGCCGCCCACCAGCACACGGCCCGAAGTCGGCTTCTCTTCGGCCAGAATCAAACGCAGCAGCGTGGATTTTCCGCAGCCGGTTTGCCCGACGATCGAAACAAATTCGCCCGATTCGATTTCCAGATCGATGCCATAGAGAATCTTTCGCGTCGCTCCGGCTTGAACCGGGTAATCGACGTGGACATCCTCGAGGCGGACCGCTACTTGAGCCAACTCACGCCTCCTGGAACCACGGGTGCAGTTTCCGGTTCAACACGTTCATGCCGAGATCCACCAGGAAAAGCAGCAGCGCAACCCAAAGCACGTACGGCAGGATGGTGTCCATGCCCATGTGCCGGCGCAGCAGCGCAATGCGATACGCCAGTCCGTCCGTAGAAGCGATCATCTCGCCGGCGAAAAGGAAACACATCACGGTTTTGAGCTGCAAGCGAATGCCGTTCAGAATGCGCGGCATGATCTGCGGAAGCACAATGCGATAGGTGATGGCTTGATCGTCCGCGCCCAGCGTGAATCCTTTGACGATCTGCTCGCTCGGTACGCTTTTCGAGAGATTGTAGGTGTCGAGAATGATGGTGGGCGCTACGCCGATCACGATTAGCATGATCTTCGACAGCTCGTCGATGCCGAAAGCGATAAACAGAATCGGCAGCAGCGAGAGCGCGACGATCTTATCGAAGAACAGGCAGAAACGGAGGAAAAATGCACCGATGTAGGGGAACATCGCCATTTGCAGGCCAAGCAGAACTGCCGGAAACAGCAGCGCCACACTGATAAGGAACCGGCGCCCGGTCGCGACGCTGTCAGTCCACAACATGCTAGTGCGGATTCGCTCCCACAACGGCTGCGACGCGCTCGTGTCGTCAGCTTGCACTTCTTCCGACGGCTTGGACACCGCGTCTTTGAACGCTTGCACCATTTGCGAGACGCTGGGCGTCACGCGATCGTCAGGATTTTCGCGGTGCCGCTGCTGAGTGGTGTAGAAATACAATGCCACCCCGGCGGCGAAGAGAAACCACGACAGCGTCCACGTCGCCGCGCGCCCAGGCTGCGCGTGGATGCGCAGCAGGTTCATAGTTTCCCCTGCGCGGCCATCTGCATGTAGTCGGCGCTGAAACGAAAGCGCACGCGATCGGGTTTCCCCAACACGCTGCCATCAGGAAACTGAATAGCTACGTCGTCGGCGGATTTTGTTTTTTCGCCTAAGAGCCCATGGGTGAAGCAGAACACCCGCACCAGGTCCATGGTCTTGCGAAGATCGGGCGCAGCGGCCATCTGTGCGGCTGATTGCGGCGTGTAGAACATGTGGGTGGTGGAGAGCTGTTCTTTGTAGGAGGCAACCGTATCTTGCGAAGCTTCGGCGATGCTGCCCAGCACTTTGTCCGTGTCCGGCCCGGCCGGTTTCGACATCTGCGCCATCACTTCGTACCAGGCCCCGGCCAGCGCCTTGGCGAATTTCTGACCCGAGCCGTCAGGCCGCTTCAGCACATCTGTGCGAACCACGAGCAGATCCAAAATCTCGCCCGGGATTTGCGACGAGTTGAAAATTGTCTTCACGCCTTTCGACTTGGCAATCTGCGAGACTAGCGGCTTCCAAGTGACCACCACTTCTTTGTTCGAATCGGTCATAAAGGCCGCGGCGATATCGGAGTCGGAGGTGTTCAGGTACTTCACTTTCTTGAGCTGGTCGCCGAGACCGTTGATCGCCATGGCGCGCTCGAACAGATACTGCGATACGGTCTTCTCGACGAGCATCACCTGCTTGCCGGGCACCTGCGCGAGACCGAGGTCGTGCCGCACCAGCACTGCGTCGTTGCCGTTCGAATAATACCCAACCACAATCGCAGTGGTGTCGATCCCGGCCGCAGCCGGCATATCGAGCGCCTCCATATTGGTCATGACACAGGCTTCGATATTCTTCGAAACGAACGCGTCGAGCGAAGGAGCGTAGTCGAACCGCTGGACCTTTATATTGATTCCGTACTTGTCGGCCCATTTGCGAAGAATCCCGCTCTTGGCCATGTAGTAATAAGGATCCCAGCCGACGTAGACCGACCATCCTACGGTAAAAGAGGGCTTGTGCGCTACGGCCGACGCGGGCAGAGAGAACACGCCCACCAGCGCAAGCGCAACACATGTCTTCAATACGCGCGTCAGTTTGACGCTAAAAATACACGAATAGCGGATTGGATGAAACCTCATAATGGTCGTCCACGCTGACGTTGCGGGGCTGGCAAGACGTGGCCAACCGAGAATGGATCGATTGTATCGCAACCGACTGAGTCGAGCGACAAGGAAAACTATTGATGCTTATCGAAGTTTTTTATAGGGGACGTCCGGAAGATCAAGCCGGAGCCCAAGCCGCCGAGAAAGCAAAAGCGGAAGGGCGCGGACTCCCCGCAGCCCAAATGGCCTTTATTTATTCCTAGAATAATGCGATTGCTTAATAAGGAATGCTTGCGGCTCGCTGGGCTACGGCGCTGCGGTACGCATTTACTCGGATCTGGTTTCCGAATTGGTGCAGATGATCGAATTAGATTTGGCGTCAGAAGTCACACTTGTTCACCGAGCGTGCAAATTGGCGCTGGAGAGTGCCCAACGAGCGCGAGAGCAATTGCTGCGTCATGAGAATCAGCATGATTGCTCTCAACAGAACTAACGCAGTGAATGCCTGTCACGCCGAACCAGCTCAGTGATCGCTGTGATGCTGCATCCCGGCCGGGACGCGCTGGCGGTCCAGATCATCAAGGTGGAAAGTCCATTTGAGCGGCAGATCCTGCGGAACGTAGCATAACCGATCGTCGCAGGCCTGGTAGCGCAGCGTGCCCTCGACCGAAAAGTTCCCCGACGCGTCCACCAGTGGCTTGATCTTCGCCTCCTGCGCGATCGTGACATCGCGCGTCAAGCGGAAATGATTGCGGTACACCGGAACGGTCTCGTCGATGGCCTGAAGGTAGAGCTTTTCCGAAGCCGGATAAGTCACATCGTGCGCTTTCGCGGCATCGGTCGCCTTCATCGCCCAATCGATTGCGATGTAGCCTTCGACACCCGGCGCATAGACGTGCATGTTGGGCTTGAGATCGATGTCGAGCGCCAGGGTCACGCGGTGTCCAGGCGCGACACTCGTCGCCGTTGCCGACGCTGTAAGGCGGAGTTGCTTGCCTTCAACGTCCGTCTTGGCCGCAGCCGGCGCGATACCAAACTGGCGTGCGAGGATATCGCCGGCTGTGAACCGCTCCCGGTAGTCGTCTTCGAAATACTTCGCGACGATCCGTCCTTGTGCGTCTAAAATGAACATGCCTGGAAATGGAACCCCGTAAAAAGCGCTGTCGGCAGGAACAGTGTCGTTGAGAATGTTCAGCGCGCGAATGGTTTTCGAACCCGCATCGGACAGTAGCGCGAATTGGATCCCGCGGCGCTCGGCAAAATTGTGAAGCGCCTCGACGCTGTCGTAGCTGATCGCAGCCACGCCCAAGCCGAGCTTGTCGAACGCCGCTTTGTTTTTCTGCAGCTCCACGAGCTGGGCTTTGCAGTAGGGTCACCAGTCGGCCGAGCGGAAAAACAGGATCACCGCGCCTTTGGGGCCAAGAACATTTCGGAGAGTTCGAGTTTTTCCGTGCTGATCGCGCATCTCCAACTCGGGCATCCGGCTACCGATGGCGGGGCCGTAGTCGCGCGCCGCAAGCGCAGCCAGCACACCGAAAAGCAAACCGATCAAGCAACTGGTTTTCCGCACGAAATACCATCCTACCAGCGTGTTCCACTAAGTGGTTAAGAAGACTTAATATTCGCTAATTGCGTCCCCTTGCTTTCCCCTCCGGTGCCCGGTTAATCTTTGGGGGAACGCGTTGGGCGTGGTAGAGCGCTCAGCGAGGATTAAACCACAGGGAGGCAGTTAATGAATCGCAGAAAGTTTACCATCGCTCTTGGGACCGCTGCTGCCGGTTTGACGGCGGGCTCCGCGCTCTTCGGGCAGGATGACAAGCCGAAGAAAACCAAGGCCGCAAAACACGATTGCAAGGGACAGAACGATTGCAAAGGCCAGGGTGGCTGCAAAACCGGCGACAATGGCTGCAAAGGAAAGAATTCCTGCAAGGGCAAGGGCGGATGCGCCGTTCCTCCGAAAAAGTCCTAAGCTAAACTCTAATTTGAGATCTGATAAGGCCGGAGAGCGTTGGGGCGCCTCCGGCCTTTCTCTCTTGCGATGCGCTTTGCTCTCCCGCTCGTTCTGATTGCGTTTCTCGCCGATGCCGCGGACTATCAGGTCCAAGGGAACATCCGCTACGCGCGGCGCGCCGAGACAGTCCTGGACATCGTTCAAGCGCGCGCCCCCGCGCTGGGCAACCGGCCAGGTGTTGTCATTTTCCATGCCGGAGGCTGGGTGGAAGGAACCAAGGAGACGATGCTCGAATCTTTCGCTGTTCCTTTCGTCGAGCATGGCTTCGTGGTGGCGAATGTCGAATACCGGCTGGCGAAGTCGGCGCCTGCGCCCGCTGCGGTTGAGGACGCGCTTCAAGCAGCGAAATGGTTTCGGGATCACGCCGAAGAATACAAGCTGGATCCGGCGCGTATTGTCACGCTGGGCGAATCGGCCGGCGGTCACCTCGCACTGATGACGGCGCTGGTGCCTGCCACAACCAACTTCGGGCCGGTCACCAAGATCGCCGCCGTGATCGATTTCTACGGGGTGGCCGACGTCGCCGAGCAGGTATCGCAGCACAAGCCGTATGCAATCGACTGGATCCCCGACCAGGCCGGCAGGATGGACTTGGCCCGCCAGATGTCGCCGATTACCTATGTTCGAAAAAGTCTTCCGCCGGTGCTAGCGATTCACGGTGACGCCGATCCAACGGTGCCTTATGAGCAGAGCGTCTCGCTGGTCAAGGCATTGAAGACCGTCGGAAATCAGGCGGACCTAATCACAGTCCCAGACGGCCAACACGGATTTAGTCCTGAACAAATGAGCAAGCTCTGGCCGGATGTTTATAAATGGCTCAAGAAACACAAAGTGATCCAGTGACTAGCGCGATCACTGAACTGCGAGCCGTTTGGCGATCACCAGCGTGATGTCGTCGGCGGGCGGAGAGCCCGCCGTGAAGTAGTGCACCTGGCGGTTGATGGCTTCGATAATCTCTTTCGCCGGATCGTTGCGTAGCTTCGAGAAAGACTCCGCCAAACGGTCCTCACCGAACTCTTCGTCCTTGTCCGGACGGCTTGCTTCGGTAACGCCGTCGCTAAAGAGCACAACGGCATCGCCCGGCTGGAGCGTCACAGCTTTCTGCTCGTAACGCGCCGACGACATAATCCCAAGGATTAAACCGGTGCAATCCAGTTTCTCGACCGAACCATCGCGGCGGGCGACCAGCGGTGGATTGTGTCCGGCGTTGACGTACGTCAACTCGCCGGTTTTAGGATCCAGCACGCCGATAAAAAAGCTGATGAACCGGTTGCTCGGGCAGTTAGACGTGATGATCCGGTTGAGGCGCATGACCAGCGCCGCGACATCCACCGGCTCGTCGAATAGAACCTGGACGCGCGCCTGAAGGCTCGACATCAACAGCGCCGCCGGCATGCCCTTCCCTGCCACATCGCCCACCAGGATGGCAACGCGGCCGTCGGGATAGGTGATGAAATCGTAGTAGTCGCCGCCCACCGTGCGGCAGGGTGCGTTGTAGCCGGCCAAGTCGACGCCAGGCACGGAAGGCGCGGCCGCCGGCAACAAACGCCGCTGGATTTCGGCGGCCTGCTCCAATTCCTTGGCTAGCATCCGCTCGGCCTGCTCAACCTCGGCTAGCCGCGTATGCTCGATGCGTATAGCCGCGACGTTCGCCATCACTGTCAGAAGGTTCAGATCATCTTTCGTGAACTCGTGCACAAAGTGCGGCGAATCGAGATAAATCAGGCCGATGACCCGGTCGTCGGTTTGCAGCGGCACCGCAAGCATGCTGCGAATCTGTTGCTGCACGATGCTCATGCGTCCGGCAAATGCCTCGTCCAGGCGCGCGTCGCGCACCAACAGCGAGGTCTTGTCGTTAATAACAACATCTCGCACGGCGCTTGAGATCCGGAACCCCTCCCCATGTGCTGCGCGCACCACCAGGTCGTCGCCTTCGAGCGTCATGAGCACGCCCCGCGCCGCGCCTACTGCCTCCATGGACAGGTTCATGATCAGCTTGAACAGCTCGTTGAGCGGCATGTTGCCCGACAACTCGCGGCCAACGCGAATGAGTGCCTTCATCTGCGCGCCGCTGCCGTCCTTGTCCTGATTCAGGAGACCTTGCAAGTTGGTTGAGGCGGTGGTGGAGACGGGCGTCGAGCTGGTGCCTTCGACGAACACGACAGTGTTGGCGGGAACCGAGATCTTTTCGGCGAATTCGATGTTCAGGTGTCCCGCAGTTACGCGATCGTCAGGGCCGAGCGTGTACGGCTCCGTGATCCGCGCGCCGTTGACGAACGTGCCGTTCTTACTCTTTAGATCGCGCACGATCCACGAGTCACCCGATTTCTCGATCGCCAGATGTTGACGCGACAGGCCGGCGTCTTCCGGATAGCACAGCTCACTGGCGCTCGACCGGCCCACCGTGAAGCGGTCGCGATCGAGTGGAAGCGTGCGGGTTTTCCCGTCGGGAGTGTGGGTCAGCGGCTCCCGCGGGCGGAAAGTCGGCGCCACCCGAGCCATTCCTTTAGCTTAACGGATGGCCCTAACGTACGCAGATCGTAAGCGTTTTGAGTAGGGCTTTAGCGGCCGTAGCCTCCGCCGCCCGGCGATTCGATCCGAAGAACGTCACCGGCGGCGACTTCGAAGCGGGTCTTTCCCGGCATGGGAGTAGACGTGTTCCTGCGTAGAAGCGTATTTTTTCCGCGCGATCCAGGGCCTCCGCCCGCCAAACCGTATGGCCCGCGCTCGCGTCGATCCGAGAGAATTGTGACCTGTGCGGGCGTTAAAAATTCGAACTCGCGGACGATGCCGTCGCCGCCGCGATGTTTTCCCTTGCCTCCCGATCCAGAGCGAATCCGATAACTCCGAACGCGCAGCGGGTATTGGTGTTCGAAAGCTTCCACAGGCGTGTTCCAACTGTTTGTCATGTGGGCATGAGTTGCGCTCGGGCCATCGGACACCGCAGATGCGCCCATGCCGCCAGCAATCGTTTCGTAATAGGCGAACGATTGGCCGCGCGCTGCGTCCCACCCACCGAACGTCACGTTGTTCATGGTTCCGTAACTCGCGGCCGGGATCAGCGACGGCGCGGCCTTCGCCAGCGCGCCTAGAACCAAGTCGGTGATCCGCTGCGATGTCTCGACATTTCCCGCAGCCATGGCCGCCGGTGGTTCGGCGTTGACGACGCTGCCCGCGGGTGCGATCACTTCGAGCGGCCGTAGGACACCAGCGGTGTAGGGGATGTCTTCGCGAACCAAACAACGGAAGACGTAGGCCGTGGCCGAAATCGCGACCGCGTAATTGGCATTCACCGAGCCTTCCACTTGCGGATCGGAGCCGGTGAAATCGATGGTCGCGCGATCGCCGTGAATGGTGACTGTGACGGCGATCCGCACGGGCCGCGAAGTGATACCGTCGTTGTCGAGCGAGTCCTCGAAACGATACCGGCCTGGCGGGAGCCGACGGATCGCCGCGCGCATCATCCGCTCGCTGTAATCCTTGAGCGCGGTCATGTTGCGATTCACGGCGGGCAGGCCGCGCTTCGCTACCAATTCGAGCAGCCGCTGTTCGCCGCGACGGATCGCCATGCACTGCGCCAACAGATCGCCCTCACGCTCGACGGGCGTGCGCACGTTGGCCAGGATCAACCGCATCAGCTCGCGATCGAACTGACCCCCGTGCGCAATCAAAATGGGCGGAATCCGGATGCCCTCTTGATAGATCTCACGCGCCAGCGGCATGGAACCGGGACTCATGCCTCCGACATCGGCATGGTGCGCACGATTCGCGACATAAAACGCGGGCTTCCGGCTGCCTTTCACGAACACCGCGGAAACTGCAGTAATGTCGGGCAAGTGCGTTCCCCCGCGAAACGGATCATTCAGGATGGCGACGTCGCCCGGGCCGAGATCGAAGGCTTCCATCGCGTGGCGCACCGAGAGCGGCATGGCGCCCAGGTGCACCGGCATGTGATCGCCCATCGCGACCGTTTCTCCCGCAGCATCGTACACGGCGCAGGAATAGTCGCGTCGCTCCTTGATGTTGGCCGAGTACGAAGTCTTGCGCAGCACTGCGCCCATTTCCTCGGCGATCGAGACGAGCAGATGCCGGAAGAGCTCGAGTTCAATCGGATCGTGCCTCATTCCTTGCAGGCTCCGGCCGAAACCAGAAAACTTGCCACGCGCTGCCATCCGCCCGCGTGCGATCTCTCGATCAGGTAACTGTGCGACGCAGCGTCGACGCGCAGCCGCCACACCGCGGGCCCTCGCTCCGTGTTCAAAGGAAAATGTATCGGCTTCTGGCTCGAGTCCTTCATGCTCCAGCTCTGACCGCCGTTGTCAGTGGCATACAGCTCATGCTTGCCATTATCGAGCGTCGCATCCACCAGCAGCATTCCCTTCTCGCGCGATTCGAACCAGAATCGCTCGATGGAGGCGACGCGGCTCTCTTCGAAAACAGGCTGCTGCTTCCACGTCTTGCCGCCGTCGTTGGTGATGAGCAGAAACGGATCTCGGGACGCTCCCTGAAGATTCGCGCCGGAAATCCAGCCGCTGCCGAAATCCATGAATTGAATCTGATCCAGCCCCGAGACACGCATGCGCTCGACCGGCTCTTTCCAATTTTGCCCCGAGTCGTCGCTTTCAAGAAGAATCGAAAACAACGTATTGGTGGACGAATGTAGATTTCCAACGAGGAACAGCTTATCGCCTACGCCTTCGATGTTCGCAAGCTCGAGGTATACCGAGCACGGTTCTTCTTCTGAACAAGTGAGCCCGGCGGCGACCGTGTCGGCAGCAGCGCATTCAAACGGAACGTGCATTGGCTGGCCGGTGTTGGGGATCGTAGTTTGCGCGTTCAACGAGAGTGTGAGTGCCAGCGACAAGGCCGCGAATCGGACCACAGAATCAATGGTACAAGACCTGCCCGTGGCATCCTGGGGCAATGCCGTTTCGCATCGCGCACCCCAAGCGCGCGGTCTCGAAGCCGGCCAAGTTTTCGGCGAAGCTGCGGCTCCAAGTCGCTTCGTTGGGGCGCTTTGTCTCGGCATCGGCATGCTGCGAGTCTCGCGCGGCACGCTTTACGTCGTCAATTTTTACAGCATGCAGGCGTTCTCAGGCGCGATTGTCGCTATCGACTCGATTGCCGTCCTGGTAGCGTTGTTTCCAGTTTCGTAGATCGAAAATTGGGGAAGCGGCTAGAGCCACGCTCATACGTCAAAGATCGAACTTGATCCCCTGCGCGAGGGGCAGGCTAAGCAGATCCGTAGGTCTGAGGTAGAGTTTACAACGAGTTAGACTCTGCGTCAACACCCTACAGTTCTAAAGGCAAAGGGTCGATGGATCGTCCCCGCGTATTAGCATATTGGCATGCCGATCTTCCTTTGCCGATGGCCGAATGGTGAGTTTTCCATCGTAAACGCCAACAGTAAAGACCATGCCGTCGAGTTACTCGACGAATGGGCCAACGCTGAATCCGCAAACATCACACGGATGCCGGAGTGCATGTTCGACTTCCGGCTGAATGATCGAGGTGAGATCCACCTTGCCGGGATCGGCGAAGCCACGGAGGAGTTCGTCAGAGAGAAGTGCTATCCCGAGCTTGAACACGCACTCGACACTGCTGAACGGGATGACGGGGATTTCACTCCAGCCGGATTGGAACGCATCCGTGCTGCGGTGGAGCATGAACGAACGCGCTTGTACAATACGCCACACAAACCCAGACTTGCTGACACCGAACTTGGAAGGGATCTACAGCGCGAGATGGACATGGCGCGTGCTACCGCGAATCGTCACGTCGGGCGTCGGGCTAAGGAGATCCTTCAGACAATGAAGATCGACGGGAAGAAGGTTCAGTAGCGCATCACTGTTCTTCCGCTCCACCCGGGATTCCGTCTTTCATCCCATTGGTCGAAACCAGCTGTAGCAAGAATCGGGCACAGTGGAACGGGTTGTGCGAGGGTAAGATCATGCCACAGGTCGATCCTCGCATCATCGTCGTCGGACTTGCATTGATTCTGACCACACGAACCTCTTTAGGACAGCAAGAATCGACGAGTAGGGCTGTGATCGAGACGGTTTTAAACACTGACGCCGCGTATCGTAACGCCACTCTAAAGGCCGATGTCCGAGTGCTGAATGCCCTTTTGAGCGATGACATCGTGATTGTTCATTCGGACGGGGAGACCGACAACAAGAAGAACTTCTTGAATGCGATAGCGACAGGGCGTCTGAGGATGCAATCTTACGAGCGAAGAAACGTTGATGTTCGAATCTACGGATCTACCGCGTTGCTGATATCGCAAACGAGGAAGACCTTCAAATACCGAGGAACACCAGGAAAAGACAACGACACTTCGATCAGCACGTACGTAAAGAGCGGTAGCCAATGGCAAATGGTCGCGATGCAGAATACTCATCGCTCCAAGTAAATCATCGGCCCGATCTAGCATGGTTCCCCACAGCAGGGTTCTTAGTGTCGAGATGAAGAACAGAACCGTCAACAATTGTGCTCAACGCGATGTTGCTTCAGGGCTACGCGGCGCTGGCAACTGCTGGGGCTGGTATTCTACTTACCATAAACCTCATGGCCCAAACCAACCTCACCATCGGCCCAAGTCCTCACGATGCGGTTACCGTGACTGCTCTCGCAGAAACCAGAGAAACCAGAACCTTCGACAAAGCCTTCAACGCAGAGACCAACGGGTACCGCGATCTG
>Ga0126378_10003711_pt1 | contig 11561 bp, 9 predicted proteins | sample PanSoiMetPlot_23_FD_92587 | JGI IMG/M metagenome (GOLD analysis project Ga0126378, IMG submission 92587) | Tropical forest soil microbial communities from Panama - MetaG Plot_23 | ecosystem: Environmental > Terrestrial > Soil > Tropical forest > Bulk soil | place: Panama | collected 2016-02-17
GGCGGGATGGATCGCAAGGCGGAGGAGGAGCCCATAGTGGGGCTATGGGCGACGACGACAACGCAGCGAGGCGCCCGTCCGGTGGACGCGCAGCAGGCTGGATGATCTGTGAGACATGCCCTAGGAGTGGCCGCAAGGAACTGGAGTGAGGATGGCCGAGATCATCCTGGACCGGGTGAGCAAGGTTTACTCCGGCGGGGTTAGCGGGGTGGACGACCTGAGCCTGGAGATCAAGGACGGGGAGTTCATGGTTCTTGTCGGGCCCTCTGGCTGCGGCAAGTCGACTGCGCTGCGCTCCATCGCGGGCCTGGAAGAGATCACCTCGGGGACTATCTCCATCGGGGGGCGGGTCGTGAACAACCTGCCGCCCAAGGATCGCGACATCGCGATGGTCTTCCAGAACTACGCGCTCTACCCCCATATGACGGTGGAGCAGAACCTGGCCTTCGGCCTCCAGCAGCGCAAGACCCCGAAGGCCGAGATCGTGCGCCGGGTCACCCAGGTGGCCAAAATGCTGGGCATCGAGGAATACCTGCGGCGCAAGCCCGCGGCACTGTCCGGCGGGCAGCGCCAGCGCGTCGCCATGGGCCGCGCGATCGTGCGGGAGCCGCGGGCGTTCCTGATGGACGAGCCGCTGTCCAACCTGGACGCGAAGCTGCGGGTGTCCATGCGCGCGTCGCTCAGCCAGCTGCACGAGCGGCTTGCCGTCACCACCGTGTACGTGACTCACGACCAGGTGGAGGCGATGACGCTCGGGCACCGCGTCTGCGTGCTCAGGGACGGCCAGCTGCAGCAGGTGGACACGCCTCAGGCGCTTTACGACAATCCGGTGAACCTGTTCGTCGCGGGCTTCATCGGCTCGCCCGCGATGAACTTCGTCTCCGCCGAGCTGGTCCGGGAGGCCGGGCCCTCGGTGGCGTTCGCGGGCTTCCGGCTCCCGCTCCCGGCCGGCGTTCTCGACGCCAAGCCCGGCCTGAGCAGCTACCTCGGCCGCGAGGTGATCCTGGGCATCCGCCCGTCGGACTTCGAGGACGCCAGCCTCGCCGACGCCGAATGGGCGCGGATCGGTGTCACCGCGAACGTCACCGAGGAACTCGGCAGCGAGATCCACGTCATCTTCGCCCTCGACGCGCCGCCGATCCAGCACCCGAGCATCAGCGACGCGGTGACCGGCGACGACGACGCCGACGAGGCCGCGACAATGCTGGCCGGGGGCAAGTCCCTGTGGACCGCCCGGGTGGCCGCGCGCAGCCGGGTCCGTTCCGGCCAGCCGATCGAGCTCGCGGTGAACACCGCGAACCTGCAGTTCTTCGACCCCACCACCGGCCTGTCGATCGGCCACCCCGCTGCGTCCAACGGCGCCGCCGAGGTCGAGGACCCGGTGGTCGAGGACCAGGTCTAGGGCCTGTCCCGTGGATCTTTGCCGTGGCAGGCGGGGGTATGCAGGACACGCCCTAGGGTCCCAGGGTCGCCGCGACCGGTATCCGTGCCGCCCGGCGCGCGGGGATCAGCGCCACGAGTGCGGCGGCCGTGATCGCGACCGTCGCGGCCGTCAGCGTCGCGCCCGCGGGCGGTGGGCTGGATAGCCCCGCGCCGATCCCGTAGACCTGCGCAGCGAGGTTGATCAGGCGGGAGGACAGGGAAAGCCCGGCCGCGACGCCCACCACGGCGGCGGTGAGAGCGAGCACGCTCATCCTGGTCACCAGGGACGCTACGACCTGCGCGGGCGTCAGCCCCATGGCGCGCAGTGCGCCGATATCACGCAAATGGTCGCGCAGACCGACCGCGGACGCGGTCAGCAGGCAGGTCAGGCCGATCAGGCCAAGGATGCCAAAAAGCCCGGCCAGCATCGGGCGCACGATGCCGAGATCGGCCGCCGGGCTCACCGTCCGGGCCACGTCGAGCCGGCCGCCGGAGACCCGTAGCAGGCGCGCTGCGGCACTCGCCGGACTGATGCCCGGGCGCAGCACGAGGCTGTAGGACGGCGGTGGCGGCACTGCTCCCGCCTGCGTCAGCGTGTCAAGCCCGTAGGCGAGCACCTGGCCGCCGTATTCCGGCTCGATGATCCGGCCCACCACATGGAAGATCACCGGCACGCCATCGACCGGCATCCGAAGGTACTGACCCACGCGGAGATGCACCGAGTCAAGCAGGCCCTGGCTCGCCACTGCTTCGCCGGGAGCCTGGTAGAGCCGCCCCTGCGCGACATGGAATGGGAAGGGCCGCGCCGATGTGCCCGCCCCGAGAGTCGTGATGGTTGAGGTCTCGCCAGGCAGCAAGGCGCTCACCGTCACCGACCGGTACGCCGCGGCCACCTCGGGATCGGCCGCAACGATCCGCTGCGCCCGCGCCCGGTCGAGTTCGCCGGGCCGCACCGTCAGCGCCGCAGCGAGCCCGATCTCACCAGGATGGCGCTGCACCTGGTCGAGCGTCGCCCAGAAGCCAATCCCGATGGTGACCATGGCCACGGGAAGCGCCAGCCCGCCGATGGTGAGCACGGCCGGCAGCCGGCGGGTGAAGGCGGCCCGGGTACCCAGCACGACAGCAGGCGGCAGATGGGTCAGCAGGGCGGCCCGGGCCAGCCGCGACAGCCGCTTGCCCGGCGCGGGCGGCCGGATAGCGGCCACCGGCCAGACACGCCCGGCCCGCCAGCCCGGCAGCGCGGTGGCCAGCAGCACGGCGATCCCGATGCCGCCGACCAGCAGTGCTGCCCAGCCGGCCTGGAGCGGCGCGACCGCGCCGAGCGTGCCCGCGGGCACCTGCCGCATCAGCGGCACGGTGGCGAGCCGCGCGATGACGACCCCGGCCGCCGCGCCTACTAGGCCCAGGGCCGCGTGCTCGGCCACGAGCATCCCCACGAGCTGCGCTGGCGTGAAGCCCAGCGTCTTGAGCATGGCGAGGTCCTGCTTCTGGACCAGAACCCGCCCGCCCGCGGCGTTGCCGATCGCGAGCAGTGCCCCGCCGAGGGCCACCACCCCGAACAGCGCAAGCAGCAAGCCGAGCAGTGGGTCCCCGCCATCCATGGACCGTTCCACGTCGCGCCACGTGGACACGCCGAGGACAGCCCCGCTGCCGAGCTGGGTGACAGCCTGTTGGACCGCGAATCCCGTGGCCGATGGATCGGCCAGGCGAATGCCGGCGATCTGCACCGTGTGCCTGCGCACCGGCTCCACCCGGCTGACGAGGCCGGGCAGCGCCCACATCAGCCCAGGCGTCTGGTCCGGGTAGAAACCCTGGTCAGACGAATAAGCGACGCCCAGGACCCGGGCTCGGACCGAGCTGCCGTCCAGCCCCTCGATGACCAGGGTGGACCCGGCGCGGGCCCGCACTGCCTGGGCGAAGGACGCCTCCAGGACCACGCCCGATGGCTGGGCGGACGTCAGCCACCGGCCCTGGCGGATGAGCGGCTGGCCGATGGCGGGGGGAACCGGGCCCATGGCCCACATCTGGACCGGAGCGGTCAGCGGGCCACGCACCAGCGTCGCCGCGCTAGCCCGGTAGGGCCCCGCGATGCCAGTCACGCCGTCCATGTGGCCCAGCGGCCTGACGTCAGCGCCCGCGCTCAGCCGCAGCCAGATATCGGCACCTTTGGTCTGTGTGAACAGCGCCCGCCACGGGTCCGTCGCGCCTTCCAGCAACGTGGCCGACAACAGCAGTGCGCTCACCACACCGGCCACGACCAGGACCATCGCGACCGCCTGGCCAGGCCGCGCGCGCAGGTCTGCCCGGATCCAGCGCAGGCCGGCCCGCATGCTCAGCCCCGGAGCTCAAGCACATCACGGGCGGTAACCCGCGGCGGCGGCACCGACGGCAGGGGCGCATCGTCGACGATCATCCCGTCGAAGAGGCTGACGACCCGGTCCGCCATGCTCGCGGCGCGGGCGTCGTGGGTCACCAGGAGGATGGCCTGGCCCGCAGCATGGCTGCGGCTCAGCAGGCGCAGCACCGAAGCTGAGTTGGTGCTGTCGAGGTTTCCGGTCGGCTCGTCGGTGAGCAGCAGGCTGGGCCGGTGCGCGAGCGCCCTGGCCAGCGCCACCCGCTGTTGCTCCCCGCCGGAGAGCTGGGCGGGCACCGCGTCAGCCTGTGCGGTCAGCTCCAGCTCGCCGAAGAGTTCTTCCCGGCGGGCCCGCGCCGCTCGCCGGCTCGCGCCACCGATCAGCGCCGCCAGCTCCACGTTGTCCGCGGCGGTCATGTTCGACACGAGGTTGAAGAACTGGAAGACAAAGCCGATGTGCCGCCGCCGCAACACCGCCCACCGGGCCTGGCTGAACCCGTCCACCCGCTGTCCATCCAGCCAGATCTCCCCGCTCGTGGCCGGCTCCAGGCCGCCGAGGGCGTGCAGCAGGGTGGACTTTCCCGACCCTGACGGGCCCATCACCGCGACGAACTCGCCCCGGCGCAGCCACAGGTCCACCCCGCGGACCGCGTGCACCGGCCCGCCGTCGGTCCGGAAGACCTTGGTGAGGCCAACGCTCCGCAGCAGGACGTGGGACGCTGGCCCATCACAGCAGGGCACCTCGCCGACCCGGGTCACACCAGCTCCTCCTGGCAGCGCTGCAGCCAGTCCAGGTCTGCCTGCAGGTGCATCATCGCCCCCTCGATCAGCAGCCGGGGGATCTTGTTGCCCTCGGCGGTCGCCTCGGCCAGCCGGGAGAGCCCCCGCATCACACTGAGATAGTGGCGGCGCTGACGGTTGATGAGGCCGAGGCGGTCGGTCACGCCTGCCAGTGGCCCCAGGGCAAGCTTCATGAAGAAGTCATCACGTATCCTCGGCGCTTCGCTGGGCGCCTCGACCCAGGTCGCGACCGCGTCCCGGCCGGCCGGGGTCAGCTCGTACACGCGCTTGTTAGGCCTGGCCGTCTGCACTACGTCCTGGCTGCGCACCAGCCCGGCGTGCTCGAGCCGCTGCAACGTCAGGTACACCTGGCCGATGTTCAGCGAGGGATAGGCATCGCCGAATATCTGTTCCAGCTGCCCCTTCAGCTCATACCCGTGGGCCGGCTCCTTAGCCAGGAGCGCCAGCAACGGAAGCCGCACGACCCGCCACCTCCCGTCCGACTCCCCGATTGTGGCACCGCGCCACGGGTCAAGCCCAGCCATACGTAGTGTGCCCGTTGACCGATACCTAGCGGAAGTGTATAACGCGTAGGTATCGAGCTGGCTCAGCGAGGAGCGGGCGGATGCGGACGATGCGATCCAGGCTTGCCGTGGCGGCGGCGCTGCTGACCGCCATAGCGACCGCCGGGTGCAGCTCGCCCGCCACCCCCGCGGTGACTTCGCTGAGCGGGATCGGCCCGATCACGTTCGCTACCGGCAAGCTGGACACGGCCAGCTATCTGCCCGGCCTGATCGGGCAGTGGAACTCAGCCCACCCCCGGCAGCGAGTCACCGTCGTCCCCCTCCCGGACGAGGCCGACGACCAGCACGCCCAGCTGGTGGCGAACCTGCAGACCGGCAGCAGCCGCTACGACGTCATGAGCCTGGACGTGGTCTGGACCGCGGAGTTCGCGGCCAACGGCTGGATCGTCCCGCTGAACCCGACGTCCTTCGAGCTGGGCGACCTCCTGCGGCCCGCGGTGGCCACCGCGTCGTACCAGGGCAGGCTGTACGCGGCCCCGTTCACCAGCAACGCGGGACTGCTCTACTACCGCAAGGACATCCTGGCGGCGGCTGGGCGCAAGCCCCCTCACACCTGGGCACAGCTCGCCGAACTGGCGCAGGCCCTCGCTCCCCAATACAAGATGGCCGGGTACGCGGGGCAATTCGCACCGTACGAGGGGCTGACGGTCAACTTCGCCGAAGCCGTCCAGTCCGCAGGCGGAAGCATCCTGTCTCCCGACGGCACCCGGGTCACCCTGAACTCACCGCAAGCCAGGGCAGGCCTGCGCTTCCTGATGGACGGCATCCACCAGGGCTGGATCCCCCGGGCGGCGCTGAGCTACGACGAGGCCGGCTCGCAGCAGGCGTTCGAGGCTGGGAAGCTGCTTTTCTTGCGCAACTGGCCCTACGTCTACGGGCAGGCAAGCAAGCCGGGGCCCGGCAACACGGTGGCCGGCAAATTCGGGGTTACCGCGCTGCCGGGACCAGACGGCCGCGGTTCCAGTTCCCTTGGCGGGGCGAACCTCGCGATCAGCGCGTTCTCCCGGCACCAGCGCACCGCGCTCGCGTTCATCAAGTTCCTCACGAGCCTGCCAAGCGAGCGCCGGATCCTCATCGAAGGGTCTTTGCCGCCGGTCTGGACCCAGCTGTACACCAGCCAGGCGATGCTGCGGCGGTTCCCCTATCTGCCGGTCCTGGAAAAGGCAATTCTCTCGGCGAAACCGCGGCCGGTGATACCTAATTACAACCAGCTGAGCCTGGCCATCTCCAGCACCATTCACCAGGCGCTGGAAACGAACGAGCCGGTCAATGCGGCCATCACGAAACTTTCCCGCGAGCTGACTTCCATCATCCGAAACGGCTGATGCGCCGAAACCCACAACCCGACAGGAGGTGGCCACCATGCCGTGGCGACCAGACAAGGCTAACCGCAGAACACTGACGGCAACGGCTGCCGTGGCCGGCGCCGTGGCTCTTGCCGCGGCCGGCTGCAGCAGCTCAAGCTCGAGCGCGTCCAATCAGGTGGCAGCCAGTGCCAAGCAGACGATCGTGTTCGCAACGGCCGGCCTCGGCACGGAGGGCACGGCGACCAAGGCGGCGATCACGAGCTTCGAGAAGGCGCACCCGAACATCAAGGTGAGCATTCTGAATCTCTCCTCGAATTCCACGGTCGCCCAGCAGCAGGAAGAGCACTACTTCCTGGCCGGGTCGTCCACGCCGGACGTCGTCTACACCGACGTGATCTGGCCGGCCACGTTCGCCAGGTCCGGCTGGCTGGCCAACCTGAACAAGTTCCATCCGAACGCCAGCGCCTACTTCGCCGGCCAGTGGGCCACCACCCAGTACCACGGCGGCACATACGCGATCCCGTGGTTCATCAACGCCGAGGGTCTCTACTACCGGACCGACCTGATCAAGACCCCGCCCACCACGATCAGCCAGCTGGTGACCGACGCCAAGCAGGCCGTGGCGAAGGATCCCTCGCTCAAGGAGGGCCTGGCCTTCGAGGGGGCCAACTATGAGGGCTCGGTGACCGCGTTCCAGAGCTTCGGCGGCCAGCTCGGCCTGTCCAACCTGGCCAACATCAACACCCCTGCCAACGTCAGCGCGCTGACGTTCATGTACGACGCCATCCACACCTACAAGATCGCCCCTTCCGCGGTGACCGGCTGGCAGGAGCCCAACGTGCAGGCCGCCTGGCAGTCAGGCCAGGCGCCGTTCGCGCTGAACTGGCCGTACCTGTTCCAGTTGTCGGAGGCGAAGGGGTCCTCGCTGGCGGGCAAGACCGGCTGGATTCCGTTCCCCAGCGCGACTCCCCAGTCATCGCTGGGCGGCGACGACCTCGCGGTCAACGCCAAGAGCACCCACCAGGCCGCAGCGTATGAGTTCATCTCCTACCTGGACTCCTCGGCCGCACAGGTGCAGCGCGCCGTCACCGCGGGTGACCCGCCGGCCGCGAAGGCCGCCTACAACTCCGCGCTGTATGCCGCGGCGCCGTATTACCGGCAGGAGCAGGCGGTCTATGCCGTCGTGACCCCACGCCCGGTCACCCCGGTCTACCCGCAGATCTCCGCGCAGCTGCAGCCGATGATCTCCTCGGTCCTATCCGGCCAGGCGACGCCGAAGGCGGCGCTTACGGGCGCTGCTCCCACGGTCGCGCAGATCTACCAGACGGCGAAGTGAGCCGGCGCGCATGACCGCGCGGCCAGACGTCGCCGCGCCGCCCGGGCCCCGGGCCCGGGCGGCGCGGCGCAGCCAGCACAGCCTGCTCCGGCAGGACCGCAGGTTCGGCTACCTGATCGTCGCCCCGGTGGTGATCGTGCTGCTGGCGATCATCGCGTACCCGCTGTTCTACAACGTGTGGAACTCCTTCCACCACGTGGACTACCTGGCCCCGCCGCTGGGCGGCTTCGCCGGGCTGTCCAACTACGCCAAGCTCTTCACCGACAACCAGTTCGTGCCCGCGCTGATCCACACCATCGGCTTCACGGTGGTGTCGGTGACCATCGAGACGGTGATCGGGCTCGCGATCGCACTCGCGCTGAGCAGGCCGTTCCGCGGCCGCGGCATCGTCCGGGCGGCGATCTTCATCCCGTGGGCCGTGCCGACCGTGGTCTCCGCCGAGCTGTGGAAGACGATGTTCGACCCGCAGCAGGGCTTCGTGAACTACATCCTGGCCGCGCTGCACCTGCCGCTGGCCAGCACCACCTGGCTGGCCAGCACCTGGACCGCGTGGACCGCGATCTTGGTGGCCGACGCCTGGCGCAACATCCCGTTCATGGCGATCGTGCTGCTCGCCGGGCTGCAGGTCATCCCCAACGACATCTATGAGGCGGCCAAGATCGACGGGGCCAGCGCCTGGCAGACGTTCTGGCGGCTGACCCTGCCGCTGCTCAAACCGGCGCTGCTGGTGGCGCTCGTCTTCCGCACGCTGTCCTCGTTCCTGATCTTCGACGTGGTCTACATCATGACCAACGGCGGCCCGGGCACCAGCACCCAGGTCCTGACCAACCTCAACTACCAGGCATTTCTGGTCGACTTCGACTTCGGCTACGGCGGGGCCATCGCCGTGGCCCTGATGATCATGGCCCTGGTCATCGCGGCGGTTTACGTCCGCGTCTTCAGGGTGGAGGAGCCGGCATGAGACGGCCTGTGTCACCCTCAGCCCAGCCGGAGCGCCACAGGCGCCGGGCCGAACGCCGCATAAGGCCCCCCAGGGGCCGTTGCGGTGTCCCGGCGCCGAGGACCCAGCCTCCCGAAGCCAGGGAGGCCCCCAGGGCCGACTGCCCGCGAGGGAGGCAATGAGATGAGCACGACCAGCGAGGTCGCCCAGCTGGGCACGCGGCCGGGCAGGGCACCTCGGCGGATGACGCCAGGCAAAGCCTGGCGCCGCGCGGGGTTCTTCCTGCTGCTGGCGCTGTTCGTGGTGGCCAGCCTGTTCCCGTTCTACTGGATAGTGATCACCTCGCTGAAGACCCCCGCCGAGATCGCCCAGGGCACCACCAGCCTGCTTCCCGGCCACATCACCTGGGGCAACTACGCCAACGACCTGACCAAGCAGAACTTCATCCGGCCGCTGGTCAACAGCGCGATCGTGTGCCTGTCCGCCACCGCGCTGACCATCATCATCGCCGCCCCGGCCGGTTACGCGCTATCGCACACCAGGATGCGGGGCAAGCCGCTGGTCCTGGGATTCATCCTCGTCGCCGCGTTCTTCCCGGTCATCGCCATGGTCGGCCCGCTGTTCATCGCCTACCGGCGGACCGGGCTGCTGAACACCTACCCGGCCCTGATCCTCAGCTACCTGATCTACACGCTACCGATCGCCACCTGGCTACTGTCCAGCTACTTCTCCCAGATCCCCAAGGAACTCGAGGAGGCCGCGCTGGTCGACGGCAGCACCCGGCTGAACACCCTGCGCAAGGTCATCATCCCGGTGGCGCTGCCCGGGGTGTTCACCGCGGCCATCCTGTCGTTCATCCTGGCCTGGAACGACTTCCTGCTGGCGCTCTCGTTCATGACCACCCCGAACATGTACACCGCGCCGGTCGCCATCGTCAGCCTGGGCCAAAGCCAGTTCCAGGTCTTCTACAACCTCATCGACGCGGCAGTGGTGATCATCTCCATCCCCGTCGCGCTCCTAGTGATCTTCGCCCAGCGCCGGATCGTATCCGGCCTCACCGCGGGATCATTCCGGTAAGCGCCGGCCGGCCAGCCAGCGGCCGATCACCAGCCGCTGGATCTGGTTGGTGCCCTCCACGATCTGCAGGACCTTGGCCTCGCGGAAGTAGCGCTCGGCCGGGAAGTCCTCGACGTAGCCGTAGCCGCCGAGCACCTGGACCGCGTCGGTGGTCACCCGCATCGCGGTGTCGCTGGCCAGCAGCTTGGCCATGGCCGCCTGCGGGCCGAACTCCTGGCCGGAGTCCTTGCGCCGCGCCGCCGCCAGGTACAGCGCACGGGACGCCTCGACCGCGCAGGCCATGTCGGCAAGCATGAAGGACACGCCCTGGTTGTCGATGATCGGCTTGCCGAACTGGGTGCGTTCCCTGGCATACCCGACCGCCAGGTCCAGTGCGGCCTGGGCCAGGCCGGTCGCGCACGCGGCGATGCCGAGCCGGCCCGCATCCAGCGCGGTCAGCGCGATGGAGAACCCCTGCCCCTCCTCCCCCACCAGGTGATCGGCGGGCACCTGGGCGCCTTCGAAGATCATCTGGGCGGTGACCGAGCCGCGCATGCCCATCTTGTGCTCGGCCGGTGCGGCGCTGACGCCGCTGGTGGCCGCGGGCACGTGCAGGCAGCTGATCCCGCGGGCCCGGTCCCGCCCCTGCGGGCTGCCGGACGTGCGGGCGAACACCGTGTAGAAGTCGGCCTGCCCGGCATGGGAGATCCAGGCCTTCACACCGTCGATGCGGTAACTGCCCGCCTTCCCGTTCCCCGGCACTGGCACCGCCGCGGTGGCCAGGGCGGCCGCGTCCGACCCGCTCTGCGGCTCGGACAGGCAGTACGCGCCGAGCAGTTCACCGCCGAGCATCTCCGGCAGCCACGCCTCGCGCTGCTTGTCGGTGCCGAAGACGGCCAGCGGCAGGCAGGTCAGCGTGTGCACGCTCACACCGAGCCCGACGGTCAGCCATGCCCGCGCCAGTTCCTCGACGACCTGCAGGTACACCTCGTAGGGCTGGCCACCGCCGCCCCAGCGTTCGGGGTAGGGCAGCGCGAGCAGCCCGGACCGGCCGAGCACGCGGAACGCCTCGCGCGGGAAGCGGCCTTCCCGCTCGGCCGAGTCCACGTAGGGGCGAAGCTCCTTGTCCGCCAGTTCGCGGGTGAGATCCAGCAGTTCGCGCATCACATGCCCACTACGACGAGGTCCCTGCTGGCGTTGTTGAGCCGCTCGTAGCCCGCTGCCGTGCACACGACGATGTCCTCGATCCGGGCGCCGTGCGGCCCCGGGTAGATGCCGGGTTCCACCGAGAAGGCCATTCCCGGCGCCAGCTCCTCGGCGTTGCCCGCCACGATGTACGGGTCCTCATGGGTTTCCAGGCCGATGCCGTGGCCGGTCCGGTGGGTGAAGTACCCGCCATACCCGGCCGTGGTGATCGCGTCCCGGGCCACGGCGTCCACCGACTCCGCGCTGACCCCGGGCCGGACCGAGGCGCAGGCGGCCTCCTGGGCGTCCTTGAGCACCTGGTAGTAGCCGGCCAGCTCCGGCGGCGGCGCGCCAAGGACATAGGTGCGGGTGCAGTCCGAGCAGTAGCCGCTTGGCATGGTCCCGCCGATGTCCACCACCACGGCGTCCCCGGCCGTCAGGACGCGATCCGACGGCTCGTGGTGCGGCTTGGCGGCGTTCGGGCCGGATCCGACGATCACGAAGTCGACCGTGGCGTGGCCCTGCGCGACGATCTCGCTGGCGATGTCCACGGCGACTTCCCGCTCGGTCCGGCCGGGCCGCAGCCAGCCAGGCACCC
>Ga0126378_10003712_pt1 | contig 11558 bp, 8 predicted proteins | sample PanSoiMetPlot_23_FD_92587 | JGI IMG/M metagenome (GOLD analysis project Ga0126378, IMG submission 92587) | Tropical forest soil microbial communities from Panama - MetaG Plot_23 | ecosystem: Environmental > Terrestrial > Soil > Tropical forest > Bulk soil | place: Panama | collected 2016-02-17
CTCAAGGCGGGCGTTCTGGAAGACGGGGCCGTGACGGTCAGTAAAACTGAGTCGGCGCCGGACGGCCTCCAAGGGCTTGAAATTAGAAGGAATCCGGCTTCGGGCGCAGCGCCGGCGGCGGCCCTTGGCCGCAGCCGCGCAACCGCCCAGCCATAGCCGGCGGGGGGTGTGGGGCTGGCCGCGGGAGCGCGGCGCCGAGGTTGACGTTCCCGCCGGGCATCCGGTCGGCCCGCCTCTCGGTCGGCCCGCCTCTCGGTCGCCCCGCCTGAGGCGGCAATCTGACACGGCCACGTCGCGCGCGAACTGCGTGCGTGATAAAAGGAAGCTATCGGAGGCGATATCCGTTTCGCCATCCACACGTATAACAGCTTGAGGAGGAAAACATGGACAAACCACCCGCGGTCGATCGGCGTAAATTTCTCGGCGCGCTTGGCGTCACGGTCGGCGGGAGCGGCCTTGCCGGTGCCGGCCTGGTCGCCGGACCGAAACTGGTCAAAGCGGCTGTCGAGCCGCCCAAAGGCAAGATTCCGGATACGCCGTACAAGACCGGTCACATCACGTTCTTGACTGGCCCCGCAAATGGCTTGGGCGAAGCCGGCCGGAAAGGGCATCTGCTGGCGGCCGAGGAGATCAACACCGAAGGCGGGTTGCTGGGCAAGCGGAAGATCGAGACCATCTTTGCCGACGAAAGCGCCGGCACTGACGCGAATGTGAAGGAACTCCGGCGGATGAAACTGTCGGAAAAAATCGATCTGTTTACCGGCATCATTTCGAGCGGCAACACGCCGGCCCTTGGCCCGGCCGCCGAGGAGCTCGGGGTCCTGACGCTGTTCAACGACGGCTGCACCGACTTCCTGTTCGACAAAGCGGTGCCCAAGCCGAAATACGTCTTCCGGGTGACCAACATCCAGTCAGCCGACGGCGTTACCTCTGCGATCGGCGCGGCGAAGGCTTGGCCTCAGGCAAAGCGGGTCGGCTCCATCCAGCCGGATTACAGCTACGGCCGCAACGTGCATGAGCATTTCCTGCTGGCGTATCAGAGGCTGGTTCCCGGCGCCACGTTGGTCTCCGAGGCGTGGCCGAAGCTGTTCAGCACCGACTTCACCCCGCACATCACCAAGCTGCTTTCCGACAAGCCGGACATCCTGATCTGCGGCCTCTGGGGCGGCGACTATGTAGCGTTCTACAAACAGGCCCTGCGCTACGGCTTGTTCGATAAGATGAAGGTTGCCACCACGTTGGCCTTCGGCGGGCCGCCGCACACCATCGGCAAGGATCACCCCGAGGGCGTACTGGCCGGCGTGCACGCAAACTACTTCTTCCAGCATCCTGCCAAAGGGATCTGGCCGGCCAACGACGGGTTCGTCCAACGCTATCAAAAGCGCTGGAACGAATATCCGAGCTTCGAGTCGGACGGCGCTTATGCGGCGCTTTACCTGCTCAAGGCCGCCGTCGAGAAAGCCAACCAGCTTGTGGGCGGCTGGCCGGAGGACGACGTCATCATCAGCATGCTCGAAGGCATGGGGATGGATACGCCGGCCGGCTACCTCTACATCCGGCCCGACAATCACCAAGGCTACAAGGACACCGTCATCGGGATGACCAAGAACGATCCCAAATACGACTTCCCCATTTGGGATCCGACGTCGATCATCACCATTCCCATCCGAGACATCACAGCGCCGGCGAACTGGCCCAAGCCCGGCCACGGCCACAACGAGTCGACCGCTGCGGCCGATTGGATCAAGAAGACTTGGCCGCAAGCCGCCTGACCGTCCCGGCCTGCTTAATCAACGGCAACCGCGTCCGCATCCGTGCGGGCGCGGTTGGTTGTTGGGTGAACTCTTGATAAAGTTGCGCTGCGACAGCGGCGGTGCGCGGCGGACGCGGGAATTCAGTGTCGATACTGATCATCCAAATCCTGAATTCATTGTTCTATGCCTCGGTTCTTTTCCTGATCGCCGCGGGTCTCTCGCTCATCTTCGGTGTCATGCGCATCGTCAACATGGCGCACGGCAGCTTCTATGCCGTCGGCGCCTTCGTCACCGCCTGGCTGGTCGGGCGTGCCATCGCGCTCGGCGTGCCCGCTGGATGGACGTTTCTCCTGATCCCGGTCGGCGCAGCCGTGGTCGCGCTGCTCGGCATCGTGATCGAGCCGTTGCTGCGGCCGTTCTATCGGCGTGCCGAGGAATACCAGCTGCTGGTCACGTTCGGCCTGCTGTTGATTCTCGAGGACGTCATACACCTGCTATGGGGTGGGCTGCCGTTGTCCGCCGACCCGGTGATGGACGCGCTACCCATCATGAGGATCGGCGGCCTGGTCTATCCGGCCTACAACCTGGTCGTGATTGGGGTTGGCGTCGTTGCCGCATTGCTCCTGTGGGCGGTGATCTACCGCACCAAGTTCGGCGTCATGCTGCGCGCGACCTCGCAGGATCGGCGCATGGCATCGGCGCTTGGCCTCAATGTCGGGCTGGTCTACGTGTCGGCCTTTGCCATCGGCTGTTTCATGGCCGGCCTCGGCGGCGCCATCATCGTGCCGACTCAGACCGCGGTGCTGGGAATGGGCATCGACGCGCTCATTCTTGCTTTCGTGGTGGTGGTCATCGGCGGCCTTGGCAGCCTGCAGGGCGCGCTGGTCGGAGCGTTGATCGTGAGCTTTGTGCGCACCGCCGGAATCCAGTTCTTCCCCGAGATCGAACTCGCCGTGCTCTATCTCATCGCGGCAGTGGTGCTGCTGGTCAAACCAACTGGGTTGTTCGGAACCGCGTGATGACAGCGGACGTCAGCCGCGTCTCGTATCGTCCCAAACTGCTGCTGTTCGCGGCCGCGACTTTGGTCCTCGTGCTGCTGGCGCTGCTGCCGCTCTATATCGACCTCTATCAGATCCAGCTTCTGACCTACGGTCTGATCGCCGCCATTGCCGCGCTCGGCTTCAATCTGCTGCTCGGTTATACGGGCCTGTTGTCGTTCGGTCACTCTGCCTTCTTCGGCATCGGTGCTTATTCCGTTGCGTTCCTGCTGCGTGATGCCGGCATCAGTTTGATGGAGTTCTATATTTTGATCGGGCTGCCGATTGTGGCGCTCGTGTCGGCCCTGCTCGGCTATATCTGCGTCCGCCACACCCGAATTTTTTTCGGCATTCTCACGCTCGCGCTGTCGCAGGTGGTGTGGACCCTCGCCTACAAATTTTTCTGGCTCACGGGCGGCTCGGACGGCCTGCGCGTGGCGCGGCCGAACCTCCTCGCGGGGATGTTTACCTTCACCGGCGGCGGCGCGTTCCAGCGATTCATCTCCGCTTATTATTATTACGTGCTTGCCGTGTTCGCGATCTGCGTAGTGGTCATGTGGGTGATCGTGCACTCGCCGTTCGGCAAGGCGCTGCAAGCTATTCGTGACAACGAAACCAGGGCCGCTTTTCTCGGCTTGCGTATCCGGCGGTTCCGCTGGGTCGCGTTCCTCATTTCTGGAACCATGACGGGGCTGGCGGGGATTCTCTGGGTGCCGCTCAACGGCCTCACCACGCCCGAAGTGCTGTACTGGACGTTCTCGGGCGAGATCGTCTTTATGACGTTGCTCGGCGGCTTCCGAAACTTCACCGGCCCGATCGTCGGCGGCCTCCTCTTCACCTACCTCAAGACCTACGCGGTCGCGACCACCGAATACTGGCAGCTTCTGCTCGGGGTCGTCCTCGTGCTGCTGGTCATGCTCTTGCCGACCGGCATCGTCGGCGCGCTCTCGGCGGCAACCGCCAAGCTGCGGCCGAAGGAGAAATCTGCGTGATCCTTCTGCAGACCATCGATCTCAGCAAACAGTTCGGCGATGTCCACGCCTGCGATCGCGTGAATTTCACCGTCAACAAGGGCGAATTTCTCTCGCTGGTGGGTTCGAACGGCGCCGGCAAGACCTCGCTCGTCAATCTGATCAGCGGCCATCTCGCGCCGGACAGCGGCCGCATCCTGTTCGAGGGCACGGACGTAACCTTTGCCAGAATCCATGAACGCATCCGAGCCGGCATCGCCCGCAGCTTCCAGATCGTCAACCTGTTCGATGCGCTTACCGTCTTCGATAATGTCGCGTTGTCGATTTTCTCGCGCGAGCGCAAGATAGTGAAAATCGCGGCGCTTGCGGACCTCGACCGCGACGTGCGCCGCGAAGTTCTAGACGTGCTCAGCCAATTCGATCTTGCAGCCAAGAGCGCGGTGCCGGCCGGCGGCCTGGCGCAAGGCGAGCGCAAGCTGCTTGACGTGGCGCTCGCCTACGCGCTGCGCCCGAAACTTCTTTTTCTCGACGAGCCGACCAGCGGAGTGAGCACGCGCGACAAGACGCAAATCATGGATATCGTCTCCTCGGTCGTGCGCGCCGGTGCGGTCACGGCCGTGATCATCGAGCACGACATGGATGTCGTGTTCCGCTATTCGGATCGCATCGTGATGATGCATGAGGGAAAATTTCTCGCCGACGGGACGCCGGAAGAGATCAGGGCGAACAAGAACGTCGCCAACATTCTTCTCGGCGCGCCGCTGTCGGCTTGAACTGGCGAAGGAAAGCACGTGCTGCTCGAGGTCGAGGCCGTCAACACCTTTCGCGGGCCGGCGCACATCCTGCGCGGCGTGACGCTCGAGGTCGGCGACGGTGAGGTCGTCTCGCTGGTGGGACGCAACGGGGCCGGGCGTACCACAATCATCGAGAGCATCACGGGCCTGCTGCCGGTGCGCTCCGGTCGGATTCGCTTCCGCGGCGAGGATATTAGCAGGCTGCCGCCGCACAAACGCGCCAAGCGCGGTATCGGCTATGCACCGGAGAATTCCGGGATATTTCCAGAGCTCACCGTGGCGGAGAACCTCATGATCAGCCGCTGGCTCTCCGACAAGACCGCGCGCGGGGCCGCAACTGGCGTCGATGCCCAGGCGCAGGCACTCACTGTTTTTCCCGAAGTCGCCCAATTCTTGAGCCGTCCGGGGCTCAATCTCAGCGGCGGGCAGAAGAAGATGGTGTCGATTGCCCGCGCCATGGCGCTCGCGCCGTCGTTGATGATCCTCGACGAGGCATTCGAGGGCTTGGCGCCCGTGGTGGTGAGGCGCTTTCGCGACGCCGTCATGATGATCAAGGGGTTGGGCATTTCGCTGTTGCTCGCGGAATCAAATCTGACCAGCGCGGCCGCCATTGCCGATCGTCTCTACGTGATCGACCGGGGCGAGATCATCTTCCAAGGCACACCGCAGGAAGCGCTGGCGAATGACGCCGTCATCCGGACGCTGCGCGGCTGAGGCTGGGGCGTGTACTCGCAAATCGGCCTCGACCTCGGCGAGCCATGCATGTCCGCTTTACCCCTGATGCTGTTGAAAAAGGATTTTGAGGGGGGGGGTCGCTGAGCAACATTGATTCAGGACCAAGGGCAAATGCGCAATCTTGATTCAAAAATCCATTTGCCGGGATTCGATCGTTTCAAATTCCAATTCCACAGCTTCTTTGCGGAGACTTTTTCAACAGCATCCCCCCAAAGCGGACTTAAGTTCAAGCTTTGGCGCCGCCGCGCATATGGTTGCGCGTTAATGAGTCCACGCCCTACTCTACTAGATCGCCACCAAATCATCCGCCGCTCGTGCCGGCTTGACCCGGCAATCCATTCCTCTTGAATAAAGCCTATTCGCATGGAGGCGCCGGCATGACGAGCGGAACGACCACGGATAACAGGCCCGCATGCATTCGGCATTTTCCCCTCGGTGAGGGAAGCCGCGCGCGATGAAATGGCTTACGACACTTGTTTGCGTCCTCGGCGCGGCCGCCGTCGTCGGCGTCGCCCGGGGCGGGCATGAGCTGCCGATCTATCCGTCGTTTTATCCCCATGAGATCGAAATCAGGTCGCTTGCTCCCGAGGCGGCGGCGCAAGCGCTGCGTGACGGCAAGATCCAGGCCGCTGTCGGCCGCGGAGTGAGCTTTTCGGCCGCGCCCGGCGCCGACATCCGTGCCGTCGAGTCGCTCGGCTCGTTCATCCTCGTGCGCGCCAATCCTGCCTCCGCGCGCGCGCAAAATGTCTGCGCCGTCGCCGGGACGGTCATGCGCGCGCTTGCGAGCCAAGACAATTTCGTTCCCCATCCCTATCCGGTCACGCCGTTCCATGGCGACTATCTTCACCATGCCGACCTCGCGGGCGCCGCCTCCGCGCGGGTCGCGCAAACACCGGCCGACGATCTCAAGATCGCGGCGCGGGGACGCCTTGCACAAATTCATCCGGAGTGGTCCGTCCGCGACGCCGATTGGGATGTGGAGGTCGCCGAAGTCGACGCGGCCGAGCTGGTGGCGTCCGCCATGTTCTCCATGAATGGCTGGCTCGCGCCGCCGTGGGTGCGAACCGGCTGGTTTCACGCCGCGCGTCTCCTCGCCGATAGCGCGAGCGAGTCGGACCGGCGCATTCAATCCGATGTGCAACGCCTCGAGCGCGGTGATTACACCTTCCTCGTCGAGCGCATCAATCTGGAGCGCGAGCTTGTCACCCTGCTCACCGCCGGCTGCAGCAAAATCGTCGCCGGCTACACGATCAAGCGCGAATACGTCAACGTCGAATTCTCCGCCGGCATCGAGAACATCGGCTACGACTCGCTCGCCGGTCTTCAGTCGCCGATTTTCATCCGCACGGTGAAGCTCAAGGATTTCCCCTGGAACGGCTGGCTCGCGCTCGGCATCGATGCCCATCCCGCCGCCGCTTGGAATCCCATCAGCGGCATGACCGATCCGTTCGGCCGCCTCATGAATTTTGCCGTCGGCGACCCGGCCCTGCTGCCATCGCCTTACGAGGCGGGCTGGATGCTCAACCGGATCTCGGATCTGCCCGCGGGGCGATGAATGCCGCAGCGCACGAACATGTTTGCCTGTCGACCAGCATTGATGCTGGCGCTCCTTTTGGGCCTGGCGCCAATGCCCGCCCGCGCCGCCGAGGTCACCTACGCGCTGCGCATTACCAACGGCCGCGTTCCGGACGAGATGCGGCTCATTCGCGTCAAACAGCACGACGTGGTGAAGCTCGAATGGACCACGGACAAGCCGATCACCGTGCACCTTCACGGCTACGACATCGAGCGCGAGGTCAAGCCGGGCGCGGTCACGGAGATGACGTTTGCGGCGCGTGCCACCGGGCGTTTCACGGTTGAGCCCCACATTGGCAGAACGCCGTCTGGCGCCCATGCGCACGGGGAGACCCTGGTCACCATCGAGGTCTATCCTTGAGCGGCGCTCGCCGCCGTCCAATGAGGGCCGGCTTGCGCCCGCTCGCCGCTGCTCTGCTGGCCGAATGTCTGGCGACGCCGGCGAGCGCACACGGTTTCGGCCAACGCTATGATCTGCCGATCCCGCTGTCGTACTACCTCGCCGGGGTGGCGGCGGCCATCGTGGTGTCGTTCCTGATCGTCGGCTTGTTCGTGCGGGAGGCGCCGCGCGGGAAAACCTATCCGCGCATCGATCTCATGGCTGCGCCGCTCGGTCGATGGATCGCAAGCCCATCCGTTGCGATCACGCTCAAGCTCCTCGCGCTCGCCGCCTTCATCGTCACCATCCTCGCCGGCTTGCGCGGCGATCAGAATCCCTACCGCAACATCGCGCCGACCATGCTGTGGATCATCGTCTGGGTCGGTCTCGCCTATGTTTCGGCATTCGTCGGCAATGTTTGGACGCTGATCAATCCGTGGCGCACGATCTTCGAGGCGATCGAGACGATCAATGAGGCAATCACCGGGCGACGCGAACTAAGCTTGGGTCTGCGCTACCCGCCGGCGCTTGGGCTGTGGCCCGCATTTGTTCTGCTGCTCGCCTTCGCCTGGCTCGAGCTCGTGTATCCCAATCCGGCGGTGCCTCGCCTCATCGCCTCGCTCGCGCTCGCCTATTCCGCTCTGACCTTCGCCGGCATGGTTTGCTTCGGCCGCGAGTGCTGGCTCGCGCACGGCGAGGTTTTCACGGCAGTGTTCGGCACATTCGCGCGCTTTGCGCCGCTCGAGCTGCGAACCGACAATGATCGCCAGCTGTGGCTGCGGCCGTTCGGGGCCGGGCTTCTCGACAGCCGCGACGTCTCGACCTCGATGATGGCGTTCGTGCTGCTGCTGCTCGCAACCGTGCTCTACGACGGCGCATTGGCCTCGCCGGAATGGGGCAAGCTCGAGGAGGCGATCGCGCCTTACCTTTCAACCCTCGGCGACTGGAGGCTCGTGACGATCAGAACCGCGGGGCTCATTGCCTTCTGGCTCATATTCTGCGGCGCTTATGTCGGGGTCAGCGCGGTCATGAGCGCCGTCACGCAACAGCGGCTCTCGCCGCTTGCCATCGCGCGCAGCTTCGCCTTGACCCTGGTGCCGATCGCGATCGGCTATCACTTCGCGCATTATTTCACGTTCCTGTTGATCCAGGGGCAATACATCATTCCGCTCGCCTCCGACCCCTTCGGCTTCTGCTGGAATCTCTTCGGCACCGCAGGCTATCGCGTGGATATCGCAGTGGTCGGCGCGCGCTTTGCCTGGTTCACCGCGGTGACGGCGATTCTTCTCGGCCACATCGCCGCGGTCTATCTCGCGCACATCAAGGCGATGCAGGTCCTCGATACCCGCCGCCTCGCGTTGCGCTCGCAAATTCCGCTCACCGCTCTGATGGTGGTCTACACCTTCGCAAGCCTCTCCATTCTCGCCGAACCGATCGTCGAGCGCCGCGCGCCGGCGCAGCCCCTTTCAGTCGAGATCGCCATTCCCGAGGATGCGGTGCTGCCCGAGCCGGGCAGCGGCCGATTGCAAGGCGTAGGCGCGGGCATTGCCAAGCAGAAGCTGACCTACCGCGTGCTGGGCTCCGCTTTTCATGACGGCACGCGCATGAATGCGGCCGACGTGCTTTATTCCTACGCCTTCGCCTATCGTTGGGGTGCACGCCCCGAGGCCAAGAACTTCGATCCGCTGGTCGCGGCCGCCACCGCCGTCATGCGCGCGCACCTTCTCGGGGTGCGCGTCGTCGGCACCGATACCACTTCGAAATCGTTTCGGTTCGGCGACTTCGAATACATTCGCGAGCTGCTCGTGGTCGACGTTTACAGCTCGGCTGCGCCAATCGACCCGGAGCAAGATGCGGTCATCGCGCCGCCTTGGAGCACGCTTCCCTGGCATCTCCTAGTGCTGATGGAAGAAGCCGTTGCGCGCGGCTGGGCGGCGTTCTCACAATCCGAGGCGCGGCGTCGCGGCGTCGATTGGCTCGACCTCGTCCGGCCCGATGCCATGAAGGAGCGGCTCGCCGGCCTCGTCGAGACGTTCGAGCGCGAAGGATACCGCCCCGATCCCTTGACATCCCTGGTCAGCGCTGAGGAGGCGCGCAAGCATTGGGCCGCGCTCAAGGCGTTCTACAAGGAGCGCGGCCATTTTCTGGTGACCAACGGCCCGTATCAACTCAAGCGCTGGTCGGCCGACAGCGTCACGCTCGAGGCGTTCCGCGATCTGAGCTATCCGCTGGGCGTGGGTTCATACGACGCCTACGCGGTGCCGCGCCGGGGCTTCATCACCAAGATCGATCGCGACGGCGAGCGGGTCATGCTCTTCGGCGACATCGAGCTCCTGCAAAAGCATCAACGCAGCTACGACATCGTGCGCCGGCCGCTGACTTCGATTGCGTCCGACGAGCTCAGGCGTTCGGCGCCCGAATGTCGCTATCTCGTCACCGACGGCGAAGGCCGCGTTGTGCTCGCGGGCCAAGTTTCAGTCAGCGCGGATGCAAGCTTCTCCCTCGATTTCAGCGGCAAGCTGCCGGCGGGCCATTTCACTCTGATCGCGCAAATCATCGTCAACGGCAATGCGATGAATGCCGAGATTCAACGCATTCCGATCGAAATCGGATCAAGCCGATGACAAAGCCAGCGCGCATGAGCGAAGGTTCGCATGCCGCCAATGGTCGCTGCCGTTTGCACGGCTGTGGGAGGCTGGGAGCTATCTTCTGAGGAGCGCCCATCAAGATTAATCGTAGATCAGGGTGACTTTGGCGCAACCAAGCATCCAATTTCCGGCAGCTACTTCAGGCGACTCAGGGTCTGCTTCGGGTCTTGGCCGCGTGAAAACTCAATTGCCGGGACTGATGTCGAGGATGAATCCCCAGGATTTGCGACACACTGCGTTTGATCTGATAAACAGCGCAGGTCTCTACTGTGCCGCGATATTGTTGGCGCGGATCAGGTCGCCCCAAAGCTTGATCTCGCGCTTGAGCAATGCACTCGCGGCCGCGGGCGTCAGCTCGTCCGGCGGGTATGGGTCCATGCCGCCCTCGGCAAAGATCTGTTGCGCCTTGGGGTCGGCGAGCGCAGCGCGCAACGCGGTGTTGAGCTTGTCGATGATCGGATGCGGCGTGCCGGCCGGCGCCAGCAGCATGTGCCAGAAATCGATGTCGAGCTTTTTGTAGCCGAGCTCGCCCATGGTCTTGAGCTCCGCCAAGCCGGCGAACCGATTCCTGCCGATGATGGCGTAGGCCTTGAGCTTACCGGTCCTCACCAAAGGCCCTGCGACTACAGCCGATATGGGGCCAAGATCCACCTGGCCTGCCAACAGATCGACGAGTGCCGGACCTGCGCCCCGATAAGGCACTTGCGTGACCTTCATGCCGAGCTCCTGCACGATCAGCACGTCGGCCAGATGGCCGAAGGAGCCGACGCCGGGATGCCCGACCTTGATGTTCTGTCCCGGCTCTCTCATCCAGCGCAAGAACTCTTCGAAGTTATTCGGCGGCAGTGTCGGACGTGCTGCAAGCGTGGTTGCTGCAGTATTGATAAGCCCGATTGTGACGAAATCCTTTTCGGCATCGAACGTGCGATTCGGATAAAGCGTCATGCCCGCCGCCAGCGCGTCCTGATGCAGCAGGATGGTGTAGCCATCGGGTGCGGCACGCGCGGCCTTGGCGGCGGCGATCATACCGCCGGCGCCCCCGACGTTTTCGATCACGATGGGCTGGCCCAGCGCCTTCTCCATCGGGTCATGGAGGACGCGCGCAATAGCGTCATCGGCACCGCCGGGCGGGAATGCCACCACCATTGTAATGGGCCGATCGGGATAGGTTTGTGCCCAAGCGCTGCCTGCCAAAGCGCATGCGGAGATAATCGAAGCGGCGAGCGCGCGTATACCACCCATGGCGCTTCCTCTAGGAGATGGCTTGCGTTTGCAGGTTCGATCGGATGGCATGGCTTCCACCGATACGGCTCATCACTTCGTCTTGTTCGCGATGAGCTCCAGCACCGGTTTCCACTTCTCTTGCTCTGCCTGCACGAACGCAATGGCTTCGGCCGGCGACATTGCTCGCGTATAGCTGCCGCGCGCGGCGATCGTCTTCTTGAAATCCGGGTCGCTGACGACCTGGCGCAGATCTTCGCTGATTTTAGTAACGATCGGTTGGGGCGTGCCGACGGGCGCCACCAGGATTTGCCAGCCGGTGGCAGAAAAGCCCGGAAAGATTTCCGCTACCGTAGGCAGACCGGGGAACTCGGCGAGAGGTTCCTCCGATGCGACCGCGATTGCTTTAACCGAACCTGATTGAACCGCCCCAGCAATCCCGGA
>Ga0126378_10003713_pt1 | contig 11558 bp, 6 predicted proteins | sample PanSoiMetPlot_23_FD_92587 | JGI IMG/M metagenome (GOLD analysis project Ga0126378, IMG submission 92587) | Tropical forest soil microbial communities from Panama - MetaG Plot_23 | ecosystem: Environmental > Terrestrial > Soil > Tropical forest > Bulk soil | place: Panama | collected 2016-02-17
GGCCAAATGATGGTTCAGGCACGGCAATCTGCCTTCCCGGCGAGTTCCGGTTTAAACGACTTGCGGGCGGTCAGCGGCCAACCGATGGTTCCCATCACGGCCAACCGATGCTTCAAGTCACACAATTAAATACGATCAAATTCACTGCTGACTCTGGACGAGGCGCTCCTCCGGCAAAGGTTCAGCCGACAAGCGCCGGTGGAAATCCGGTCCGGATTGCCCCGTACCCCGTACCTCCGCGTCTCAACGCGAGCTGACAAAACGCAACAGCGACGAGGCCATAGCACGCAAACGATCGGAAGTCGATAACCAGCGGTGCCGGGTAGGCTGCATCCGTAAATCTCATGTTTCGGTCCTTTCGCCCGTTGTGTTCGGGGCACCCCGAGCGGAGAGGACCTGCTCCTGACGGCGGCACGAGAGGTGGGGAATCGCCCACTCGCCCGTGAATTGAACCATCCGTTGGCCGTAGCGGCCAAACGATGGTTCAAATTGCGAGGTTCTGGTGGGATGAGACAGCCTACTTGGTTACCGCATGGGTGGGTTCGGCCTTCGGCACACGATCCAGGCGTGCGATCCGGTGTGCCCGAATACGGTGTGCCAGTATCTGGTCGGGGGCTTCATCCCGCGGGCGGCAATGGACTCGGATTTCTGAATCTCGTCGGCGATCTGGACATGCAGTCTTCGGTCACCTCGCCGCCTATTCGGCTGGCCAGCTAACAAAGCATGCAGCGAGGGCAGGCTCCGCGACTTACGTTCTCCCGTCTCGCGGTTCTTTCAATCCAATTGGCCGCGAGAAAAGAGCCGCCAAGGCCTTTATTCGAGTGGCACCGGATTCACCATCGGGAGCACAGATATTCCCCGATCATGAGCAGTTCCGGGTCAGACAGGCTATCGTATTTTCATGCCTATGCGAAAAGGACGCGCGCTAACGGTGTTGGGTGTGCTGGTTTTCCCATGGGTTGTGACGGCGCAGACTCACTCGGTTGCGATGACAGTGGATGATCTTCCGTTTGTATCTGGATTTCCATCTCCCCTGAGCTCTGTCGAGGCAAAGAAAGCTATGCAGGTGAACGAGACAATTCTGCAGGCTTCTCAAACCACCACATACCAGCCACAGGATTCGTCATCGAGCAACACGCCGAACAACTCGGTCTGCCGGTGAGCAGGGAAATCCTGAGGAGGTGGGTTCGACCAGGTTTTTGATCTCGGAAACCATCTGTACTCCCATGCCGACGTGAACGATCTCTCCGTCGAACAGGCCGAGCAAGAAATCACGCGTGGCGAGGCAACCTTCGCGCCCTTACTGAAGAGCGTTTCTCGGAATCCGCAGTTCCTTCGGTTTCCCTATAACCACACCGGAGATACCCGGGAGAAGCACGACGCGATCGCGGCATTCATGTCCGCCCGCGGTTATCGTTTGGCTCCATGCACTATTGATGGTAGCGATTATGAATTCAACAGGACGTATGTGCTCGCCCTCGCGCGCCATGATGAGCAAACGGCAGCGAAAGTCCGCGCTGACTACATCGCCTATACCGAAGCCGAGATTGATTGGTACGCCGCGCTGAACAAACAGGTATTCGGGTATGAACCCCCGCAGATCATGTTGCTGCACGACAATCCGCTTAATGCGGATACGATTGAAAAGGTACTTTCTCTTTTCGCGCAGCGTGGATACCGCTTCATCACCCTGGAGGAAGCCGTGAAAGACCCCGCATACGCTGTCCCAGAGACCTATGTCACCAAGTTTGGTCCGATGTGGGGATATCGCTGGGCGCAGGAACTTCACGTAAAGGTAGATGGACGCAGGGAACCTGATCCCCCGGCATGGATCGATGAATACGCGAAGAGCCATCGTCCTACTCAATAGTCAGCTGACGTAACTCATTAACTTTTGCGACCAGCGGGTGAGGCCATTCCCGTTCTTCGTCCGATTTTCAATGCCGGATCGTTCGAGAAACTGTGGTGGGCCGCGCTATGCGGCGGCCCTTTTGTAATCGCGATTCCGTAGCGCCTCGCGGAGTTTGGAAAGCGCAGCGCACTTGATCTGTGAGACGCGGCTCTCATTGACGCAGAGTTCGCGTGCAACTTCGCGATTGCTCCGGTCCAGATCGAACAGCAGCGCGATAACCTTTTGCTCTCTCGCCGAAAGGCATTGGCGTGCGCGCTCAAGGTCCACCCGATCTGCGAAGGTCTGCAAAGTGCAGCGCGTGCTCCGAAGCTGATACGCCGGAAGCTCTTCCAGGCTGATGGTCGCCGGTGATGGTCTGTCGGCCGCAGCACACCGGAAACCGGACGAATTCACAGAGTGGTTCAACCGGAAGTTCCCAAAGAAGGGCGGGGAGGAGGACGTTCGGGTGGAGGACCTCCGTCCTTCGACATGATCGGACAAACCGCAGAAGACAACGTAAACGGCGGACTCGCGAATCTCAGCAGCACCCCACGTGTCTTTGCGACACGCTTTGATACCAAAACTCAGGCGACGCAGAGCCGATACGTGGCACGGACAACTCGTCCAGTCTCTGCGGACGCTAAATTGTCTCGCTCATGATGCCGGCGCTGCCGTCGTCTCTATCTCCCAGCCGTCCGTTTGTCTGTAACACCAGTCGCTATTGCCATCAATCACGCCGAGGTGCGTTGCAGCCAAGCCCTGAGTTCATGCGGACTGCTAATAATCCGTTGTTGTCTGGACTCGATCTGGCGAAGGCAGTCCGGATGAATTTGGCTCAGAGAATAGCCGGTTGGCCGCCCACCGTTCGCCGCAACTATCCACGAGAACACCCATGATCTTGACTGCCCAACCATTAGGCTTCGAGGTACTAATCCCAGAAGGCCCGCGACAGCTCCGTACGTTGCCCTTTGCTTTCTGCGGTTCAGACACTCCGATATTGAGGTGAGACTCCACACAGAGGGCGCTTGCCGCGCAACCTGCGGAATTCGACTGGTTATTGGAACACTTTTGGCTATCGGCTCGATACGATTGGCGATAGCGGGAGGAGCAGCTATAAGTTCTTCCTTCATCCCCACGGCTTTATCTGCTACGGATGCCCCGGCACCGAACCGGAAGCTCCGAACGAAGTATTCCGGGTCGCGCCTGATTATGTTGCATCGCGCCGCGAGTTCCTTGACTAAGGAAGGTGAATGCGGAACGACAATGTAGCCGGTTGGTATCTCTCCGGCCATAAGGCATTCCCGACCCTCGCTCAGGTGAATTGCTCCGAGCAGGCACAGGCAAGCATCCAGGCGGTCCTGATCGTTCTTCTTTGGCACCTGAGTTCCGGCGGCTGCATCGAGCCACTCTGCCGTGTCCTTCATGCCCCGAATCGAGAAAGCAGATGAAGCCCTCGTGCAGACATACTTCCAGTCGTCAATAGAAAACGACTTTGAAATCGCCGGGTTATATTTTGGCAGCCGCTCCGAGCCTCGCTGTGTGGTTAAGGTCCAGCCCAACGCGATCAGGATCAGCACGGGATAGGTCTCGATTACCAGGCAATCGCCGCGAGGCACTAGTGGATTCGCGGCGCCTCCGAACCCCTTCAGGAATACCCAGATTGGCGCCTGTGGACCAAACATGTCAGTTCGCGCGGTGTTGGCAGGCTGCATTCCTCCACCTCGTGCGCTGACGCACGACGAAACGATATTCTCGACTGGCCGCTGCCCTTGCGAGTTTGGGACTACGGTGGGCTGGTCAAGAAAAATGAGAGTCGAATCCGGCTGGCACTTCGTCCGCCAGTCGCGAATTATAGTTTCGGCTTCGCTGTAGCTGGCAACGCGCGGAAGACCCAACTCCACGAAAGAACCGTCAGGTTGAAGCAACACCGCAACGATGGCGCCCGAGTTCGACGCGGTCCAAGCTGAATCGAACCCAATCAATAGCTTCATGGTTTCAAATCAGTCTACCGGTCCGGCGATCCGCATGCCCTCGACTTGTATACGGCCAACCCGCTCCGAGGTCGCACTGGTCGGTTCAAGGGGTAAGGTGGGGCCGGGGAAGATTTTCAACCATGCCGAACATGACGCGAATCGGCATCGGCTGCGATATTGGGCCTCGCGCGGCGAACCGACACGGCTCGGCCCTTACCCTGTCCGCGACCCCCGTGAGAATGCGGTTAACCACCAGACCGTGCCAGCGTTTGCCGGTGCGCCTCTGAAATTCCTCAGCATTCAGAGCCGCGGCGATTCTGTCGAATCCCATTCCTGAAGCCCTGAGCGACTTCATACGCTCGATAACAGCGCCCTCGCCCTCGTAGTACCCAAATGGCTTGCGGACTTCGCAGCGGCCCTCTTTCTCAGCTTCCGGATGCGCGCTCCGCGCAGCTTGGCAACGATCTGAGATTTGTCATACTGCGCAACGGCACCCATTAGTTCCCGCATCAGAACCCGCGTGGGATCGGATTCCATCAGGTCCGGCTCGGCGACAGAAATAAGCGTAAAACCGTTCTTCCGGAGATCGGCAATGCAGGCTTCCTGAACCATCAGGTCGCGCGCAAGACGGTCAAGCCTTTCGACCGATGATTGTCCGCACACCATCTGAGTGGAGAGCGGCCATCATTTCCGACCAAGCCGGTCGGTCCATCGTCTCGATCGCTCCGCTCACGCCTTCCTCCCGGAACTCGCGCACGATCCGATAGCCGTGGGCGGCCGCGAATGCCTTTATTGCGCTTCGCTGTCGCGGGAAACCGTCTCCGCGAACCTGATCTTTGCCGCTCACACGAAGATAGCTGAAGGCCCGCCTGCATCATTTCAATGCGTGGAGGAATTAAATCTTTATGTCAAATACCAAATCTGTTACGTTGATTCTAAATAATTTATGGACGAATCTGGACCAAGCCACCATATAAAAAAAGAGAATCTGTCGATAATTCGTCGCTATCTGAAGTCCAAACCTCGGACGAGCAGTGAGCGAGGTTTCCGGTGCAAAAGTCGCCTGTGCGGCTGTTTGGAGTTTGCGATGACTGTGAACAGCGTGCCAATGAACCTGTAAGCAAGCGGCCTTGTGAAGCTTTGGAGACCGGAAGCACTCTCTCGTAAGGCAGTCGGCCCTTGGCCGCTCCTGCTCGTTCTGATTCATCTACTTGGCACGGGAGCGACGCTCTACGCCCAAGTGTTGGGGAACATCTCGACTGTCGCCGGACAGTGTAGCGCAACGGGCTACCTCCCCGAACCGTCACAAGCGACCGCAAATAAGCTCGGCGGCACCCTCGCGGGCCTCGCAGTCGACGCAACTGGCAACCTCTATATTGCCGACCCAGCAAACAACCGAGTCCGCAAGGTTGACACCACCGGCGTCATCACCACGATTGCGGGAACGGGTGTCGCCGGGTTCGGTGGAGACAACGGACCGGCCACAAGCGCACAGCTGAACCAGCCCAAGGGCGTGGCCGTGGACCCCGCGACCGGGAATATTTATGTCGCTGATAATGCCAATAACCGGGTTCGCCGCTTCACTCCGGGCGGGAACATTGTCACGGTGGTCGGCACTGGCACGCCTTCTTCCACCGGCGACAACGGACCGGGGACCAGCGCGACCATCAACGGCCCTGTTGGGCTGGCCATCGATAAGTCCAACAATCTCTACATCGCCGAAACTGCCGGATATTATGTACGAGTTCTAAATCTTACCAGCAGCACCATCACCACAATCGCTGGTAATGGAAAAACGGGCGGTCAAGCGGCCGGTCCAGCCCTATCCACATCTACTGTGCCCTACGGACTGACGGTTAGCTCCGCGGGGGTGCTCTACATAGCCGAGCCGGGTGCGAAGTATGTCACCAGCGTTCAGTCCGGAACGAAGAGTCTCGTTGCGGGCAACGGTTCAAGCGGTCTCGTGAACGAGAATGTTCCTCCCACCACCACCAGCGTTATCCCTTCCAATGTCGCCTTCGATAGCAAAGGTTTTCTCTATTTAACCGACGCTACCAACTCTCGCCTCCGCAGGGTCGACCTTGTCAACAACGTCATTACAACGGTGGCGGGGAACGGCAACCTCGGGTGCACAGGCGACGGAGGACCGGCTTTATCTGCAGCGCTCCAGGCCGCTGACGGCCTCGCCATCGATTCGGGGAATCGTATCTACGTTGCCCAAGATGCGATGGGCGTTGTTCGGGCGATGTCACAGACTAGCCCGCCTGCCTCGGTTTCCGCGGTGAGCGGCGCGCCGCAGTCCGCGGCGGTTGCCACCAACTTCGCCTCCCCGTTTGTGGTTGTAGTCAAAGATTCCTCCGGCAATGGCCTCGGCGGCATTACAGTGAATTTCGCTTATAGCGGCGGGACGGTCTCCCCTGGCACGGCGACAACAGGTTCCAATGGCCAGGCGCAGACAACCGTCACGGCCTCGACCACGGCCGGATCCTATACCGTTACAGGCTCGGTCACCGGAGTGTCAACTCCAGCCAGCGGGGCTCTTACCAATCTCCCAGGGCCGCCCACTCTCACTTTTGCGACGCAGCCCTCGAATACAACCGCCGGGGCAATCATCAATTCTTCCACTGGCGGCGTCGTGGTTAAAGCGGCCGATAGCTACGGCAACGCCGTGAGCGGGATCACAATCAACCTGTCGCCGCAAGGAGGATCCGGAACTCTTTCCGGAGCCACCCCCCAGGTCACCAACTCGTCGGGTTTGGCCACGTTCTCTAATCTGAGCATCAACAAAACGGGAACGTACACGTTGCAAGCGACCGACGGAACGCACTTCGGCACGAGCGCTTCGTTCGTCATCAGCCCAGCAGCAACAGCCACCATCACCGCGGTTGCAGGCAGCGGCCAGTCAGCAGCCCTCCAGACAGTCTATGCCAGCCAATTGCAAGCGAGCGTGCAGGATGGACTCGGCAACGCGATTCCGAACGTCTCCGTCACGTTTAGTGCTCCCTCGAGCGGCGCGAGTGTCACGTTCTCGGGGCCGTCCGTGGTCAACACAAATAGTTCGGGCGTCGCGGCTGTCACGGTAACAGCCAACAACCAGATCGGCTCGTTCCAGGTCACCGCGACTACCTCCGGAGTATCCACTCCGGCTGTCTTCAATTTGAGCAACATTGCGGGCGCGAGCAGCCGGCTCACTTTTGTTCAGCAGCCGACAAACACACAGGCCGGAGCGACCATTGGGCCTGTCAGCGTCCAGCTCGTCGACTCATTCGGAAACAATGTCCCCCAAGCCGGCGTTGCCGTGACGCTGACGACGAGCCCAGTTACCACAATTTCCGGGACGACCACCATCAACACGAACACTGCGGGTCTCGCGACTTTCGCCAACCTAAGCATCAACGCCGCAGGAAGTTATCAGTTGACCGCTACGGCAACATCCCTCGGCTCCGCGCAAAGCAATTCATTCCTGATTTTGGCCGGTGTAGCGAACGCAATCCAGGCCACCGGCGGAACGCCGCAGAGCGCCACTATTTACGGTCCATTTGCAATCCCGCTGAGCGCAAAAGTAACGGATTCCTTCGGCAATCCGATAAGCGGAGTTGCTGTGAGCTTCTCGCCGCCGGGTTCCGGCGCCTCTGCGACGCTGTCCGCGCTATCCGCTAACACAGATTCCACCGGCCAGGCGAGCGTGTCGGCTACTGCGAACGCGGTGGTGGGTTCCTACACCGTAACTGCCTCCGCAAATGGCGTTACTTCATCCGCGAGTTTTGCTTTGACCAACGTCGCAGGAGTCGGCGCGAATGTGGTTTTCACGCAGCAGCCCGCGTCGACAACGGCGGGCGCGGTCATGGCCCCCGTTACCGTTAAGGTCACCGACAACGGTGGCAATCCGGCGCCGGGCGTGACGATTACCCTATCCGCGCAGGGCGGCTCCGGAGTTCTTTCCGGAGCTACTCCGGTCGTGACCAACGCATCCGGTCTGGCAACATTTCCGAACCTAAGCATCGACAAAACGGGGACGTACTCGCTTCAAGCGACCGACGGAACCCACTTCGCCACGAGTACCTCGTTTGTGATCGGCGCGGGAACAGCCTCCAGCATCACGGTTGTCGCAGGCAGCGGCCAATCCGCTCCGATCGGCTCCTTTTATGCCAGTCCGCTAAAAGCCAGCGTCCAGGACGCTCTCGGCAATGGTGTGCCCGGTGTTTCCGTCACGTTCAGCGCCCCGTCCAGCGGCCCAGGCGTCAGTTTTTCAGGTTCGCCGACAGCCCCCACTGACAACACCGGCGTTGCCGCGGTCTCCGTAACGGCCAACTCTCAGGTCGGCTCCTTTCAAGTCGCCGCGACGGCGCCCGGTATCTCTACACCGGCCATATTCGACTTGACCAACATCTCTGGCACGGCCAGCCGTCTTGTATTTGTTCAGCAGCCCGCGGACACCCCGGCTGGGGTGATCATGGCGCCTGTAACTGTCCAGATTACAGACAATGCAGGAAATAACATCGCTCTGCCTGGCGTGGCCGTAACATTGTCGTTGAACCCGGTTCTTGGGCGTCTGCGCGCGATCTCCGGGACAACCGTTGCAAACACCGATGCCAGCGGGCTGGCAACCTTCTCCGGCCTCAGCGTTTCCGCCGCTGGCAACTATCAGCTCACTGCCTCCGCCACATCCCTCGCTTCGGCGCAGAGTAACCCCTTCATGATTTCAGCTGGCGCGCCGGCCGCGATACAGACGGTCGCCGGTACGCCCCAGAGCACGACCGTTCTCGCCCCGTTCGCCGTTCCCCTTCAGGCGATCGTGACGGATTCCCTGGGTAACCCGCTGAGCGGCGTTACGGTTACGTTCGCCGCGCCTGCAACGGGCGCGTCCGCGAGCCTTTCGGGATCGACAGTGACCACCGACCTCAACGGCAACGCCAGCGTGACCGCAGTGGCGAATTCAACCGTTGGTTCGTACACCGTGACTGCCTCAGTGAGTGGCGTTACCCCGTCCGCGAGCTTTACTTTAACCAATCTGGGAGGCGCGGGCGCGAATCTCGTCTTCACGGCGCAGCCGACCAACACGGCGGCGGGCGCAGTCATGGCTGCCGTCACGGTTCGCCTCACCGACAACGGCGGCAACCCGGTGAGCGGCGTCGCCGTCAACGTGACTGCGCAAGGCGGGCCCGGAGTTCTCTCCGGCGCCGCGCCCGTCGCCACTGATGTATCCGGCCTGGCGACGTTCTCCAATCTGAGCATCGACAAGACCGGAACGTACTCGCTTCAGGCAACCGACGGAACCCACTTCGCCGCCAGCAACTCGTTCGTGATCAGCGCCGGAACGTCGGCCAGCATCACGGTGGTGGCCGGCAACGGACAGTCGGCTCCCGTCACGTCGAATTACGCCAGCCTGCTTAAGGTCAGCGTGCAGGATGCGCTGGGCAACGGCATTCCCAACGCTTCCGTTACGTTCTCCGCTCCTGGCAGCGGCGCGAGCGTCACATTTTCAGGACCTCCGGCCGTCACTACCAACAACGCCGGTGTGGCCTCCATCCCGGTGGCGGCCAACACGCAGGTGGGCTCCTTCCAGGTGACGGCGACGGCCCCCGGTACGCCTTCCCCGGCGGTCTTCAGCCTGACTAACGTCGCCGGTACGGCGAGCCAGCTCAGATTTGTCCAGCAGCCGTCCAACGCTCAGGCCGGGACGGCGATTACGCCGCCCATTACGGTTCAGCTCACGGACAATCTCGGAAACCCTGTGGCGCAGGGCAATGTATCCGTGACTCTGTCGCTGAATCCCGTAGTCGGACGTTTGCCGGTCGTCTCTGGCAACACGACAGTGCTCACGAGCGCCAGTGGCCTGGCGACCTTCACCGCGCTGAGCATTGACACCACGGGAGGCTATCAGTTCACCGCCCTCGGCACGAATCTGGTGTCGGCGCTGAGCAATGCCTTCACGATTTCCGGCGGCGCCGCATCTCAAATGACGGCCGTCAGCGGGACGCCGCAGAGCGCCACCGTGTTCGCCCCCTTCGCCCTGCCGTTGCAGGTGCAGGTGACCGATTCTTTAAATAACCCGCTCCCCGGCATTTCGGTAGGATTCACCTCTCCCACATCGGCGGCGTCGGCAACCCTGTCGGCTTCGACTGCGACTACAGACCTGAACGGGCTGGCCAGCATTACGGCAGTGGCCAATGGGGTAGTGGGCTCTTATACCGTAACGGCGTCCGCAGGAGCCGTCAAAGGGAACTTTGCTTTAGCCAATCTGGGCGGCGCCAGCGCTGGCCTGGTTTTCACCCAGCAGCCTGTCAACACTCCCGCGGGCGCCGCCATGCCACCGGTCGTGGCGCGCGTCACGGATAGCGGCGGCAATCCCGTCAGTGGCGTCACCATCGCCATCTCAGCGCAGGGAGGGCCAGGCGTTCTCTCCGGCGCCGTGCCCGTCGTTACCGACTCTTCCGGCCTGGCAACTTTTTCCAACCTGAGCATCGACAAGACGGGAACCTACTCGCTCCAGGTGACCGACGGCACGCGTTTCGCCACCAGCGTTTCGTTTGTAATCAGCCCCGCGACATCGTCGAGTATCACCGTAGTCGCGGGTAACGGCCAGTCCACCGCTGTCACGACGAATTATCTCGTTCCCCTCAAAGTCAGCGTGCAGGACAGCCTCGGGAACGTCATCCCCGGCGTTGCAGTTACCTTCACGGCCCCCACCAGCGGCGCGAGTGTCACGTTCCTGGGCTCCCCGACTGTTACGACGGATGGCGCCGGTATAGCCGGGATTTTTGTTACGGCCAATTCGCAGGTGGGCGCCGTTGCGGTCACGGCGACGGCCTCGGCGGGTCAGGCTGTTTTCAGTCTGACGAATCTCACCGGAGCGGCGAGCAATCTCAAGTTCGTTCAGCAGCCTTCTAACGCCGCCGCGGGAGTAGTGATCTCGCCACCGATCACGGTTCAGCTCACGGACAATCTCGGAAACTCTGTCACGCAGGCGGGCGTGGCCGTGACCCTGTCGCTGAATCCCGCTGCAGGACGTGTACCGGCTGTCTCCGGGCCCGCGACGGTTCTGACGGGCGCCAGTGGCCTGGCTACCTTCGCCGGGCTGAGTCTTGACGCTGCCGGAAGTTATCAGTTCATTGCCATCGCCCCGTCCCTCGTCTCGGCGCAAAGCAACGCCTTCACGATCTCGGCGGGCTCGCCGGCGGAAATCCAGACCATCTCCGGGACGCCCCAGAGCACGACGGTGCTCGCCCCGTTTGCGGTACCGCTTCAGGTTTTGGTCTCTGATTCCCTGAACAACCCGCTCAGCGGCGTCTCGGTCGCGTTCGGCGCGCCTGCAACGGGCGCGTCGGCGAGCCTCTCGGCTTCGACTGCTACAACCGATGCAAACGGCCATGCCAGCGTGACCGCAGTGGCGAATTCCACTGTCGGTTCGTACACCGTAACTGCCTCGGTGAGTGGCGTTACCCCATCCGCGAGCTTTGCTTTGACCAACGTGGGCGGCGGCGGGGCCAATCTGGTGTTCACTGCGCAGCCAGCCAACACGGCGGCGGGCGCAGTCATGGCTCCCATCACGGTTCGCCTCACCGACAACGGGGGCAACCCGGTGAGCGGCGTTACCGTCAACGTGACTGCGCAAGGCGGGCCCGGAGCTCTCTCCGGCGCCGCGCCCGTCGCCACTGATGTATCCGGCCTGGCGACGTTCTCCAATCTGAGCA
>Ga0126378_10003714_pt1 | contig 11555 bp, 12 predicted proteins | sample PanSoiMetPlot_23_FD_92587 | JGI IMG/M metagenome (GOLD analysis project Ga0126378, IMG submission 92587) | Tropical forest soil microbial communities from Panama - MetaG Plot_23 | ecosystem: Environmental > Terrestrial > Soil > Tropical forest > Bulk soil | place: Panama | collected 2016-02-17
CACGGTGGCGATCGTGCCGTCCGGGATCACATCGAAAGAGCGTTGCGGCTCCGCGGCATTGAAGTCGTGAGCAGACATTGCGATTTCTCCTATTCTGCTGCTGGTTGGATGAGTGTTTGACCAGTTGAAACGATGAACGGCTTGCGCTGGCCACGGCTGATCAGCTTGGTGATCAACTTTCCGAGGTGTGGTTCTTCAATCTGCTCGAGCCGGCCGGCGCGGTCCTTGGCGGGATAGCCCCAAGTATTGGGCGACGTGCACACGAAGGCGCGCACCGGTGCGTCGTCACCAAAATCGACCCATTGCATGGTGATGATCTCGTCGACGATGCCGGGGAGCTCGCGGCCGGTCCGCGACCCTTCCATTTGTATCTGCCAGGTCGCGGCATTGAACTCGTCAACGACCTTCTCGAGGACTGCCACGAAGATCACGTTTTTACCGCGTGCGTGCTGCAGCTGTTGCAGCCAGGCGATCATCTCGCGCGCGTGTAGTCCGTACGCGCCACGTGTGTCCTTTTTGCCTGTACGTTCCGAGAACGCTTCGGGTTGCTGCTCGGCCGAGCGAAACGAGAGGCGGCTTAGCGCTGTAAGAGAATCGGCGAAGATCGTTTGGTATCGAGCGAGGTCATCGAGCGCTCCGCCGACCGCCTCGAAGTGTGCCTGCGAGTAACATGCGGTTGGCGGGAACGATGGATTAGGTCCGCCGATGCGGCAGACGAGATCGCGGGCAGCCTGCCAATCATCGACCCGGATCGTATCGACCGGAACGTCCTGGACACTGAGATCACCGGCCTCGGCATCAATGAAGAGGGTGCTTGTCGAATCGAGCGTGCGCAGCAGGCTTGTTTTCCCAACGCCGGCCGGGCCGACGATCAAGGCCTTGACGCCGCGCTGCTCCGCGAGCCGCTCATCTGCTCCGATAATCTTCATCGCGTCCCCCTACCGTTGAGCCTGGTTGGCGAAATTAAGATGCGTGAGCATGCCATCACACGGACGATCTCTGCGTCGGTCACGCCGGCGGCGCGCAAGCGCTCGCACTACTTGAGGAAGTGCTTCGGCGAGCGCCGCAACGAACGGATCAACTCATTGCAGTCGACAACAGGTTTCTGCGTCCTCGGCTGCATTACTCGTCCTCCACGGAGCTGGTTTCTTCCAGAATGCTAGCGACCTCGTTGCGCAGGTCGGCGAACAGTAGTTCGAGTTCGAAGCGGGTGCGTCCTCTACATTCAGCAAGGTGTTTGCGGACGTGCATGCGCACGCGGTCGATAACTTGATCGGCGATGATGAGGGAGCTGGTCATGTGCGTGTTCCAGAAAAAGTAAGCAGCGCGACAAAATTCGCGCTTGTTGTGGTCGTACTGGCCGCCTCGTCGTCAGTGGCGAGTTTCAGCGGGATCGCCTCGCTGATCAGGCTATCGAGCAGGTCGTAATCAAACTGCATCCGCCAGACGAAACCCTCTCTGGCCTTCTTTCTCCTCCACGGGGACTCCTTCCCCTTCAACTCGGCCTGCCAGTTGCTTTCCGGGCCCGCCACTTCGATTAGATGGCCGAGTGCCGCCCGCGCGTGAATGAAGGCCTCTATCAGCACGTCGTCCGATGAATCATCCGCCGGGGCATGCTTGGCGGTGGGCTGTGTGATTTTTTTGGGCTTGGCGATCAGCTTGAGGGCGGCACTCAGGCTCAAATTCCGCACGCGTGCGGAATTCAGCTCGGCCCGGTGCCGAGCCAGTTTCATGTAGCGTTCGGCAGTGTCTTCGCCGAGGCCGCACGACTTGAGCCACGGCAACCACTCGCCATGCTTGACCTGCGCTTTGGCCCGGATCAGCGCATCACCAGCAGCAAGCGCGTGCTCAAGGAAGTTTTGAGCGGCGGTCGCGCTCGCTTGCAGATGCTTGCAGACTTCCTTGGCGAGTGCGTCGAGATCGTCGATCTCAACGGCGGGCTTGAAATTAACCCGGGAGCTAGTATTTAGCATTTTGCGTTCTTCTCCTTCTCGCTGAACGCATTCCCGCCGAGGGAAATCCGGGCCGGCGCTTTCACCGCCGGCCCGGCGTTAGTTTTCACCGCCAATTTGCTCGCAACTCGGCGCGGGCTTGGCGGCGTCACCCGCACCGAGGACTCATAGGGTTGCGCGCTTTGATGTGGCCATCGGGCCATGGCGACGCCGCGACGCTGATGGCGCATCATCCTCGGAGGTCGAGGCTCGCGGTGCGCTCAAGCGTCCTTCCGCCCATTTCAGGGCGTCCGCCCACCGATAAAGGACACGCGGCCCGAACAACTGATATGGCGGACCGCCGCCGCGCGTCGCCTTGGTTGAGAGCGTCCGAGGTTTGACTGGGAAGCCGCACGCTGTGAGTGCGGCGGCGGTTTGATCGCGCGTCAAAAGCGCGTCTGGATCTTGGGTGTTGGAGGTCATCTGGCGTCCGTCGCGTTTGCGGGCGAGTCCGCCCACTTGCGAGCGAAAGCGTACGCCAGCACAAATGCGCGGATGCTTAGGAGTTGTTGGCTGACAGGGAAAGGTTGGCAGCGCGCCGGTTCAGCTCACGGCGGATTTGGTTCAGCTTATTGAGCAATGGGATCGCGTCCGCTTGTGCGGCACGTACTAGCCTAAGGCATTCCTTCACCATTCTTGCGAAAGGGCCGGGCCTACGAGGATCGGCTGTTAGAGGCGCCTCTGCACCGGTCGCTTCCAGCCACGCGGTCCTAATCCACATAACAAACGTTAGCTCAGCCTCTCGCTTTGGAAAATGACGCTGAGGTTTCGGAGCACGAAGATACGGGCGCCAAGTCCATGATCGTTTGCCCGAAGGACGTTTGCGACCTTCAGTCCAACCCCCACCGTATTGACACAGCTTAACCACCGTGGCGCAGCCTTTATCGCGCCTCTTTTCGTCCCGTAGTGCTTTGGGCGATGGCAACGTGACACTTCTCCTCCGGGCTGAAATACGACGCCTGCTGCGGGGTGAGTCGAGTTTGGCTGCCGACAATTTGACGATTGTCCGCTCCTCATACCTCAGCAGACTCCGTGCCCTCAACGAGAGCTTCTCGAGCAAGGTGGCAACCTCTTCAAAACGCTGCCGTTCCGCCGTGCGATGTAGAGTTTCAATTTCGGCACGCACTTCGTTGTCGTTCGGCTCTCGGACTTCAGAAGCGTAGATACGCGCCGCCTCTCGGATGCTGTCGGCGAAGCGCTGCCTATTAGCATGGGGAGGCAGCTTGCCGATGCGTGCCAAATTCTCGATACACGTGTCATCAAATATATGTGGAATTTGGTCCGCCGTGATGGCGGATTTCGACTTTGTACTGGCCACGTCATTAAGCTCGCAACGCGATCACGCGGGTATCGCGCCGACCGTCGCCCATCAACTCCGTTGTGCGGTTCGCTACTGCATCGGCGGCGGCAAGCAGGACAGCATCCGCCGAATGCAAATACCTCGAAGTAGTCGAACGTCCTTGGTGTCCCACCAGTGCGGCGATAACCGGTTCGCTATAACCGAGATCTGCCGCCAAGCTCGCGAAGCTGTGCCTGAGCACGTGCGGCGACACGTCTGGGGGCAATCCGCCGAGCTTGGCAATCCGCTTCCACAACTTTTTGAAGCCGGACATGACAACATCACCGCTGCCGCGCGTTGCGGGAAACACCAAGTCGCCTGAGCGAGAAAGGCTTCGCATTACATTGCAGGCTGCATGGGAAAGTGGACGCACACTGCGGCCCGTTTTCGTATCACCGAGTATTGCCGTCCGGCGAGTCAGATCGATTTCATCCCAACGCAACGCCAATGCTTCGCCTGACCGCCAGCCGCTGACGGCAAGAAAGCGCGCAACTGCGATTGCGGGTGGCCAGATGTTTGCAGCGGCGGCGCTCCGAAGTGCGCTGCCTAGCGCGTCGTATTCCGCATCGGTGAGCCGCCGGTCGCGCTTACCATCTGCTGGCCGCACGACGCCGTGCACCGGGTTGTCCGAGCGCATCCGGCGCCTCACCGCATATGTGAAAATTGCACCCAACAGTCCTACCCCACGGTTGGCGGCGCCTTTGCCTCCCCGCACGCGCGCTAGACCGCGGGGCCTCGTCTTCGTGTTGCCTGCCGTCTTTCCTTCGGCGACATCGTGCATAAAGCACTCAACATCGTCGCGCGTAACGGCGGCGACCCGGAGTTGGCCGAGCAAAGGCTTGATATGACTTGCGATGCGGCCTCTATCGATGGCCAAAGTGATTGCCTTCTTCTGAGTTCGGCGGCGCGTCACCAGCAGCCCTGTTTCGGCATCGGCAAGATAAAGATCGCACAGCTCGGCGACCGTCTGTGCATTGCGCGCTGCTCGTTTCTCGGCGGCAGGATCGCGCTGATGGGCAACGTCACCTAATAGGCGCTTCGCCTCTTCCCGTGCCGTGTCCGGCGTCCACGGAGCGCCGTGCTTGCCGATCGTGAACCAACGTTGGCGGCCGTCCTTGGTGCGATAGAACAGCACATACGCGACGGCATCGCTCTTTTGCCGCCGCGCCCCGAAGCCGATCAATGATCGGTCCCAAATCGTTTCCCCAGGCTTGAGCGACCGCACTTGCCGCAGCCCAATCCTACTTCGCACAGTCATCGGCACCATTCCCTGTTGCTTGCTAATGCCAGCTAGCAAGCGCATAGCTAGCGGGATGGCGCAAATCGTCGCAAACGAGGGCAGCGGTCCACAATGAGAAGCGAAGGCTTTATCAACAAGAAACGTAATGGCTGCAAACTTGAGCAAACAGGTGCAAACCCTGGGTACTACCTTGACATGGTAGGGGTCACAGGTTCGATCCCTGTCGCGCCCACCATTCGATACTTCGGCTGCCGCAGAACCACTTACGTTTCGCAAGCTCTGACCTGCGTCGCACGTCGGGATTCCCGACAGCGCCGCCTGAGACTGCTTTCTCTTGGACTGCAGGTCGTGTAGCCTTTGCTCCGGCCGCTTCAAGTGGGCGATGCCGACGTCTCCGGGCGCATGTCTCAATAATTTTTTGCTTCCCGGTACTCCGAACATGCGCCCTGCAGATCGTGCGCGCGAGGGCAACGTCATGCAGCCGCTTCGTCGTCGCTTTCTGAGCCTCGCCTGCGCCGCCGCGGCGTTGCCCGTCGCCACGATTGCGGCGGCGCAAAATTATCCGACGCGGCCCGTGCGGATCATCGTGCCGTTCGCGGCCGGCGGTCCCGCTACCGTGCTGGCGCACGTCATCGCGCAGCCGCTGACGGAGACCTTCGGCCAATCCTTCTACGTGGAAAATCTGCCGACCGGTGCCAGCAATGTCGGCACCGCCACGGCCGCCAAAGCGCCTCCGGACGGCTATACCTTGCTCATCGTGACCCCGAGCTTCGTGATTAATCCCAGCCTCTATCCCAGGCTGACCTATGATCCGATCAGAGATTTCAAGCCGGTCATGTTGGCGGTGACTTCGCCCCACGTCTTGATCGTCAATCCGGCCTTCCCGGCGAACAGCCTGCAAGAACTCATCGCGCTAGCGAAGGCAAATCCCGGCAAATACAGCTACGCGTCCGCCGGTACGGGCCAGTCAGCACAGCTGGCGGCCGAATTGTTCAAGCTCGCGTTCGGGCTGGACATCGTGCACGTGCCGTTCAACGGTGGTGCTCCGGCGATGAATTCGACCATCGGGGGACATACGCCGATGGCGTTCAACGCGTTGCCGTCGGCGGCAGCGCTCATCAAGGAAGGCAAGCTGCGTGCCCTCGCGGTGACGAGCGGCGCGCGCGCCCCGGAATTTCCCGATGTGCCGACGCTCGCCGAGGCGGGCGCCCCCGGCCAGGAGTCGCTGTTCTTCCAGGGCATCGTCGCTCCGGCTGGGACACCAAAGGAGATCGTCGACCAGCTCTATCGCGAGATCGATAAAATTCTCGCGCGGCCCGAGGTGAAAGAACGCCTGGCCGCGATCGGCTTTGCCGTCACGGCCAGCTCACCCGAAGAATTCCAAGCCCAGATCAAGTCGGAAACGGCACGATGGGCGAAGGTCATTCGCGACGCAAACATCAAAACAATCGAATAATGCGGGGGACGCGCCATGAAGGGAGTGACGGATTCGAGCGCGCTCTACGAGGTCGAGCGTCGCGCCTATCATGCGGTGCGTCCAGGATTTCGCATCGCCGAGCTTCAGATCAGCCCCGCGCAAAAGGGTGCCCTGGCACTATCATAACAACGTCCACGACACGTTCTACGTCGTGACGGGAGCCATTCGCATCTTCCTCCAGGATCCAAAAGAAGAAGTACGGCTGACGCCTGGACAGACCTATTCGGTGTCGCCGAAGCGCCCGCACCTTGTTACGAACGCCGGTGACACGTCGGCTGTGTTTCTCGTCCTGCAAGGCATCGGGGAATACGATTTTGTCCCGCTGACCTGAACGACGGGCTCTCTTGTCCGCCATGCCCGCGCTTGTCGCCGGCATCCGCGTCTTTATCTGTGCTCAAATTGAAGACGTGCATGGCCGGGACGAGCCCGGCCATGACGAAGTTCTAGGTCCGATATGATCGGAACGTCGGCTAATTGGCGGCAAAGCAGTAGAACAAGCCGTTGCCTCCGGTGCCTCTCAGATCGTTCTGGCTACAGCCGCCCTCGGGCCCGCGCGAGGGGTGCGACGAATTCCACGATTTAGATACGGCGTCGTCGCGCAAACCCCTGCGGTCGATGTGGCCGACCATCGCCGCGCCTTGGGTGCTGCTCGTCCAGTTGCGGCAGGTTCTATCCTCGCCGCCCGGAAACGCGCGTCCGTCCGTCTGCGAGCCGGTCAGAACGTCGTGGTAATTGGGCGTATAGCCCACGCCGGCGACCATGGTGCCCCGCTCGGTCAGCGACGTCTGCATGCCGAGCTTGTTGGTGTCGCCGTGCAGATCGTCGACGTTTTGGGCGACAACCTCGCTTTTGAAATTCTGCCAGGGGCCGTGTCCGATGCGGTCGCGGGCATTGACTGCTTGCGCGCCGTCCGTTGCCTGGCTGCTGAGATAGGCGCGCCACGTCTTGCCGCCCGCACCCGCGCCTTGCGCGAGCGTCTGGCAGTGCCGATCAGCCCCTTCCAAGCCGCCAAGGTCTGCGCCCTTGCCCGGCCCGTTGCTGGTGACGAAGAAGGTCATGTTCGGCGATTGCGGCGGGGGCTGTTGCGCCTGGCTCGCTGTGCAAGCCAGGGACACGGCCGCAACCGATGCAACAATCGCGAGGCACTTGGTCTTGGACATTTTTGCCCTCCCGTTCGAGCTGGTGATCGACTTCCAACGCACCTGGCAAGAAACCTAGCAATGAAAATCCCATCGCGCCAATGGCCGTGCGCCACGCCCAATGCCCTCCGTCGCCGCCATCCTTTGACCGGCTCCGGCTTTATGCTCACATTGGTTCGCAAACGAAATAAACACCGAAAGTCCGCGGCTATTCCCGCGGTTGACGGCGTAATACGCTTTCGCGGGTGGTGATTTCAATCGCGGAGAAACCAGCGTGATCATCGATTGGCATTCGCACATCTATACGCCGGAGGAGGCGGCCGACGATCGTGGCGCCGCCGATGGCAAGAGCGGGCCGAAATGGGGCGAAGGCGGCTGCCCTATGGTGCTCGAGAACTTCCTCGATGCTCATTACAAGAACGGCATCGATATCAGCGTGGTGACCAACGCCGCGCATTATCTGCGCGGCAAGGCCACACATGAAGAACTGCCGGCGGTGCAGAAGTGGAGCGATTATGCCGCCGAGGTTCAAGAGAAATACAAGGGCACGCTCTACTCCTTCGCCACCATCCTGCCCTGCGGGGGCCCTCCCTTCATCAAGGAGGCCGAACGCGCGATCCGCGAGCTTGGACTCAAGGGCATCTTCATTCATTCCAGCCACAAGGGCCATTATCCAGACGACGACGAAGCACGCCCGTTTTGGGAACTGGTGCAGGACCTCGACGTGCCGGTGATGATTCATCCGCCGCATCTCGGCTTCGGGGAGGAGCGGATGAAAGAATATCGCCTCGCCTCCAGCATCGGACGCCCGTTCGATCTTTGCTTGGCGCTCGCACGGCTGATCGTGCGCGGCATCCTGGAAGACTTTCCGCGTATGAGAATCGTGGCCTCGCACGGCGGCGGCGGTATCTGCGAGACCATCAGTCGGATGGACTACGCCTACGAATTGCAGGACGAGGCGTTTTTTCTCGGCTCGTACGCCCCGATGAAGATCAAGCACCCACCGAGCTACTATCTCAAGAGGATGTACCTCGACACCGTCACCTACAACCTGCCGGCAGTGAAGATGGTGCTCGACTGGATCGGCTCCCAGCGCGTCATCTACGGCAGCGACGCGCCGCCGCTGACCTCGCTCAAACCGCGCGCGATCAAGCTGATCAATGACCTCGACATCACCGAAGGAGAGCGCGATGCGATCTTCTTCGCCAATGCCGCCGGGCTGCTGAAGCTGCCAGTCGGCCCATCAGGCAAGGTCGCGTGAGCAACCGCACCGGACGAATGTTTGCAGCGTCCGCTGCATGAGGGCCTGTTGACGAGCCGACGGCGCATGCCTACGTTCCGCGCAACTTTGTGAAACGGCGCGAGCCGTGCGGGTGCGCGCGAGGGTGAAATCATGAAAGTCCGCAATTCGCTGAAATCGCTGCGCAGCCGCCATCGCAGCAATCGTCTCGTCAGGCGCAAGGGTCGGGTCTACGTGATCAACAAGGTCCAGCGCCGCTTCAAGGCCCGCCAGGGCTGAGTGCGCTTCGCGAGGCAAATGCTTGGGGCCTGCGGGCCCTTCGCGGCTGCCCTGACCAAATCTCGTCTTTATCGCCCCGGGATGCGGCATTACACTTTATCTATGAGCCGGCGATTCCTAGCCCTGTTCGCGACAGTGGCGCTTGCAGCGTGGACGTTGCCGGCGCTGGCCCAATCGATCGATCCCGAGCCGCTCAAACCGATCGAGCCGCCGGGCGCGTTGCCGCGGGCCCAACGCGGCGACAAGACGCAAAACCTCGACCGGCTGTTCGCGGCGCTCAAAGTCGCGCCTGACGACGAGAGCGCCAAATACATAGAGAACCGCATCTGGGCGATTTGGCTCGCCTCCAGCAGCGATACCGCCAACCTGCTGATGGGTCGCGCCAAAACTGCGACCGACAGCAAAGATTTCGACCTTGCGATCAGGCTGCTAAACGCCATCATCGACATCCGGCCGGATTTCACCGAGGCCTGGAACCGGCGTGCAACCGTCTACTATACGAAAAAGGACTTTGGCCGCGCGCTTGCCGATATCCATGAAGTGCTGGCGCGCGAGCCGCGCCATTTCGGTGCCCTTTCGGGCCTCGGCATCATCCTGCAGGAGCTTGGCGACGACAAAGGCGCCCTTGATGCGTTCCGCCGTGCACTTGCAATCCATCCGCACCTTGAGCGGATACCTGAGCTAGTGCAGAAGCTGAGCGAAAAAATAGAGGGCCGCGAAATCTGAATCAGAATTTGATGAGGCTCAATAGTCGGACCGGTTTTCCTGATTACTGAGCATCGATCCTGATCACTGGTTGCCGGCCTCGGCGCCTACGAACGCGATGCGCAACATGTTTGTCGCGCCCGGCGTTCCAAGTGGGACTCCGGCGACGATGATCACGCGCTGACCGACATTGGCGAATCCGTCCCCGCAGGCCAGCCGGCACGCGCGCTCCACCATATCGTCGAGATCGTGGGCGTCCTCTGCGACGATGCAGTGCACGCCCCAAACCAGTGAGAGGCGGCGGCCGGTCGACAGTCTCGGGGAGATCGCCACAATCGGCGGCTTCGGCCGCTCGCGAGCGACGCGCAACCCAGTGGAGCCCGAACTCGTCCAGCAGACAATGGCGGAAAGCTCGAGCGTCTCGGCGATTTGGCGCGCTGCCGCGGCGATCGCGTCGGCACCCGTCGCCTCCGGCTCTGTGCGCTGGGCATGAATGATGGTGCGATAAATCGGGTCGCCTTCCACTTCCTCGGCAGTGCGGTTCATGGTGGCGACCGCCTCGATCGGATATTGCCCGGCCGCCGATTCAGCCGAGAGCATGATGGCGTCCGCTCCCTCGAAGATGGCCGTTGCGACGTCCGAGACTTCGGCCCGGGTCGGGACGGGACTCGTGATCATGGATTCGAGCATCTGGGTCGCAATGACGACCGGCTTGCCGGCGCGACGGGCGGTACGCGTCATCTGCTTTTGCAGCCCGGGCACCTTTTCGACCGGCATCTCGACGCCGAGATCCCCGCGCGCCACCATCAATGCGTCGGCAAGATCCATGATCTCGCCAAGGCGATTGATTGCCTGCGGCTTCTCGATCTTAGCCATGACTGCAGCCCGACCGCGTGTGATCTTCTTCGCCTCGGCGATGTCGTCGGGTCGCTGGATGAAGGAGAGCGCAACCCAATCGACGCCGGCGTCGAGGCCGGCGTCGAGATCGGAGCGATCCTTTTCCGTCAGCGCCGAGAACGGCACGGTGGTGTCGGGCACGCTGACGCCTTTGCGGTCGGACAGTTTTCCGCCGACCTCGACGCGCGTGAGAATGCGGCGGCTGTCTGCCTCAATGACGACGAGCCGCACCTTGCCGTCATCGAGGAGAAGCGTGTGGCCCGGCTCGATGGCGGCAAAGATTTCGGGATGCGGCAGGTGCACGCGGTTGGCATCACCAGGAGCGGGATCAGCGTCGAGCGCGAAGGTTTCGCCTTTGGTTAGCGTCGCTGGATTGGCCGCGAAGCTGCCGACCCGGAGCTTTGGGCCCTGCAGATCGAGCAGAATCCCGATTGGGCGACCGTGCTCGGTCTCCACCTCCCGGATAGCGGCCGTGAGCTCGCGCATGCGCGCATGCGTGGTATGGCTCATATTGATGCGAAACACGTCAGCGCCTGCCTCGAACAGGCTGGCGATCACGCTTCGGTCTGAGGAGGCGGGGCCGAGGGTGGCGACGATCTTGGTCCGGCGCAGACGTCTCATCAGTTGCGGCTTCGGGACGGAGGCGTCGGGGCGCCCGGCCGGCCTGCCGTCGGAGGAGTCTGCAGCATCGGCACGCGCGATTGGAGGGGCTGCATCGGTGTTTGGTCGGCCGATTCGGTAAGCTGGACTGTCCAAGAGGGTTGGTCGCCGGTGTCGACTTCGAAAAAGCCGGTGCGGTCATAACCGCGCGCCAAGCAATCCTCAGTGCCGCGGATCGTGAACTCCTTTTCCCGCGTGCACATGAAGGCCTGGCCGGACCATTCGCCGCCGCGATCATAGTCGACGGCGTAGATATAATAGAAGCGAGCGACCAGGGCACCTCGCAGTACCGTCTCGCAGCTACGCGCGGAAATGTTCCACCAGCCCTCCGTGGTCCAGCCGTCGTTCTCCTTGTAGCCGATGGCGATGCCGACCCGGTTGCCGGTGTTATTGCAGAGGCGGAAATCGGCCCTCGCTGGAGAGCCGGGCCACGCGAATGCCACGAGAGCCAGCGCGGCAGCAGCGAGCGCACGGGCGACCCTCCGCCGAGCGACGGGCCTGCGCTGAAGTCCAGTTCTCGTGAATCGGTGTGTCATGTCGCCCGCACGCAAGCCCACTTGACGGCTTACATACCGATATCGCGTGAAG
>Ga0126378_10003715_pt1 | contig 11548 bp, 7 predicted proteins | sample PanSoiMetPlot_23_FD_92587 | JGI IMG/M metagenome (GOLD analysis project Ga0126378, IMG submission 92587) | Tropical forest soil microbial communities from Panama - MetaG Plot_23 | ecosystem: Environmental > Terrestrial > Soil > Tropical forest > Bulk soil | place: Panama | collected 2016-02-17
TTGGTTCGCACGGAGGTGATGAGGATGGCTCTCAAGGTGAGCGATGTCGCCCGACTGGCCGGCGTCACCGTACGAGCGCTTCACCACTACGACGAGATTGGTCTCGTCCGGCCCTCTGCGCGCAGCGCTGCGGGCTACCGGCTTTACGCGCCGGAAGATGAGGAAGAGGCGAAGGAGAAATGGGGCGGCTCGGAGGCGTATCGCGAGTCAGCAAGACGCACCAGGAAATACAAAAAAGAGGATTGGGCGAAAATCAGGGCTGACGGTGACGGTATTTTCCAGGAGTTGACTCGACTCTTAAACGAACACCGGCCACCGACGTCAACCGAGGCGATGGAGCTCGCCGAGTGCCACCGAAAACACATCGAGCGTTGGTTCTACCAGTGCCCGCCAGCAATGCATGCTGGCCTCGGTGAGCTGTACGTGAGCGATGAGCGATTTAGGGAGAGCCTCGATCGATATGGCCCAGGCCTTGCCGAGTATGCAAGAGCCGCCTGGCGGGCCAATGCTGAACGCAAGCGGACGTGACAGACAGTCCGATGACACTCTGGGATAACGACGACGGTAAGGCGTGGCGCGAAGCGCGCGATTCCTACGAAGCGCGAGTGGCAGCGCGGGACGTGAACCGCCTGCCCGAGCTGGATCATTGGTACCGCTATCAGCTTCCGCACCACTTGCAGGGCCGACAGCCGCCGTTCATCACCCGCGAAGAGTTGATAACTGTCGCGGAGTGGAAAATGAAGAGAGGCGTCTACCGCGGCCGAAATCTCGCGCTGGTCAAAAGGAACATCGAGCCGGAGGTGAAATCGAAATCAGCGCGAGCCTTCGCTGCCATCCCAGACATTGGGAAAGCACTTTCATTGTTGTGCAAGTTGTCGGGCGTTGGTCCCGCAACCAGCTCGGCCGTCCTCGCCGCGCTTCGGCCCGATTTATTTCCGTTCTTTGATGAGGATGTTGCCAAGCAGATTCCGGAGCTCGGAAAGGTGGCGTTCACGCAATCCTATTACGTCCAATACAGCGAGGCGCTCCGCTCGCGCGCGCAGGCGCTCGCAAAGGCGTCTGCTTCACCGTGGAGCGCTCAAGACGTCGCCGAGGCGCTGTGGGCGCGACGACCGGTCGAGCCGGCCACGGGCTCCAGCTCGTGATTGCTCCCCGCACTGTCTCCAAACGTCAACCGGCCGCCGGGCGTTTGCTCAATTCCGGCGGTGGGTCAAGCTCCACCGGCCGCCCAGAGCTCGGTGCCCTCGAGGATTTCGCCGTCGCGCGGTTTTTCGAGAACTCTGAGGAAGGCGCGGCAGACGACGGTGATCGGAATTGGTTTGTACCGGTCAACCCAGCCTCGAAGCCCCGGCAGCTTGCCGACGCCGGTCATCACCCAGCTCGCAATCGGTGGAACCTCGCGGCGCCCGTGATGGCTGGTCGCGGCCTCGCCAGCCGGCGGGCTCACCAAGGCCGATGGGCGGAAGATGGTGTAGCGCAGCCCGCTCTCCTTGACGATGCGCTCGCATTCGCCCTTCATCTTCAAGTACGCCCCCGCGCCGCCGGCGCCGACCGCGCTGAGCAGAAGAAAGCGCGGAACGGCGGCCGCTCTCGCGCCGTCGACCAGTAAACGGGTCGAGGCGATATCGCTGGACTCATAGGTGTCACCCACCTGGAACCTCGCTCGCATCGTTCCCACGAAAGAGACCACTGCATCGCAGCCGGCGAGCGCCTGCAGCAAAGCCTGGCGATCGGATAAATCAAACACGCGCGCTCGCGGGTCCTTGCCGAGCGCGGTTTTGGAAGCCGTTTGCGGCCGCACGTGCAGGCGCAGCTCGACTCCCGCCCGGGTCCCCATCGGCACGAACACCTCGCCCGTGGCGCCGGTAGCACCGGCCACGAAAATGCTCATGGCCCGCGGCTATATCAGAGTGACAATTATCGAACTACGATTCCCGCTCGTTGGGAGGGTTCGACTCGCCGTTCATTCCGTTACGTCGCTGAGTGACTCCTATTTGCGAGCTGATATTTGCGCACTGCTCGCAACGAAAGCTTCGCCAGCGCAAGTTGTTGAAGTTTTTCAGATTCAGGTATTCCCCGGTATTCGTGCACTGCGCGCCGTTCGCGTTGTCGACAGCTGGACAACTGTGAACAATTCCTTGACTCGAGACGCGCGCGGCACTAGCTCGCGCACTGCGCTTTCCTCGGGATTTCCGTCGGGCGAAGCGCATCACTCCCGGAGGGACCAGACATGAAGCGACTCGTTTTTGTTACTTCGATGCTCGTCGCGATCGGCGCGCCTGTAGTGCCGACCATCGCCCGTGCGGAGAACCGCGAAGACTTTCAGCTGGTGGAGGCGACCATCGCCGACATTCAGCGTGCTTTTCGGTCGGAGGTTCTCACCCCTGAACAGTTGGTGACGATGTATCTCGCCCGGATCGCGACCTATGATCAGGATCCGGCCGCTGCGTTTCAACTAAACAGCTACCTGCACGTGAACGAGCACGCCATCGACGATGCGCGCGCTTTGAACGAAGAAGAGCAGAACGGCGAGCACGAGCACCACCGCAGGGGCCCGTTGTTCGGCATCCCGGTTATCCTCAAGGACAATATCGACACTCGCGACATGCCGACCACCGCCGGATCGGTTGCACTCCAGGGCTCGATACCGCCGAACGACGCATTCATCGCCGAGAAACTCCGCCGAGCGGGGGCGATCATCATGGGGAAAGCCTCGCTCACCGAATACGCCAATTTCATCAGCGACCGGATGCCGACCGGCTACGACTCTCAGCTGCGATTGCAGCTCTTCCAAACCGGCGGAGACCTGGAGCGGGTGGGGTACGGCTTCAACCCGTACGATCCTCGGACGGACCCGAGGACAGGAGGGCCTTCTTGCGTTCCAACGTGGCCAACCTGTGACGACGGCCGCCCGGCGCTCGCCACCGGCGGCTCCAGCTCCGGCCCGGGGATCGCCGTGAGCGCGAACCTCGCCACCGTCGGAGTCGGCACCGAAACGTCCGGATCGATCCTCAGCCCCGGGACGCAGAATCTGCTCGTCGGCATCAAGCCGACGGTCGGCTTGGTGAGCCGCAGCGGCATCGTGCCAATCACCGCCGATCAGGATACGGCTGGCCCGCTGGCACGCACGGTCACGGACGCCGCCAAGCTACTCGGAGTGCTCGCCGGCTTCGATCCGGACGATCCCGCGACCGCCGCGTGCCTCCAACCCGGCAACTGCTTCAACGACTACACGCGATTTCTTAGAAGGGATGCGCTTCGTGGCGCGCGCATCGCGGTCCCGCATCTTGGCTACTGGACCGACAGCGCCGGCAACGTCGTCCTGAGCGTCGAGCAGCAACGAATAATGGACGACGCAATTGCGCTCCTGCGAGCGGAAGGTGCGATCGTAGAGGACCCACACGATATTCCCACCCAGGCCGAGCTCTTCGCTTTCGGGGGCTGTGGCGTGCCGGCTCCGTTCCCGGAAGGCTGCACGACGGTTCTATTCTACGGGTTCAAGCGCGATCTCAACAACTACCTGCTCGGTCACAATCCACCGACTGGGGTAGGCACCCTGGCAGACGTGATCGATTTCAACAACAACTTCATCATCGATGGCGTACAGGTGGGGCTCAAGTATAACCAGGTGCTGGCGATCGCCTCCGATACGCTGGATACGTCGCCCGGTTCGGCCGACACCGACCGCTACACGCGCGACCGCGCCAAGGATCTCGACATTGCGAAGACCCGCGGGCTGGACGTTGTGTATCAAGACTTCGACGCGGTGCTCTTCCTAGCCAACCGGGGCGCCAACATCGCGGCGCGCGCGGGATATCCCAGCATCGTCGTACCGGCCGGGTTCGTGCCAAATCCTGCAGTGCCTCAAACAGGAACAGCACCGACGCCATTTCCACCGGGCTTCGACGCGAAGGACGCGCCCATCGGCGTGACGTTCTCCGGCCCCGCGTTCAGCGAGCCGAAATTGATCGGCTACGCCTACGCGTTCGAGCAGGCCACGCGCGCCCGCGTGCCGCCCGACAGCGCGCCGCCGCTGCCTTCGGATACCGTGCACGGTCATAACAACTAATTGACGGCAAGCTGTGAACCATGTCGCCGTGAGCCGAGTCGGCCCTCGAGCTCACGGCGCTGGCCGCCGAAGGCAAGGGGCTGTTTAACGCGGCCGGAACGCGTTGGCGACAGCGAGCTTTGCCATCTCTAGGCCCATCGCCGCCCCGACCTCGCGGAGTTGCGATAGTGAACCCGCCCCATACTCGGGCGTTCGCGACCTCGGCCAGATGGACCTCGCTATCGTGGGCGACTGCACGAAAGCATGTTCAAGAGGCGAAACAAATCCAAAATTCTACTGCGACGAAGTCGAAGGGAAGCTAAGCGCTGACCATGAAAATCATCGTCATCGGAGGCACAGGGACTATCGGCAAGGCTGTGTCGGACGCTCTCGCCGCCAAGCACGAAGTCGTGCGCGCGTCGCGCAAAGGACCCGTCAAGGCGGAGATCGACGATACCGCGTCGCTGAAGAGTCTCTTCGAGCAGGTCAAGGACATTAACGCCGTCGTCTGTTGCGCGGGCAGCGCGGCTTTTAAGCCGCTGGCGGAGCTGACCGATGCGGACTTTCAGCTCGGCATCAAGAGCAAGTTGATGGGACAAGTGAACTTAGTCCGAGTTGGGATGAACTACGTCAAGGACGGCGGGTCGATCACCCTGACCGGCGGAGTCCTCGCGCACGAGCCGACGAAGGGTGGGGCGGCCATCTCGATGGTCAACGCAGCTCTTGAAGGGTTCGTTATCGGTGCAGCGATCGAGATGCCGAGGGGTCTTCGGTTGAACCTCGTCAGCCCGCCGTGGATCTCGGAGACGCTAGCCGCCTTCAAAATGGATCCATCGGGCGGAATACCCGCGGCCGCATGTGCCAAAGCCTACGTCGCTGCCATCGAGGGAAAGTACCAAGGCCAGATACTCGACGCTCGCAAGTTCGTCTGAAGGAGTGTAATTCACGAGCCGCGGCGAGCGCCTGGACACCGGCTCGTGGGGCTGTCTACGTTCGTCGGCATGCACTCCATCCATGAGCGACGTAGCGAGTTCAGTGCAGTCCGAGATGAACGATCCTTTCCCTTGAAACATCTTTACGAACGGGGCGATGTATTGAGGCGAGGAGGCCGTCAGGCACTCGCCCTATCCTTGTTGTCGCTTCTTGCCTGCGCTTCCGGATGCGGCTCGTCCCAATTCGCCAGCAAGCACCGGGGGGTAGCGTCCGGCTGCATTCCGTCGGGATCTCAGGATGACATCAACGCGGCACTCGTCGGTGCGGCGGCCGAAGCGGTGCTTTGCCCCGCCGCGCTATTTATCCTGACCAATTCCATAAAGTTCACCGCGCCCAACCAACGACTCTACACGCAGGATTTTCCCACCGACGAAACCCGTGCCGTCCTGCGCGTCGGCAGTGATGCGCTGACCAACGCCATCGATGGTAACAATCAGTCTGGAATTGCTATTCAAAACATTGAAGTGGACGGGAATCGAACCGAGCTTGGCTACCTCTCCGGCCTGGCTCTGATCGAAATCGGACACGCGGGTTCGAACCAGACTGTCCAGAATATCTTTGCTCACGACACTCGAAGCTGGTCGACCCTTCACATCCATGAGGGGAGGGTGATGAACGACATCCCCGAATGTCAGAACGCGACGATCACCGACAACGCGATTGGCCCAGCCGGTACGCCGGACGGAAGGTGGGCGGACGGCATCTCCCACGCTTGCGGCAACAGCACGGTGATGAACAATGTCGTTACCGACGCAACCGATGGCGCGATCGTTGTCTTCGGCGCTCCGGGATCGATCGTCGCCAACAACACAATCATCGCCACGACGCAAACGCTGCTCGGAGGAATCAACATGGTCGACTACGCCCCGGTGCACGGCAACTACGCCGGGACGGTCGTGACGAACAATGTGATCGACGCGAGCGCGGCGTTTATCAAAGTGGGTATCGCAATGGGCCCTGATGTCTGGAGTTGCCCGCACACCGTTAATTACGGCGGCGCGGTCACCAACAACGTGATTCAAGGCATCCACTTTGGATACGGATATACCGTTAACGGCGTAAGGGATTGGACGGTGTTGGACAACGTCGATGTTTCGAGACACGTTGGCTCAATCCGAGCCGGATGCGGCGGCCCGCCCGATTCCCCGGACGGCTTTCAATATCAATCGGCGATTTCGAGCACGCTGCAAGCAGAGTTTTCATACGCCAGCCTGACGTATGTGCTCGGCGTCTCAGAGCCGGCAATCCTGGCCGTGATTAGGCCGCCTGCCGATTGCGGCGTGTTGTACGCCGACCAGGGTCTGATTCCAGGTCAATCGGTCTCATCATGCGACGGTCGCTTCTCGCTCTTGCTGCAAGCGGATGGCGATCTGGTGCTGTATCAAGATGCGACACCGCTGTGGAGCGCCGGCACCTCCGGCCGGCGCAGTGCGGAGGTGATCATGCAGGGCGATGGCAACTTCGTCATCTACGACGGCGCGGGTAGGCCGCTCTGGGCGAGCGACACGCCGGACCATCCAGGTGCTCACGTCGCCATTCAGGATGATGGCAATCTCGTCGTCTACGATGTATTGGACGCCGCACTTTGGGCTTCTGATACCGGCGGTCATTGATCCGCGCGCCTTAGTCGACTCCTGTTCGAAATGGCTTAGAGTCGATCTACACGGGTGAGAGCAACGAAAGTCCTGGAGCGTCGCGTACTTTCTGCTCAACTAAGCGCTGACTGCAGAACGCATGCTGCGTGGACAGCGCCCCGCTTCGCACCATCGGCGATCTGGTGCCGGCAGCTGGTGCCGTCGGCGACGATTAACGCATCCTTTGGAGCGCTGCGCACCGCGGGCAACAGACTGCGCTCCGCCATCCGCATGGAAACATCGTAGTGATTTGTTTCATACCCAAAGGCACCCGCCATACCGCAGCAACTGGACTCGATCACCTTCACCGATAGCCCGGGAACGAGCTGGAGCGCAGCAACGACGTCCGGCATGGTCCCCAGTGCCTTCTGATGGCAGTGGCCGTGAAGATATGCTTCTCGCTTGCCGTTCTCCTTGAACGGCAGCTTGAGATTCCCCAGCCGCGCCTCGGCCGTCAGGAATTCTTCGAACAGGAGCGACTGTTTCGCGATCGATCGCACTGTCGCGCCGTGCATCACGACGCCGAGCTCATCCCGCAGCGTCAGCAGACAGGATGGCTCGATCCCGACGATCGGGACGCCGCGCTCCGCATAAGAGCCCAAGGCGTCCACCAGGCGCGACATCTCTTCGCGCGCTTGATCGACCAAGCCAGCGCTCAGAAAAGTGCGCCCGCAACAGAGTGGACGGGACGAGCTGTCCTCGAGGACCGTATATCCTCCCGCCTCGAGCACAGCTCGTACCGCCCGCGCGTTTTCAGGCTCGAAATATCGTGCGAAGCAATCGACGAGCAGGAGGGTTTCCTTGCCCGCCTTCTTGGCGGGCGGCGCGCGATAAATATCGCTGCGCCAGGTTGGCAGTTTGCGCTTCGAGCTCAGGCCGGAGATCTTTTCGGCAATCGCCGCCAAGCCGGGGATCGCGTTGCGCAAGTTGAGCAGTGGGGCGAACCGGCGTGCCACCGGGGCGAAGCGAGGCAGGTAGGCGGTGATTTTTTCCCGAGTCGAGATGCCGTGTCTGGAATGCCATTGGTGAAGGAACTCGATCTTCATCCGCGCAAGGTCGACGCCGGTGGGGCACTCGCGGCGACAGGCTTTGCAGCCCACGCACAGCTCCATCGTCTCCTTCATTCCGTCGGCGAACAGCGCGTCCGGTCCGAGCTGACCGCTCAGCGCGAGCCGGAGGCTGTTGGCGCGTCCACGAGTCACGTCTTTCTCGTCGCCCGTTGCCTGATAGCTCGGGCACATCACCGCCTCGAACTTGCGACAATTTCCGTTGTTGTTGCACATCTCGGTTGCGGCGAGGAATCCGCCCCATTCCGACCAATCGAGCGCGGTGTCTACCTTCAGCGCCGAATATCCAGGCTGGTATCGGAATAAACCGCGATCGTTCATCCTCGGCGGGCGGACGATCTTCCCCGGATTGAACAGACCGGTCGGATCGAACGCATCCTTCACCGCTTCGAAGGCGCGTACCATTCGTTCGCCGAACATCATCTGGTGGAACTCGGAGCGGCTGATTCCGTCCCCGTGCTCGCCGGAATGCGAGCCTTTGTATTCTTTCACGATCGAGAAGGCTTCCTCGGCAATCGCGCGCATCTTCTTTGCGCCGGATTCATCCTTCATATTCAGGATGGGGCGAACGTGAAGGCAACCGACCGACGCGTGCGCATACCACGTCCCTTCGGTCCCGTGCTTGTGGAAGACCTTCGTCAACCGGTCGGTGAACTCGGCCAGGTCGTTGAGCTGCACGGCGCAGTCCTCGATGAAGGAAACCGGTTTGCCGTCGCCCTTCATCGACATCATGATGTTCAACCCGGCTTTGCGAACAGCGGTCATATCCGCCTGCGGCTTCGCATCCATCGTCCGTACCACCGAATTTGGATACCCGTGGTCGCCGAGCAGCTGCTCCAGACGGCCGAGCGATTCGATGAGCGGCGCTTGCTCGTCGCCGGCGAATTCGACCAGCAGTAGGGCGTTTGGGGAGCCTTTGACCAGTCGGTTGAGGGTCGCGCGAAAAGTGGGGATCTGCCGGGCCAGGTCCATCATCGTGCGGTCCACCAACTCGACCGCCGATGGTTTGAGCTCGACGATGAAGCGCGTCACGTCCATCGAGTCGTAAAAGCGATCGAAGTGGCAAATGGCGCCGACCTTGTGCTTGGGAATGCGGTGCAGCTTCAGCTTGATCCGGGTGAAGAAGCCGAGCGTTCCTTCCGAGCCAACCATCAGCTTCGCCAGGTTCTGCTTTGGCCCGCCAAGCGTGTCGATGTTGTAGCCGCCCACCCGACGAAGCAGCTTTGGAACGCGCAGTGCGATTTCCTCGGCGTTGTTTGCGTACAGCGCGCGCATTGCCTGCGCCAGCTCCGCTAGGCGGCGGGGCGAGCTGCCGAGGTCTGCCGGAAGCTCGCCGAACAGGACGCGCGAGCCGTCGGCCAGCACCGCCTCCACCTCGAGCACGTTGTGCACCATGATCCCGTACTTGATCGATCGGGTGCCGGCGGAATTGTTGCCGGTCATTCCTCCGATGGTGGCGTTGGCGGAGGTGGAAACGTCGACCGGAAAGTACCAACCGCTCGCTTTCAGCTGCCGGTTGAGCTCGTCGAGGACGATTCCAGGTTGAACGATCGCCGACCCGCCCACCGGATCGATTTCCAGGATCTGGTTCATGTACCGGCTGGTGTCCATCACCAGAGCCTGACCGAGGGTCTGGCCATTTTGCGAGCTGCCGCCGCCGCGAGGAATGACCGGGAAGCCCTCTTCTCGGGCGACGCCGATCGCCGACTCGATATCCTCGGTACTCTTTGGCAGGGCGACTCCAATCGGCTCGATCTGATAGATCGACGCATCGGTGGAGTAGCGCCCGCGAGTAAAGGGATCGAACAGCACCTCGCCGCGCATCACCTTGCGCAGGCGCGACGCGAGAGCGAGATCTCCAATTCTCTTCTCCATCGCCTCTCTTCGCTCGAATCTACACTTCCGCGAGGAACGCCCCTAGAGTTTCTGATCCTCCGAGGGGATTGAAGTCAACGGGCGAACGAGCGAAATTCTATGTCGATGAACAAGCCGGACCCCTCAACGCCGCCTGCCGACCCTACGCCGCTCGATTTGGCAGCGCTGATGCCCTTCGCGGAGCGAATCGGGATCAAGCTGGAGTTGGCGAGCAAGGAGGAGGTGCGCGGCGAGATCGAGTGGCGCGCCGAGTTGTGCACCGCGGCGGGCGTAATGCATGGAGGCGTGCTGATGTCCTTCGCCGACTCCCTCGGCGCGATCTGCGCTCTATTGAATCTCCCCGCTGGAGGTTCGACCGCGACCATCGAGTCGAAGACCAACTTCTTCCGCGCCGTTCGGCGCGGTCCCGTCCGAGGCGTGTCAAAGCCCTTGCACGTCGGGCGAACAACCGTGGTCGTTCAGACTGACCTGTTCGACGCCGAGCAGCGCCGTGTTGCACAGGTGACGCAAACGCAGGCGATTCTGATCGGTTGACCTCGGCAGGTCAGCGCGTCGGACCGGCGGCGAGCTTGCGCTCGCGGCGAGTGATGGTGAACTCCTGATCGATGTGCTGGTACTCGCCCTGATATCGCGGGTACCGCCAGACGGCGAACTGCTTTCGGACGCATTCCGCGAGCGGCCCCTGGTCCTGCTCCCGCCGGTCGAAGGTAACCTGGTCGACGCGGCCGTCGGTGAGGGCAATCCATCGAAGGTGATAGGTGACCGAGCCCGGCTGCTCGAGCCGATTGGCCTCCACTGCCAGGCAATCCTCGATGAGCACCTGGTAGTGCTGGTTCACCAGGCGGACGTCGTCCACCGATAGGCTTTGGCGAGCGGACGCCCGTTCGGAAAAATCGTGGAAGGTGTACGCGCCGAGCAGCTTCCTTTCCAGCCGACGGCAGGCGCCTGAACCTTCGCGCTTGTCCAATGCCTCGCAAGCTCGGTCCACCTCAACGGTTCGAGCATAGGCGCGTCGCTCGGTGGGCAAGTCTTCAGACTCCAGGCGCATCTCGGCGAGGGCCGCGCGGGCCGCAAGCTCCGGCTCGCCAAGCCTGAGGTGAAGAGCCCAGAGCGATTTGAGCGAGCGCCGTCGAATGTCCAGGCAGCGAGGCTCGTCACAGGACTTGTACGCCTGCGTAAAGAGCTTCGCCCCCTGCGACGCCTGCCGCGGATCCGTTTCGAGCCACCGGCCCTTGGCCAGCAGCAGCCGTGAGATCATCAGCTTGTCTCCCAGCTTCCGGTACAGCGCGATCGCCGCCCCGGCACAGTCTGGAAACTCCTGGCCGGACTGGGGCCGCGCTTCTGCTTTGAGCACGCACGAATCGCTCTGTCGAATGCGCGTCAACTCATCCTCGCTCGGGCTCCTTCGAGGAAGCTGGTGGACGGCGCGGTCGACAGCGGATATGGCGCGCTTCCGACAGGCGTCCGACCCCTTCGGGCCGCAGGAAAGAAGCCAGCGATGGGCCACCGTCGATGCGAGCTTGAAGTCCTTGCCGATGAGCGCGAGCCGATAGCGGAGCTCGAGGACTTGCTGTTGCGGCGCCGGGCCCAGCGCATCGGCCATTCCGCTCAACTCGTCGAGCACCGATTGACAATCGGCGGCCCGACGGGACGCTAGGCATCGCCTGGCCTCCGTAATTCGGTTGGCAAATCGCACTTTGTTCTCCGCACCGAGGTCGGGCTGCTGAGAAGCCGCATCGCTTCCAGCAGCGTTCGCTGAAGGACGCGCGGCCGCATCGGACGGCGGATCGAACGCAGTTGCGAGGTCATCGCCCTCGCTGGAGCCGGACCGGGCCGCATTCGGCGCCGAAGGCATCGGGAGATCGGCCGCAGGATCGGGAGCTGAGGCAATTGGCTTGTGCGCAGCGCAGCCGAGCGTCCCTAGGACAAAA
>Ga0126378_10003716_pt1 | contig 11547 bp, 7 predicted proteins | sample PanSoiMetPlot_23_FD_92587 | JGI IMG/M metagenome (GOLD analysis project Ga0126378, IMG submission 92587) | Tropical forest soil microbial communities from Panama - MetaG Plot_23 | ecosystem: Environmental > Terrestrial > Soil > Tropical forest > Bulk soil | place: Panama | collected 2016-02-17
AGATGGCGCCGTCCGGCAACAGACAGGGATCGCAGGAGAGCACGGCCCCAGACATGCTGAGGTACTCTGTCATCAACGGCACATCTTTTCCATTCCCGTGCCACAAAAGTGCAATCCGCACGGGAGCGGCGGTAGGAAGAAAGTTCTGGTTTTCCAGTCGTGCGATCCGTCGCACCCTATCCATCCGCCGATCGATTCCTTCGAAACGGGTTGCGAAGAACTCACCGATGATCTGGACATTTTCCTCAGCGGCGGTCTTTGCGGAGAGGCACAAAACGTTGGCGTTATTGATGACCTTGCAATCCTTCGCATCTACCGTGCTCACACATCGAGCTGCATAAATCCCCCGATGTTTGTTGGCCACGATAGAAACCCCAATCCCCGTACCACAGATGATTACCCCGATTCCGTTGTGGAAAAGCGTCAGCGTGCAAACCCGGGAGCTGATATCGACATAGTTATCAAGCTTGGGCTCGGTTTCCGCGGCGTCAATAAGATCGCCTAGGTGGGCCAAGCTAAGCTTCAGGGGCCCACTTTGCCATTGAGCGTTGTGATCGGCACCATACACAATGACCGGGCTTGGCGGGCCCGGGGACGGTTTTTCGAGCTCAGGACTCAACATGGCGTCATCAATAACCAAGAACCTCAGCCAACCATCGGCGACTTAATCCCACGTCGATTTGCGACGGAAGGAGCCCGCCCGCTGCGGCCCACCCCATCCAGGAGACGCTTTGAAGTCGAAGCCTCACTTTATTCGTGGGTTAAGCCCACCGAAAGGGGAGTAGAGCAATCCAAGGTCCATGTCCCCGGAGCAACAGCAATTTTCTTGATCGTTTCCTCAACCTTTGCCGTGGGCAAACTGATCACCAAACCCGAGTCTCCGTCCGAGATGGAACGAAGAAAACTAAGCATGATCTGGTTGCGGCCACTTGGCTGGTAGGGGAATGTCAGCTTCACGCAATTTCGCGAGGCCGCGATCTGCGCCAGGGCAGAAAGCACTGCGCACTCGACCTGTTTCCCCAGGACCGGACAGGTCAGTGCCAACGCGTTCACCAGGAGCGAATCGGAGCTAACACCATAGACCAGGACGCCCGTCGGCCCATAATTGCCGAGCTTGTCCGATACGCTGATCAACATAGACTCGCCCGATGCAAGCACCGTTTCCAGTTCAAGCGGCGATAGGTCGGGTCTCTCGCCAGTCAGGGAGAATGCGGCTGCTGTCCGCAGAATCTTGTCTGCATAGGAGCGATCTCCCGCCTGGACCGCATGAAGCCGCACGCACACGTTAAGGCCGGAGAGATACTTCGCCAGTTCGGCGTTGCCGTTTGTCGGCGCAGTCTCTACGCCTGTAGCTTGTCGGCGAAACGTGTGTTTGATTTGTTCGCCCAAATCATGCCCTAGTTGCTCAAAAGCCTGTCTGGTAAAGGGAATCTGCCCCAGCCGATCGCCATTTCGATCATGGATGTGGTCGTTGGCTAGAGAGGTCGGCCAGGGAAGGCTGGTGAGCTGACGAAGGCTCTTGGCTCGGGCCACGAGCAAGTTACTGTATGTCCTGCACAACGCAACCAGATCATGCTTTTCCGAGATCCATCCCTGGGACGGGCATACCACCAACCAAACCGGCTTCCCGCAACCGCAAAGGCTCGCCAGTTGCTGCAAGAACTCGTTCACACCGGCGGCAAGGCGCTGCCGGGTTTCCTGGCCACTGTCGGGATTCGATTCGTTCACCGCTTTCAAATCACGAATCCAATCTTCCAGGCGAACCAGTACCAGCGTACCGACGATCGGCGCCGCTTGGGAAGCTCCGCCCAGCATATACTCGGCTACCTTTGCGTATTCAACGAAAGCCAGGTCGTCGGCAATTCCAGCATTTACCACCCATGGCTGAAGTGTCGCCGCCAGTGGTCGTGAGGTGAAGCTCGACGCAACCTGAAGGATTCGGCTCTCCATGTCGGGAGTTGGTGGTTGCGTAACATGATAGTACAAATCTCAACGCATCAGACGGGCGGATCAGGGGACGGTCGTATCTTCTCTAGTACTAAAGTCACGTGTCCGCAGCATGGGAACGGAGTAACGAGAGCTCCCCAGGCAGGAGCGCGATGCCGGGGAAAATAAACCTTCGAACCAGCGGATGGTTGGCAATGAGGCCCTGACTCGACCGGATCACAAGAAGTGGAAAAAAATGTCCACGGGCCAGCCCAGCCTATGCAAAAAGTTGGTAGGGAGGGCCATCGTTTTGGACATGGCAGGCCGATGGCAGATGTAGGAGAGGATTACCATGGCGACCAACGGCTGGAGAATCGCCCATAAGCAACCCCGAGGAGTTTGCCGGGTAGCGGAGCTTGAGACCGCCAGCTGAGCCAGGCAGGAAACTCCCGATAGAATACGATTTCTTTGGAATCAGGGGCTTGCCAGCCTCGCCGGGCGCGGGTCGTACAGCGCAAAAATCGCTCGCCGATTCAAACTCTAGACGACGGGAGGGAGCACACAGACGGAAAAAAATTCGCAGCAGACAAGCGGCTGTTTTTGGCCGGGCGCAGACCTGGAACCGTTATTCCCAATGCCTAGAAGGTTTGTCCCAAATCATACCAATGGTCTGGGGTAGGCCCCGCTTACTATGCTGCTTGCTTCGAGGTGCTCCCCTGGCATTGCACTTGCAAGTTGCCGTTTACCACAGCTGATTCTGCAGGTATGCTGTTACAAAATTGATTTCCTCTCCCGCCATCCCTAAGGAGGTTCCATGCCTACGCCCGGTCCGGATCCCGTATCGGTCCGCTTGCCTCGCACCTATGACGTCGAACTGCTCAAGCGGGACCTCGAGGCCTTGTGCGAGGTGCGGCGGGCCGCGCAACCCGGCCCCTACCACCAGGGCGAGTGGACCGGAATCGCGCTTCATTCGATGGGCGGCAAGCAATCTGTCTTTCCGAGCGCTGCAGGAACCGACCATTATCAGGAGACAGAAGAACTCGCGCGAGCACCCTATTGCCAGGAGATTCTGCGCGAGTTGAAGTGCCCGAAAGAGGTGGTGCGAATTCTGTTTCTTCCGCCGGCAGGGCACATCAAAGACCATTTCGATTTCCACACCAGCTTTCCGTTTGGCCTTTTGCGCCTGCACATTCCCATCGTCACTCACCCCGACGTCGAGTTCGTTATCGACGGGCAGCGAGTTTCGTGGAAAGAAGGGGAGTTGTGGTATGGAGACTTTTCCAAAGTGCATTCGGTGAAGAACAACAGCCCGGTCGTGCGCGTTCATATGGTCATCGACGTACAGATTAATGACTTCATTCTGAGCCTGTTTCCTCCAGATTTCGTCGAGCGCCGCCGCGCCGAAGGCATTTCCATTACCACCGACCCTTTGCCCGCTTCGGAAGCCGAGCTGCGAAGTTTCACTTGTGACTTCCGCATTCCCGGGGAGTTCATGCCCATGTTCGTGATCGGCAAACCGCTGGCGTCATTAGCAAAAGGAACCAATGCGGCGGTGCGTTTGATCAACGGCGAGCTGACCGTGCTCATCGACAATCAGCCTGCGTTCCGGCTGGAGCGCTTGGAAGGTGAGGTCTTCGGAATATCCGGGCTTCCGCCGGGCATGAAGCTGGAGTTAAAACGCGAAAACCACAGTGTGCGCGACGTGATCCTGCACATGAAGGGCTTGCCCAAGGACTTGTATTCAGCGCGACTCGGAATTTTCAAAGGTCCGTTAATGCCGGAACAAAGGGTTTCTCTTCCTCTGACCAGTCAAGTAGCCGTTGGGGGCTCGTTCAGTTGAGGTCGGAATGCCTACAGAAGATTTAATCGCTCAAGAATCGGCGGTTCGACGGCGAAGTGATGCGTCCGGTTCCGCTTGGATGGCGTTCTTTTCCCGTCCCCTTGGACAATGGCTTTCGGTCAGCGTCCTACTTGCGATTGCCATTCTCCGAATCGTCGCAACCTACCACGTATTCAACCATACCATTGATGAACCCTCTCACATTGCCGGGGGGATCGAATGGTGGGAGAAGGGCACGTACACGCTGGAGACAAAGCACACGCCGCTGGCTCGGATTTCGGTGGCGCTCGGCCCGTACCTTGCTGGCGTGCGCGGTACGGGAGCAAACATTTGGTTCGAAACCTACCCCATCCTGTCGGAGAACGGACACTACTGGCGCAACTTAACTCTGGGTCGAATTGGAGTTTTGCCTTACCTGATTATCGCCACCGTGGTGGTTTTTCTGTGGACGAGACGGCTCTACGGACCTGTCGCCGCGCTGCTTGCCACTGCGGTCTTCACCCAGCTGCCGGTGATTCTGGCGCACTCCGCGGTCGCGACCACCGACGTCCCCCTGATGGCAATGTTTTGCTGGTCGCTCTATGCCTTCACGCGATGGTTACGGGAACCAAGCCTGCGGAATGCGGCCGAGTTCGGCGTCGCAACCGGTCTGGCCGTATCGACGAAGCTCTCGACGCTTGTGTACCTGCCAGCCTGCGGCATCCCCATTCTGGTGGCTTACGCTCTCGCCGGCGAGCGTCCGTGGCGCAAAGTTTTGAGAAGTGCAGCCATCGTTATTTTCTGTGCGGCTTTGGCGACGTGGGGGGTTTATCGCTTCTCCCACGCTCCTTTGTCGCAGGTCACGCACCTGCCCGATCATGCCGCTGCGAAGATTTTCGGCAAGGGAACGCGCATTACCGCCGCCGTGGGCGCGGTTACTCGACATCTTCCGGTGCCGGCGCCCGAATTTGTCGACGGCATACGGATGCTGCGTCATCAGAACCGGATGGGAAGCCGCGGATATCTTTTTGGCCACGTCAGACAGGGGGGGTGGTGGTACTTCTTCTTCGTGGCGCTTTCCCTGAAGACTCCGCTCGCAGTCCTGCTGCTCGCAGCCGTGGGAGCGATTATGGTTGCCGTGCGCTATCGACGCGACCGGAGCCATTGGGAGCTTGCGGCGCCGCTGATCGCCGCAGCCATGATCATGATTTCCTCGACTCCTTCGAAGCTCGACAGCGGCGTACGTTACGTCATGCCGGTATTTGTGTTTATTGCCATTCTTTCGGGTTTTGCGTTGTCGATGCTCTGGGAACGCCAGAGCCAGCGAATGCTTTCCCGGGTGACAGCGGTCTTGCTGTTCACCTGGCTGGCCCTTTCATCCGCCCGGGCTCACCCCGATTACTTGTCGTACTTCAACGAACTGGCCGGGCGAGATCCGTCTCGCTATATCATCATCGGGGATCTCGATTGGGGGCAGGACTTGAGGCGTCTTTCCGCATATCTGCGTGAGCATTCGATTACGCACGTCAGCATTGCCGAGGACAACTACTTCGATCCGGCGCCTCTCGGATTCCCTCCGACCGAGCTGATTCAGTGCCATCAGAGGCCGTCAGGTTGGGTCGCTATCGATCTTAGAGGGTCGAGGGTTCGTTCGGAGTGCTTTCCCTGGCTCGCTGGCCAGCACCCGATCGCCAAGGTCGGAAAGACTATCACGGTGTATTATCTCGAAGGTTCGTAGCTGTTTTTCGGTGGGTAGTTGCCGCCAAAGGGCGAGGGCAAACGGTGTCACAACCGAAGCAGACATTTCATATCTTACAGCCGCGGCCTTACCCGGCTAAGCTTTCGCTCGTCATACCCATGTACAACGAGGAAGCGGTGGTGCCGTTTCTTCGCAAAGCGCTCGAGCAGTTCATCCCTGCGCTGCTTTGTGAAATCGAGATCATTCTGGTGAATGACGGGAGTAGCGACTCCACTCTCGCCGCGATTAGCAATTGGGCGGCGGAGGATCGCAGAGTTAAAGTTCTACACCTTTCGCGGAACTTCGGGCACCAGCTCGCGTGTACCGCCGGCCTGGACTTTGCAACCGGCGATGCGGTCGTGGTACTCGATGCCGATCTGCAGCATCCGCTTCCCGTGATTCACGAAATGATCGTCCGCTACTGTGAAGGCTACGACGTCGCCTATGCGGCCGGCCTGGTACGGAAAGGCGAGAGCTGGTTCAAGCGGTTCAGCGCGTGGCTTTTTTATCGCCTGATGCGCAGTTTGGTGTACAAGAGCCTGCCGCCGGATGCGGGCGATTTTCGCCTGATTTCCCGGGAATGCCTGGAAGGTCTCAGGAAAATGCGGGAGACGCATCGGTTCCTGCGAGGTATGGTGGCGTGGGCAGGTTACGCCCAAATTGCCGTTCCCTACGAGCGCGGCCCCAGAGCTGCCGGACAAAGCAAGTATCCCTTGCGCAAAATGCTTTCTTTCGCCTGGACTGCCGCCACTTCGTTTTCCACTCTGCCGCTTCGCTTCAGCACCCTCATGGGGCTGCTAGTCACGGTTTTCGGCTTGATCGAAGCCGCCCGCGCCGTTCTGGCGCACCTGCTGCACTGGTATACGGTGACGGGTTGGACATCCCTGATCGTGACCATCTGCATTATCGGAGGCAGTCTGCTCATCAGCATCGGAGTGCTTGGCGAATACGTCGGCAAGCTGTACGAACAATCGAAAGACAGGCCCTTATATCTGGTCGCGAAGACCGTCAATCTCAGTCCGGCTAATCCAGAATCGACTCGATCGGCATTCGAACAGCAATATCGATGAGCGCTGTCGCGATTGCGCTTAAACCCCGCCCACCGTCGAAACAAGAATTGCCGAACCTGACAATTGAAATAGCTAAAGCCTGTTGAGGTCCTTCTTAATGCGGTCGAGAATAGTGTCCAGTGGCACCTGTCCCCGATAGTAAAGTGCTTCAGTCTTTGCGTATTCCTTCGTGAACAGTTCGCGGTTTTTTGCATCGAGCAACGTGAATGCGTCCGTCGCCTGTAAATTCTGGTTCTCGCTTCGAAACCACGCCTTCTTGTGTTCGAGGTATTGTGGCGTGCCTATGAACTTCTGAACGCTGTCAACATTCAACAGTTGAGCCACATCGTAGTAGTGTCGTAAGAAATTGGCCGGCATCGAGCCGCTTTCCGCAAATTGGCGGAACTTCCTAGTGATCGTCTGCAGCTTTTCAACAAATGTGTATTCCGGGTCATAGCAGATGACTCGGACGGCTCGATTATCTTGACATGCAACCTTATTCTTCTCCGCGAAGGTGTACGCCCAAGATGAGATCGTAACAGCCTGGTTCGGACTGGTCTTTGAAAACCCTGCCTCCAATAAAATTCCACCCTTAAGGCCTTCTTTGGGACCATAGAGGCTTTTGTACAAGAGTCGTATCCCGGCATTGCGGAGACTAGCATCGTCGTATGCTGCGTCTCTTTCGACAGAGGTGATGCCAGGAATGACCAGCTTCTTACAGAGTTTCTCGAAGAATTGCCGGCGAGATTCAATGTGGGCTGGCTTCTCGTGATTCGGATTCATATCGACGTCGATGCCGTCAAAGGGCTCGATCTTTATGTCAATATCTTCCGAGAAGCGATGAATAATTTGGAAGCCTTTGGAGAGCGATGTTCCGCCTTTGAGTTGGAATTCAAGTCCAAGCTGCCCCAGGCCGAAAAGTACGTGCATGATCCAATAATCTTTCTCGACCAACACCGGATCTGCGATCTTTTCAGCCTGTGCCACTGTATCCAGAAGTGGCCTGAAGTCCTTGTGTTCATGCAGAAGAACCGGTTCAGGCGGCATCTAGGACGTTTCCTGGCTGCAGCACTCTGCGAAAGTATTTTTGCGTGGCAGACTTTCCGTACCGCGAAACAGCACGTTCGAGTTTGCGGCGATCAAGGCTGCGCGCCTTTTCAGGAACGCGAGCCAAAACCTGTTCCCGATCTTCGGCGAGAGTGTCCAACTCGTTCACTAGATCAACGAGCAAGAATTCCGAGGATAGTTCCCTTGGAACATTGAGTCGTCGCTCGAAGCGCATCGCTCGTCCACCGAGATCAAAGGTTCCGTGGCGTTTCTGGTTATAGACCACGCGCTTGTTGTACAACTGTGTCGTCCCGAGCCCCAGTTGGTTGTAGAGGTTCGGAGAGGTTACGACGAAGTTGTCGCTGCGCAGGAATGCTCGCACCAGTTCGTTCTCCTCAGCTGGTGCTTGGCCAAATGAAAACTTCCGAGGGTAGTAATAGAGCCCATTACGCAACTTCTGCAGGGTGCCTTCAGCCGTGAGTTCCTGCAGGTGGCGGTCAACCGTATGTGACCAGCGCAACAGGTCTTCGCGACGATAGACCCGTCCCGGACGAAGATGCCTCCTTACGTGCGCTAAAGTCGTCTTCATGGCAGTTCCACCTTGCTAGATGCTAGCTATACTCCTTAAAAATGTCAATAATTTTATTAAAATATCATGCTTTTATATGATATAAATACAGTAAAATAAATAGCTTATGCAAAAACCAAGCTTATGCATGGATTGACATGTTTCACCGCGGGAGCGCTGTTGTTATTTTGCTGGTACGGGTCGCGAGTTCTTCCGTGGCGCATGCCCCAGGTTCATTTTTGAACCAGGCTGGGGAATCGCGAATAGATCGCCTGACGCAATTGCTCGGCTAACATAGGATTTTCCTGGCTGCGATCGGCATCCCACGTCTGGGCTTCGTTCAATGGGCGAAGCGAGCCCTTCCCGGTGTCGAGATTCAGTACGTATTGATACTGAGTGCGTCCGTCAATCACCCCGACGGTCCCATGATGCAGGGGTCTTCGCGTGTTGTTGTTTTCGAGAAACTGGGTAAATGCTAACCCCTGGCCCGCTGGCTGGTTATCCCGGCTCAGCCAACCCACCAGCGATTGCCCAGGCATCCAAGCCGGTTTCCTCTGACCGGCAAGTTCGAGAATTGTGGGTGCGAGCGCCGTTTGATCGACGAAGAAAGGAACTTTCTGGCTCCCCTGCTGATCCGGCATTCGAATGATTAGCGGCACGTGAATCACCGGCCGAGTTTGGTATGGGCTTTCGTGCCGGTACACTCCCCCCTGGAAACTCTCGCCATGATCGGAGGAAACGATTACGACAGTGTTGCGCAATTTGCCACTTTTCTCGAGCTCGGAAATAAAGGCGCCGAACGCACGGTCGGCGCTGGCGACATACTCGTCATACCCGAGGCGGCGCCGGTCCACCTGGCTTTGTTCATTCGGCTTGTACAGCGGCTGAAATCGGCGGCCTTCCTTTTCGAAGGCTTGCAATTCGGAATCGGGCAAGAACCGTCCCCGGTCCGCGGCATCGGGGAGATAAGGATCATGAGGCGCCATGGTGTGGACCCATAAGAAGAATCGGTCGGGCAGTTGATTGAGCACAACCCGCCCCTGATCGAAACTTTCCGTAGGCCGGATCCGCAACGTCTGATTGTTGGGCAGTTTCCTCCACCAGTTCCAGAATGTTTCTAACTCAACGCAATCGGTGTACTCGTCGATCCGGCTCCCGATCCCGGAATCCTGGTGTAGGGGCTTGGTTAGAGCCCAGATGTAACGCACCGGGCCCTTGCGAAACACCGGTTCCGGCAGAACATCGAACGCATTCTGCATGGTTCTCGCGTAATAAAACGGATATGGGTTGGAGATAAAAGAGCCGGTCGCATATCCTCCTGCCCGCATAAGGTACGGCAGGTTCTTCCCGGCGTTATCGCGTCGTTCGCGGCCCTGCAGCTGGTGAACATGCGTCTCGGAGGGATAGAGTCCGGTGATGATCGTCGCCACGCTGGGTGTGGTAAAGGTGGAGGCGGAATAGAAATTCGTAAACACCGTAGCGTCGCGCGCGAAGGCGTCTATGTTCGGCGTGGTTGGCAGCCCATATCCATATAACGACATATCTTCCGCACTCATGGCATCGAAGGTGACCAGGATGATGTTGGGCGCGGACTGCGGGCGTGTCGCAACGGGTGCGGAAATCGCTGCGCTCTTGCTGAGCGAAAACTCTCCGACAATCAGAGCAGCGGTAAGGACAAGCGTGGTCAGCAGAATACGACGCGCATTCTTTGTGGCCAGCAAAGGATCCAGACTACTGACGATTTCTTGCCTGGTGCGAGAGAGCAAGAGGACGGCAGGAAGCGCCAAGTAGTAGGCGTAGATAAGGGCGCGATCGAAAATTGCTCGGTGATCGGACAGGCTGTACGACCATTGGATCAGATTGGTCAACGCAGTCCTGCCGTCGATAAAGACAACCAAAGCGACGGCAAGTGTGGTTCCCGAGGTTACGAGAAACTGGCGTGAGGAACGGAAACGCCAGACGAACGGCAGGAGCAAAAGGGTAACGATGCTGCTAAGGAGGATACCCACCCAAGCTGCCGTGATCAGGCGTACTGCGATTTCGAAAAAAACTTCGGAAGAGGATAGAAAGAAGGTCCAGTTCTGAACTCTGCCTCTTGCCAGCAGCAGCGCCTCGGCAAAAACCACAGCGACAATGCCAAGGCTCGCGAATCGCAGCCAGAGTGTCAGGAGCATACCGCGAAGATCGGCGGGTTCGCCTGCGGACGCTTCTCTGACGTTGCTAGGGGTGATTGCTGGTCCCGTCATTTTCGCCGGTACATCCACCAAACACTGGTTTCTGCCGCAAGGGAGAAATGATCTTTCAACCAGGGTCCGTATGCTTTGTAGAAATCCAAGTAGTATTTGTCGCCCTGAGACGGTCGTTTGGGAACCATTACGATGTCGGCATCTCCAAAGAACCACTCCGGGGACGGCCGAAAGCGATCCGTCATATTGTAATGATAGGTTGGCGCCGCGTGTCCTCCGCGGGCGGGGCGCCGTCCCATCGCATAGGGAAATGGGTTGGTGACATCCATGGTGAGGACGGTCTCATCCGGACGCGACGAACGTGCGAGCAATGCAACTCCGTCATTCACGTAGTTCGTGAACATGCGGCCCTCGCTGGGGGGATTGTCGTCGGATTCATACAGTATTAAGGGCTTCAGGTTCGGTGAGGTGAAACGCAACACGCCCGGAGCCGCTGCCCTCCCTTTTTCCCACGTTGCAAAGGCCAAACCCATCAAATCCGAGGCGAATTGCGGTATGAATAAGAGAACTCCAAGAAACACGACCCCGGCGAAAGCCGGGATTTTAGCCTGGAATTGCGCCAAGGGCAATCGATTCTGTTCCTGCGCGATGGCGTCGATCACCAATATGGCAAAAATGGCGCATATGATGAAACCATCGTTTTGCGCATTCGATCGAATCACGGCGACGTCGGCGAAGAACACAATGGCTCCGAGGGTGGCTAGCCTGGCTCCGCCCCACTGCTTGTCGGTGTCGGCGACGAGAAGCGCGGCGGCTAAGGAAAAAAGTACGATACCAAGCAGAACCGGCCAATGATCCAAGATGATGAAAAGGGGAAACTTCATGGTTTCCGCTCGTGCTCCGGACGCCATTCGTAAGTCGGCCATCATCGCCGACACATGAAATCGCAAATATGCCAGGACACATAGCGAAACCGCCGAGAATCCGACAAAAATTCCTAGAATACGTTGGATAACAAAACGCCGAAAGAACCATCCCAAGCAGATCATTAGAGCAACAGCCGTGAAGAAATAGCTGGCTTTCAGAAACAACATGAGACCCAGAGCAGCGCCAGACGACAGACCGAGAACCCAGTCCTCGGTCTGATGAATTGCTGCACGGCGGGTTACCAGAAAGCTTTCTAGCAGAACCAACCCGAGCAGAGCGTACCCGTA
>Ga0126378_10003718_pt1 | contig 11545 bp, 8 predicted proteins | sample PanSoiMetPlot_23_FD_92587 | JGI IMG/M metagenome (GOLD analysis project Ga0126378, IMG submission 92587) | Tropical forest soil microbial communities from Panama - MetaG Plot_23 | ecosystem: Environmental > Terrestrial > Soil > Tropical forest > Bulk soil | place: Panama | collected 2016-02-17
GAATTCCTTCCTCGCCAACAAGTCAGGCAGCCCGCGTGGTCTCACGAACTGATGAGCGAGTACTGGCTGACGCGGAACCGCAGACGCTACTGAAGTGCGCGAATACATATTGGGACTCACCCATTCAGACTTATAATGCCGCCACCCCGATCCCAGGGGTGTCCGCCATGTACAAAAGACTTCTGCCGCTGCTGGTTCTTGTCGCTACTGCCGCTGCGGCTCGCGATAAAGTCGAGAACTGGATTGAAGTGCGCAGCCCACACTTCGTCGTGGCGACAACAGCTAACGAGAAACAAGCGCGGCGGATCGCTGATCAGTTCGAGCGCATGCGCTCCCTGTTTCACGCTTTATTTCCAAACTTGAAGATTGATCCGAGTTCGCCAATCATCGTCATCGCTGTCAAGAATGACAGAGATTTCCGCGCCCTCGAACCCCAAGAGTACCTGGCAAAAGGCTCGCTTCAACTCGGCGGACTCTTCCTCCGAGCGGCGGACAAAAATTACGTGCTGCTGCACCTCGAGCCCCAGGGCGAGCACCCGTACTCAACTGTTTATCACGAGTACACCCACCTTCTGACGTCGAAGGCTGAGTGGATGCCTCTTTGGCTGAATGAAGGTTTAGCCGAGTTCTACCAGAACACCGACATCGACGAGACTGACGCCCGCTTGGGTCAGCCCAGCGTCGAAGACATTCGACTCCTCCGCCAAACGAGCCTGCTTCCGCTACCAACGCTTTTCGCTGTCGATTACAACTCGCCGTACTATCACGAGGAAAACAAAGGCTCCATTTTTTATGCGGAATCGTGGGCACTCGTACACTACCTTTTTGTCAACGACGCGGATAAGAAGACCGATAGACTGCCGCGATACGCGGATTTGCTGGCCAGCGGTGCCGACCCATTGACGGCTGCTACCAATGCGTTTGGAGATTTGAAAAAGCTGGAACTTGACCTGAATCTCTATGTGCAACAGGCCCAGTTCAGATTCTTTAAGAAGAAAATCGTAGCCGAGATGGATCCAACCACCTTCAAGGTTCAATCTCTTACTTTGCCGCAGGCCGATGCAATTCGCGCCGACTTTCTTGCGTGTAATCGCCGTACGCAAGATGCGCGGACTATCCTCGATCACGTTTTGAAGGACGACCCAAACAATGTGGCCGCCCGCGAGACTTTGGGATTCCTCGAGTTTCAAGCAGGGCATCTCGAAGAAGCCAAGAAGTGGTACCGCCAGGCTGTCGAACTCGACTCGCAGAGCTATCTCGCGCACTACTACTTTGCGGCCATATCCATGCAAGGTGCTATCGATCCGTCTGACGAAAAGCAGGTTGAAAACAGTTTGCGCATGGCGACCACTTTGAATCCTTCGTTTGCGCCGCCGTTCGATCGTCTGGCTGTCTTCCTCGGCGGACGTCACGCTGACCTCGATGAAGCGCGCGTAATGGGCGTGACTGCAGTCTCACTCGACCCCGAAAACATGGGGTACCGTGTTAATGTCGCCAGCGTATTGATGCAGATGGGCCAAGGCCAGAATGCGGTGAACGTATTGCGCATTGCGGCCAAGCTGGCAAAAACTCCGCAGGAAATCGAGTTCGTGAACAATGCATTGCTCAATGCCCAGGCCTTTGTGACCGCCCAGGACGAAATGAGAGAGCACCAACAGCAAATGCGCGAAGAAGCGGCTGATTCTGAGCCGGCGAGCAATGCGGCCGTAACCTCCGCCGGCACCTCCAAAGTGCCACGCCTGGTGCGCCGGGATGTGGTACCCAACGGTCCTCATCATTTTGTGACCGGCATTCTCAAGGAGGTGCACTGCGATTCCCTGAATATCGACTTGGCTGTGAAGTCAACTGCGAAATCCATGAATCTCCACGCCGATAATTACTACAAGGTGCAATTCACGACTCTTGGCTTCCAACCGACAGGGGACTTGAATCCGTGTGCCCAGCTGGAAGGTCGTCCTGCTAAGGTTGAGTATGTCGAATCGGCAGACAAGTCGAAGGCCGCTTACCTCTTCGCCGTCGAACTCCACAAGTGAGTCTCGCCAAAACGTTTTTGCGCTTTATAATGCGAGGTCCCGCAGATAACGTTTTCCGGTGAGCTTCTGTCTCGGGACAATTCATTCCACTCTTTCGTGAGGCTTAGGGATGCCGTCTCTGACCCGCCGTGATCTTCTGCGTTCCGGACTTGCTGTCTCCGCTTCTACCTTAGTGATCGGCCCTGCCGCCCGCGCGCATGCGCTGCTGTCGGGTGATCTGCAAATCGCGACCGAAGCATCGCCCGCCGTGGCCCCACGCGAGCGCCTGCTTTTTGATTTCGGATGGAAGTTCTTTCAAGGGCACGGCTCCGATCCGCGCCGCGACCTTGGCTTTGGTATGGGCCAGGGAGATTTCGCCAAGAGCGGCGACTTCGCCTTCGCGACCGCAAAATTCGACGACTCGAAGTGGCGTTCGCTGGACCTGCCGCACGACTGGGCCGTCGAGCTGCCTTTTGTCTGGGATGAGGAACAGAATAGCCATGGTTACAAGCCTCTCGGACGCCGCTACCCGGAGACCAGCGTCGGATGGTATCGCCGCACCTTCGACATTCCCGCCGAAGACAGCGGTCGCCGCATCTCGGTTGAGTTCGATGGCGCCTTCCGCAGCGCGCTCGTCTTTCTCAACGGATATTTTATCGGCCGCAACGACAACGGTTACGCGCCCTTCTGCTTCGATCTGACCGATTTTCTGAACTACGGTGGAAAGAACTACCTGATGGTCCGCATGGATGCCAGCTTCGGTGACGGCTGGTTTTATGAGGGAGCAGGAATCTATCGCCATGTGTGGCTGACGAAGACCGATGCGCTGCACTTGGGGCGATGGGAAAGTTACGTGAGACCCGCAGTCAAAGGAACGACGGCCATCGTCAGCATGGGAACTGTTGTGCGGAACGAGGGCAAGCAAGTCGAGAATTGCCGTATACGCTGGCGGATTTTGGACCCGACAGGAACATTTTCCGCGAATGCCGATTCGGTTCCGCAATCAATCGCTCCCAACAGCTCTGCCGTCTTCACGGCGATTACCGACATATCCCGTCTGGCACTCTGGTCTCCTGAGACTCCGAGCCTCTACACGGCGATCGCAACCGTCGAGTCCGCTGGCAAGACACGCGATGCCGAGCGCATCACCTTCGGCGTCCGCGACATTAAGTGGGACGCGGACAAAGGCTTCTTCCTTAATGGCAAGCACGTTCTGATCAAAGGCACCTGCAACCATCAGGATCACGCCGGAGTGGGCGCCGCCCTTCCCGACCGCCTGCAGGCCTTTCGCATCGGCGTCTTGAAAGACATGGGAGGCAACGCTGTCCGCACTTCGCACAACATGCCCACGCCCGAATGGGTGGAAGCCTGCGACAAGCTCGGCATGATGATGATGTGCGAAACCCGCCTGATGAGTTCGAATCCCGAGGGCATGGCGCAACTCGAGGTCATGGTGAAGCGTTATCGCAACTCACCGTCGATCATCCTATGGTCGATGGGCAATGAGGAGTGGGTGATGATGCCGCAACCGCAAGGCGTGCGCGTCATCGACGACATGATCGCGAGAACGCACGAGCTCGACCCCACACGCATGTGCACCGCCGCCGTCAACGCCTCGTTCGAGACGCATTTTCCCGAACAGCTCGACGTCATGGGATTCAACTACAACCTGAAGGTTCACGACGCGTGGCACAAAGCGCATCCAAAGACTCCAAGCGTCGGCAGCGAAACCGCCAGCACCGTCTCCACACGTGGCATCTACTCGACTGACAAGCTGCGGAATTGGGTAAGCGCTTACGACCTGAATCACACTGATTGGTCACAACTCGCCGAAGAGTGGTGGAAGTTCTACGCGGCGCGGGAATGGCTTGCCGGCGGGTTCGCGTGGACTGGCTTCGACTATCGCGGTGAGCCCACACCCTATGGATGGCCCTCGATCAACTCACAGTTCGGCATCCTCGATATGTGCGGCTTTCCTAAAGACAACTTCTATTACTACAAGGCGTGGTGGGGATCAGAGCCGGTATTGCATCTGCTTCCGCACTGGAATTGGGATCAGCGCGATGGCGAACCGATCTCGGTATGGGTACATTCGAATTGTGACTCGGTGGAACTTTTCCTGAACGGCAAGAGCCAGGGTTCTCAGAAAGTCGAACCGCTCACGCATCTCGAGTGGAAGGTGAAATACGAGCCCGGCGTGCTCGAGGCACGCGGCACAAAAGGTGGCAAAGTCATTCTCACCGAGAAGAGGGAGACGACTGGAGACCCAGTGGCGATCCGTCTGACGGCCGACCGCACCGAGATCAACGCCGATGGCCAAGACGTCTCAGTCCTCACAGTCGAGGTACTCGACAAAGAGGGACGCGCGATCCCGACCGCTCACAACAAAATCAGCTTCAGGGTGACGGGCGAGGGCGCGCTGATCGGCGTCGGCAATGGCGATCCCAACTGTCAGGAGTCTGACAAGGAGCCAGAGCGCAGCCTGTTCAACGGCCTGGCGCAAGTGATCGTGCAATCGACTCGGACTCCAGGCATGATTACGGTCGAGGCTTATTGCAAGCCATATCCGCGGCCGGTGCTGCCGGCCGTACGCGTTAATATCACTACGAAGAAAGTTGAGTTGCGGCCGAGCGTGGCCTAAAAACAGCCTTTGTTATTCCGAGGAGCGAAGCGACGAGGAATCTGATGTCTGCCGGCGGCGGCACAAAGCAGATTCCTCGCGCCAAAAGCAGGCGCTGCGGAATGACAACTTAGAGCTTTGAAGCTGAAACCTGCCGTTTTTGATGACATCCAACGATCGCGTTCATAACTGGGGACTTTTTATGTCGAAATCTCGTCGTGAATTTTTGACTGTCACGTCACTTGGAGTACTAGGAGCGGCAACGGTCTCGCGCCTTCATGCGCAGAATCAGACCCAATTACCGCCGGGAGCCCCAACGGCTTTTGGCGCTGGACCTGCCTTCGGGCCGGAAGTCACGACGACCACTTTTGCCGAGGGCGAAAAACTCGTTCAGTTTCCCCTTACTGCCTCCGAGCGCGCAATGGCCGCATCGAGCTGGCAGCGGACGCTTGCCTCGGTCTATGAGCGCCGCACCGGTCCGCACAAGCTGGCCTTGGAAGATGGACTGGCACCTGCGACGCGTTGGAATCCCATGCTGCCGGGCATCAAGGTTCCTGCGCAGCAGGATCGGTTTGTAAGAAGCCATGCGACCACTCCTCTTCCGAAAAACGACGAAGATATCGCCTTCGCTCCGGTCACGCAGCTCTCGCGCTGGATCGAGAGCAAGGAACTGAGTTCCGAGCGGCTGACGAACATTTATCTCAATCGACTCGATCGATTCAATCCCAAGCTGCGCTGTGCCATTACCATCACACGCGATCTTGCTTTGAAACAGGCAAAACAGGCCGACGCTGAGATTGCGCAAGGAAAATATCGCGGTCCCCTGCACGGCATTCCATGGGGAGGCAAAGACCTGCTCGACACGGCGGGCATTCCGACCACCTACGGAGCGGAGCCCTTCCGCAATCGCATCCCGAAAGACGACGCGGCCGTCGTGAAGAAGTTGCACGAGGCCGGTGCCGTGCTGATCGCAAAGCTCAGTCTTGGTGCGCTTGCGCTCAACGACATCTGGTTCGGTGGACAAACAATGAATCCTTGGCTTCTGGAAGAAGGAGCCTCGGGTTCCAGCGCAGGACCGGGCGCGGCAACCGCGGCTGGATTAGTCGGCTTCTCGATCGGCAGCGAAACCGGAGGCAGCATAATCAGTCCTTCGATGCGCTGCGGTGTCACCGGACTTCGACCGACGTATGGCCGGGTTCCACGCACGGGCGCGATGACGCTCTGCTGGTCGCTCGACAAACTTGGTCCAATGACTCGCAGCGTCGAAGATGCGCTGCTTGTTCTGCACGCGATCTCGGGCGAAGATGCAGGAGACACCGCCAGTGTCCCCAGCCATCTCGACTTCGATGCCAATGCAAGTGTGAAGGGCTTGCGCGTCGGATACTTCCCTGCCTGGATGAAGCAGAACCCCGCCACCGAGGTCGACCGTGCCGCGCTCGGAACCATAAAGAAGATCGGTATGGTTCCCGTCGAAGTGTCGATCCCAAATTGGCCGTACGACTCGCTGAACCTGATTCTGTTCGCTGAAGGCGCAGCTTCATTCGAAGAGCTCGCGCTCAGCGGTGGCCTCCGCGAATTGAAAGCCCAGGTCCCGGACGCGTGGCCGAACTTGTTCCGTCAGGCACGCTTTCTCTCGGCTGTTGATTTCGTGCAAGCTGACCGCATGCGGCGCAAAGTCGCACAAGAAATGGCGCGTGTTCTTTCTGAAGTGGATCTTCTGCTGGTGCCTTCCCTGCGCGACGAGATGCTGGTCATCACCAACTTCACTGGACATCCGTCGCTCACCCTGCGTGCCGGCTTTGTAGAGGTATCCAAGGCGCGTAGCGATTGGGCCCCCGATCCGAACAATCCCTTGCCGACGTTTAATCCGCCCCGCCGCGTCCCCCATGGAGTCACGCTGATTGGCCGCTTGTTCGACGAAGGAACTCTCGGCGCCGCGGGAATAGCTCTGGAGCGCGCATTCCGAGTGACTGACGAGCGACCGCCGGGATTTTAGAGCGGGTAAGAACTGTCTCTGATACGGACGGGGATGAATTTCCAGTTGAAGCCAGTCACTTCGAAGGAACAGAGTAGTGCGCGGCGACCAGACGCCACTTACCCGCTTTCTTCATCCAGACGTCGGTAAAGCGGTCGTGATAGTCGTAAGACCGTTGACTATCAATGCCTTTTTCGTGATAGACGCCGGTGACGACGGCTGTGTCGCCGTGCATGCGAATTCTCAACTCCGGGATCTCTACGAGTTCTACACGGGTAGAAGCGCTGGTGCTGTAGGCAAGGTAGCCGGTCTTGCTGTAGGTACTGCCGTCTTCAAAGGTGATGACGAAATCATCGTCAAGAACGGAGGCGAACACTGCCACTTCATGATGCTTGTAACAGTCGAGGAGCTTGAATTCCAAAGCTCGAATCGCGGCCGAGTCGGACGACTCCTGCGCTCTTAGGCCGAACGGCAAGATCGTCAGGCACACGACTGCTGCTATAAAGAATGCGCGTTTCCCCATCTACCGTATTCTTCATGTCCTGTCGGTGACGGCAAGGTTCCTTTGGTCACCCCCTCGTGTGCTACGCTCTCGATTGGCGCCGCCCGCCTTTACTCATGGGATCCGCTGATGCAGACCGTTCTCCGGAGAGTGTGTCGGCGCAAAGTTCCGCACACGCGACCATTCGCATCGGCACGGCTGGCTGGTCGTACAAAGATTGGGAAGGCATCTTTTACCCTCCGGGGATGCGGCGGCGGAAACTGCATCCGCTGGAATATCTGGCTCGCTTCTTCGACACTGCCGAGATCAACACATCTTTTTACGGACCGTTGAAACCGGAACTGGCCAAGCTGTGGTGTAAGAGAGTGGCTGCGGTCAATCCGCAATTTTTGTTCACCGCCAAGCTGTACCGGGCGTTCACGCATTCGCCGATCGCGGTGATGGAGCCGACTTCTGCGGCAACTATCCGCCCGACCGACGATGATGAGGTCAAGACGCGCGAGGGGCTGGATGTTCTGGCAAGCGAAGCCAAACTGGGAGCACTGCTGATTCAGTTCCCGGTGTCATTCAAGAACACCGGGTTGAATCGCGAATACTTGCAGCGGCTGCTGCGGCAATTCATCGAGTATCCACGAGTCGTCGAGGTGCGCGATTCAAGCTGGAATAGTCCGGAGACGCTGGCGGATTTAGCGCGGATGAACGTCGGCTTCTGCAACATCGATCAGCCGGTGATGGGCAGGTCGCTGGCACCGACCGAGCACGTGACAGCGGACGTTGCGTACGTCCGTCTGCACGGGCGCAACTACGACCAGTGGTTCGATTCCGACAATCGCAATGACCGTTACAACTACATCTACAACGAACGCGAACTCGAGGATTGGAAAGAACGGATCGAGAACGTTGCGCACAAAGCGCGAACGACCTATGTCATTACCAACAATCACTTCGAGAGCAAGGCGGGAGTGAATGCGATCGAGTTGAAGTCGATGATCTCCGGCAAGCGCGTTGTAGCGCCGCCGACGCTGATTCAAAAATATCCGGAGTTGAGAAAGTTCGCCGATCCTAGCGAGGAGGGTGACGAACCTCGTGCTCCACAATTACCGCTGCTGGCTTGATCCCATCCTTCTATTTCCACGGCCATTACCTTCGTCACGAAAACCGAATGATTTTAAAAACGAACACAGAGTGTCGGAGTACAGTTAGCGCGTTCCGGAGTTTGCTCGTAACTCTCGAATTCTTCCGAACGAAAGGACCGAGATGCGCCTTCGCCGCTTATGGCAGGCCAGCGCCAAGCACTCGGATCCCGCCGCCCCTACCGAGCCTACGAAGTCAAAATCGGATATTCCCTCAAAGAAACGCCGCACGACTGGGACGATGTGGTTCGTGCGGAGCGCCCCCGCCGTCTTCGACTGGGTTCTCGACATCAACGTTTGTCCAAAATGCGGAGCACATGAAACCAGAGCCGGCTGGATGAAACCCTAGCCGCAGGGTGCGCCTGCGCTACTGTCGCTTTGCTCATCGCGCGACGAACTGAAAATCGCGAATAGTGACGGACTGATCCTTTTCCGGAGTCTGTTTGAAACACCAGAGATTGATGCCGACCGGCATGTTTTCTTGCGGGATGTTCGTTGCCGTCGAAGAGTACGTCTCAGTCTTGATCACATCTTCAGTAGTTCCGATGGGATGAGCGCCGTTCATCAGAGTGAAAACGATGTGGTCGGGGAACCACTCCATGCGGGCGGTCGTGAGATTCCCACCGCTGACGTGGAAGTTGTCTTCCCAGGCGGAAACACCTTTGGGCTTGCGGTTTCCGGTGGACGGATAGACGGTAAAGTCGGCGTTGCAACCGTGACAGGTTTTGTTCCACTGCGAGAACTCGATGTCGATTTCGTTCTCGGCGTCGGCCCCGATCTTGTGCACGGGACCGTACGGGAAAAGACCAAGCACGGTCGTGGGATCCATGTCGTAAACGTCACCCTCGACGATCCATTGATAGGTGCCAAATCCGAAGCGGTCGGTGGTGAATACTTCAGAGGCCGTCCACTTGCCGTCGCGCTTCACAATGCTGAGGTGGAGATAACCCTTGGAGTCGATGCTGACGTTGGCGGGATTTCCGCGGGCTACGCCCGCCATGCCGCCGTTGGTGACTTTCCAGGTGTGTCCGGACCAGGTAATGGTTTGAGCTTGCGACACAGACGCTAGCGCGGCAACGACGATCAGGCAGAGGAAGTTCTTCGGCATGACACCCCCAATTTGCAATGCGATTGTGTCATACACGGAAAGGCCGTGGCAGGATGATAGTTCGTTTCGTCCTGACAGAGATTTCCCGACGGGGACCTCAAGATATTGATTACAAGTTACTTAGCTGCGTCATGCTATGGCGTTCGCTTACAAAATATTGATAATAAATAACTTACTCACAAAATATTGATAACATGCGGGTTATGAGCTACTCTCTCAAACTTAAGTTTGAGCTCGCATGCAGCAAGTCTTTTCGTTTCAAATAGTTAAGGAGCTCTGCCTAGCTTTATCAGCCCGCAAAATCTTGGTAACAATGGGTTTATCTGGAATTTTCGCACTTGATATGACTTCAAACAGGCATCGTAAGTATCGAAACAGATCCAAATCGAGCGAGATTCTGATCGCCGCACAGCCCCAAGACTGGCTCGCAAGATTTCTGAGAAGTCTGCATTTTTGACCGGTTTTCTAGCTTTCTAATCAATACGTTAGGATCCCGCTGTGTTTAGAATCACTGCGCATTTCATGTCTTCGGGAAATAATCCTCTGGAAGTATTTCTCGCCTCCTCGAACAAGCCAATTCCAACCGCATGCTCATAGAGGCGAGACGAGCACGCAACTTCGCGAACCGGAAACTGGCCATACCCAAGGAGACCAGATGAAGGAACCCAACAAGGCTGTGGTGTGCCGTTTCTATGAGGACTGTCTGAATCATCACAATGCTGAAGTCTATGCCGATTTTTGTTCGGAGGTGGTTTATCACGCCCCAGCCATCGGAGAGCTACGTGGGGAGGCGCACCGCCAGCTCTTGATCACTTTGTTCCGGGGATTTCCCGATGGACGCTGGACGATCAAGGATCAGATTAGTGAAGAAGACAAGGTTTGCACCCGCTGGGCGTTCGCGAGTACGCATCAAGGAATGTTTAAGGGGATTCCTGCGACTGGCAAGCGGCTGCATTACTCTGGCATTTGCATTGATCGATTTGCTGACGGAAAGATCGTGGAAGAGTGGGAAGAGTGGGACACGCTGGGAGTGTTGCATCAATTGGGGGCGCTCGGTCCGGGGCTCGCCTAGCGAGACAACTGGCAAATTGTTTCTTGGCCGACAGCAGATCAGATGGACGCGAACAGTAGATTCCTCGCACTTTCGCGCTGCGGAATGACTTCGGATCTTCAAGAAACATCGTGTTGCCAAGTGGATATCACCTGTGGCCTCGACGATCTGGCGTGTTGATTATGGCTGCTTCCGGCGGCATGTCCCAGAAACCTCAATGCGGATTTTGCACAGACTGCGTGGTGTAACGGACTCAGGTTTCGACTTAGGTACCTCTAGGAATCACACCAGTTGACAGCCCGGTAGGGGGCACAAATAATTTTCGAGCATCCTCCTCGGGGCCGAACTCAGGGAGTTCCTATGAAGAAATCGCCTTTCCTCAAGTTTTTTTCTGTGCTTGCCACACTCTGCATTGCGGGCTCGGTCGCGTCGCCTGCGCAAACCTTTACGCGTTTGACAAAATTCAACGGTGACAACGGTGCGTGGCCAACATTTGGATCGTTAATTCAGGGACCCGATGGGAACTTCTATGGCACGACGTCGTTCGGCGGAGCGAATAACGCCGGAAGCGTTTTCAAGATCACGCCCCACGGGAGAGTAACGTCCGTCTATAGCTTTTGCTCTCAAGCGGGATGCAACGATGGGCAGGTGCCCAACGACAGTCTGGTGCAAACGCTCGACGGGAACTTCTACGGAACGACATACGAGGGTGGGGTAAGCAACAATGGCACCGTTTTCGAGTTGACACCGAAAGGTGTGTTGACCACGCTGCATTCGTTCTGCACGTCAAGCTGTTCGGACGGGCTATTCCCTTACGCAGGACTGACCTTGGCGCCGGACGGAGAGTTCTACGGCGTGACCAGCCGGACCGGAGGACAGATGTCCGTCTATGGCACCGTATTCGAGATGTCTCAGATGGGGCAACTAACGACTCTCTACACTTTCTGTGCGCACACCAATTGCATCGATGGCAGCAGCGGCGCCCGGGGGCTGACTCTAGCGGCGAATGGAGAGTTCCATGGATTTACTGGAGATGGCGGGCCGCAAACTGCGGGGACGATTTTCAAGATAACCCCAGAAGGTGAGTTCCGCACCTTGCACAGCTTCAATCGAAATGATGGGGCCACTCCGAATGGGCTCATAC
>Ga0126378_10003719_pt1 | contig 11543 bp, 13 predicted proteins | sample PanSoiMetPlot_23_FD_92587 | JGI IMG/M metagenome (GOLD analysis project Ga0126378, IMG submission 92587) | Tropical forest soil microbial communities from Panama - MetaG Plot_23 | ecosystem: Environmental > Terrestrial > Soil > Tropical forest > Bulk soil | place: Panama | collected 2016-02-17
CCGTGGGAGCGCGAGTCCCCCCTTTCGCACCAAGTATCCAGATCTCCCCGAGACGCACTTTCCTCGAAGAAGCGTTTCCATCTCTTACCTGCAACGACGCACCTGGGCAAGAAAACCGCGTCCTGCTGGTGAGAATTTCGGCGTGCGAGCTGCAGAGGCACGCGCTAGCAGGCCATCGGGGTTGTTAGCAGAGGACCGTCAGCTTCTCCGCGGTGCCCGTCTTTCCGGGCGCGGCGCTTACGCCGAGCAATTGGCATTCGAGAACGGCAACTTTTTCTGCCGGCTGGATCATTGCCCCAGAATCGCGATTACACTCAAAGGACAGGAAAGAGGCCGCCCAATGGATCATCATGCCTTACTGCGTGAGGCGTTGGCAGAGGCACGGCTAGGGCTGAGAGAAGGCGGATTGCCTATTGGATCGGTGCTCGCCGACAAGAGCGGGCAGATCGTCGCGCGCGGACACAATCGGCGGGTGCAGACGGGTGATCCGACAGCTCATGCCGAGACGGTCTGCATTCGCCACGCTGGACGTCGCCGTGACTGGCCCGAGCTGACGCTCGTCAGCACACTCAGCCCTTGCATCATGTGTACCGGGACTTCCCTGCTCTATCGCATTCCGCGCGTGATTATAGGGGAGAATCAGAACTTCCTGGGAGCGGAGGACCTCTTTCGCCGGCATGGAGTGAGCCTAACTGTGCTGAACGATTCGGAATGTATTCAGATGATGCGGGACTTTATTCAAGCGCGTCCGGACCTGTGGAATGAAGATATCGGACGATAGGGGGAGACATCTCAGCCTCAGCGCGTAGCCGGTAAACGATTATCGTGCTTTGAAAGCGCTGTAATCTCGCTGGCAGGAAGGGTAGCCCGTAGATCGCATTTGCACAGCGGGCAACGTGTCGTTACCGAGTAGACGATGTGTCCATATGCCACGCACTTTTTGTTGGTGCAAGTTCTCATCGCCTGCTCGTTCATGCACACTAACATGCCTCGGGGGTCGGCACGTACGTCTTTTCGCGTAGTGTGAATTGATTTTTTTTCTAGTCCGCGCACTGCAGCATCGAGCGACTCACCGTCGTAAGGTCCCTCTTCCGGCTTTCGCCGGACCCGCCCTGCAACCTGTTGGTGATCCTCGGTGCCGTTCCCGCTGGCATCCGAGGGCGAGCGGCACGCGGCCCGAGAGACAGAGAATAAAAACTGGCGGTTGGGCTGAGCGAGGGTGTCGGCGCGCTGTGCCCGCATCGCGACCTTGCTCCGGTAGGCTTTCCGGCGCAGTTCTGCCGATGGTAAGCCGCGCACAAAGCGTCCACGATCAAGCCATTCGTTGCGTTCTTTGATGTGGTCGCGGTCGGTATCAGCAACTGGAGTTTGCGGGTTGATCGGCTTGGCGACCGGACTTTGCGCGGGCCTTGCAGGAAGAAAAATGCCGGCGATTGCGACGCAGGCGATCAAGCGAGGAACGGACTGGGATCCTTACCTTGCTCACCTGCCAGTGTCAGAAGCAAGCAGATTGGATCAATGCAAAAGCGTTTCCAAAATTGAAATCCAGGCCCACTTTGGGAAAATGGTGCCGCGACCGCCAAAGGTTATGTGAAATCCTCTAAGATCGATGCTCGTAACCTTACGTACGGAGAAATGAATCGTGAAGAGTTTCTGCTGCGCGCTGCTGGTGTTAGGTCTTTCCGCTGTCCCAACGTCCTGGGCCCAAGCTGGTAACGAGCTGACCGTCGCAGCCGCCGCTGACCTCAGCTCCCTACTCAAAGACATCGGCGATGGCTTCGAAAAGAAGGTGGGCAATCACTTGAAGTTGTCGTTTGGCGCATCGGGTGCTCTGACGCAGCAGATCGAGAACGGAGCTCCCTTCGACGTGTTCTTCTCCGCCGATATGGATTATCCACGCCAACTCGTTCGCGACGGTCAGGCCGATGCCGCGACGCTGTATCAATACGCTCTCGGCAAGCTGGTGCTGTGGGTTCCGGCGGATTCGCCTCTGGACGTCGCTCACCAAGGCATGGACGTGCTGGTCGATCCTTCTGTGAAAAAGATAGCCATTGCCAATCCTCAGCACGCGCCGTATGGCCGCGCTGCCGTCGAAGCCCTCAAGCACGCGGGTCTTTATGACCGTCTCGCAGACAGGATCGTCATGGGAGAAAACGTCTCCCAAGCAGCGCAGTTTGCTGAATCCGGCAATGCGCAGGCGGGATTCGTCGCGCTTGCCCATGCGGTTGCTCCCACCATGCAGGGCAAAGGCAAGTACTGGGAAGTTCCTGCAGACTACTATGCGCCGCTCGCGCAGGGAGTTGTGGTCATCTCGCGGTCAGCGCATAAGAGGGAGGCGGCGCAGTTTCTGGAGTACATCAAAACAAAACCCGCGACCCAGATCTTTCAGAAATACGGATTTACGCTTCCATGAAGCGGCTCACCAGAGGTGGAACCTATGCGGAAAGGGGACACCGAAGCGAAGAAACGGCTCAATCCGGGCGGCTTTGTGGAGCTTCTGCCGAGACGTCATGTGGAGGCATCATCAAGCTGCCCCAATGCTGCTCGAAACTGAGACGTGGATTGGCGGCGAATCGATCTGGATAGGACGCTAGCGCTGCTAGAAAAGTCTGCATTTCGGCGCGAACCGTTTCGTTAGTCTGAACTGTACCGATACTCCTCATTGGAGAGACCCTGGTTTTCATTTCCCGCAACACCTCTTCGGCCTCACGCTTCCGACCACCCGAAACAACCACCGCCCCGCAGTTGAGAATCCTGCGTGGTATTAGAACCCCAATGGCAAACCAAAGTTGTATTGAGGGGGATGTCCTGTGAGAACAGAATAAAGCTAATGCGCAGATGCTAGCAGGTAAATGGCACCTTCAGGCTAAGGGGGAGCTAAGTGATTTCGCTTATTGCCTGCCACCTCGAGGCGTGATTGCGGTTCCGATCAACTCGGCTGGGAGCGTGCGCTGTGCGAGATGAGACGCCGCCAATTTACGAGCTTTGGCAGCTGATGCCTTGGGATCAAGAAAAACCAAGACCGAAGGTCCGGCTCCGCTCAGGGCCGCTCCCAAAATTCCTGCCTGGCCCTTCAACTCCTGCATCGCGGGAAGCAGCGGGCAGAGAGGAGCACGATATGGTTGATGAATGCGGTCTTCCAGCGCGGCGCGGAGAAAATCCGGACGGCCCTGTGTGAACGCTGCCAGCAGGAGCATGGAGTTCTGAATGTTGACGACGGCGTCGGCCCGTGAATATTCTAACGGTAAGACGCGACGCGCCTCTTCCGTGGAGAGCGGCTGATCCGGGATAGCGAGCAATAGCGGCCACTTCCCTTTCGGACGAAGGCATGCAACCTGGGCTTCCGCTTCCCCTGCCATGCGAGCCACAGTCAATCCACCCATCCAGCAGGCGGAGGCGTTGTCGGGATGGTGTTCGCGCCGCGACGCCTCTCCGACGATCTGCGCATCAGTCCAGCGTAGCGTGCCGAAGTGATCGGCGAGCGCGATGCCAGCAAGGCGAGCCGCAGCGGAAGATCCGCAGCCCTTGCCGATGGGGATTTCATTCGCGATGTTCAGTTGCAGCGGAATCAGTTCGCGGCCAGCGGCTTGCAGCACCTCGCGGTAGGTGTTGAGGATGAGGTGGTTGTCGGCGTTGCCGCAAATTGCCTGGTCGCGGCCGGTGGCGCGAATCGAGAACTCGTGCGAAGGGTGCGCGGCGATCTTGACGTAGAAGTGCATCGCAAGCGCGGCGGCATCGAATGCTGGACCAAGATTTGCCGAAGTCGCCGGCAGCGATAGGACAAACTTTGATTTCGATTTGGACTTTGATTTCGTGGCCATTGCTTCAGGAGTGTTCTGCCTGATCCAGCGTGCGCATCACGGCGTCCAGTGTGGCGTCGAGAACAATCGGCGGATGGCGCAATAGCTCTAACGATTTTGCAGTCGAAGCATCATCGCCAAACATCTCGCCGCCGTGGAATTCGATGGTGAAGTCAGGATCCTTCAGCAGATTCCCCGTCAGCACCAGCACAACGGTTTCATCCGGTTTGACGAAGCCTTGCTGGACCAACTTCTTGAGTCCGGCGAGGGTCACCGCCGAGGCAGGCTCGCACCCGATCCCTTCAGCGCCGATCTCGGCCTTCGCTTGCGCCATCTCCAGCTCGCTGACCTGCTCGCAAGCGCCTCCGGTGGCTTCGAGCATGTGAGCAGCTTTTTTCCATGACGCAGGATTGCCGATGCGAATCGCCGTCGCGCGAGTCTCGGCCGGAACACTGATTAGCCGCTTGCCTCCGGCTTCGCGCAGCGTGCGCACCAGCGCATTTGCACCCTCAGCCTGAATCACCGATAACTTTGGCAAGCGCGGAATGAGACCCAGATCGAGCATCTCAAGCAGGGCTTTGCCGATCGCCGAACTGTTTCCCAGATTGCCTCCAGGAACAATAATGTGGTCAGGCGGATTCCAGTCGAATTGTTCGAGCAACTCAAGGGCAAGCGTCTTCTGCCCTTCGAGGCGAAAGGGGTTGATCGAGTTCAGTTGATAGACCGGTGCTTTACGAACCAGTTCCTGCAGGAGCTTCAGGCATCCGTCGAAGTCAGTGCGAAGCTGGCATGTCACCGCACCGTAGTCGAGCGCTTGCGAAAGTTTGCTCCATGAGATCTTCCCTTCCGGCACCAGCACCAGACTGCGCATGCCTGCGCGCGCGGCGTAGGCCGCCATCGATGCTGATGTGTTGCCCGTCGAAGCACATGCTACCCAGCGAAATCCGGCGCGCTTGGCAAACGTTGCCGCCACGGTCATTCCGGTGTCTTTGAAGGACCCGGTGGGATTCATCCCCTGATGCTTGGCGAAAAGGCGTGGCACGCCTGTGATACGCGAGCATTGTGGCAACTCGTAGAGCGGAGTATTTCCTTCGCGGAGAGTAACCGCCTCCTCGGCTTTCTCGAGCATGGGAAGGACATCGCGGAAGCGCCAGACGCCGCTGAGATCGATTGGACTGAATGAAACCTTCCGATCCTGCCAGATGAACTTCACCTGTGGGGGATCGGGTGTGCCCTCCTTCCAGTAGGGATAGATGATCTCGAGCAGATCTCCGCAATTGCCGCAGCGGAAGTCCTGCTCAGCGGAGTCGCTCACGTGTGCGCAAGCGATGCAACGGAACTGGTGCGCACTCTGACGCACACTGGGACCGGAAGTAGAAGTGGAAGACATGCGCTCGATCTAGTTCTCATCCTTCCGCAGGTATTGGTCGGTTTTGTTGATCCAGTCGGCGCGCGGCGGTGTGAAGACGTCGAGGTCCACGGTGTATTCGAGGGCTTCGGCCTTGTGTGGCATATTCGACGGAATGCAGAGCACTTCGCCGGCATGGACAACGATCTCTTTACCGTCGATCCAAAACTTAAGCGCACCTTCCACGATGTAAGTCAGTTGTTCGTTGGGATGGCTGTGTTCGGGGACGATGCATCCTTTGTCGAGCAATACGCGCGCCAGCATGATTTCCTGGCCGACGACGAACTGTCGCTTCAGCAGCGGATTCAAGTCCTCGAGTGGGATGGTGTGCCACGGGATGTATTGCAGCGCAATCGGAGACGCAGCGGGTTGGTTGAGGGCGGGTTTTGCGCGAGCGTGAAGTTTCGTTCTTGACCGCGGCTTTGACTTCAATTTCGATTTCGACTTTGGCATAAGTTCCTTTGGCAATTTCTACGTGGGTCCTAAGACGTTCCCTCCACGATGCGGATATCGCGTTCGGCTGCATTTCCGAGAACCTTCAGGGCCGCCTGATATCCGGTGCTCTCAAAAGTGGCGATTGCGCTTTGCACGCTGTCGAACTCGATTACGACGGTTCGATCCTTCACTCCAGCTTCGTAGGTCTTCGTTGGCATTCCGCGCACGAGGAAACGGCCTCCTCCGGCCTGAATTGCCGGACCCGCCAATTTGCCATACTCAGCCAATGCAGCCGGATTCGAAACCGAACGATAGAAAGTGATCCAATACCCTTTAGCCATCTTGAACTCCGAATCAATGCACCCGGCCCTGGTACAACTTCACGGCCGTATCATGCAGGTAAGCGTGAGCCAGTTCGAGGGCGCGGGTTTCGGTAATCTCGTTCTCCGAAATCATCTCCGCCAGTGCCGCGGCCAGCGCCACACGTGACGAGTAGTTTCCCAGCCAGTAACTCTCTTCCGCGCCCAACACCTGATTGTACGGGAAGCAATCCGTGCCAAAGGTGATTTTGTCGGGGAAGGTTTCCAGCCACATCTTTAAGGTGTCCTTGAAGGCGGAGGGATATTGCGCCAGTTCCCCGAACGAAGAATCGAGATAGACGTTCTTCATCGCCGCCAGCCAGATCGCTTCGCGCTCCAGCGGATATCCTCCGTGGATCATCACGAATGTCGTCGAGGCATAGCGTGGATCGCGGATCACGCTCTCCAGATTCATGATGTTGCTTTGCGACAGATTGAAGTAATCACCGATGCCGACCGCGGTGTGTATGTGCACCGGCAGATGCCGTCGTCCACCTTCTTGAACCAAATAGCGGAAGATGAAGTCCTGAAAGGTACGGTATTCCTTCTCTGTAGGAATGCCGCCATTCACGTAGCGCTGATAAATGTCTTCGGCCTGCGCGGAAGTTGGGTCACTGAACGTGGTCGGACGAAAGTAGGCCACTTCGAATTTCATGGCGATGCCACCGCGCTTAGAATTGTCCTCCAGCACGCGGTCGATGAAGTTCAGGTAATCGGCGAACGATGCGGGGAGTTTGTTGACGTTCTCTTGCTGCATCCAGCGGTGCAGCATCTTTTCCTGGAGTGGGATGTAGACGCCTTCGTCGGCGTTGCGCGCGGTCTCGCGTTGATTGTTGAACGGCCACATGAAGGAGTCGGCAAAAAAGACCCAAGGAAAGCGCTTGGCGTCCAGATAGTCGGGCATCATGGCGCGATTGGCCACCGAGCTCTCGATATTGATCTGGTCGAGAATCGAGTCGAAGTAGGCCGTGCCTGAGAGCTGTTTCTTCAGATCGTTCTTCTTGTCCAGCAGCCACTTCGCGTGGTCCGGAGACAGGTCGTTGTAGGGATAGCCGAACAGCGCCTTGGCAGCCACTGCGAGTTCGGGATTGTCGTCGCGCGTGCGCATAGCCTCGCTGGCATTGGGAGGAGCGGCCATCGCGTCGACGTCGGGATCGTCGGCGTATCCGGGATGCGCATGGTGATCGAAAGCAGGAATCTTCTGGATTTGCGGCAGCAAGCGCTGATAGATCTGCGGAACCTCGCTGCCGGGCAACGGTCGCGCCTGCGCCGCGACGAGCCCGGGAAAGAGTGCGACCGCGCAAAGCAACCACATCCGCACACAAACTGGATTCATAGGGTTCCTCAAACGAATGTGCTTTTGTTCCCAAATCGCAAGAAAAGTAATCCGAACGAATGTAACGCTCATCCGAGCGGGCACGCTCGAACCTCGCCGGCTGCAGCCGCGATGCGGCGGCATGTGAAAGCCCGGCACGGCAGTGCCGGGTCAGCGACGGGACTCGCAAGAGTCCCGTAGGGACGCCACGCTGCTCTCAGCGCGCCGCGGCAGTTCCCTGCCACGCCGACGAAACGTTCTGAATGCGCTCCACCGCTTCCTGCAAAATCTCCATCGACGACGCAAATGAGAAGCGGATGAAATCCTTGCCCGCTGGACCAAACGCTGCGCCCGGAATCGCTGCAACACCGGCCTCTTCCAGCAGCATCCGGCATAACTCTTCCGCGCTGATCCCGGTCCCTGTGATGTCGACCCACGCGTAGAACGCACCTTCGGGCAGTTGAATGTGGAAGCCCGGGACGCGATTCAGGTCACGCGCAAATTGTTCGCGGCGGCGGGCGAACTCCGCCACCATCCGCGGCGTAGTGCCTTCACGGTCGCGTAGAGCCTCAATCGCGGCATACTGCGTGAACTCAGCCGTGCAGGTATAGGTATTGACGACCATCAGATGCAGCGCCGGAATCACCTCGGGTGGCGCCACCGTGTAGCCCAGACGCCATCCGGTCATCGCAAAGCTCTTAGAGAATCCATCGATGATCAACGTGCGCTCTTTCATGCCGGGATAACGCAGCATCGAGAGATACTCCCCGCCGTAGATGATGCGCGCGTAAATCTCATCAGAGAGCACCCAAAGGTCGTGCTTCACCGCGAGTTCCGCTAAGGCGCGCTGCACTTCGTCGCTATAAACCGTGCCGGTTGGATTGCCCGGAGAGTTGGTCAGCAACATCCGCGTGCGTGGGGTGATCTTGCGGGCGACCTCGTCAGGATCAGGCTGCAGCTTGTTCTTCGCGGAGAGCGTGAATGCCACGGGCACAGCACCGAGCCCAAGAGTGATCGATGCGTAGCCGGGGAATCCAGGATCGGGATACAGCACCTCGTCGCCCGGTTCGAGCAGCGCCATCATCGACTGAAACAGGGCGATCTTGCATCCGGGAGCGACGACGATGTTATCGGGAGAAAGCTGAATGCTGCGGGTGCGATCGAGATAAGCGGAAATCTCTTGACGAAGCGCGGGAACTCCGATGACATTGCAGTAACGATCCTTGCCGTCGCGTAGCGCTTGCGCCGCGGTATCGATGACCGACCGTCCGGGATGAAAATCGGGCTCACCCAGTTCCAGGTGAATAATCGAGCGGCCTTGCGCCTCAAGCTCCTTGGCGCGCGCGAAGACGGACAACGCGCCTTCGCCGCTCATGACTGACATTCGTGAGGCAATCGATCGCATGAATCTCCTGAGAGCTTCGGGCTTTGAGCTACGCGCTGCCACTCATTACAAGCCGCTTGCCGCGGATTTTCGCGGATTCACACGGATAAAACAAAGCAACAAAGTATCCGTTGCAAGCCGCTTAATCCTTGGCTGCCTTTCACACGCTCGGGGCTCGCAGCTCGAAGCTAATTACAATCCCTTATACATTCCGCCGTCGACCAGCACGGTCTGGCCGGTGATGAATGACGCGCGTTCGGACGCCAGCCAGACGATTGTGTCGGCCAATTCGCGCGGTTCGCCTAAACGCTTGACCGGTGCTTCCGCGGCCCAGCCATCCAGGAATTCTTGTTGTGCTCTTCCTGTGGCTGCTGAGCGCGCTTTCGCCAATTCCAACAGGCGATCTGTCGCCGTGAAACCTGGACCGACGTTGTTCACCAAAATTCCATCCTTGCCAAATTCATTGGCGAGGCTTTTCACCAGGCCGACTACCGCTGCGCGGACGGCATTCGACAGAACGAGATCGGTGACCGGCTGCTTGGTGGTAATCGAGGTGATGGTGATGATCCGTCCCCATTTCTTGCGCTGCATGTGGGGGATTACTTCGCGGGCAAAATAAACGTTGCTCAGAAAATTGGCATCGACAGCCTTCTGCCACTCGTCGAGTGAAGCCGCGAGGAACCCTTTGGCAGGCGGGCCCCCGGCGTTGGTTACGCAGATGTCGACGCTGCCAAACTTGGCCGCGACCGCGGCAACAAACCGGGAAACCGCTGCGGAATCGGTTACGTCGAAGGCCTCAGCCATAATGTCGGCCTGGTGCTGCTTCCGGATCTTTTCCGCAGCAGCATTCAGGGCTTGCTGATTGCGCGCGCACATGGCGACGCGGCAGCCTTCGGCGGCGAAGGCTGCGGCGGTGGCCAATCCAATTCCCTGACTGGACGCGGCTACCAGTGCGACCCGGCCTTTGAGTCCTAAGTCCATAGGGAGGCGAATTCGGCATTATAAATGGGGGAACGGCTTTCACCACAGGGGACACAGAGGGGGTCACCAAGCCTAATGCGCCATTCTTTCGCCTCTCGACGACGGTGGTGGCTCCCTTGGCTTCGTCAGGTCCCGGGGCGCGTCTTCTGCGTCGCCTCGGGATGACATCCGCTTCGATGACGTTTCTCCAGGTTTGCTGCAGCACAGCTTTCGTCTTACGATGAGGACAGCATGAAACACCACAAACGCCGTGTGGAGACGGCTGCGGTTCGCGGCGCGTCGGATCTGGAAAAGAAGAATGGACCGGTGACTCCACCGATCTATCAGACTTCGACCTTCGAGGTCACCGATAACGAGGAGCAGATTCGCGTCACCACGACCGATCGCTATTACTCGCGGTGGGGAAATCCGACGATCACGCTGGCCGAGGAGACTGTCGCGGCTCTCGAGGGAACCGATGCGGCGCGGGTGTTCGCATCGGGCATGGGCGCGATTACGACGACGGTACTGGCGCTGCTGAAGACTGGGGATCACATCGTCGCGCAGCGCGACATTTATGGCGGCGTGACCAAGTTCTTTTCCGAATGGCTGCCCCACCTCGGGATTGAGACGACCTTCGTCGACACGAACGAATATGAGCAGCATGCCCGGGCGATTCGTCCGCATACGAGAATGCTCTATGTGGAGTCGCCGACGAATCCGGCGCTGCGCATTGTCGACATGAGGAAGACTGCGGCACTCGCCAAGCAGCATGGGCTGATCAGCATGGTCGACAGCACTTTTGGCACGCCGATCAACCAGCATCCAGCCGAGTATGGAATCGATCTGGTCATGCATTCGGGAACCAAGTATTTGAGTGGGCATGCGGATTTGACTTGCGGCGTGGTCAGCGGTCGACGTGATTTGATTGCGCGGATCGATGACAGCCGCAAGACGCTGGGGAACTGTATGGATCCGCATGCGGCGTGGTTGCTGATCCGCGGACTGAAGACGCTGGCAGTACGCGTGGCGCGCCACAACGAGAATGCGCTGTGCGTGGCCGAATTCCTAGGAGGTCATGCGAAGGTGCGGAGGGTGCACTATCCGTTCCTGAAGAGCCATCCGCAGCACGCGATTGCGCGGGAGCAAATGTCGGGCGGAAGCGGCATGGTCACGTTTGAGGTCGACGGAACCGGTGACGACGCGCGGCGCGTGAGCGAAGCGATGCGGATGTTCACGTTGGCGACGAGTCTGGGTGGAGTCGAGTCGCTGGTGTCGATCCCGGTGCTAACGTCACACGCGATGATTTCAGCGGAGCAGCGGGCGAGGATGGGGGTAACCGAGCAGATGGTGCGGTTGTCGGTGGGCATCGAGAGCGCCGAGGATCTGATCGAGGATCTGGAGCGGGCGCTGGAGGTGGTGGGCGGGAGAGTTGTGGTCCCGGCCGGAGCTCGCTCTGGTTCCTAGCGACCTGTTGAGTTCTGCGAAGAGTCTCTCGCTTGTCCGTGAATTTTCCGGAAACGGGTTTGAAACTGCGGCGCAAGTTCAGATGTCACAATGGGCTGTGGAAAATCCACAACGCCTGCCTATTCCTCTGACTCGAAATTCGTTGCTGGCGGCAAGAAATCTTTAACCCCTGAGCGCACGGAGAAAGGCCGCAGAGAACGCCGAGTGACGGCTCCGTTCCGTACAACAAAGAGATGGGTATACGCAAACGCTCTCAGATCGCCCGGAGACACAATCTGATCTGACGTTGACGAATCGGCATAGGGGGAGTGGTCGCCCACTCTCCCCTGCCACACCACCGTACATGCGGGTCCGCATACGGCGGTTCGGCGGATTAAGCGGGAACCGCGCAAACCAGAGGCGGAAGCCCGAGCTC
>Ga0126378_10003720_pt1 | contig 11541 bp, 10 predicted proteins | sample PanSoiMetPlot_23_FD_92587 | JGI IMG/M metagenome (GOLD analysis project Ga0126378, IMG submission 92587) | Tropical forest soil microbial communities from Panama - MetaG Plot_23 | ecosystem: Environmental > Terrestrial > Soil > Tropical forest > Bulk soil | place: Panama | collected 2016-02-17
CCCTCGCCTGTATAAACCGCCGCTTCCCTATAGGGATCAAGACGGCCACGGCAGGGCATGCCCAAACCGTCATTTATTCAATCCTCAAACCAAGGACATGAAATGCCCAAGATGAAGACCAAGAGCGGCGCCAAGAAGCGCTTCAAGCTCACCGGCAGCGGCAAGGTGAAAATGTATCCCTCGCAGCGCCGGCATCGCCAGATCAGCCGTCCGCAGAAGATGAAGCGGCAGCACCGCGGACCCGAGGTGATGCACGAGGCGGACGCGAAGAACGTCAAGAAATTCTATCTGCCGAACGGCTAAGGAGGCTCGCCCATGGCACGCGTCAAACGGGGCGTCACCACCCACGCCCGGCAAAAGAAGATGGTCGATGCAGCGTCCGGCTACCGCGGCCGCGCCTCGACGAACTACCGCATCGCCATCGAGAAGGTCGAGAAGGGCCTGCGCTATGCCTATCGCGACCGGCGCAACAAGAAGCGGACCTTCCGCGGCTTGTGGATCCAGCGCATCAATGCCGGCGTGCGCGAGCACGGCCTGACTTATTCCCAGTTCATCAACGGCATCAAGCGGGCGGGCATCGAGCTCGACCGCAAGGTGATCGCCGATCTCGCCTTCCGCGACCCGGCCGCCTTCGATGCCCTGGTGAAGCAGGCCCAGGCGGCGCTGGCGAAGTAGCTCGTACCCGCCAGGGGCGCTCCAGCGGGGTGCTCCTGGCGGGTATTGCCGCCCCTTCCGGGATTGCCCTATAGTCGCCCGCCATGAGCATGCGGCGATTTAGCAGCGAAGCTTCACTATCCGTACGGCCCCTCAGGTGGCTGTGCCCGGAGGCGATCAGCCGCTAGCGGCACGGATTGACGAGACGGATCAAGGGGCCGCATCAGCCGGCCCTTTTTCTTTTGGGATTCAGGACATCATGCAGCAGCTGGACGAGGTCAGGGACAAATGGCTGGGGGCCGCCGAGAGGGCGGCCTCGCTGGAGGATCTCGAGCGCGTCCGGGTCGAGGCCCTGGGCAAGAAGGGCGAGATCACCCAGTTCATGAAGACCCTGGGGGGCTTGAGCCCCGAGGAGCGGCGCGATGCCGGCCAGCGGCTGAACGCGCTCAAGGAGGCCGTGACCGCCGCATTGGAGGCGCGCAAAGGCGATCTCGCCGCCGCGGCGCTCGATGCGCGGCTGGCGGAGGAGCACCTCGATGTCACGCTCCCGCCCCACCCCGAGGCCGAGGGCCGCATCCATCCAGTCAGCCAGACCATCGACGAGATCGTCGCCATCTTCGGCGAGATGGGATTCTCCGTCGCCGAAGGGCCGGATATCGAGGACGACTATCACAACTTCACCGCCCTCAACATTCCGCCGGCCCACCCCGCGCGCCAGATGCACGACACCTTCTATCTGTCGCAGCAGGTGGATGGCGCACCGCTGGTGCTGCGCACCCACACCTCGCCGGTGCAGGTGCGCCATATGCAGAAGCATCAGCCGCCGATCCGCATCATCGCGCCCGGCCGCACCTATCGCTTCGACAGCGACATGACCCATTCGCCCATGTTCCATCAGGTCGAGGGGCTGGTGGTCGACGAGACCACCCATATGGGCCATCTCAAGGGCTGCCTGATCGATTTCTGCCGCGCCTATTTCGGCATCGCCGAGCTGCCGGTGCGCTTCCGCCCCAGCTTCTTCCCCTTCACCGAGCCCTCGGCGGAGGTCGATATCGGCTGCTCGCGCGCGGGCGGGGAGCTGCGCATCGGCGCCGGCAATGACTGGCTCGAGATCCTCGGCTGCGGCATGGTCCATCCCAAGGTGCTGGAGATGGGCGGCATCGATCCCGCGCGCTATCAGGGCTTCGCCTTCGGCATGGGGATCGAGCGCATTGCCATGCTGAAATACGGCATCCCCGATCTCAGGACCTTCTACGACGCCGACCTCCGGTGGCTGCGCCATTACGGTTTCCTGCCACTCGACATTCCCAACATGGTCGGGGGGATCGCGCGATGAAGATGACCCTTGCCTGGCTGAAGGAGCATCTGGCGACCGAGGCCGCCATCGCCGACATCGCGCGCGAGCTGACGGCGCTCGGCCTCGAGGTCGAGAGCATCGAGGATCCGGCGAAGGATCTTGCCCCCTTCACCGTCGGCTATGTCGTCGAGGCGAAGCAGCATCCCAATGCCGACCGGCTCAGGGTCTGCATCGTGGAGACCGGCAAGGGCCAGGTGCAGGTGATCTGCGGCGCCCCCAATGCGCGCACCGGCATGAAGGGCGTCTTCGCGCCGGTGGGAAGCCGCATCCCCGGCACCGGGCTCGATCTCAAGGCGGGCCTCATCCGCGGCGTCGAATCCAACGGCATGCTCTGCTCCAAGCGCGAGATGGGGCTGGGCGAGGAACATGACGGCATCATCGAGCTGCCCGATGACGCGATTGTCGGCACGCCTTTCGCCCAGATCCTCGGGCTCGACGATCCGATGATCGACGTCAAGGTCACGCCGGACCGGGCCGATTGCCTGGGCGTGGCGGGCATTGCCCGCGACCTCGCCGCCGCCGGCCTCGGAAGGCTGACGCCGCGCGACCTTTCGCCGGTGCCAGGCAGCTTCGAGAGCCCGATGCTGTGGCGCCGCGATCTGCCGGCAGGGCTGGAGAAGGCCTGCCCACTGGTGGTCGGGCGCTATTTCCGGGATCTCAAGAACGGCCCTTCGCCACGCTGGCTGCAGGACCGGCTGACAGCCATCGGGCTTAGGCCCATCTCGGCGCTGGTGGATATCACCAACTACGTCACCTTCGATCTGGGCCGCCCGCTCCATGTCTATGACGCCAAGAAGCTGGCGGGCGATCTCACCATGCGCATGGCGCGCGAGGGTGAGACGATCCATGCCCTCGACGGCAGGACCTACGAGCTCGATCCCAGCATCACCGTGATCGCCGATCCGCGGGCGGTGCACAGCCTGGGCGGCATCATGGGCGGCGAGGAATCCGGCTGCAGCGAGACGACCACCGAGATGTTCCTCGAGGTCGCGCTGTTCGATCCGGTCCGCACCGCCGAGAGCGGGCGCAAGCTCGGTATCGAGAGCGATGCGCGCTACCGCTTCGAGCGCGGCCTCGATCCGCTGTCGGCGGTCTGGGGCGCTGAGGTGGCGGCGCGGCTGGTGCTGGAGCTTTGCGGCGGCGAGACGAGCCATGTGGTGAGCGCCGGGGCGGTGCCGGAATGGAAGCGCAGCCTCACCCTCAGGCCCGAGCGCATCGCCGCGCTCGGCGGGGTCGATGTTCCGGCCGCCGAGGCGGAGCGCATCCTGAAGGCGCTGGGCTTCGAGACCGAGCGCGGCGCCGGCATCATCAAGGCCGTGCCGCCCTCCTGGCGCGCCGATGTCGAAGGCGAGGCCGATCTCGTGGAGGAGGTGGTGCGGGTCTGGGGCTATGACCGGGTGCCGCCGGTCTCCCTCCCGCGGACCGCAGCGGTGCCGGCGGCGGCGACCACGCCGGTCCAGCGCCGCGCCGTGCATGCCAAGCGCCTGCTGGCGGAGCGCGGGCTGATGGAGGCGGTCACCTTCTCCTTCATGCGCCGCGACTGGGCGCAGCTCTTCGGCGGCGCGGCGCCGGCGCTCGCCCTCGTCAATCCCATCAGCGCCGATCTCGACCAGATGCGCCCCTCGCTGCTCGCCAATCTCCTGGCCGCTGCCGGGCGCAATGCGGCGCGCGGCTATGGCGATGTGGCGCTGTTCGAGGTCGGCCCGCGCTATGAGGGCGTTCGGCCGGAGGATCAGCGCCTGACGGCCGCGGCCCTGCGCGCCGGGCAGATGGCGCCGCGTCACTGGGCCGAGAAGCAGCGGCCGGTCGATGTCTTCGACGCCAAGGCCGATGCGCTGGCCCTGCTGACGGCGCTGGGCGCGCCGGTGGAGAATCTGCAGACCACCACCGATGCCCCCGCCTGGTTCCATCCCGGCCGCTCCGGGGTGCTGCGCCTGGGTGGCACGGTGCTGGCGGCCTTCGGCGAGATCCATCCGCGCATCCTCGCAGCCCTCGATGCCAAGGGACCGGCGGTCGGCTTCGAGACCGATATCGACCGCATCCCCCAGCCCCGCGCCAAGGCGGGGCCGGGGCGCCCGCTGCTGAAGGTCTCGCCCTTCCAGCCCATCGAGCGCGACTTCGCCTTCGTGGTGGCCGCCGAGACGCCGGCGGAGAAGCTGGTCCGCGCGGCCAAAGGCGCGGACAAGGCGCTGATCACCCAGGTCGCCGTCTTCGACCAGTTCGAGGGGGCGGCCCTCGGCGAGGGCCGCAAATCCATCGCGATCTCCGTCACCCTGCAGCCGACCGAGCGCACGCTGACGGAGGCGGAGATCGAGGCGGTGGCGGCGAAGATCGTGGCGGCGGTCAACAAGGCGACGGGCGGAACGCTCAGGGGATAGGCCGGCCTTCGCCGAGGCTTCCGCCTTCGCCAAGGCTTCGGCGGACAAGCCGGCGCGGGAACGCGTGGCTGTTAATACAGAGAATTTACAGCCAGGCTGCCCTCGCCCCGCTCCGCCAAAGCTACGGCGCGGCGAGCCGGCGATCTGCTTCTGCAGGGAATCTGCAGGCATTCGGGTCCCCGAACGGATCATTTTCGGGCAGGCTGGCGCGCGTTGAATCTCGGGTCCGGGGGTCGAGGATAGTTCCGCTGCTTTTTCATCCAGTCGCCAAAAACGGCATAGGCCCGGGCAACCAAGAGCATGGAGGATCGGGTTTCGGGATATTCCATCGTCTCTGCTATGGCGCGGGCCTCATCGGCTTTCGCGAGCCAATAAGCCGGATCGTCAGGTCCCTTCGTAGCGGCGCGTGCCATCCTGGCCATCCTGGCGGTGAGCGTCCCGTGAACGCAGCCCGGCCCGACATGGTTCCAGCCGAGAGACAGGGGCGAGCACACCGTCGGCCAAGACCGCACAGCTGACAGTTCGCGTCTTTTACGGGAGCTTCTATTTATGAGATTATACGCAAAACGCGTGCTAGTCAACAGCTTTCTTTTCCGTCATGCCCGCGAAAGCGGGCATCCAGGGCCAGCAGGGCGGCGCCGATGAGGCCGGCGTCGTTGCCGAGCGCGGCAGGCAGGATGGCCGGCGGGCGGCACGGCATGGGGAGCACGAAATCGCCGACATAGCGGGCAATGCGCTCGATCAGGAAGCTTCCCGCGAGCGACATGCCGCCGCCGATGATCGCCGCCTCCATGTTCAGCATGTTCGACATGATGCCGATGGCCTGGGCGAGCCAGCGCGCCGCTTCTTCTACCACCTGAAGCGCCTCGGCCTCGCCCGCCTTGGCGCGATCGAAGACGGTCTTCGCATCCCCGGCCTCCATATCGGCCCTGAGCTCGCGATAGCGCTTCACCAGCGCCGTGGCACTGGCGAGATTCTCCAGCATGCCGGGCACCGGCCGGGCGATGTCGCTGCGGCCGGGGTCCAGCGAGATGCAGCCGAACTGCGGCGAGACCCCGTCGGGGCCGTCGATCACCTTGCCGTCGATCACCACGGCGCCGCCGATGCCGGTGCCGAGCGTGATGACGGCGAAGCGCTTGAAGCTGCGGCCCGCGCCATGGCGCATCTCGCCATGGGTGGCGAAGACGGCGTCATTGCCGAAGCTGGTCGGGATTGCGAATCGGGCGCCGAGGATCGCCGGCAGCGAGCCTTCGAGCAAAGCGGGCAGCGCGGGACACCGGCCCCGCGGCATGCCCGCCGCCGGATCGGGCACGCCGGGCACGCCGATGCCGAGCGCGGCCACGGGAAACCGGGACATCAACTCTTCGAGGGCGGGGATGACGCTGGCGAGGAAATCCTCGAAGGAGATGTCGCGATGCACCGGCACCCGGCCGCGGGCGAGAAGCCGGCCCGCCTCATCGACCGCGCCGAGCTTGACCGCCGTGCCGCCGATATCGAGACCGATGGCGATGCGTGGCGAGGCGCTCACGGTGCCACCGGCTTGAGGCGCAGGCCGAGCTCGGCGCCGAGATTCGGATAGATCATCTTGTCCGGATCGACGCCGCGGGCGGTGGCGAGCTCGCAGGCATACCACTGGAAGGGAATCACCGCCCAGCTCGCGGCGATCCAGTCAAGGGCCGGTGCCTTCGGCCAGTCGATGGCAAGATCGAAACGCGTGGCATGGCCCGAGAGATTGCAGATCGCGGCACGGGGCCCACGCGCCGTAACCGCCTCGCCGAGCCTGGCGGCGGCCTTGGCCTCGGCCTCGGTCTGGGCGATGACGATCACCAGGCTCGCCTGCGTCGTACCATAGACATGGCCGTGGAGCGCCTCCTCGGTGTCGAAGCTCGCCGTGGGCACGCCGCTGATCTCCGCGATCTTCAGCCCCGCCTCCAGCGCCGTTCCCAGATGAGGTCCCTGCCCCGCCACCAGGACGTAGTCGGGAAGGCCGAAGCGGGTGCGGAGCTCTCGGGCCGCCGCGAGGCCGCTTTCCACGGCCCTCTCCAGGGCGGGTGCCAGCTTTGAGGTATCGAGCTTCTGCCCGCCGAGCCTGGCGGCCACGGTGAAGACCGAGAGGACGGTCGCGGTATAACCCTTGGTCTTGGGGCCGATAGCCTCCTTGCCGATGGGCAGGACCAGCAGATCGGCACCGGTTTCAGCGATCATGCTTGCGCCATCGCCGGTAATGACGAGCGTGGGAAAACCGCGAACCACGGCCTGGCGCACCGCCTCGACCGAGGTCGCGCTCATGCCCGATTGCGAGGCGGCGAGAACGAGGGTTCGCCCCGCAGCGCCCCGTGGCGGCAGGCGCAGGAAGGCCTCCGGCTCCTTGGCCAGCACGGTGGCGCCCGTCGCCTCCTCGAGGGCATCGGCGCCGGCCAGCAGCGCGTTCATCGAGGAGCCAGCGCCGAGAAGGAGGATACGATCCGGCGCCTCCGCCAGCGCCTTCAGCCGGTCCAGGTCACCGGCGATCCTTGCGGGAAGGCCGGCGAGGATGGCCGGCTGCTCGCGGATATAGGCGGCGATCTGCACGCATGAGCTCCTTGGGCCGCGAGCGGCTCCCCGGTCAAGACAATGCCCTTCTCATGAAACTTCGAGGTCGCCCTGTCGAGTGCTGTTGCGTAATTTGATCGGGCCAATTCGGTTCGAAGGCCACTTCGACTCGAAAGAAGGGCGCGGTCGAGAGGCGGGGGATGAAGAAGAGCGGCAAGCATGCACGGAAGACCTCGACCCGGCGCCCCGTTGCCAGGCGATCCAAACCCGCACCCGCCGCGGATCGCCTGCAACCCCGAGCGGCCGCGCGAAGCCTTCCGAGCCTTGCGATCGGTCGGGCGGCGGCGCTGGTATCCCTTGTCCTGATCGGCCTTCTCCTCGCCGGCGCTGCCGGGCTCATGCCCGAGCCTTTCCGGGCCACCGGCGCGCGCCTCTGGTTCGCCTTGCTACTCGCCGGGCTTTCGCTCCTCGCCCAGGTCATTCTGGAGCGGGATGCGGCCCGGCGGCGCAGCGTTCTGGGTTTCGCGCCGCTGCTCTTTCTGACCTGTGCAGGGCTGGCCCTGGCCCTACTGCCCGGGACGGCGCCGACGGATATCCATCAAGACGTGCAGGCAGCGCTCGGGGTGCCGGCGCCGCCCGCCGCTTCGCCCGGTCCCCCACCGGCCGCATCGAGCCCGGCGACACAAGCGACGCCTCCGCCCACCTCCCCGCCGACCACGGCTGAGCTCGCTGCCCTCGGGATCAACATCATCTCACTGCACGAGGGCGGGCTCGGCGCGGAGCCCAATGCCGCCTTCAGCAACGAGAACTTCGTCAAGGCGGTACCCTTGCTGGCAAAGCTGCCGGAGCTCCGGAGGCTCGATCTATTCGGCACCCACCTCGCCGATCTCGCACCGATCGGCGGGCTGACGCAGCTTCGGGAGCTGAACATCCGCGGCACGGCGGTGACCACGCTGGAGCCGATCCGGGGCCTGACCCAGCTCACCTATGTCACCTTACGCGCCACCAACATCCCCGATCTCGGGCCGCTCAGCGACATGACGGGGATGAAGCTTCTGGACCTGCGCGCGTCGAAGGCAGTGGATCTGGCGCCGCTCGCCGGGATGACGGCGCTGACCCACCTCGACCTGCGCTCCACTGCGGTGGCCGATCTCGCGCCACTCAGTAAGATGACCGCGCTCGAGACCCTGGCCCTCACTCGCACCAAGGTCACCCGCCTCGATCCGCTCAGCGGACTCGCCGCGCTGAAATGGCTCCAGCTCGATACGACCCATGTGGCGGATATCGCGCCGCTCGCGGCGATCACCGGCCTCGAGCATCTCGAGCTCAGGGAGACGGATGTCACCGACTTCACCCCGCTGCGGAAGCTCACGGCGCTGCGCTTTCTCTATCTGGGCGCGGGCTTTTCCGATCCCACGCTCCTCTCGGGGCTGGGCTCGCTCGAGGAGCTCGACCTCAGCCATACCAAGGTCACGACGCTGGGCCCAATATCGAGCCTGACCCATCTCGTCTATCTCAATCTGAGCGGCACGAAGATCCATGATCTGGCGCCGATCCAAGGTTTCGGCGTGCTCAAGGAGCTGCATCTCGACGGGACGGATGTGACGAATCTGGCGCCGCTCGAGAGCCTGAAGGCGCTGCAGCTGCTGAATCTGGCCGGCACCCGGGTGACCGATATCGCGCCGCTGCAGAGCCTTCCGTTGCTGCGATCCGTCGACCTCAGCGGTACTGCGATCGACGATGCGGCGCGCCAGCGCTTCAACCAGGACCGGGTGGCCCATGGGCTGAAGCCGGTGGCCTGGTTGTCGTTTTGAAGGGCGATAGCTATTGGCCGCAGCGCCCCTCTTTCCCTCTCGCCCCCCAATTGGGGGGAGAGGGCTGGGGTGAGGGGGGCCGCGCTCGGAATCTGCCATCGATGCCCCCCTCACCCTGACCCTCTCCCCCTTTCAGGGGGCGAGGGGAATAGAGAGCAGATCGAGCACGCGCTCGGCCTCGGCCAGGCGCTGGGCGAGGCTCAGCTCATCGAAGGCCAGGGCATGCTCTCCGAGGAGATGCAGGTAGAAGAGCCGCGCCCGGGTCCAGGCGGCAGCCGGCCCGAAGCCGAGGCTGCGGAACTCGCCGGCAATGAAGGCGAGCCGCGCCTCGTCGACTCCCTGCACCGCCCGCGCGGCGGCCGGGTCATGGTGAGCCCAGGCCCGGATGGCCGGGTCCAGGGTCCCGGCTCCCTCCCCCGCCACCGTCGCCGCAAGCCGCGAGAGGCGCGCCCGGGGCGCCTGGGCCGTCGAAGCCGAGCCTTCCAGGCGCCGGAGAAGCGGCTCGGTGGCATGCCGCGCCCAATCGGCCAGAAGGGCTGCCAGCAGGGCTGCGCGGTCGCGGAAGTGCCAGTAGAAGCTGCCCTTGGTCACGCCCAGATCGCGGGCCAGGGTCTCGACGGCGACGGCACCGATCCCGCCGGCCGCCAGCCGCCTTGCCGCCGCCCTGACCCAGTCGCTGCCGTTGCGATCCATCGCCATACGATAACGTATGGTGCGTCCATACGCTATCGTATGTCACCGAAGAAGCGCAGAGTTATCCGATGGGCCGCATGCCGATCCTCATCGCTGCCGCCTGTCTCCTCGCGCCGCTGCCGGCCCGGGCCGGGTGCGATGCCGCGAGCTCCGACTATGCGAGCTTGGTGCGCGACATCCTGATCGTGCGCCAATGCGGCCTTTCCGACGAGCTGGTGGAGGCGGGCTTCCGCATCGAGGTGGAGACCCTCATGACGGCGGGCCGGGTCACGCCGGCCAACGGCCCGGCGGCGCGCGACCAGGGCCAGGCGATCTATCGCCTCGCCTTCCGCGACCGTGGCGGCGGGCCTGTCGATCCGCGCTGCCGGGCGGAAGGTGCTGCCGCCGCCGCGGGATTCCGCGCTTACATCCTGAACGATTGAAGCCTGGGGCGAGGCTGCGGTTGCGTGGGCCGGGCTTCTTCCCTATGTTCCTGCCCTCCCCGCAGCAGCAGCCCCCATGTTCGACCAGAATCGCATCCGCAACTTCGCGATCATCGCCCATATCGACCACGGCAAATCCACCCTCGCCGACCGGCTGATCCAGGCCTGCGGGGGGCTCTCCGATCGCGAGATGAAGGAGCAGGTGCTCGACAATATGGAGATCGAGCGCGAGCGCGGGATCACCATCAAGGCCCAGACCGTGCGCCTGATGTACAAGGCTCGCGACGGCGAGACCTATGCCCTCAACCTGATGGACACGCCCGGCCATGTGGATTTCGCCTATGAGGTGAGCCGCAGCCTCGCCGCCTGCGAGGGCTCGCTCCTGGTGGTGGATGCAACCCAGGGGGTCGAGGCGCAGACCCTGGCCAATGTCTATCAGGCGATCGAGAACAACCACGAGATCGTCCCTGTCCTCAACAAGATCGACCTGCCCGCCGCCGAGCCGGAGAAGGTGAAGCAGCAGATCGAGGACGTGATCGGGCTCGATGCTTCGGATGCGCTCCTGATCTCGGCCAAGACCGGCCAGGGCATTCCCGATGTGCTGGAGGCGCTGGTCAGCCGCCTGCCCGCGCCCAAGGGCGAGGCCGAGGCGTCGCTCCAGGCGCTGCTGATCGACAGCTGGTACGACCCCTATCTCGGCGTGATCATCCTGGTCAGGGTCAAGAACGGCGTGCTGAAGCCCGGCATGAAGATCCGCATGATGTCGACCGGCGCGGTGCATGACGTGGATCAGGTCGGCGTCTTCACCCCCAAGCATGAGAAGCTGCCGGCGCTGGGACCGGGCGAGGTCGGCTTCCTCACCGCCGGCATCAAGGAGGTGGCCGATTGCCAGATCGGCGACACCATCACCGAGGATCGCCGGCCGGCCGAGGCGCTGCCGGGCTTCAAGCCCAGCGTGCCGGTGGTCTTCTGCGGCCTCTTCCCCACCGATGCGGCGGATTTCGAGCAGCTGCGCGAGAGCCTGGCCAAGCTCCGGCTCAACGATTCGAGCTTCCATTACGAGCCCGAGACCTCCGCGGCGCTGGGCTTCGGCTTCCGCTGCGGATTTCTCGGCCTCCTGCATCTGGAGATCATCCAGGAGCGCCTGGAGCGCGAGTTCGATCTCGACCTCATCACCACCGCGCCCAGCGTCGTCTATCGCGTGCATCTGACGGACAAGTCGGTGCTCGAGCTGCACAACCCCGCCGATATGCCCGATCCGGTGAAGATCGAATACATCGAGGAACCCTGGATCAAGGCCACCATCCTGGTGCCGGACGAGCATCTGGGGGCGATCCTGAAGCTCTGCGAGGAGCGGCGCGGCGTGCAGCAGGAGCTCACCTATGTCGGCAGCCGCGCCATGCTGGTCTATCGCCTGCCGCTGAACGAGGTGGTGTTCGATTTCTATGACCGGCTGAAATCGGTCTCCCGCGGCTATGCCAGCTTCGACTATCAACTCGATCACTACGAGGAAGGCGATTTGGTGAACCTCTCCATCCTCGTGAACGGCGCGGTGGTGGATGCCCTCGGCATGATCGTCCATCAGAGCCAGGCGGAGAGCCGGGGCCGTGCGCTCTGCGCGCGCCTCAAGGAGCTGATCCCGCGCCAGCTCTTCAACACCGCCATCCAGGCAGCCATCGGCGGGGGCGGCA